>Ga0187844_10002851_pt1 | contig 11936 bp, 11 predicted proteins | sample SpaLakP09_SKY_50_FD_134517 | JGI IMG/M metagenome (GOLD analysis project Ga0187844, IMG submission 134517) | Oligotrophic lake water microbial communities from Sparkling Lake, Wisconsin, USA - SP09_SKY_50 | ecosystem: Environmental > Aquatic > Freshwater > Lake | place: USA: Sparkling Lake...
CAGGGCGTGGTGGTGCATTGCATCGACGGCAGCCAGCACCGCGCGCGCGCCTGCATCAGCACCATTCCACTGTCGGTGTTCAAGGGCGTTCAGGTCGAAGGCGTCGGCGGCGTGCAGGTGCCGGCTCGGCAGCGCGAGGCCTGGGGTGCAATCCGCTACGGCCAATTGGTGCAGGTGTTCCTGGAGGCCGATGCGCCGTTCTGGGAGAAGGACGGCATGGCACCAGAGCTGTGGTCAGACGGCCCGGTCGAGCGGGTGCTGAACATGGGATCGACGGGTGGCAAACACCATTTCGTCAGCTTCATCAACGGCGAGGCCACCGAGCGCTTCAAGGGCATGTCGCAGGCCGAGATCGGCAACTTCGTGGTGGCCGAGCTGGCCCGCATTCGCCCGTCCACCGCCGGTGTGCTGCGCGCCACCCATGTGCACGACTGGATGGCCCAGCCCTACAACCGAGGTCACGTCGCCAGTTTCGCTCCCGGTGATATCGGCCGCTATGAAGCGCTGCTGTCCCAACCGATCGGCGCGCTTTACTTCGCTGGAGAGCACTGCGGAAAGGTGCATGCAGGCCTGGAGTCGGCCTGCGAAGCCGCCGAGAACGCCGTGCTGCGCCTGATGGACGACTTGGGATAGGGCCATGGATCTGTACAGGTTTTTGCCACCCGCCGCGTTGGCCCTGCCCTTCATCTGCGGCGCCATGCCCGGCCATGCGGCCGAAACCGCCACCCGTATGCTGACGCGCGAATCGGTGATTGCGAAGTACGCCGACGCCCAGTCCGGCTTCATCGACGTGGATGGTGTCGACATTCACTACAAGGACCACGGCAGCGGCCCGGTGCTGCTGCTCGTGCACGGCACGCTCGGCGACTTGTCCGACTGGGACGGCTGGGCAGCCGTTCTCTCCAAGCGCTACCGCGTGCTGCGGCTGGACCTGCCTTCCTTCGGCCTGAGCGGCCCGCTTCGCAGCGGCAACTATTCGGTGGACCGCTGGCTGTCGCTGGTGGACGGCTTCATGGACCGCCTGGGCGCCGAGCGCTTCGCCATCGCCGGCACCTCCTACGGCGGCCTAGTGGCCTTCCGCTACGCGGCCACGCGCACCGATCGGGTCACGGGCCTGATTCTGGCCAACTCCGCCGGCATCCAGGCCGGCAAAGGCCCGAGCGAAGTCAAGAACCCCTCAAGCCGCGCGCGCAAGATCCCCGACGCCAGCGTGTTCAACAGCCCGGTCATCACCGCCGACGACATCGAGGCCAACCTCTACCACCTGCTGGCCGACGAGGCCCTGGTGACGCCCGAGCGGGTGGCGCGCAAGCTGGCTTTTGCCAACACGCGCGGCCGCGGCGAGGAGGCCATAGCCGGCCGCAACCTGTACGAACGCGGCGACCCGCAGAGGGTCCTGGCCCATGTGCGGGCACCGGCACTCGTGCTGTGGGGCGCGGCCAACCGCGCGCTCAATATCGAGACGGCCCAGGCATTCGCCGATGCGATGAAGAACGCCTGCCGCGTCGATGTGCGCATCTATCCCGAGGCCGGCCACATGCTGATGGTGGACACCGCAGCGAAGAGCTCAGCCGATGTCATGGTCTTCCTCGACAGCCTGTCCGCTGGGCCGGCCTGCCGTGCGCGCCCCGCAGCCCAGCCGTGAACGCACGTGCCCGCCCCCTGGCCGCATTCAATAGCCCCAGCCTGTGGCGCTGCGACCGGAAACAGCAGGAGGCCGCACCGCGCGTAATCACGCGCTGAAATAGCGGTGGTGCTGCCCGCACCAGAGGGCGGGCAAACGCTGCCCTGCGCTCTATGCACATGACAACGTTCTATTGCCGGCGCAGCCCGAACACCAACAGGCTGATCACCATACCGACCGCCGGGACCACCGAGTACAGCATCACGATGCTGGACACCACCTGCGGCGACTGCTGCGCCATGCCGGTGGTGGAGGACGCGAAGCCGGACAGGCTCAGCGCAAAGCCGGCGAGCAGGGGGCCGACCGCGAAGGCCAGCTTCTCGATGGCGGAGAACACGCCGGAAAGCAGGCCCTCGTCATCACTGCCGCCCTGCTCGCCTCCGAGCTTGATGGCATCGGTGAGCAGGGACAGCATCAGCAGCAGGAAGCCTGAGTTGGTGATGCCGATCACCACCGCGCGCAGCAGCACCCACAGGTGCTCGCTGGCCAGCGGGCCGAAGAAGGGCAGCGTCAGCAGCACATCCGTGCCTGGGCGCACCGCGAGCCAGCTCAGCGTGACGCCGACCCAGCCGACACAGGCGATCAGGAAGGCGCCGCGTTTGCCGATGCGCCGCGACAGGCCCAGCCAGAGGGGCTGGCTGGCCAGGGCTGCCGCCGACATCACCAGCACGAAGGGCAGAAGCAGGTCAATCTTTCCGATGGCATAAATGAAGATGAAGGCCACCATCGTGTAGCTGCAGGCCAACGAGCAGGACTGGATGAAGTGGGTGGCGATCAGGCGCAAATAGGGCTTGTTGCGGCGGGCCGCGCGCAGGCCGGCCATCAGGCCGGTGTCAGCCACGGCCGTGGCGGTCGCGCTGATCGCACGGCGCAACTGCCGGCGCAAGCCCAGCGGCGTGAACAGCATGGTGACGAGGGACAGGCCGCCCAGGACCAACGCCATGCCGCGCCAACCCTCGGCGCCGCCGCCGAGGTGGAAGACCAGCGGCTGGGCCAGCCCGACGCTGAGGATCACACCGGCAACCGAGAACACCACGCGCCAGGTGAGCAGGCGGGTGCGTTCGTGCGGATCATCGGACAGCTCGGAGGCAAGGGCCAGGTAGGGCACGGAGAAGGCGCTGAAAGCCGTGGAGGCCAGCGCGAACAGCGCACCGATGGCAACGGCCGCAATTACCGGTGATGAGAAGCCGGTGAACGAGAACAGGCCCATGAAACCCAGCGCCGTGAGCAGCGCGCCGATCAGCAGAAAGGGTGCGCGGCCTATGCGGCTCTTGAGCCGGTCGGACCAGGCGCCCATCAGCGGATCACACAGGATGACCCACAGCTTGGGGCCCAACACCACGAAGCCCGACAGCCAGGCCGGCACGCCCAGCAAAGTGGTCAGGAAGACCGGCAGCAGCACGGCAGGCGTGTCGCGGAAGACCTGCGCGCCAGTCTGGCCCACGCCGTAGGCCAGCATGGTGCGCAGCGACATGGCAGGTGGCCGCGCAGGGATGAGGGATCGCATGGAGAGTCCTTGGGGCAAGTGTTCGTAGGTTCGACTCAGAGCGCGTGCACGAAATCGGCCACCAAGGCCGACCAGGCCTCGGGCTGCTGGTCGACGATGTCCACCCCGCCGCCTTCGAGCTCCGCATAAGCGAAGTCCGGCCGCAGGGTGCGGGCGCGCTGGGCATGTTCGTAGATCATGTCGCCGGTGTTGGCGAGGATGAACGCGGGATGCGTCACCCGTGCCAGGCTCAGCTCCTGCCGGTACTGGAAGGCCGCGTGATGGCCATGCCAGTAGGCGCCCCGGCCCGACAGGGCCTGAATGACGTAGTCGCTCAGCCGGTCCAGCGAAACGCTGCCGGCAGCCATGCGTTCGCGCGTCTTGAACATCTCGGCCAGATGCTCGCCGCCGGGCAAGGCGGCAAAGGCTTTCTCCCTGACCGTGATGGTGTCGAGGAAGTTACTGCGTTCCGCTTCGGTCAGCGGCAGCGGGCCCGCCAGCACCAGGGCTGTGGCGCGGTCGGGAAACTGCAGCACCGCCTCGGTCGCCACCAGGGCTCCGGTGTGATGGCCCAGCATCACGGCTTTCTGCAAACCCAGCGCATCCAGCACCGCCGGCGTGACCCGCGCATAGTCCTCGATCCGCGGTACGAAGTCGGTCGGGTCGGACATGCCGAAGCCCGGCATGTCGACCCCGATGACCTGCAAGCCATGCGCGGACAGCGGGCCGTACACCCCGTCGAACTGGGCCGACGTCATCGGGGCCTGGTGGAACATCAGCAGCGCCGGACCCTGGCCGAGGACACTGTAGTGCACCTGCCCGAACGGGCCGTCCGCATAGGCCCGGCGGGGCAACAATGGGTTCACAGTCAAGACCGCGTCGCCGCCGGCACCGTGCCGCTCGCCTGCTTCTCGTCCGCTGAAATCGCATCATTGCGATACCCCCCCAGCGCCAGGAAGGAAACCGCCCCCGCCACCAGCGCCACGAAGGACGCCATCAGCACGCCGGCATAGGAGCCACTGCGATCAAAGCTCCAGCCGAACACCGCGGGGCCGAAGCCGGCGCCGATGGAGAAGCAGACATACAGCAGCGAGTAGGTCTGCGCATAGCTCCGCATGCCGAAGTAGCGGGCGACGAGGAAGGCCATCAGGTCGTACTCGACGCCGACCGCGAAGCCGATCAGGCAGATCGACAGCACCGCTTCGGCGAAGCTCAGTTCACCGTGCGCCAGCATCCAGCACGACAGGCCCGGCAGGCACAGGATCACCAGCGCCACCGCGGGCGCCCAGAAGCGATCCAGCAGCCAACCGCCGACCAAGCGGCCGATCAAGGCCGACAGGCCAATGAAGGGGGTCAGGCGGATCACGTCGGCCATCTCGAAGCCTTTGGCCTTCAGAATGTTTTCCATATTCGGGATCGGGCCGCCCAGCGCGAAGGAGATCGGGATGAAGGCTGCGGCCATCAGCCACAAGCGCCAGGAGCGCAAGGTCTCGCTGAAGCTCAGGCCTTCGATCACGCGCGTGGAGGCCGGCGCCATCGGGTCGCCATCGGTGTTGCGGAACAGGGCGAAGGCCACCGGCAGGGCGATCAGGATCGGCAGCAGGCCCAGGCCCACATACGCACCACGCCAGCCGAAGCCTTCGATCAGCCAGGCCGTCAGCGGCTTGGAGAAGATGCCGAAAAGGCCGGTGCCCGTGAGCGCCAGCCCCAGCGCCAGGCCTTTGCGCTCCTCGAACCAGCTGTTGACGCCGCGTGTCCAGGTGATCGGCAGCGTGCCAGCGCCGAGCAGCGCAATCGCGCCCCAGGTCAGGTAGTAGAGCTGCAGCGAGCCATTGCCCAGCGAGAAGGCCATGAAGGCCAGGCCGAAAAGCAGCAGCGAGCCGAGCGCCACCGGCCGCGGGCCGAAGCGCGCCGACAAATAGCCCGCCAGCGGCCCGGCCACCAGCATCACTAAGGTGGTGATGGTGATGCCGAAGAAGATCTGCCCCATGCCCCAGCCGAAGGCGCCGTGCAGATGCGGGGCCAGCACACCGATCGTGTAGAAGGGCAGTGGCGAAAGGCCCAGCCCCACGCCCAGCATCGAGGACAGCACGATGGGCCAGCCGCGGCGGAATTCTCGGTAGCCCTGGGGGCGTTTTCTGCTCAACATGATGGTGGTGATGTCCTGTGGCGTGCCGTCTGCACCTGAGCGCATGATCGCCATGGCCGGTGGCGCCACAACAGCGGCATGCGCCCGATTCGCCACGTGAATAGCGCGCCGCCCCGAGCAGGACACGGCGGCGGGGCGACCTAAGCTGGCGCCCATGAATCCTTTGCGCTCTGCCACCCTGGTGGCCACCGACGCAGCCGCGGCCGCGGCTCGCTATGTCGACTGGCTCGACTACCGCATCGTTGAAACCGGCCGGCTCGATACCGGGCTCGCCGCTAGCTGGCGCGCTCCGGCTAGTGCGGGCCGACCCTATGTGATCGTCCGGCCGGCCAGCGGCAAACAGGTCGATCTGCGTTTCGTCGAGGGCGACGCGGTCGCCACCTTTCGCCCACTGCGCAGCTTTGGCTGGGCGGCGATCGAGCTGTGCGTGACCGACGTTCGCGCCTGCCATGCGAGCCTGCAGGGCGGCCCGTTCGAGATCATCGGCCCGCCCAGCGAAAACCCTGGCCTCCCCGCCATCCATCCCATGCAGTTGCGCGGACCCGATGGTGAGATCGTCTACCTGACGCAGATCCTGCAAGGCGGGCCCGGCAGCGGCCTGCCCGAGGCGCACTCTGCCGTGGACCAACTCTTCATCGCGGTGCTAGCCTGTGCCGACATGGCGGCCAGCGCCGAATGGTTCAGGCAGCAGCTGGGCTTGGCGATCGCCACGCCCTTCGAGATTCCATACCGCATGCTGAATCAGGCCTTCGGTCTGCCGGCCGATCAGCGCCACCGCCTGACCACGGCCGACCAGGCGGGCGAGATCTGCCTGGAATTCGACCAGTACCCCGGCGCGGCCGTGCCTCGCCCCTTCGTCGAAGGACAACTACCACCTGGCATGGCGGTCTGCACGCTCACCCACCCCGACCTGGACGCGATTCCCGGCCCCTGGCTGAGTGCACCAGCAACGCGCAACGGCACGATCTACGAGGGCCGCCGCGTCGGCGTGCTGCGCTCTCCGGAAGGCGCGCTGATCGAAGTGATAGCGCAGGAGAAGCAATGAGTCACGCGGCCGAACAGATCCTGAAGCACGTCCTCTCGGTCGAATGGGAAAACTTGCCCGCCAAGGCCCAGGGCGCTGCCAAGAACTTTCTGCACGACAGCCTGTGTGTCGGCATCGCCGGCCGCACCGCACCGGATGCGGATCGCGTCTGGGGCGCGGTGCGGGGCTGGTTCGGACCACAACAGGGGCTCCCGTGCACGGTGCTCGGCCGGCCCGGCGCGCGCGCCACCGCGCCCTATGCGGCCTTCATCAACGCCTACCAGATCCATGCGCAGGAGTTCGACTGCGTGCACGAGCCCGCAGTCGCGCACCCGATGGCGACGGTGCTGGCGACCTTGCTGGCCGACGCTGAGCGCTTGGGCACGCCCGTGCACGGCTGCGAGTTTTTGGCCGCGCTGGTCGCCGGTGTCGATGTGGTTGCCACCTTGGGCGTCGCGGTGACAACGCCACTGCGTTTTTTCCGCCCGGCGACTGCCGGCATCTTCGGTTCGGTCGCCGCGCTGTGCCGCTTGCGGCGCCTGCCCATGGCCGTGGCGTTAAAGGCCTTCGGCCATGCGCTCGCCTACGCCTCGGGCACGATGCAGGCCCATCTGGAAGGCAAGCCGAACTTGGCGCTGCAGGTGGCCGGCGCAGCGCGCTCAGCCGTCGAGGCGCTTGACCTGGCGCTGGCCGGCATCGACGCGCCCATGCACTCGATCGACGGCCCTTTCGGCTACCTGACCCTGTTCGAGGCCAGCTACGAACTGGAAGCGCCGCTGGCCGCGCTGGGTCGCCAATGGCGCATCACCGAGCTGAGCTGGAAGCCCTTTCCGACAGGCCGCGCGGCGCATGGCGCCATCGTCGCAACGCAGCAACTGATGGCCTCGGCCGAACTGAGCGCCGCAACAGTGGACACGCTCGTCTACCGCGCGCCGCCGCTGATTGCGCGCCTGGTCGGGCGTGCTGCCTTCGCGGGCATGGGCCCAGCGCATGCGCGCCTGTGTTTTGCCTATCTGGGCGCGGTCGTTCTGCTGCGCGGTAGTGTGGGCCTAGAGGACTTCACGCCCGAGCGCCTGGCCGATGCAGCGGTGCTGAAGCTGGCCCAGCGCATCTCGGTGCAGGCAGACGACAACCCCGATCCTGCCGCCTTCGTTCCGGCGCTGCTGGTGGTGACCCTGACCGATGGCAGTCAGCTTGAACATGCGGTCAGCCAGCAGTTCGGCTCGCCCGCCTGGCCGCTGTCGCCTGAGCAGCATCTGGAAAAGGCTCGCGCCTGCCTGGCCTTTGGCGGCAGGGCCGAGGTGCATCAGGCGCTGGCGGCCCTGATCGAAGGCTTTGATGCAGCGCCCGACGTGTCGCGTGCGCTAGCTGCAGTCTTCAGGTCCTAGGCGCCGTCTCGTCCTTGAAACTGCGCCAGTCGGCGGTGACAAAACGCTCGTCGATCAAGGTGCGCTGGAAGCACACATCGCCCTTGAACCACTGCCAGGTGCGCGCACGGCTCTTGCCGTCGGTGGAGAGCTGGATCATCTCGTAAAGGTAGAGATCGGGCTCGCCCTTGCGCGTCCAATTCAGGCAGGTCGAACGGTTGTAGTCGTCGGGCTGCATGGGTGCGGCCCAGCCGGTAATGAGCTCGTTGTCCCACCAGATGCGGCCGCGCTCGTACCAGGCCGGGAAGTCGCGCACATCGGTGCGGCCGTCTTCCCAGAAGTAGTGGTTGGTCTGGTGGTAGCTGCCGGCATGGGGGCCATCGTCTGGCAGGCGGCAGATCAGGCGCGAGCGATGCTGGTCCGTCAGCAGGCCGGTCTTGGCGTCGTAGTAGCGGTACCAGCCTTCCCAGACGCCTTCGTTGCGCGCCAGCAGGGGCATGGCTTCGCGGATGGCGGAGGACTTTTGGGTCTCGGGGCTTGAACTCATGGGGCTTCTCTCTGTGGTTGGAGTGGTGGAAGAACGGCAAGACCAGTCGCTCAGGCTTGCAAGCGGGCGGCGGCACGGCCGGCGAGGCGGCCGAAGGTGACAGCGGTACTCAGACCCATGGCCGGCAGATAGCCCCAGCAGGAAGGCCCGGAGACACTGCGCGCACTGCCGCCGCCGGCGAAGACGTTCGGCAGCGCCGAGGCGTCCGCGCGCAGCACGCGGGCGCCAGCATCGATCTGCAGGCCGCCCTGGGTGTGAAAGATCGCACCGCAGACCTTCAGCGCGCGGTAGGGGCCGGAAGGCGGCACGCTGTCGGGCCAGGGGCGTCCCAGAGCATCTGGGCGGCCGGCGTCTCGTGCTGTGCGTGCTTCGCTGACAGCCGAAACCAGCGCTGCGGCATCGACGCCGATGGCGGCGGCAAGTCCCGCCAGCGTGTCGCTGTCACGCATGGCGCCGAGTTCGCGCAGTTGCTGGGTCTCCAGCATGTAGTGGCAGCGATCCTCGATCGCCGCGTCGACGATCACCCAGGCCAAGCCGTTTTCCTGAGCCAGCACGGCATGCACCATGCCCGAGATGTCCTCGGTCTCGTGCACGAAGCGCTGCCCCCGGGCGTTGACCAGCAAGCCGCCCTCGACCATGAAGCCGGGCGGCACCGGAATCGCCTGCGGGTCGGCCAGCATGCCGTAGCCCTGGTAAGCGCCCATGTCGGCCAACGCTGCACCCAGGCCTGCGCCGGCGGTGATCGCGTCGCCTTGATTGCCCTCGTGGCCGTTGCAGCGGGCAGCCGCGACCTCAGGCATGTGCTGGGCAACCATCTGCGGATTTGCCGCAAAGCCGCCGGCCGCAAAGACCAGCGCGCCGCAGCCGATGTGCTCGCGCGAGCCGTCGGGCCGCGCAATGGTCACACCCAGCGCGCGCCCATGCCCGTCACTGATCACGTCGACCAGTCGAGCCTCGGTCAGCACGTCCACTTGCGCACCGGCCAGCCGCGCGTGCAGCAGCTGCACCATGTCGATGCCGGTGTGGCCGGGCCAGCCATGCACACGGGCCCGGCTGTGGCCGTAGCTGGGCTTGAAGCGCAGGTCCAGCTCCCAGGGCAGGTCGTGCGCCTGCACCAGCCAGTCGAGGCAGGGGCCAGACTCATCGGCAATCGCGCGGGCCAGCGCCGGATCGGTCTGGCCGCGGGTCTTGGCCATGATGTCGGCGTAGAGCGTTTCGGCATCGTCGGCAACGCCGTGCGCCCGTTGCGCGGCCGTGCCGGCGGCGCAGATCAGACCTTGCGACATGCCGGTCGTGCCGGAGGGCACGGCGTCGCGTTCCATCAGCAGCACCGGCGCACCGGCGTCGCTGGCGGCGAGGGCTGCAGTGGCTCCGCAGGCGCCGCCGCCGACCACGATCACCGGCACCGTGAACTCGAACTCGGGCACCTGGTCGCTCATGCGTAGCACCGGGCGCAATCGGCCAGACTGGGCTGTATCGATTCCAGCAGATCCATGTCGACGGGCGGTACCGGCGGCGAGGCGAAGAATTCGAGCAAGGCGATGAGGAAGGCGTTCATGAGCGTGGCGACCAAGTCGTGATGACCCATCCTCTGCTGCCAGCGGCGCCCAAGCCAAAGTGGGCCGGCGAACTGTTCACTGAGCGAATGCAGCGCCTGATGTTCGGCAGGTGGATGGCGGACCCGCCTCGCTTGCAGGGCAATACCGCGGGCGGGCAAGCTGGGGTTCGAATCCATCCAGAGGCCTTTGCGCGTGAACGAACCCACTCCTGCTGTCAGCCTGAACGCTGACCTGAACTCGGACTACCAGCGTGCCGGCTTCGGCGCCACCCTGCCCTTCGGCCGCAAGCCGGCCGTGATCGTGGTTGACGTGGTTCAGGCCTATGTGCTGCCCGGCAGCGGGCTCTATGCGCAGGGCTTCGTCGACGCGCTCGCCCCCAACCGCCGCATCGTCGCCGGGGCGCGCGCGGCCGGCGTTCCGGTGATCTTCACGCGGGTCGCCTATGACGCGAATGGGCGCGACGGCGGCCTGTTCTTCCGCAAGGTGCCCGCCCTGAGCGCTTTCACGCCCGGCTCCGCACTGGGCGCTTTTGCCGAAGGGCTGGAGCCCATCGACGGCGAGACCGTCGTCACCAAGCAGTACGCCTCGGCCTTCTTCGGCACCTCGCTGGCTTCCACCCTGACCGCGCTGGGCATAGACACCGTGGTGATCACTGGCTTCTCCACTTCGGGCTGCGTGCGTGCCACGGCACTCGATGCGCTGCAGCACGGCTTTGCGCCGTACGTCGTTCGCGAGGCCTGCGGAGAGCGCGATGGCCGCCCGCAGGAGGCCAATCTCTTCGACCTTCAGGCCAAGTACGCCGAGGTCGTCAGCGAGGCGCAGGTGCTCGATCAGATCGCGCGCTGCGCAGGAGACTGAACATGGCCGCGCTGAACATCAACGGCAAGACCGTCGAGGTCAAGGCCCCGCCGGAGATGCCGCTGCTGTGGGTGTTGCGCGACCTGCTGCATTTGCGCGGAGCCAAGTACGGCTGCGGCATCGCCCAATGCCGCGCCTGCACCGTGCATCTGAACGGCGAGGCCACGCCCTCCTGCGTGCTGCCCATCGCGGCGCTGGACGGCAAGGCACAGGTGGTCAGCATCGAGGGGCTGAAGGGCCGCGTGGCCGAGGCCGTGCAGGCCGCTTGGGTCGAGCTGGACGTGGCCCAATGCGGCTATTGCCAGGCCGGCCAGGTGATGGGTGCGGTGGCCCTGCTGCGCCGCAACCCCAAGCCCGACGATGGCGCCATCGACGACGCCATGTCGGCACACTTGTGCCGTTGCGGCACTTACCCGCGCATTCGCGCCGCCATCCATCTTGCTGCGCAAAGGCTGAAATGAAGAAACACTCTCTCCCACGTCTCGCCGCTATCGCCCTGGCCGCGCTGATCTGCGCCGCTTCGGCCCAGGAAGCACCGCCACCCCCACCACGCGATGCCGCCAATGCCGCCTTCTGGTGGCGCATTGACAATCCCTCGCCCAATCCGATCGACTCGCCCTACGCCTTCTACCAGCCGCTGGTCAAGCTGGCCGGCGCGCCCGGGCCCTTCCTGCCCACTGCAGCGACGGGCAAGACCACCGTGCCGGCGCAGGCGCTGGACGAGGCCGCGCAGTTCGTGCAGGCCAGCAAGGGCAAGGCCCTGATCGTCGTGCACCGCGGCGTGGTACAGACCGAGCGCTACTTTGACGGCACCGACGCCGACACGGCCTTCAGCGCACACAGCATGGCCAAGACCCTGGGCGCCGCGGCGGTCGGCGTGGCCATGCGAGAGGGCCACATCAAGTCGCTCGACCAGCCGGCCTCCACCTGGCTGACGGAGTGGAAGGACCCGGCCCGTGCCGGCATCACCGTGCGCCAGCTGCTGACAATGAGCGGCGGCTTTCGCAACCAGCCCAGCAAGGAGCTGGGCAGCCACTACATCCAGCTGCACTACGGCGCCGATGTCGAAGCCATCGTGCGCGAGGCCCCGGTTGCCTATGCGCCCGGCACCGACTTCGCCTGGGACAACGATAACTCCCATGCCCTGGGCCTGGTGATCGAGCGGGCTACCGGCCAGCGCTATCTGGACTATGTGGCCAGCCGCATTTGGCAGCCACTGGGCGCCAGCGATGCCGAGCAACTGCTGGACCGCCCGGGCGGTC
>Ga0187844_10002852_pt1 | contig 11931 bp, 10 predicted proteins | sample SpaLakP09_SKY_50_FD_134517 | JGI IMG/M metagenome (GOLD analysis project Ga0187844, IMG submission 134517) | Oligotrophic lake water microbial communities from Sparkling Lake, Wisconsin, USA - SP09_SKY_50 | ecosystem: Environmental > Aquatic > Freshwater > Lake | place: USA: Sparkling Lake...
ATGGGAGCTCGCGCTGAGGGAATTCAAGCTCGCGCCTTCTCGGTGAGACGGGTGAAATGGGTCGCGCGCAGATTAGACCCGCGACCGCCGCGCCGCAATGGCCCCCGCTCAAATTTTCCGCAGACGGCTCAGGCGCTTATGCAAGACTTTGCAACTTTCACGGAAGTTCGGTGATTTGTGACGAAAGATCGACTTTCGTCACGGTGATCACGCGTTGCGCGCGTCACTCCATCGAGTAGAAATCGCCCTGGCGATCGAGCATGTCGAGCACCATGCCGCCGCCGCGTGCCACGCAGGTCAGCGGGTCGTCCGCGATGATCACCGGCAGGCCGGTTTCCTCGGAGATCAGCTTGTCCAGGTCTCGCAGCAGGGCGCCGCCACCGGTGAGCACGATGCCGCGCTCGGCGACGTCGGATCCCAGTTCCGGCGGCGTGCGTTCCAGCGCCTGCTTCACGGCCTTGACGATGCCCGCGAGCGGTTCCTGCAGGGCGTCGAGGATCTCGTTGGAGTTCATCGTGAAGTTGCGCGGCACGCCGGCGGCGAGATGGCGACCGACGACGTCGATTTCCTGCACTTCGTGACCGGGGAACGCGGTGCCGATTTCCTGCTTGATACGCTCGGCCGTGGCTTCGCCGATCAGCATGTTGTACTGGCGACGCACGTAGGAAACGATGGCCTCGTCGAACTTGTCGCCGCCGATGCGCACGCTCTCCGCGTACACGATGCCGTTGAGCGAGATCACCGCGACCTCGCTGGTTCCGCCGCCGATGTCGACCACCATCGAGCCGCGTGCGTCGCCGATCGGGATGCCGGCGCCCATGGCCGCGGCGATCGGTTCCTCGATGACCCAGACCTTGCGCGCGCCGGCGTTCTCGACGGATTCGCGAATTGCACGGCGTTCGACCTGCGTCGAACCGTAGGGCACGCAAACCACGACGCGCGTGATCGGACGCATCATCCGGCCCTTCTGCACCTTGCGGATGAAGTGCTGAAGCATCTTCTCCGTGACGGTGTAGTCGGCGATGACGCCGTCCCGCAGCGGACGGATCGTCGAGATGTTGGTCGGCGTGCGGCCGAGCATCTTCTTGGCCTCGATGCCCACGGCTTCCACCTTCTTGCCGCCGCGCGAATCTATGCGGATGGCGACGACGGAAGGTTCGTTCAACACGATGCCTTCGTCGCGTACGTAGATCAGGGTGTTGGCGGTGCCGAGATCGATGGAAAGATCGTTGACGAACAAGCGGCGGACGGCGTCGAGCATCGGGGGATGGTCTCGCGGAATTCGGGCAAAAAGCGGCGGAATATGGCTGCCTCGAAGGCAGACTTCAGGGCACAGCAGGCCGCGGAGCGGGTACTATTGTGCGGCGCACATCTTAATCCAAAAAGGTCGTCAGCAAGATGAGTCTCTCAGCGGAACAGGTCCGGCAGGTCGCCCACCTCGCACGGCTGGAAATCCAGCCCGAGCAGGTCGAACACTACGCAGGGCAGCTCTCGCGCATCCTCGATGTGGTCGGGCAGCTCACCCAGGCGAACACCGAGGGCGTCACGCCGATGGCGCATCCCCTCGCGATGGTGCAGCGCCTTCGGCCCGACGTGGTCACCGAGCCCAACCGCCGCGAGGACTACCAGGCACATGCGCCTTCGGTCCAGGACGGATTGTTCCTGGTGCCCAAAGTCATCGAGTAGACGGGAATCGGCAATCGGCAACGAGGAATCGTCAACGATACCTCGTGCCGGTGACCCCGCTTCGACGATTCCCGGTTCTCCATTCCCGATTCCCGTCCCCATGCACACCCTCTCCCTCAAGCAACTCGCCGACGGACTGCGCAACAAGCAGTTCTCCAGTCGCGAACTGACGCAGCACTACCTGAAGCGCATCGAGACGTACGACCCGAAGCTCAACAGCTTCATCACCGTGACTCCCGAGATCGCGCTCGCCCAGGCCGACGCTGCCGATGCGCGCATCAAGGCCGGGCAGGCGGGGCCGCTCACCGGCATCCCGATCGCGCAGAAGGACATCTTCTGCACGCAGGGCGTCCGCACCAGTTGCGCGAGCCGCATGCTCGACAAGTTCATCGCGCCCTACGACGCCACCGTCGTGACCAAGCTGCATGGTGAAGGCGGCGCGGTGATGCTCGGCAAGTGCAACATGGACGAGTTCGCGATGGGCTCGTCGAACGAGACCAGCTGGTACGGCCCGGTGAAGAATCCCTGGGACCTGACGCGTGTTCCAGGCGGCTCCAGCGGCGGATCGGTGGCTGCGGTCGCCGCCATGCTGGCGCCGGTGGCCACGGCTACGGACACCGGCGGATCGATCCGCCAGCCCGCGGCGCTGACCAATCTCACCGGCATCAAGCCCACCTACGGGCGCGTGTCGCGCTTCGGCATGATCGCGTTCGCGTCCAGCCTCGATCAGGGCGGCGTCGTGGCGCGCAGCGCCGAGGACGCGGCGGTCGTGCTGCAGGCGATGTCGGGCTTCGATCCGCGCGATTCGACCAGCGTGCAGCGCGAGGTCGACGATTACCTGCGCGATCTGAACCGTCCCATCGACGGCCTGCGCATCGGTCTGCCGAAAGAGTATTTCGCCGAAGGCCTCGAGCCGGCGATCCGCGCGTGCGTCGAGCAGGCCGTGAAGCAGTTCGAACAGCTCGGCGCGAAGATCGTCGAAGTGTCGCTGCCGCACGCGCCGCTGTCGGTGCCCACGTACTACGTCGTGGCGCCCGCCGAGGCATCGAGCAACCTCGCGCGCTTCGACGGCGTGCGCTATGGGCATCGCACCGAGTCCTCGCGCACGCTCGAGGAGCTGTACAAGAAGAGCCGTGGTGAAGGCTTCGGTCCCGAAGTGCAGCGCCGCATCATGATCGGCACCTACGTGCTCAGCCACGGCTACTACGACGCGTATTACCTGCAGGCGCAGAAGGTCCGCAAGCTGATCTACGAGGATTTCCGCAAGGTCTTCGAGCAGTGCGACGTGATCCTCGGGCCGACCACCACGGACGTCGCGTTCGAATTGAATTCGAAGATGGACGATCCGGTGGCGATGTATCTCAACGACATCTACACGATCGCCGCGAACTTGGCCGGCATCCCGGCCATGAGCCTGCCCTGCGGCTTCGTCGGCGGACTTCCGGTCGGCATGCAGCTGATGGGCAATTTCTTCGACGAAGCGCGGCTGCTGAACGTGGCCCACCAGTACCAGCAGGCACAGGACTGGCACCGCCGTTCGCCCAAGGGTTTCGAGTAAGCGCGGCGTCGGCGCGTCCATACGCCGGCGAAGTGTGTTTTCCCGGCCTTACCGCGCGGCGGCACGCAATTAGCGTTTGCCCCTATGCGGGGTTCCTGACCACTTGAGTAGCATTCTTCTCCCAGCAAGGACCGAATGGTTCCCAGCTGTGGAGGAAAGAGGGTGCGAGCGACGGATATACGCGACCCCGACTATTTTCATAAGGTCGTCGATTGCCAGTGGGCATGCCCGGCACACACGCCGGTCCCGGAATACATCCGGCTGATTGCAGCGGGCCAGTACGCGGATGCGTACATGGTCAACTGGAAGAGCAATGTGTTCCCCGGAATTCTCGGTCGCACTTGCGATCGCCCCTGCGAACCCGCGTGTCGACGCGGTCGCGTGGAGGAGAACAACGGCGACAAGCCCGAGCCGGTGGCGATCTGCCGGCTCAAGCGTGTCGCCGCCGATCTCAAGGGCGACATCACGGCGCGACTGCCCAAGCCCGGCGTCAAACGTAACGGCAAGCGCATCGCCTGCGTCGGCGGCGGGCCTTCGTCGCTCACGGTGGCGCGCGATCTCGCGCCGTTGGGCTACGAGGTCACCGTTTTCGAGTCGGATCCGAAAGGCGGCGGCTTCATGCGCACGCAGGTGCCGCGCTTCCGCCTGCCCGAGGCGGTCATCGACGAGGAGGTCGGCTACATCCTCGACCTGGGCGTCGATTTCCGCGGCGGCACGCGCATCGACTCGATGAAGACCTTACTGGCGCAGCACTGGGATGCCGTGTTCGTCGGCAGCGGCGCGCCGCGTGGACGCGACCTCGAGATCCCTGGACGGGCTGAGGCGGCGGCGCACATTCACATCGGCATCGACTGGCTGTCGTCGGTGTACTTCGGTCACGTCACGAAGGTCGGCAAGCGCGTGATCGTCCTGGGCGGCGGCAACACCGCGATGGACTGCTGCCGCTCCTCGCGCCGCCTGGGCGGCGACGAGGTGAAGGTGATCGTGCGCTCTGGCTTCGACGAGATGAAGGCGAGCCCCTGGGAGAAGGAGGACGCGATGCACGAAGGCATCCCGATCCTGGATTTCCGCGTGCCCAAGGCCTTCATCCACGAGAACGGCCGGCTGACCGGCATGACGTTCGAGAAGGTGCGCGCGGAATACGACTCCAAGGGACGCCGCAAGCTGGTTGCTACCGGTGAAGAAGACGAGTTCCACGCCTGCGATGAGGTGCTGCTCGCGGTTGGCCAGGAGAACGCGTTCCCCTGGATCGAGCGCGACTGCGGCATCGACTTCGACGAGTGGAACATGCCGGTGGTCGACAAGATCACCTTCCAGTCCTCGCGCCCCGACGTGCTGTTCGGCGGCGACGCCGCGTTCGGTCCGAAGAACATCATCTGGGCGGTGGCGCACGGCCACGAAGCCGCGGTGACGATCGACAAGATGCTCAGCGGCGAAGATGCGCGCGATCGGCCAATGCCGGCGGTGGCCGTGATGTCCCAGAAGATGGGCATCCACGAGTGGAGCTACGACAACGAAGTCTCGCTCGACGAGCGGCGCAAGGTGCCGCAGGCGCCCAAGGAGCGCGCGCTCAAGGACATCAAGCTCGAAGTAGAGCTGGGCTTCGACGTCGCACTCGCACTCAAGGAAACGCAGCGTTGCCTGAACTGCGATGTGCAGACCGTCTTCGCGCCCAAGCTCTGCATCGAGTGCGACGCCTGCATCGACATCTGCCCGGTCGACAGCCTGACCTTGGCGCCGAATCTCGAGGAGGCCGAGCTGCGCGTGAATTTGACGGCGCCCGCGGTGAATCTCACGCAGGCGCTGTATGTCTCCGCCCCATTGCCGACGGCGCGCCTGATGGTGAAGGACGAGGACGTCTGCCTGCATTGCGGGCTGTGCGCGGAGCGCTGCCCGACGGGTGCATGGGACATGCAGAAGGTTCTGATCGAAATCACGAAGGCCGGGCCGGCCTGCCGCTCTCGCGCACCGGCCGCCGAGGAGGTTGTTGCATGAGTGCCCAGCGACACGGTGTCGCGCAGCGCGGGTGCGGGAGCTGGGCAAGGCACTCACGGCGACGTCCACATTTTTCTTTGACGCTCGAGGTGCCCCAGTGAGCGCTGCTTCGCTGTCGTCCATCAACGATTTCGTCGTCAAGTTCGCCAACGTCAACGGTTCCGGTTCCGCCTCGGCCAACGAGCTCTTCGCCAAGAGCATCCTGCGCATGGGCGTGCCGGTGAGTCCTCGCAACATCTTCCCGTCCAACATCCAGGGGCTGCCGACCTGGTACGAGGTGCGGGTCTGCGAGAAGGGCTGGCTCGGTCGCCGCGGTGGCGTGGATCTGCTGGTGCAGATGAATCCGCAGACCTGGGCCGACGATCTGGTCGAGCTCGCGCCCGGCGGGTACCTGTTCTACGACAACTCCAAGCCATTGCCGCTGTCGCGTTTCCGTGCCGACGTGAACCTGATCGGCATGCCGCTGACGGAGATCTGCAGCCGCACGTATTCGGATCCGCGCCAGCGCCAGCTGTTCAAGAACATCCTGTACGTCGGTGCGCTGGCCTCGCTGCTGGGCGTGGACCTCGCGGTCATCGAGAAGCTGATCGCAGACCAGTACAAGTCCAAGGAGAAGCTGCTCTCCGCCAACGTCAAGGCGCTGCACCTGGGCCATGAGTGGGCGCAGTCGAATCTCTCGCCGATCGGCCTGCAGGTGCGTAGCGCGGACGCGGTCGGCGATCGCATCTTCGTCGAAGGCAACATGGCGACCGCGCTGGGCTGCGTCTACGGCGGCGCCTCGGTCTGCGCCTGGTATCCGATCACACCGTCGTCGTCGGTCGCGGAAGCCTTCGAGAAGTACTGTCAGAAGATGCGCGTCGATCCCGAGACCAAGCGCAACCGCTACGCCATCGTGCAGGCCGAAGACGAGATCGCGTCCATCGGCATGTGCGTGGGCGCCGGCTGGAACGGCGCGCGTGCCTTCACGGCGACCTCGGGGCCCGGCGTGTCGCTGATGAACGAGTTCATCGGCCTCGCGTACTTCGCCGAGATTCCGGTGACGATCATCGACGTGCAGCGCGGCGGGCCGTCCACCGGCATGCCGACGCGCACGCAGCAGGCGGACCTGCTCGGCGCCGCGTACGCATCGCACGGCGACACCAAGCACGTGATGTTGCTGCCGCAGGACCCGACCGAGTGCTTCGAGTTCGCGGCCGCCGCGCTGGACCTCGCCGACCGGCTGCAGACGCCCGTCTTCGTGATGACCGATCTCGACATCGGCATGAACCAGCGTCTGTGCGCGCCGCTGAAATGGGACGACACGCGCACGCTCGATCGCGGCAAGGTGATGACCGCCGAGGAACTCGAGAGTGGGCGCGACTTCGGCCGCTACCTGGATGTCGATGGCGACGGCATCCCGTATCGCACGTATCCGGGCACGCACCCGACCAAGGGCGCGTTCTTCACGCGCGGCACCACGCGCGACCCCTACGCCCGCTACTCCGAGAAGGGCCCTGACTACGTCTACAACGTGCAGCGCCTGCTGCGGAAGTTCGACACGGCCAAGACGCTGGTCCCGGCGCCGATACTGACGCGGGCTTCGAAGGGCACGCCCTTCGGCGTCATCTATTACGGCTCGACGAGCCCCGCGATGGACGAGGCGGTCGACGCGCTGCAGTCAGAGGACAAACCGCTCGACACGCTGCGCGTTCGCGCGTTCCCGTTCCCGAACAGCGTGCGCGAGTTCGTGCTCGAGCACGAGTACGTGTTCGTCGTCGAGCAGAACCGTGACGCTCAGCTGCGCAGCCTGCTGATCAACGAGTTCGATCTGGACCCGGCGCGCCTGGTGGCGGTGCTGCATTACGACGGCACGCCGATCACGGCGCGCTTCATCGTCGATGCGATCGAGCAGCGGCTGCAGCCGCTGCGGGTGGTGCCGCTGAAGGAGCGCGCGGCGTGAGGGGCCACGTCCAAAAGACTCCCTCTCCCCATGCGCTTTTTGCATGGGGAGAGGGCTGGGGTGAGGGGCAAACTCTCTCCGCCGAAACGGTGCTCCGGGTTCGAACAGCCTGCCCCTCACCCCAGCCCTCTCCCCGTGAACAGCACACGGGGAGAGGGAGTTGCGGTCTTGCGCTGATCGAGACGTCGCATCCATGACTTATCTGGCCAAACCCAAGCTCCATCACCCGTCGCTGACGCGCAACGCCGTCGGTTACACGCGCCGCGACTACGAAGGAAAGGTTTCGACCCTGTGCGCCGGCTGCGGTCATGACTCGATCTCGGCCGCCATCGTGCAGGCGTGCTGGGAGCTCGATGTCGAGCCGCACCGCGTCGCCAAGCTCTCCGGCATCGGGTGCAGCTCGAAGACGCCGGATTATTTCCTGGGCCAGTCGCACGGCTTCAACACGGTTCACGGGCGCATGCCCTCGTGCTGACCGGTGCGAATCTGGCCAATCGCGACCTGCTGTATCTCGGCGTCTCCGGTGACGGCGATTCGGCGTCGATCGGTATCGGGCAGTTCGTCCACGTGATCCGGCGCGGCGTGGCGATGGTCTACATCGTCGAGAACAACGGCGTGTACGGCCTCACGAAGGGACAGTTCTCCGCCACGGCCGATCAGGGCTCCATGTCCAAGAAGGGCGTGAAGAACGCCGACAGCCCGATCAATCTGGCAGCGCTGGCGCTGCAGCTCGGCGCAACCTACGTCGGCCGCGGGTTCTCGGGTGACAAGCACCAGCTCGTGCCCTTGATCAAAGGCGCCATCCGCCACCGCGGCGCCGCGTTCATCGACGTGATCTCGCCGTGCGTGGCGTTCAACAACCACGCCGGCAGCACCAAGAGCTACGAGTACGTGCGCGAGCACAACGAGGCGGTGAACTTCCTCGACGTGATCCCGTGCAAGAGCGAGATCACCGTCGATTATCCCGAAGGCACCTTGATGGAGGTCGAGCAACACGACGGCAGTGTGCTGCGGCTGCGCAAGCTGGCCGCCGACTACGATCCGACGGACCGCATCGCCTCGCTCAATCACGTGCTCGCCACCGAGGCGCGCGGCGAGGTGGCAACCGGCCTGCTGTTCGTCGACACCCAGGCCGAAGACCTGCACGCGCACCTGAACACGGTGGAGACGCCGTTCAACCAGCTCGGCGGGCGAGAGCTGTGCCCCGGCAGCGCGACCCTGGACCGGATCAACGCCTCGCTGCGCTGACGCGACCGTAGCCCGGACGAAGTCCGGGATTGTCTCCATCCGATACCGAAAAGCTCCCGGACTTCGTCCGGGCTACGGGCTTCTTCGATGCCAGCGCCGGCCCCGGGGCTACCGGCCCCCGCCGGATTCATGAGACATTTGCACCCGCGTTCCGGCTTGCTCCGGACCCATCCGCCCTCATCCATGACTCCGTCTGCGCGTCCTGCAAGCGGAGCTGAAACGCAATGAACACAAGCAATTGGGAAGCTGTCATCGGACTGGAAGTGCACTGCCAGCTCCGCACCAAGTCCAAGATCTTCACGGGCGCCTCCACCGAGTACGGCGCCGAGCCGAACACGCAGGCGGACCCGGTCACGCTGGGCATGCCCGGCGTGCTGCCGGTGCTCAACCACGAAGCCCTGCAGATGGCGGTGAAGTTCGGCCTGTCGGTCGACGCCGAGGTTGCCGAGCGCAGCGTGTTCGCGCGCAAGCACTACTTCTACCCCGACCTGCCCAAGGGCTACCAGATCTCGCAGTACGAACTGCCGATCGTGGGCAAGGGGCACCTGGACATCGAGCTGCCGGGCGAGAAGGGAGGCGAGCCGATCGTGAAGCGCATCGGCATCACGCGCGCCCACATGGAAGAGGATGCGGGCAAGAGCCTGCACGAGGCCTTTCCGGGCTTCACGGGCATCGACCTCAACCGTGCCGGCACGCCGCTGATCGAGATCGTCTCGGAGCCGGACATCCGCTCCGCCGCCGAGGCGGTGGCCTACCTGAAGAAGCTTCACCAGCTCGTCGTCTACATCGGCATCTGCGACGGCAACATGCAGGAAGGGTCCTTCCGCTGCGATGCGAATGTCTCGGTCCGCCGCAGGGGCACCGAGAAGTTCGGCACGCGCACCGAGACCAAGAACGTCAACTCCTTCCGCTACGTCGAGAAGGCGATCGAGTACGAGATCGAGCGCCAGATCGAGGTGATCGAAGCGGGCGGCAAGATCATCCAGGAGACGCGTCTGTTCAACCCGGATACCGGTGAGACGCGGGCGATGCGCAGCAAGGAAAACGCCAACGACTACCGCTATTTCCCCGACCCGGATCTGTTGCCGGTCGTCGTCGACGCCGCGCAGATCGAGGCCATCCGCGCGACGCTGCCGGAACTTCCGGAGGCCAAGCGCCTGCGTTTCGTGACGCAGTACGGACTGCCGAAGTACGACGCCGGCGTGCTGACCGGCGAATCCGAGCTGGCCGACTACTACGAGGTCGTCGTGAAAGCCAGCGGCGCGGACGCCAAGAGCTGCTCCAACTGGATCACCACCGACCTGCTCGGCGCGCTCAACAAGCTGGGCAAGGACATCACGACGTCGCCGATCACCGCCGACATGCTGTCGGGGATGCTCAAGCGCATCGTCGACAAGACCATCTCCGGCAAGATCGCCAAGGACGTGTTCGAGGCGATGCTCAACGGCGAAGGCGATGCCGACACGATCATCAAGGCCAAGGGCCTGGTGCAGATCACCGACGACAGTTCGATCATCGCCACCATCGAGAAGGTCATGGCCGACAGCCCGGGCCAGCTTGCGGACTACCGCAGCGGCAAGGACAAGCTGTTCGGATTCTTCGTCGGGCAGGTCATGAAGGCGACGCAGGGCAAGGCCAATCCGGATGCCGTCAACCGTCTGTTGAAAGAGAAGCTCGCGCCCTGAAATCGAGGGTGCCGTGCACGGGTCAGTAATCAACGCAAAGGCGCAAAGGACGCGAAGGACGACGTCGTTTTTTCTTCGCGTCCTTTGCGCCTTTGCGTTGAAATCCGTTGTTTCCGAGGGATCTGGCGCACGCCAATTCGAATCCGTCCGATGAACGTCCTGACTCCTTTCGCCTTCGACAACCACGTGGCGCACGGCGCGATCGTGCGCATGAAGGCTGGCGTGGCCGACCTGCTCGATCACCGCGCCTATTCGCCCGACCTGCGAAACCTGCTGGGCGAGGCCATGGCCGCGATGCCGCTGCTGGCGACGCACCTGAATTTCGAAGGCCGCATCAACCTGCAGTTCCAGGGCCTGCCCGAGACGCGCACGATCGCGAAGTCGAAGACGCAGCTGCTCGTCGCGCAGGTCGACAACCAGCTGCGTGTGCGGGCGATGGCCAAGGCCGAGCCCGATGCAGCCGGCAATTTCCGTGAACTGCTCGAAGGTGGCGTACTCGCGCTGATGGTCGAGCCCAGCGGCGGAAACCGTTCGCCGACGCAGGCGCTGGTGCTGATCGAGGGCGAGCGGCTGCAGGATTCGCTCGAAGCCTACTTCGAGCGCTCCGAGCAGTTGCCGACCCTGATCCGCCTTGCCGTGCGTGGCGACGAAATCGCGGGTTTCATGCTGCAACGCATGCCCATCGAGTCGGCCAAGGGCAGCGACGACGACTGGGACCACCTGCGCATCCTGGCCGCGACGCTGACCGAACCGGAGCTGCTCGACACCGACGCCGACGCGCTGCTGCTGCGCCTGTTCTCGGATGCCCCGCCGCTGCGCCGCTTCGAGCCGCGCCCGGTGCAGGTCGAGTGCAACTGCAATCGCGCCGGCATCTCGCGCCTGCTGGTCTCGCTCGGGCGCGAGGAAGTGGATTCGATCATCGCCGAGCAGAGCCGGGTCAGCGTGACCTGCGAGTTCTGCTCGCGCGAGTACGCGTTCTCGGCGTCCGAGGCGGCCGAGCTGTTCATCGCCGCAGCCGGCGAGCCTTCCAACACAAGGCACTGAGCGCGACGCCGACGTGATCCTGCCGCGCTATCGCGTCGCCGATTCGCTGATTCCGTTCGCCGGCAAGGGGCTGTTCCTCGACGAGGACATCGCCGGCGGTCGCGTGATCCTTGCGCCGGACAACATCCACACGGTGTGGCCGGAAGCGCGGTTGCGCACGTATGCGGAAGACTCGGTGGAAGTGCACTCGAGCGTGCGCTGGTTCGAGGACCGCTTCTCGCTGACACCCGAGTGGAGCGACGAGTGCTACGTGAACCATTCGTACACGCCCACCGCGCTGTGGCACCTGGGTTTCGTGTTCGCCCTCACTGACCTGCCGGCCGGTGCGGAAGTTACGATGGACTACCGCTACGTGATCGGCGACGGCGAGGCGATGCCGTTCCAGGATTCCGTGACGGGGCGCCCGATCGTCGGGCTGCCGTGGAGCGAATGCGTGGCCCAGACCGCGGCCCAGCTCGCGAGCCTGTTCAAGCGCTGAGGCGACGCGGTCGGTCGCCCACGCGACCGGAGAGATGTGCATGCGCGAAGAGATCTACATCGTCGGCGTCGGCATGACGCCGTTCGGCAAGCAGCCGGACAAATCCTTCCGCCAGCTAGCCGCCGAGGCCGTGAGGCTCGCGCTGGCCGACGCCCGTTGCACGACCGCCGACATCGAAGCCGCGTGGTTCGGCAACGTCGGGCAGGGCGCACTCGAAAACCAGCAGGCCGTGCGCGGCCAGATCGCACTGGCCGCGGCGGGCATCGAAGGCATTCCGGTGATCAACGTCGAGAACGCC
>Ga0187844_10002854_pt1 | contig 11929 bp, 6 predicted proteins | sample SpaLakP09_SKY_50_FD_134517 | JGI IMG/M metagenome (GOLD analysis project Ga0187844, IMG submission 134517) | Oligotrophic lake water microbial communities from Sparkling Lake, Wisconsin, USA - SP09_SKY_50 | ecosystem: Environmental > Aquatic > Freshwater > Lake | place: USA: Sparkling Lake...
CTGGACATCAAAATGCGCCCGGAGCGGCACAACAATGTGAAGGTGCTGCTGCTGATGGACGTGGGCGGCACCATGGACGAGCACATCCAGCGGGTGGAAGAACTCTTCAGCGCGGTGAAGTCGGAGTTCAAGCACCTGGAGTTCTACTACTTCCACAACTGCGTGTACGACTTCATGTGGAAGAACAACCGCCGCCGCTTTGCGGAGAAGTTCCCCACCTGGGACATCATCCGCAAGTACAACCGCGACTACAAGCTGATCTTTGTGGGCGACGCGACCATGAGCCCGTACGAGATCCTGCAGCCCGGCGGCAGCGTGGAATACAACAACGAGGAAGCGGGTGCCGAGTGGATCCAGCGCCTGACGCACGCCTTCCCAAAACACGCGTGGATCAACCCCGAGCCCCAGGGCGTGTGGCAATACCGCCAGAGCATCAGCATCATCCAGCAACTCATCGGCAACCGCATGTACCCGCTGTCGCTCAAGGGGCTGGAAGAAACCATGCGGCTGCTGTCGAAGTAAGCACAGCGGTTGGCGGCGCAAAGAGCCCATTTGCGCGCCGCTGTCTGACACGGGCGGGATGCTTTTCAGTGCATAGTGGCGGCGGGCTGGCTTTTTAAACAGCGAGCCCCCACCGTCCAACCCCACCCTTTGTAGCCGTGCCCTTTCGCGTCCTGCGCTTCTTTGCCAATCCCCCAACGCCGGCCCCATGGTCGGCGTTGCTGCTTATCGGCGCGCTGTGCCTGCCGGGGTGCAGCCTGCTGCCGCGCAGTGAGAAAGGCGACGACCGCCAAGAGGCCTCCACCGCAGCCATTGCCGAATCCGCCACACCCGCGTTCGACCTGCGGGTGCGCGCACCGGCCAGTGTGCAGGACACACTGGAGCGCCACCTGGAGCTGCAGCGCTTTCGCCACCTGCCCGACCTGCACACCAACGAGCTGCAGCGCCTGCTGGGCGCCGCCGACGCCAATGCCCGCGAGCTGCTGGGCACGATGGGTTACTTCGCGCCCACCATCACCGTGGAGCTCACCGAAACGCCCGACAGCCCCACCGCACCCCGCGCCGTGGTTGTCACTGTGGAACCCGGCCCGCAGACCCAGGTGGCCCGCGCAGAAGTGCTTTTCAGCCCTGGCAACACGGCAGCCGCCGAAGCCACCAGCGCACCGTCCCCGAACGCCAGTGCCCGCCAGCAGCAGCGCGTGCAGCGCAACTGGTCGCTGACGCCCGGCCAGCCCTTCACCCAGTCTGCGTGGGACGCGGCCAAGAACGATGGCCTGCGCCAGCTGCAGGCGCGCCGCCACCCCACCGCCCGCATTGACAAAAGCCGGGCCGAGATCGACGCCGACAAACACGAGGCCCGGCTCAGCGTGACCTACGAGCCCGGTCCCGCCTACCGCTTCGGGCCACTGCGGGTGGAGGGCAGCCAGCGCTACGACCCCGATGGCGCGCGGAGCCTGGCCCGCCTGCCCACCGGCGCCGTGTACGACGAGGCCGAAATGCTGGACGCCCAGCTGCGGCTGGCCAGCAGCGGTTATTACGACGCCGTGTTCCTCACGCTCGACACCGAGGGCACCGACCCGCAGGCTGCCCCCGTGGTGGCCCAGGTGCGCGAGGCCAAGGTGCAAAAGCTGGTGTTCGGGCCAGGGTTCTCGACGGACAGCGGTGCGCGCCTGTCGCTGGAACATATCCACAACCAGATGCCCGGCCTGGGCTGGCGCGCGGTGAGCAAACTGGCAGTGGACCGCGAGACCCAGCAGGCCCGCAGCGAATGGACCGACTTGCCTGACGACCGGGGCTGGCGCTGGTTTGCTGGCGGCGAGCTGCAGCGCGAATCCACCGGCGACTACGACGTGAACAGCAGCCGCCTGCGCGCGGGCCGCAGCAAAAGCACCCGGCACATCGACCGCAACTACTTTGTGCAGTACGACTACGCCAACAGCCAGGGGCTGGCCGCCAACGCGCAGCTGCCCTCCGACACCAGCACGGCGCTGAGCCTGAACTACGGCTGGACAGGCCGCTACTTCAACAGCCTCACCGCCCCCACGCGCGGCCACGGCATTGCCGTGGAGCTGGGCCTGGGCACCACGCTGCGGCCCGAGCGCGACCCGTTTGTGCGCACCCTGGTGCGCTGGCAATCCTTCGTGCCCGCCGGGCGGGTGACCGACGATGCAGGCACCGGCCGCAACGCCCGGCTGGCCCTGCGGGCCGAGGCCGGGGCCGTGCTCGCCCGCGAGGGTGCACAGATTCCTGTGACGCAGCTATTCATCACCGGCGGTGACACCACGGTGCGCGGCTACGGCTACCGCAGCATTGGTGCGCGCACCGACAACGGCCAGCTCTATGGTGGCCGCTACCTGGCCGTGGGCAGTGTGGAATGGCAACGCCCCATCGTCTACAAGGGCGAGATGACCGACTGGGAGAGCACGCTGTTTGTGGATGCCGGGGCCGTGGCCGACAAGGTGGGCGACTTGAGCCCCCGCGTGGGCGTGGGCGCCGGGGTGCGTTGGCGCAGCCCCGTGGGGCCCCTGCAGGCCGACCTGGCCTATGGTGTCAAAACAAAGGAACTGCGGCTGCATCTGCGGCTGGGGTTCAGCTTCTGATGGCGATGAGCAGCACCCCGCCCCATCCCGCACCGCGCGCCCGCGCGTCCGACTTCAGCGCCGGGTCTTCATCGGCCCAGCGCCCTGGCCCACCGCGCCCACCAGGTGCCTACCGCATGCTGCGGGCCCTGGGCTGGCTGCTGGTGGCGCTGGTGGCCCTGCTGCTCACGGCCAGCACGCTGCTGTGGTGGTGGGCGGGCAGCGGCACGTCGCTGGCCACCTCGCTGGCCCGCGCCGCGCAGTACCTGCCCGCCGAGCAGCAACTGGAAAGCCGCGAAGTCACCGGCTCGCTGCGCAGCGGTGGGCGCATCGGCTGGCTGCGCTGGAGCAGCCCCAGCCTGTCCGTCGAAGTGACCGACCTGCGCCTGGGCTGGCAGCTGGCGCCCTTGCTGCAGCGCAGGCTGGAGCTGGGCGACGTACGGGCCACACGCGTGCAGATCACGCCGCTGGGCGGCCCGCAAAGTGCCGCGCCCCCCACGCCCCCCACCCAGCTGGTGCTGCCCTTGCACATCGGCGTGGCATTTCGTGTGGACCAGTTGCAGTGGGCAGGCGCCCCGGCGGTGGAAGCCCGAGGCCTGGCGGGCGACTACCACTTTGATGGGCGCGAGCACCGCCTGAACATCGGCGGCGTCGAGCTGGCCCAGGGCCAGTACAACGCGCGGCTGACGCTGCAGGCCCAGGCGCCCCTGGCGCTGAACGCCACGGTGGACGGCACGGTGCGCACCGCCGTGCCCGGTGGCACATCCTCCATCCAGCTGGGCGCGCACGCCACGCTGCAGGGCACGCTGGCCACGGCGGCAGCGCAGCTGCAACTGCAGGCACGCATCCAACCCACAACCGCGCAAGAAACCCAGGCCACACCGCCACCGCCCGCCACCGCCGCCCCCATGCAGGCCGAGGTGCAGGCCACGCTGGCCCCGTGGGCCACACAGCCCCTGCAGTCGGCCCAGGCCACGCTGCACGCCGTCAACCTCGCAGCCCTGTGGCCCCAGGCCCCGGCCACGCAGCTGCATGGCACCGTGCAGGCGGGCCCCACCCCAGGCGCGGCCGCCAGCGGCACAGGCTGGGCTCTGCAGGCGCAGCTGCGCAACGCATTGGCAGGCCCGTGGGACCAGACCCGCCTGCCCATCACCACCCTGCAGGCCGACGCGAAGTACGACGGCACCCGCTGGACGGTGCCCGGCGCCACGGTGAATGCAGGCACCGGCGCAGTCACGCTGCACGGCAGCTACACCCCCACCACCGGCGCGCTGGAAGGCCAGGCCGAACTGCGCAACCTGCGCCCCGACGCCCTGCACACCGCCTGGGCGGCCGCCCCGCTCGCAGGCCGTGTGGCGGCGCAGATGCAAGGCGAGGCGGTGCGTTTTACGGCAGACATCCGGGCCACCGGCTCTGGCGTTGTGGCATCGGCCAAATCAACCACCCAGCGCGCCCCGCTGCTGCGCATCAACACGCTCGCCGCACAAGGCAGCTGGCAACCAGCTTCGCCCATCCAGCCCGTTGGCAGCTTGCAGCTGGAGCGCCTGCTGCTGGACGCGCTGCAAGCGCGCGTCGAAGCCACCCAGCTGCGTGTGGCCCCCGGCGATCTGTCGGGCCAGGGCCTGGTCACGCTGGCCGTGCCAGGCGCCACAGCACGCGCGCAGGGCAGCATCGCCCCACAGACCGGTGCGGGCGACCTGCACATGCAATGGACCGATGTGGGCCAGACCCAGCGCTGGCTGGCCAGCTTGCCGCTGGTGGGCACGCCGCTGCAACAGGCCCTGCAAGGCGCCACCGCCCAGGGTACCGCCCAACTGGCCGCCCGCTGGAAAGGCGGCTGGCAAACGCTGGCCCGGCAGCTGGAATCCGCCACCGGCACCCGCACCGGTACGGGCACCAGCACCCGCCAAACGGGCAGCACACCGCCATCGGACAAGGCCCCTTTCGAGCTGCAGGCCGCGCTCTCCACCCCGCAGCTGGACCTGTCCCTGCCCCCAGGCCAGGGGGCAGGCGGCGCCACCGCCGTGCAGCTGCGCGCTGTCAAGGCCGACCTCTCTGGCACCCTGGCGCAGGCCACGCTGGTGCTGGACGGCGAAGCGCGCCTCAACGCGTCCCAGCCCCGGCAGATGCAGCGGCTGGCCCTGCACACCCGCGCCACCGGTGGGCTGGGCACACCCGCGCAAGGCGCCCAAGGCGCACAAAGCGCGCAGGTCCAGATCAGCACACTGCGGCTGGTGGCCCAAGATGCAGCACGCCCCGGCCCCTGGACGCTGCAGCTGACCGAGCCCCTGTCCCTCGCAGCGCGCTCTACCCCAGGCTCTGGTGCGTCGTCGCCAGCGGCGGGCTACTCCGTGCAGGCCTCGGCCGGCCAGGCCCGCCTGACTGGCCCCCTGCCCGGCACCGCCACGCTGCGTTGGCAACCCCTGCGCATGGCCACCGGTGCCAACCCGCTGCAACTGCAAACACAAGGCACGCTGCAAGGCCTGCCCATGGCCTGGGTCGATGCCCTGGGCCTGGCCGACACACCCGCCGCCGCAGGCCGCCCCACCCAGCCGCTGCTGGCCCGCATGGGGCTGGCCACCAGCATCGTGCTCGACGGGCAATGGAACGTGGACACCACCCAAGGCCCCTTGCGCGCCAGCGCCAGCCTGCGCCGGGCCAGTGGCGACCTGCGCATCCTGGCGGGCGATGCCACCGCCATCACCGCTGTGCAGAGCAGCGGCCAGGGCACGGGCGCAGGCGCCACCACCGTGATCGCCACCGAGGCGTCGGCCAGCCCCACAAGATCAGCGAATGCACCAGGCACCGCCGCCGGGGTGCGCCAGGCCGAGGTCACCATAGAGATCGACGGCGAAGCCCTGCGCGCCCAACTGGCCTGGGCCAGCGAGCGGGCTGGCGAGGTGCAGGCCAGCGTCAGCACCCGCCTCGCGCTCGGTGCTCCGCCAGGGGCAGCCCTCGCATGGGCGCCCGATGCGCCCCTGGCTGGCACGCTGCGCGCGCGCCTGCCCGACGTGGGCGTGTGGTCAGCCCTGGCGCCACCCGGCTGGCGCGTGCGCGGCACGCTGGACGCAAGCGCCACCCTGTCAGGCACGCGCAATGCGCCGCGCTGGGCCGGCACGCTGGGCGCCGACGACATGGCCGTGCGCTCGGTGGTCGATGGCGTGGACCTGCAAGCGGGCCGCCTGCGCGCCACGCTGCAAGGCAACCGGCTGCAGATCACCGAATTCCGCCTGCAGGGCGGGCGCGGCAGCGGTGCGCGCATTGCAGGCTTCAGCGGCAACCGCACCGCCGCGCCACGAGACGGCGGCACGCTCACCGCCACCGGCAGCGTGGGCTGGGGCGACAGCGCTGCGGCAACCACCGGCCTGTCGGGCATCACCATGGCCCTGCAGGCCGAGGCCAAGGCCTTGCAGGTGCTGGTGCGCGCCGACCGGCAGGTCAGCGTGTCGGGCCAGCTGCAGGCACAGTTGCAGCAGGGCCAGATCAGTCTGCGCGGCAAGCTCACCACCGACCGCGCCACCATCATCCTGCCCGACGAAACCGCGCCCAGCCTGGGCTCGGACGTGGTCGTGCGTTCTGCCGCCAAGGACCGCGAAGACCAGGCCCGGGCCCAGGCCGCCGCCAAGGCCAGCCAGGCCGAAACCGCCAAACCACCCGACATCGCCATCACGCTCAACCTGGGGCGCGACTTTGCGCTCAGCGGCCATGGCATCACCACCCGGCTCACGGGCGAGGTGGACATCCGCAGCAGCGCCGTGCCCGGCGCCCCGCCACGCGTGACCGGCGAGGTGCGCACCGACGAAGGCCGCTACCGCGCCTGGGGCCAGATGCTGGACGTGGAGACGGGCCTGATCCGCTTCAACGGCCCCTACAACAACCCCTCGCTCGACATCCTCGCGCTGCGCCCCAACATCAGCGTGCGCGCGGGTGTGCAGGTCACGGGCAGCGCGCAGGCGCCCCGCGTCAAGCTCTATTCCGACCCTGATCTGCCCGACGCCGAAAAACTCTCGTGGGTGGTGCTGGGCCGCAACGCCACCGCAGGCGGCGCCGAAGCCGCCGTGCTGCAGCAAGCCGCCCTGGCCCTGCTTGGCCGCAAGGGCGGCAACACCGGCACCGCCAACATCGCCAGCCGCGTGGGCCTGGACGAAATCGGTTTTCGCGGCGCCACCCCGGGCGACGACGCCAGCACTGCGGCCCTCACCTTCGGCAAGCGCCTGTCCAAGGATTTGTACGTGACGTACGAGCGCAGCCTGTCCGGCACGCTGGGCACGCTCTACATCTTCTACGACCTCTCCCGCCGCCTCACGCTGCGCGGGCAGACGGGGGAGAAAAGCGCGGTGGACATCATCTACACGGTGAAGTACGACTGAGGCTTCGGCGGCCAAAGAGGCCCGCGCGCGCCACTACAATGCGCGGCGGCTTATCTCCTCGTAGTTCAATGGATAGAACGAGTGCCTCCTAAGCGCTAGATACAGGTTCGATTCCTGTCGAGGGGACCAAAGTTTTGATACAAAACGGCCCCTACCGCGCGACCATCAAGCGCTTATAGCTATTAAATTTATAGCAAACTACGTACCCATCTCTTGCGGTACGTGCCGATGGCCATCCCTGGCGCCCCGTTTCGCCGCACTTGCATTTGGTCACAAATGATGATGTTGACATGATATGTCTGCATCCCTATTCTCCTGATCCATGCAGGCACACGGACCTTCCTCCGGCCGCCTGCCCCACCCGCAGGATGAAGGAGACGCCGTGGCCACTTTGCTGGAACAACTCAACAACCTGGACGTGCTGACCTCGGCGCTCATGGGCGGTGTGGCGGTGCAGTTGCAGCCCATTGCGGGTGATGTGCCCGTGGTGCAGGTCAGCATCGAGGGGCGCGACGAGCTGCCCATTTTCGTGACCTGCTCGGACATGCAGATGATCTGCCTGTGCTACCTGTGGACCGACGCCGATGTGCGGCCCGAGCGGCGTGCCGAGCTGATGGAAGCGCTGCTCGATTTGAATCCCTCCGTACCCCTGTCGGCCTTTGGCCGCGTGGATGGCCGCTTCGTGCTGGTCGGCGCCCTGAGCCGCGCAGCCCGCGCCGAAGATGTGGCGCACGAGGTGGCGGTACTCAGCGACAACGCGCTGGATGCGCTCGATGCGCTGGCGGAATTCCTGCGCTGAGCAGCCCGCGCATTCTTCCGCCGCCCCACCTTTCTTTCCCCAAGCTCTTTCGACATTGACAGGAGAACACCATGTCGGTCATCAAGAAACTCGTCACCCTGCTGCGCGGCAGCGCCCGTGAACTGGGCCAGAGCGTGGTCGATGGCAACGCCACGCGCATCTATGAGCAAGAAATCATCGACGCCAAAAGCAGCATTACCGAGGCCAAGACCGAGCTGACCGGCGTGATGGCCAAGCAGATGCAGACGGCGCGCGACATCGAGCGCATCAAGGCCGATCTGCTGCGCCATGAAGACCTGGCCGTGCAGGCGCTGAACAAGGCCGAGGAAGGTCTGGCGCTGGAAGTGTCCGAGCGCGTGGCGGGGCTCGAAACCGAACTGAACGCGCAGACCCAGGCCCACGCCAGCTACGCCATGCAGGTGTCGCGCCTGAAGGACCTGATCCGCGCGGCCGAAACCCGTGTGCGCGAGCATGAACGCGAGATCGGCATCGCCAAGACCACCGAGAGTGTGTACCGCGCCACGCAGAGCATCTCTGAAAGCATCGGCGCCACCGGCTCGCAGTTGACCAGCGCCCGCGACTCGCTGGAGCGCATCAAGAAGCGCCACGAAGACCTGGCCGACCGCATGGCCGCCGCCGAGCAGCTGGACCAGGAGTTTGGCCACCGTGCGCTGGAGCGCAAGCTGGCCGACGCAGGCATTGGCGACAGCGACAAGGTGCGCGCTGCGCAGGTAATGGAGCGGCTGAAGGCGCGGCAGGCTGCAGCGGCAGCCACCCCCGGCACCGCCACCACGCCCCCCGCCGCACCATGAGCCCCGCCGCACCGCGCAAGCCGGTGCGTTGGCAGGGCTCCGAGCCCGCCCTGCGCGCCGTGCAGGTCGCCTTTGATGTGGAAGAGGCTGTGATGGAGGCCGTTCGGGTCGCGGCCTTCCACGCCAATGTGTCCACCTCCACCCAGATCCGCAGCGTGCTGAACCTGCCCGTGGCCGCGCGCCCCAAGCGCCCGCGCCTGACCGTGACGCTGGACACGGGCGACTACACGCTGCTGGCCGGGCGCTATGGCCTGGCACCCGACGATCGCCTGGGCATCAAAGAGGCCGCCACGCGCGAACTGATCGCGTTTGTGGAACAGGTGCCCGCTGCCCCCTCGCAGGCCGCGCGAGCAGGCAAGCCCGCCAAGGGGGGCAGCATCAAAACCACGGAACAGTCCCCCCACCGCACAAGGGCAAAGGCAAAGGAATAAGCGGGCCCTGAACCCGGCGCAACTTTCATCAAACAGTCCTCGACACAGACACAACATACGAGGAACAGGAGGGAATTTCATGTTTGCCAATCTCATCGCGGCGGCCACCAGCTTTCCGACCGCCATCTATACCGTGCTGCTGGGCGTGGTGCTGGTGTATTGGCTGCTGGCCATCGTGGGCATGGTGGATTTCGAATCCAGCGGCATTGACCTGGACATCGAGGCCCACGCCGACGCCAGCGCCGACGACCTGGGCGCCATCGCCAGCTACGTGGTGGCGTTTGGCCTGAGCGGCGTCCCGTTCTCCATCGTGGTGAGCCTGCTGGTGCTGGTGGGCTGGACGCTGTCGTGCCTGGCCGCCGTCACGCTGCAGGCGTGGATCCCTACCGACATCCTGCGCTGGGTGGCGGGGCTTGCGATCCTGGCCGTGTCGGCCGCGCTGTCGCTGGTGATCACGGCGCGCATCGTGCGGCCGCTGCGGGGGCTGTTTGTGCACCACACGGCGCAAAGCAATGCCTCGCTGGTGGGCCAGACCTGCAAGGTGCTGACGGGCGTGGTAGACGAGCGCCAGGGGCGGGCCGAAGTGGCCCAGCGCGGCGCCAGCATCAATGTCCGCGTGTGGTCACCCAGCCCCAACACGCTCAAGCGCGGCGACACCGCCCTGATCACCGAATACGACGCAGGCACCCACCGGTACCTGGTGATGCCGATGCCCCCCGCGTGACCCTGCCCAGGCCCGAGGTCTGGGCAGCGCAACACACCGGTTGCCCTGTTTTCCGTTTTTCACTGTTTTCTTCAGTTCCACCCTTTCAGCAGAAAGTGTTCTCATGCAGCAATCCTTCATGGTCATCCTGATTGCCGTTGGCGTTCTTGTCTTCCTGATCCTGGCGATGTTCGCCATGTTCGCGAAGTTCTACCGCAAGGTGGAACAAGGCCACGCGCTCATCATCAACACCCTGCGCTCCGAGCCCGAAGTCACCTTCACCGGTCGCATGGTCTACCCCATCATCCACAAGGCCGAGCTGATGGACATCTCGGTCAAGACCATCGAGATCGACCGCTCGGGCGACCAGGGCCTGATCTGCGCGGACAACATCCGCGCTGACATCAAGGTGAAGTTCTTCGTGCGCGTGAACAAGACGGCCGAGGACGTGCTGCGCGTGGCCCAGGGCATTGGCTGCGCGCGCGCCTCCAACCACGAGATTCTGGAAGACCTGTTCTCGGCCAAGTTCTCCGAGGCGCTCAAGACGGTGGGCAAGTCGCTCGATTTTGTGGACCTGTACCAGGCGCGCGACCGCTTCCGCGACAAGATCATCGAGCAGATCGGCGATGACCTCTCGGGCTATGTGCTGGAAGACGCGGCCATCGACTATCTGGAACAGACGCCGCTGTCCAAGCTCGATGCCAACAACATCCTCGATGCGCAAGGTATCAAGAAGATCACCCAGCTCACGGCCGTGGAACACGTGGTGACCAACGAGCTGCGCCGCAACGAGGAAATGCAGATCAAGAAGAAAAATGTAGAGACACAGGAAGCCCTGCTGGAGCTGGAACGCCAGCAGGCCGACGCCACCGCGCGCCAGGCCCGAGAAGTGGCCACCGTGAAGGCGCGCGAAGAAGCCGAAACATCCAAGATACAGGCCGAGGAGCGCACCCGCTCCGAAATGGCGCGCCTGCAGTCGGAGCAGCAACTGGCTGTGCAGCAGGAAAACGTGCTGCGCGAGAAGGAAGTGGCCGAAAACAACCGCAAGCGCGCCGTGGTGATCGAGCAGGAACGCGTAACCCGTGCGCAAGAGCTGGAAGTGGTGGCGCGCGAGAAGGAAGTGACGCTCCAGCGCATTGAAAAAGACAAGGCCGTGGAAGTGCAGAAGAAGGCCATTGCCGACGTGGTGCGCGAGCGCATCGTGGTCGAGCGCACCGTGGCCGAGCAGGAAGAAGCCATCAAGGAAGTGCGCGAAGTGGCCGAGGCCGATCGCACGCGCAAGTCCATCGTGATTGGCGCCGAGGCTGCGGCCGAAGAGAAGGTCATCATGGAAGTGAAGACCGCCGAGGCGCAAGAACGCAAAGCGCGCCACAAGGCCGCCGAAGACCTGGTGCTGGCCGATGCGCGCCTGAAGGTGGCCGAACGCGATGCCGAAGCCAAAAAGCGCGATGCCGAAGGCATTGAAGCCTTGACCGCAGCGCCCGGCCTGGCCGAAGCCAAGGTGCAGATGGCCAGTGCCAGCGCCAAGCTGGCCACCATGGAGGCCGAAGCCAGCGGCAAGGAAAAAGTGGGCCGTGCCGAAGCCCAGGTCATCGAAGCCCAGGCCCAGGCCGAGGCCGTGGGCCTGCGTGCCCGCATGGAAGCCGAAGCCGCCGGCAAAGAAAAGGTCGGCCAGGCAGAAGCCCTGGTGCGCACCGTGGACGCCGAAGCCCTGGCCAAGATGGGCGATGCCGAGGCGCACAACATCGATGTGAAGTTCAACGCCGAAGCGCGCGGCCTGAAGGAAAAGTTCGAGGCCATGAAGGCCATGAGCCCCGAGACCCGCGAGCACGAGGAATACCGCATGCGCCTGGAGCGCGCGCACACCGAAACCCTCAAGGGCATCGAGGCGCAAACCGCCATCGCCAAGGAGCAGGCCGAGGTGCTGGGCGTGGCCCTGCAGAACGCCAAGATCGACATCGTGGGCGGCCAGGGCGACTACTTCGACAGCTTTGTGCGCGCGCTGTCGGTGGGCAAGGGCATCGACGCCACGGTGGGCAAGAGCCAGACGCTGCAGGTGGCCTTCAAGGACCAGCTGAGCGGCGAGCGTGATGTGGTGGAAGACGTCAAGCAGATCCTGAGCGCCGCCGGTGGGTCGGCCGGTGAGCTGCAGAACCTGAGCGTTTCGGCCCTGCTGACCCGCATTGCCACCCAGGGCACGGACAGCCAGAAGCAGGCGCTGCAGCAGCTGCTGCA
>Ga0187844_10002855_pt1 | contig 11927 bp, 12 predicted proteins | sample SpaLakP09_SKY_50_FD_134517 | JGI IMG/M metagenome (GOLD analysis project Ga0187844, IMG submission 134517) | Oligotrophic lake water microbial communities from Sparkling Lake, Wisconsin, USA - SP09_SKY_50 | ecosystem: Environmental > Aquatic > Freshwater > Lake | place: USA: Sparkling Lake...
GCATCGTACCGGCCACTGGTTGGGCATGGATGTGCACGATGTGGGTAGTTATCGCAGCCCCCCTGCGTCAGCCGAAGAACGCCCTTGGCGACAGCTACAACCAGGCATGGTGTTAACGATCGAACCTGGGCTTTACGTGCGCCCTGCAGAAGACGTTGCCGAAAAGTTCTGGAACACCGGCATCAGAATCGAGGACGACGCTGTCGTGACCGAAACAGGTTGCGAATTGATCACGCGTGGCGTACCTGTTGCAGCGGAAGAGATCGAAGCCATCATGCGCGCGCGTTAATCCGAATTTAAATTAAAGCCATCCAGCCACCCAAGCGCGGTCCACACATAGATCACGATCATCGCGATACCAAACATCAACGCAACGGTACCGATCAACAACGTAAATCCCGCGATCAACACTGCACCCCAACCGCTTGGGCGCTCGCGCACCAAGCCAACGTTGTAAAAACCGTCAAACTTCGCATCGCTCATCAGGCATAAAACAACTGCCTCGATAAAGCCATCAAGAATCGGGATAAACAACAGAAAAAATGCCGGGTTCTCGTACCAAATATCGGCAAAAGCACTGGCAATCATCAGCGCAACACCCAGCACACTAACCATCCAGGCGTGGCGCCGCCCCAAGTACCACCAGTGCGCGCCGACACAGCCAAACAACGCAGCCAGTAAACCAACCGTCGTTTTATGGCGAAACCGCGCAGTGGGCGTTGAATGTGGGGCAGAAGATGCAGTCATGAGGCTTTGTAACGTTTTAAGGATAAGAACTAAAAGCGGATCGCACTGAGGTGTCGAGTTTGCTCGCTCGGGACAAACTTGCTGCTTTGAACAAAAATCGCATCAAAAGCAGCGTTAGTGTAGAACACGCACTAGTTCAGAGTGACATCCGGCTCAAGTTGGTGCCCACTTCTAAGTGATGCCTGATCCATGGTGACTCTCTGTTCACCTGATGCCTGATGAGTGGTTATTCCGTGCCAAACGTTAACACTGGCATAAAATGCCACAATGCAATCACAAGACTTTGACTTGGCAATTTTAGGCGGCGGCCCCGTGGGCAGCGTATTAGCCTTACTGCTCGCTCGACTTGCGCCGCAACCGGAGCGCATAGTCTTATTGCAAACCGACACCGCCTCGCAATACGGCCATCGCCCTGAGCTTGATCCACGCGTGCTGGCAATCAATCACGGTAGTCGTGTCTTACTTGAAAGCCTGAAGGCCTGGCCGCAGCAGGCGGCTCTGATACAAACCATTCACGTGTCGCAACGCGGTCGCCTTGGCCGCACTGTGATCCGGCATCACGACTTTGACGTGCCCGAACTGGGCTGCGTGGTGCGTTATGGTCAACTTTACGACAAGCTCACCAAAGCTTTAGAAACAAGCGGTGTACAGGTTTTAAACGGCGAAAGCGCACACGTGATTGGCCAAGATACTGCAGGCGTCAGTATTGAACAAGGATCACGGCGCATGCGCGCACAGTTAGTGGTTCACGCGGATGGGCTGGCGGGCCTTGAACCCACCCGCCAATACACTCAATATGCCCTACTCACTCGTGCGCGTGCGAGCAGACCACGGGCAGGCTGGGCCTTTGAACGCTTTACCAACGAAGGCCCGTTGGCGGTGTTGCCTCACCCCGAAGCGCTAGGCGAACAATCAATCGTTTGGTGCTGTTCACCTGAACGAGCCCAGGGTCTGCAAGCGTTAGCGCCCGAACACTTTTCGCACGCGCTCACCGAAATGTTTGGTTCGAGGCTAGGTACGCTAACGGTTGAGGGCTCTGTTGCGTGCGTGCCCCTGGCAATGACCTTGCGCCCTCAAACGATTGACGGTCGCTGCGTGGCGATCGGCAATGCGGCCCAAACGCTTCACCCTGTCGCAGGGCAAGGATTGAACTTAGGGTTGCGCGATGCCGCGACGCTCGCGATGGCTTTGCGCGATTGGCTTGTGGCCCCCGAGCAAATGCCCGGCGCCGCCTTGCAACGCTATGAAAAGCTGCGCGGCCCTGATCGTCAACTCACGGTTCGCCTCACCGACCTGCTTTCGCGCGTCTTCACCACAAAATTGCCGTTGATCGAGCACGCTGCTGGTCTCGCACTCTTGGGCATGGATCTTTTGCCGGCCCTACGCGCACCGCTGGCACGCCATTTATTGCAAGGGCTCAGGCTGTAGCGCTAAGCCAAGGCGTTACAATTTAGCCATGAATATCGGCCCTTGGTCTCTCACGAACAACGTTTTTGTCGCCCCGATGGCTGGGGTAACAGACCGTCCGTTTCGCCAATTATGCAAGCGCCTGGGGGCGGGCTATGCCGTCTCTGAAATGGCGGCAAGCAATCCACAATTGTGGCAAACGGTTAAGTCTTCGCGCCGCCTGAATCACGATGGCGAAAGCGATCCCGTTTCGGTTCAAATTGCCGGCGCCGATCCACAAATGATGGCGCAGGCCGCTGTTTTTAATATCGGCAAGGGCGCCCGAGTCATTGACATCAACATGGGCTGCCCGGTCAAAAAAGTGTGCAATGTCGCCTCAGGCTCGGCGCTGTTGCGCCACGAAGATCTTGTGGCAAAAATTCTTGAAACGGTGGTGAACGCTTGCACGCCTCTGGGGATACCCGTCACACTCAAAACGCGCACGGGCTGGGATCGCGAGCATCGTAATGCGCTGCGCATTGCCTATTTGGCGCAAGAGACGGGCATTGCCGCGCTCACCCTGCATGGGCGTACCCGCGCAGATCTGTATCTCGGCGAGGCCGAATACGACACCATTCGCGAAGTCAAAGCCACTATTTCAATTCCGGTCGTGGCAAACGGCGATATCGATAGCCCTCAAAAAGCCCGCAGCGTGCTCGCTTACACGGGAGCCGATGCCGTCATGATTGGGCGAGCGGCGCAAGGCCGTCCATGGATTTTCAGAGAAATTGATCATTTTCTGCGTACGGGCCAAACTCTAGCGCCCCCCACCTGGACAGAAATTCGAGAGTTGTTACTCCATCACCTGGCAGATCATTATCAGTTTTACGGCGAAAGCGTCGGGGTCAAAACCGCGCGTAAACACATCGGCTGGTATGTCAGCGGTCTGCCCAACGGCGTCGCACTGGCCGACCATATCAACCGGCTTGACACCACCGCCGAGCAATTTGCAGCTGTCGACCTCTGGTTTTTAGCGCAGGCGGCCGCTGACGCTGACAGTCGGGCCGCAACCTGCGACAATCATGGTCTTAGTTCGCCATACCTGCACGCAGCCTGAAGGGCTATCTCATGAAAAAAAACAATATCCTTGATGAAGCGGTACGCTCGAGTCTTGACAGTTACTTTGCCGATCTGGGCGATACCGAGCCCAACGACCTCTACGACATGGTGATCGGCTGCGTCGAGCGCCCCCTGTTAGAAGTTGCCATGCAACGGGCGAACAACAATCAATCTCGTGCCGCCCTGATGTTGGGCGTGACGCGTAATACTCTTCGAAAAAAACTGTTGGCGCACAAGCTTATATGACTATTCAAACTGCACTTCTCTCCGTTTCAGATAAAGCGGGCATCGTCGATTTTGCCAAAGCACTTGCTAAGCGAGGTGTACGACTACTCTCGACTGGCGGCACGGCAAAATTATTGGCCCAAGCCGGCTTGACGGTGACCGAAGTGGCACAGCACACGGGCTCGCCTGAAATTCTTGATGGTCGGGTCAAAACTCTTCACCCGAAGATTCATGGTGGGCTGCTCGCTCGACGCGATAGCCCAGAGCATTTGCAAACCCTCTTAGAGCATGGCATTGAGCGTATCGACCTGCTCGTGGTCAATCTGTATCCCTTTCGTGCGGCTGTTGCCAAGCCTGATTGCAGCTTCGCTGATGCCGTCGAAAACATCGATATTGGTGGGCCCGCGATGTTGCGTGCAGCTGCAAAAAATCATGGCACCGAAGCGGGTGGCGTCACCGTGGTCATCGACCCTGCTGATTACCCACGCGTCTTAACAGAAATGGATGCCACGGGCGACACGTCGTACGGGCTGCGCTTAGCACTGGCCACCAAGGTCTATGCACACACCAGCGCTTACGATGGTGCGATTGCGGCCTACCTGAGTAGCCTGGTCGCGCCTGAGCCTGCACAAGACGCAGTCCCTGAGCGCACCACCTGGCCCAATACGCTCACTCTGCAAGTGCACCAACAACAAGTGTTGCGCTATGGTGAAAACGCCCAGCAACGCTCGGCGTTTTATGTCGACCCAACTTGCCCCGCGGGCCTGCTAGGCAACTTCGTACAACTGCAGGGCAAAGAGCTGTCGTATAACAACATCGCCGACTCTGATGCCGCCTGGGATTGTGTACGCAGCTTTGCCGAGCCCGCCTGCGTCATCGTCAAACATGCCAATCCGTGTGGCGTGGCTGTGGCTGACAAAGCCGTTGACGCCTATCTCAAAGCCTTTAAAACAGACCCCACCTCAGCTTTTGGCGGCATCATTGCCTTTAATCGCACCGTCAATTTGGCCTGCGCCAAGGCAATCAGCAATCAATTTGTCGAGGTCTTACTCGCACCCGCCTACGACAAAGCGGCGCTCGAGTTTTTAACTGCCAAGAAAAACGTTCGGGTCTTGCAAGTGCCGATGGGTGATGGACAAAACGATATCGATGTGAAGCGTGTGGGTGGTGGCTTGCTGGTGCAAACGCCTGACTCGCACACCGTGCAAGCAAGTGATCTGAAGGTAGCCACTCGCAAACAACCCACCTCAGCACAGCTGAGCGATTTGCTGTTTGCCTGGAAGGTCGCCAAGTTTGTGAAATCAAATGCCATCGTCTTTTGTGGCGAAGGCATGACCTTAGGCGTAGGCGCTGGGCAAATGAGCCGCATTGATTCAGCGCGCATCGCCTCAATCAAGGCCGAAAACGCGGGCCTGACCCTCAAAGGTTCGGCGGTGGCGTCTGATGCGTTCTTTCCGTTTCGCGACGGCTTAGATGTTGTGATTGATGCCGGCGCGACCTGCGTGATTCAACCGGGTGGCAGCATGCGAGATGATGAGGTCATCGCTGCCGCCAACGAGCGCGGCATCGTGATGATGCTCACTGGCATGCGTCACTTTAGGCATTAAATCGCACAATCATGACAGTTCAACGCCCTGTGTGCAAAAGCGTATGCGCATCTTAGGCGTTGACCCGGGCTTGCGCCGCACGGGATTTGGCGTGATTGATTTGGTTGGCTCGCGTCTGACCTATGTCGCGAGTGGCACGATCGTCGTACCCACCGACATCACGCTACCTCTGAGACTTAAAGTGATTCTCGACAACCTACGCCAGGTCGTTGAAGACACACAACCGGATGTGGCTGCCCTAGAGATTGTGTTCATGAATACCAATCCAGCAACTACCTTGTTGCTGGGTCAGGCCCGTGGGGCAGCACTTTGCGCGCTAGCAGACCGAGATTTAGCCGTGTTTGAGTACAGCGCTCTACAAATTAAAAAATCAGTTGTGGGTGCCGGACGGGCCGCGAAAGAACAAGTACAAATGATGGTGCAGCGTCTGTTATCGCTCGATGGTGTGCCCGCACCCGATTCCGCTGACGCGCTCGCTTGCGCAATCTGCCACGCGCATGTCAGCCCTCTAGCTGAAAAACTCGGTGTGACTAGCTATCAGCAGCGCACCGCACGTGGCCGTACGCGCGTACGCGGCGGACGACTACTGGGCTAACTCAAGGAACACAATCATGATCGGTCGACTCACGGGTACCTTGTACGAAAAAATGCCGCCACGCATCGGTTTAGATGTGCAAGGGGTTGGCTACGAAATCGATGTCTCAATGACGACGTTTTATGCGCTGCCTGAACTTGGCGCGCAGGTCACAATCCTGACACACCTGACCGTTCGCGAAGATGCACATATTCTGTTTGGCTTTTCAAGTGCGCAAGAACGCGCAGCGTTTCGCGAGCTCGTGAAAGTGAGCGGCATTGGCGCGCGCACGGCGCTCGCAGTGTTATCGGGTATGTCGGTGGCGGATCTAGCTCAGGCCATCACGCTACAAGAGCCGGCTCGCCTCACTCGCATCCCTGGCATTGGTACAAAAACTGCTCAGCGCCTGCTGCTCGAAATGAAAGGCAAACTCGGCGCCGACTTAGGCGCGACCCCTAGCGTCTCGGCGGGCAACCAAACAGACGTGCTACACGCCTTGACCGCGTTAGGCTATTCAGAGCGTGAGTCACTCACGGCACTAAAAACGCTTCCAGAGGGCGTGAGCGTATCTGATGGCATCAGACTCGCGCTAAAGAGCTTGTCACGCTAAGCACAAACAATCGCACTTAGGCGACCTTTGTGCGCGCAACGTGCGTGATCTCTGGGTCTCTAATCCACACTGGCGCCAGACAACTTGACTGCCTCAGCCCAGTTTTTAACTTCAGCATCGATCACCTTCTGAAAAGCGTCGGGTGAACTGTTGTTGATTTCTCCGCCCATTTCAAGCAAGCGTTTCTGCATACCTGGTTCGGCCACGATGCGCTGTACGGTTTGATAGATTTTTTGCCGTAACTCTTTTGACATCGTCCCTGGACCATACAAACCGAACCAAGTCGCAGCATTAAAGCCAGGCATACCAGCCTCGGTCATTGTTGGCACATTAGCCAGCGCGTCGACCCGAGTTGGATGCGCCAAGGCAATCGCGCGCAACTTACCCGACTTAATATACGGCAACGCTGCAGACAAGGTCACAAACGCCACCTGCACCTGCCCTCCGATCAAATCGGTCAACATCGGCGCATCGCCCTTGTAAGGCACGTGCACGAAAGGAACCCCGGTCTTCGCTTTAAAGAGCTCACCGGTCAGATGCTGGGGGGTACCATTGCCCGTCGAGGCCATCGACAAGCCATTTTTTTGTGCCTTAGCGTAAGCCACCAATTCGGGTACTGTATTGACCGGCAGCGCCGCCGTCGTCACCAACACCAATGGGATGGTTGACACAAGGGTGATCGGTGCAAAGTCTTTAATCGGGTCGTAGTTAAGTTTTTTATACAGACTGGCGCTAATCGTGTGAGCCGCGGTCGTCATGTACAACATATAGCCATCGCCAGGCGCGCGCGCTACGGCTTCAGCGGCTACAGTCGTACCAGCCCCAGGGCGATTGGCAACCACCACCTGCTGCCCCCACACTGCTGGCAATTTTTCAGCAATTAGCCGAGCAATCACGTCGGTCGCACCGCCAGCAGGGTAAGGCACAATAATCGTCACGGCTTTTTCAGGAAACTCAGCCGCGTAGGTCTTGGTCAAGCTGCCCAAACCCAACACCGAGGCCACCAACAAGCCAAAGGTGGTTTGAATCATTCTTTTTGCAAATATATGTTTCATCTTCTTCTCTGTTGCCTAAGGGATTATCTCTGCGACTGAATCAATCTTCTCTGGTCGCCGTATGGGATTTGGCCTTTTGCCTTATTTGTTTTGTTGTTCAAGCCACGCCAACAAACGAGTCACACCCTCTTTCATGGTGACGACAGGTTTCCAGCCAATGACTTCGCCGGCTTTGTCATGTGGGATATGAAATGCGCCACCTGAGGTTAAGCGAACTTTGCCCGGAGGATCGGGACGAATCTCTGGTTTAAGCGAGCTTTTGCAATACTCAAGTACCAATTGAACGAGCTCGCCTGTCGTGATGGGGGCTGGGCCAGACACGTTGACCGCCACATCGGTCGCAGTACTTTGCAAAGCGGCCATGTTGGCACGGGCAACGTCTGAGACATGGACAAAGTGCTTGGTGTCAGTACCATCACCAGGCAAGACAGGCGCCTGACCGTTTTTTACAAGGTCGTAGGTTTCCATGATGTACAACGAGTTGGCAGCGCGATAGTGTTGGCGCTCGCCGTACACGGTTGAATAACGCAACACCACGTAATCTTGACCTGCGCTTTGGTAATAGTGACGACACAACTGCTCGCCCATAATTTTTGACGCCCCGTACAAAATCGCGGCGGGCGGCGCACCGACAGAATAAAAGGGGGTCTCTTCATGCAAGGCACCTTTGATACCCGTCCCATAGCCGTACACCGCATTCGACGACGCGAACACAACTTTTTTCACTTGATTGACACGGCAAGCTTCAAGCATGTTTTGTGCACCGCGGATGTTGACATCGACTGCTTGCCAGGGCGTTTGCGAAAACCCTAAGGTCATGTAAGCGGCCAGATGCACCACACCGTCTACGCCTTTAGTCGCATCTAACAAATCAGGCAAGCGCATTAAATCTGCACGCACGATTTTGATACGCGGATCATTTTGCAAGTGGGCGATGGCATCCATCGAGCCAAACGAGAAGTTATCCAGAAGAAGAACTTCGCGAGCACCTTCTTTGAGTAACAAATCTGCAGTGTGCGAACCCACCAGGCTGGCAGCGCCAGCGATCAGAATCCGTGACTCTTTAATATTTAAAGCCTTGCCTTGTTTAACCGTTGCCATGTTCGTATTATCTCGTTTTGTTATGAAGTGATTTTTCTAATCGTACTCAAAGGGATCCCACCACCGCAAACTCTGTCACTCTTTTGGGCCAATCGCAGCCGTTCAAACCAATTGAGCGCTTTCCTTTTTGTTGCACAGTGAACGCCCTCTCAGTATTTTGCGTCACGTCGCAGGCTTCAGCTCAGTACTTTGCGTCACGTCGAAGGCTTCAAATAAATTGGCGCAACAGACTCAAGCGGCGTTACCACCAAATTTAAATCAGCAGACATCGGTTCGGTGCTGACGTTGTCCACCGATAACGACAGTAAATTATCGCGTGATAGAAGCGGGTCGCCCGGCATGCATTCAAAGACTCGGGCTTGTAAGCGCCCAAGCGCCATCGGTAAATCAACGACCACGCGTGGATGACCGCTCCAGAGTGCTGCGAGTTTGACTAACTCGCCAAGCGTGTACGTGCGCGGCCCGGCCAAGTCGTACGTTTGATGAGCGGCTGCGGGCAAGTTCAACACGTTCATGACTGCGCTCGCCACATCGCCCACATACACAGGCTGCATTTTTGCGCTGGCGCCCGCGATGGGCAGCACAAACAAGAAACGCGCCAACTGCGCAAACATATTCATAAATTTATCTTCAGGTCCAAACACCACCGAGGGCCTAAAGATCGTGAAATCGCCAACTCCTTGGGCGGCGTAGATATTGCGAATCGCTTGTTCGCCCGCTGCTTTCGAACGTAAATAACCACTTGGGCCTTGTAAATCAGCACCCAAGGCACTGAGATGAATAAACCGCTTCACCTGATGCGTGCGGCACGCCTGTGCGATGCGACGGGGCAATTGCACATGCGCGCGATCAAAGTCGGTCCCAAAAGGCTGCCCCTCGCGGCTGTGCAAAATGCCGACGAAATTCATCACGATGTCGCACCCCGCCACCAGGCGCTCTAGCGTGGCATCGTCGTGAATGTCGGCTTGCATCACCGTGACCGTTGGTTGCACCAACAATTCGCGACCATGCTGAAACTGACGGGTTGGTACATGGACAACATGCCCCTGCGCCACCAAACGGCCAACCACTTGCCGCCCAATAAACCCTGCCCCACCAATTGCCAGAATGCGCATACAACCCCCAAAGAGACTCAAGCCTGCGTGATAAAACTCGCGTAGGATTTTAAGTCTACATTACCACCACTCAAGATCACGCCCACTCGCGCGCCTGGCGGTACGGCCAGGGCCCCGTGCATGACCGCTGCAGCAGCTAGGCAGCCGGTCGGTTCAACGATGATTTTCATCCGTTCGCCAAAGAACTTCATCGTGTCAACCAGTTGTGTGTCGGTGACGGTCAAAATATCAGTGACTTTTTGTTGGATGACGCCAAAGGTCAGCTTGCCTAAGTACAGCGTTAAGGCGCCATCGGCAATCGAGCGCGGCGGCTCGATGCGCACGACCTCGCCTTTACGGAACGATTGCTGACCATCATTACCTGCTTCGGGCTCAACACCATAGACCTTGCACTTCGGGCTCAAGACAGCGGCAGACAAGGCACTTCCTGCCAGCAAACCGCCGCCACCCAGACAGACCAGCAAATAATCCAGCTCACCTACGTCTTCAAGCAACTCTTTTGCCGCGGTGCCCTGGCCCGCAATGACATGCAGATGATCGTATGGCGGGATAATCACCATGCCCGTTTTTTGCTGAAGCGCGCGTGCAACGTCTTCACGGTCTTCTTGATAACGATCATAGCTAACCACTGTGGCACCGTAGCCCTCAGTCGCAGCCTTTTTAGCCACCGGGGCATCATGCGGCATGATGATAGTGGTCGCGACACCTAATAACCTGCCAGCTAAGGCAATCGCCTGCGCATGATTACCAGACGAATAGGTCAACACCCCGGCGCGGCGCTGCTCAGGCGACAAGTTCGCAATGGCGTTGTAGCCGCCTCTGAATTTAAATGCCCCCATACGCTGCAGGTTTTCGCACTTAAAGAACAGCTTTGCGCCAGTCAGACGATCTGCTGTGTCGGAGGTCATCACGGGAGTACGGTGAGCCACGCCCTTAAGGGTGACCGCAGCACGAGCAACATCATCATACGTAGGCAAAACAAGCGACATGAGTTTTCTCTGAAATAGGGGATCAACGTGGGGGATAGTGTACGATTGTCCAGGCGATTTTGCGCCAGCTGCAATTCTGATACCAAAGATCCTACTTTCATGGCTATACAGTCCGATTCTTTAAATTCTCGCCCCGAGCCAACCCGTTTGGTCGCCCCTCAGGCGACTTCGCCCAACGAAGAATCCATCGAACGCGCCTTGCGCCCCCGCGCGCTTGAAGAGTACGTCGGCCAACAACGGGTGCGCGAGCAGCTACAAATCTTTATCTCAGCCGCCCGCAACCGCCAAGAATCACTCGATCATGTCCTGCTCTTTGGCCCTCCAGGCTTGGGCAAAACGACACTCGCCCACATCATTGCCCACGAAATGGGTGTCAATTTGCGACAAACTTCTGGGCCTGTACTTGAGCGACCAGGTGATCTGGCCGCTTTACTGACCAACCTTGAACGCAACGACGTGTTGTTTATCGATGAAATCCATCGTTTATCCCCCGTCGTCGAAGAAATTCTCTACCCCGCGCTTGAAGATTTTCAAATTGATATTTTGATTGGGGAAGGCCCGGCGGCGCGTAGTGTCAAACTCGATTTACAGCCCTTTACGCTGGTCGGCGCCACCACCCGTGCCGGGATGCTGACCAACCCGCTACGCGATCGCTTTGGGATTGTGTCGCGTTTAGAGTTTTATACACCCGACGAACTCACCCGCATCGCCACACGCAGCGCAGGTTTGCTGCAAGTGCCCATCACCCCAGAGGGCGCCTCAGAAGTTGCCCGCCGCGCGCGTGGCACGCCGCGTATCGCGAATCGGTTGCTACGCCGCGTGCGCGACTACGCGCAAGTCAAAGCCAATGGCACCATTGATGATGCCGTTGCCAAGGCCGCGCTGTCGATGCTTGAAGTCGACCCGCAAGGCTTAGACTTAATGGATCGCAAACTGCTTGAAGCCATCATTCATAAATTTGACGGTGGCCCGGTTGGGGTGGATAGCTTAGCGGCAGCGATCGGCGAAGAGCGCGACACCATAGAAGACGTGATTGAGCCGTATCTGATTCAGCATGGTTATTTACAACGCACCTCGCGCGGCCGCATGGCCACGCAAACCACCTGGCGCCATTTGGGGTTGAAGCCACCTATTACGACAGCAGACGGAAAGCTTTTTGACTGATGCCTACACGCTGACGGGTGGGCGATGCGTAGCATTTAGGCAAAACCGAAGTATTTCGATGCACCGCACCGTCAGCGCACAATGACTCGTGCCTCAATTCGCGTCTTCAAACTCTGCAATGCACGCCAAAATCGATTCGCCGTAAGACTCGAGTTTTTTTGCGCCAACGCCGTTCACATGCGAAAGCGCCTCGAGGCTTTCGGGCCGCGCTAGGGCAATCTCACGCAAACTCGCA
>Ga0187844_10002857_pt1 | contig 11925 bp, 9 predicted proteins | sample SpaLakP09_SKY_50_FD_134517 | JGI IMG/M metagenome (GOLD analysis project Ga0187844, IMG submission 134517) | Oligotrophic lake water microbial communities from Sparkling Lake, Wisconsin, USA - SP09_SKY_50 | ecosystem: Environmental > Aquatic > Freshwater > Lake | place: USA: Sparkling Lake...
GCCAGCAATGACGACATGGCCGCCGGCGTCCTGGCCGTCGCCCACCGCCGGGGCCTGGCCCTGCCGGAGCAACTCTCGGTCGCCGGTTTCGATGACATCGCCCTGGCCGGCCAGATCTGGCCGCCGCTCACAACGGTAAGGCAGCCGACGCGGGAGATGGCCTATGCCGCAGCCGCGCTATTGTTCGAAGGGGTCGAGGGTCCGGTCCATCGCCGCATTGCCCACGAACTGGTGCTGCGGGCCTCGACTGCAGCACCGGGCGCCTGACAGAAAGTCGGGCTTTGAGGGCAGGGCGACCCTAGCCCGGTATCAGGACCTTCGCTGCCACGATGCTCAGGCCCAGGGCGATGAGCGTAGCGATGACGATCACCAGCAGCGGCTTCAGGCCATTCTGGGTCAGGGACTTCATGTTGGAGCGGATGCCGGTCGCCGTGACCGCACAGGCGAGCAGGGCGGCAGCCGTCTTGCTGGCCCCCTCGCCGAGGACCGGGGGAATGAAGCCGAAGGAGTTCACGGCGGCCAGTCCGAAAAACCCGATCACGAACCAGGGCAGGATCGGGCTGGTCACCTTCGAATCTGGATCCTTGGGCAGAAAAATCGCCACGACCATCATCGCGGGGGCGAGGAGAGCGACCCGTGTCAGCTTGACGATCGCCGCATTTTCTCCGGCGACCTGTGAGAAGGAATAGCCGGCCCCCAGGGCCTGGGCGACATCGTGGATTGACGCGCCGAGGAAGAAGCCGGCCTGCACGTCGCTGAGGTGCAGGTGGTGCGCCAGGACGGGGTAGACCGTCATGGCCAGAGCGCTCATGGCCGAGATGCCGACCAGGACCAGGGTCAACTGCGCCTGCGATGTGCGCCGCTCGCCGAGAAGGCTGGAGAAAGCCATTGCGGCCGATGCCCCGCAGATCGCGACTGCGCCACCACACAGGGCCCCGAAGGCTGCTGTGAAGCCGAAGCGGCGGGCGAGAAACACGCCGCTGGTCAATGTGATCGCAACGATCGCCATGACGGCCAGGAGCGCAGCAGGACCCAGTTGAAGGATCTGGCTGAAGGTAATCCTCGTGGCGACCAGCACGATCCCCCAGCGGAGCAGGGTCCGTGAAGCAATGGTGAGGCCAGGCTCCAGTCGCTTGTCGTCAGCCAGAAAACTCATCGACAGTCCGAACAACAGACACATCAGGGTGAGGGGCGCGCCGTAGTGGTCGGAGACATAGGCTGCGGCCAGGGTTGCGAGGATCGCAACGGCGAGGCCTGGGGCATAAATGCTGCCCTTCTGCATGCTTCCCTCCGCAACCAACCGGAAAATGCCGCCTGATGCTCCGGTCTAGCGCCGGATCGCGGTCTGACACCGTTATCATATTGCAGGCATGAGGCAACTGCGTGGGCCGATTTCCGTTCGGAGATGAGGCTTCCCCTGTCCGATATCTGAAAGAGATTTGCTGTAAAAGAATATTTCGAAAATGTACTTAAAATACAACTGCCCGTGAAGATTTTTTGTAACTAATTTATATTTTAGTCATTATGCATTGTGGGCTTGCATATGAATAATACGGCCAATCTCTGGGACAAATCGTGCAATTTCCGGGTATTCAATTAGTTCGGATCGATTCCTGGCACGGAAAATTTGGTGCGCTGCAGCGTTGCCAAGGCGCGCTGTCTCGGTAGTATGACAGCGATGACATACCTCAGCGCACCTTCCCGATCGCGGCCGCTCCATGATGGCGGGCCTGAAGTTTCGTCCCTCGCATGGGGCATGTGGCGTTTCCGCGGGGACGACGTCGCTGCTGCCAGATCGCTGGTTCTGGCGGCCCTCGACGCGGGCGTGACGCTTTTCGACACGGCGGACATCTACGGGCCGGACAATGGCGAAGGCTTCGGGGCGTCCGAGGCCCTCCTGGGCCGCGTCCTCGCTGAGACGCCAGGGCTGGCCAGCCGGATGGTCATCGCCACAAAGGGCGGGATTGTCATCGGCACGCCCTATAACTCCAGCGCGACCTACCTCGCATCAGCCATCGATGCGTCACTGACCCGACTGGGCGTCGAGCACGTCGCGCTGTGGCAGATTCACCGGCCCGACATTCTGACCCACCCGGCGGAGGTGGCGCGTGCCCTTGAAGCGGCTCACGCGGCGGGCAAGATCGGGGCGGTCGGGGTGTCGAACTACACGCCCGCGCAGGTCGAAGCCCTGGCGGCTCACCTCGCGCTCCCGGTCGTGTCTTGCCAGCCGGAGTTTTCGCCCCTGGCCATCGGGCCGCTCACGGATGGTGTTCTGGATCAGGCCCTGACCCGCAACCTGACGGTGCTCGCCTGGTCGCCGCTCGGTGGCGGGCGTCTCGCGGCCCCGACCGACGCGCGTGGACGCGCTGTTTGCGCTGTGCTCGACGAGATCGCAGAGACCTACGATGTCTCCCGTTCGGCAGCGGCCTACAGCTGGATCATGGCGCATCCAGCCCGACCCATTCCCATCGTCGGCACCCAGACGCTGGCCCGAATTGCTGAAATCCCCGACGCCTACAAGCCGCGCTGGACGCGTACCGACTGGTACCGCGTCCTCGTCGCCTCCATGGGAGCTCCCTTGCCATGAGCCTTTCGTCTTCCACGCGCCCCCCTTGCGAGATCAGCTGGTTCTCCGCGCTCTGCGATGATGACTACGAGTTTCTGGGCGTTCCGGACCCCAAGCTGAAGTCGAGCTGGGAGCATTGCCGCGACATCGTCCTGCAGGCCGAGTCCGGTGGGTTCGACAACATTCTGCTGCCGTCAGGCTATGAGCTCGGCATCGATACAACGGCCTTTGCTGCGGGGATTGCCCCCATGCTTCGTCGCATGCGCCTGCTCATGGCCGTGCGGATCGGCGAGATGTGGCCGCCGCAACTGGTCCGTCAGATCGCCACCATTGACCGGATGCTGGGCGGTCGCCTGGCCATCAACATCATCTCTTCCGACATGCCCGGCGAAAAGCTGGCCTCGGGCCCGCGCTATGCCCGGACGGTCGAGGCGATGAGCATCCTCAAGACCATGCTGAACGGCGAGCCGCTGGATCACCAGGGTGAGTTCTGGAACCTGAAGCTGGACCCGCCCCGGGTGACGACGGTCTCAGGCAAGGCTCCCTCGCTGTACTTCGGCGGCCTGTCGGAAGACGCCCGCGAGGCCGCCGCCAAAGGCTGCGATGTCTTCCTGATGTGGCCGGACAAGAAGGAGGTGGTCGCCGCGATCATCGCCGACATGACCGAACGTGCGGCCCGCCATGGCCGGACCCTCCGCTTCGGCTATCGCGCCCACGTCGTCGTGCGTGACAGTGAAGCCGAGGCCCGTACGGCCGCCGATCGTCTGCTGAGCAAGCTGGATGAGGGCACAGGCGCAGCCATTCGCGCCAAGTCCCTGGATTCGACCTCGGTCGGGGTTCAGGCCCAGGCCGCCCTGCGCGAAAGCGCCAGTGATGACGGCTATGCCGAGGCCAATCTCTGGACCGGTGTGGGGCGTGCCCGTTCGGGTTGCGGTGCGGCGATCGTGGGGGACCCCGATCAGGTGCTGGCAAAGCTCAACGACTACCGCGACATGGGGATCGAGGCCTTCATCCTCTCCGGCTATCCCCATGCGGCCGAGGCAGACCTCTTCGCCCGCCATGTCCTGCCGCACATCGACCACGGGCCCCTGGCCTAGTGCGCCGCTGATGCTCGTCTCGCAAAATGATCAGGCCGGCCGACGGCCGTTCGTCGTCGGTATCGGTGGCACGGCGGGCGGGCCCTCGTCGACCGAGCGGGCCCTGTCCATCGCCATGTCGGCGGTCGCCGCGCGCGGGGTTGGCACCCTGATCTTCGGCGGTGAATTTCTCGGACGTCTGCCGATCTTTGTGCCGAAGGCGCAGCGGACCCCCGAGGAACGCGAGCTTGTCGATGCGGTCCGACGCGCTGACGGCCTTCTGATCGCTTCTCCAGGTTACCACGGGTGCGTCTCGGGCATGGTCAAGAATGCCCTCGACCTGCTTGAGGAGACGGCCAAGGACAGCCGGGTCTATCTCAGCGGCATGCCGGTTGGACTGATCGTGACGGCCTATGGCTGGCAGGCCACCGGCGGCACGCTTTCGGCCCTTCGTTCGGTTGTGCACGCCCTGAGGGGCTGGCCGACACCGATGGCGGCCGCGATCAACAGCTCGATATCGCGGTTCCGCGAAGACGGCACCTGCGAAGACCCTGCCGCGACCGGGCAACTCGGCCTGGTCGGCGACCAGGTTGCGGACTTTCTTCTAACGCCCCGGAAGTCGGCATGACGGCGCTGGGACAGTCCTGCAAGGCCGCCCAGTTTTTCTAGAGAGACCAACGCCTCATCAAGAGGCGAGAACACCTACCCAAGAGGTAGGAATTAAGCAGTGGGAGGGACTAGAGAGATGAAGAATCAAACCCAACGGACGCGCATGCTGGTCGGCACTGCGCTCTCAAGCCTGGTTCTGGCAGGAGTCCTGGCGACGCCGGCGCTGGCCCAGACCGGCGATGATGCACCGGTTGTCGCCGAGGTCATCGTCACGGCGCAGAAGCGTTCGGAAAATCTCCAGAAGGTGCCGATCTCCATCAGCGTCGTCAGCGGCGAGGCGATGGAACGGGCCAATGTCAATTCGGCTGAACAGCTGATCCAGATGGCGCCGTCCCTGAGCTTCCGGAAGGGCAATTCCAACAAGGACTCGGCCCTGACCGTGCGTGGCGTGGGAACGATCTCCTTCGCATCCGGTGTCGAGCCGTCGGTTTCGACCGTCGTTGACGGCGTGGTCTATGCCCGCAGCGGCCAGGCCACGGCAGACTTCCTCGACCTCGAGCGCGTTGAAATCCTGCGCGGCCCCCAGGGCACCCTGTTCGGCAAAAACGCCTCTGCCGGCGTGATCAGCATGATCACCCGTGCGCCCAAGCATGAGCTGGACGGCTATGTCGACGCTTCCTACTATCAGGGTAATGAGTATCGCGTGCGCGGTGCGATCTCCGGCCCCCTAAGCGACACGGTCGCCGGCTCACTGGCGGCGTTCTTCAGCCACTATGACGGCAACGGCAAGAACGTCTTCAACGGCGACGACATCAACGGCTACGAGCACAATGGCCTGCGCGGCCGCCTGCGCTGGGAGCCCACTGAAGACCTGACGGTCGACTTCATCGCCGACTATTCGCACAACGTCGACAATGGCTATGCCGACAGCATCGGCACCGTTTTCTCAAGCGCCTTCAACGATGCGGTCTTCTCGCCGTCGCTCAGGCCGCTGAAGCCGGGTGCCGGCAACAAGGACATTGACAACGACCAGTCGCCGTTGACCAAGGATATCAACAGCGGCTTCTCGACCCAGGTGAACTGGTCGATCGGCGACTATACCGTCACCTCGATCACCGCCTATCGCAACTGGAAGAACCAGCAGACGCGGGATGGCGACTTCCGCTCGGATTCCCCGACCTATGTCTCGACCGGGGCCCTGGCGGGTGACATCCGTTCTCATGACTATGGCCGGCTGAACTTTGACCAATTTACCCAGGAACTGCGGCTTGCCTCGCCGACCGGCCAGTTCCTCGAATACGTGGCCGGTCTCTATTACTACCACACCTGGGAGAGCAACTATTTCAACCGCACGGTCACCAAGTGCCTGAGCTCGACCCTCGCGCCTGTGACCCTGGGCGCTCTTGGTGCCGCTACCCCCTGTACCAAGGCCGCTTCGGTCTATGAGACCAATGCCGGTATCGGTGAATTCGCGACCACGCTGAAGAACTACGCAGCGTTCGGTCAGGGCACGCTGAACTTCTCGCCTAACCTGCGCGGTATCTTCGGTGCCCGCTGGACCCAGGACGAGATCGATTTCGTGCATCGCCGCCTCCGCACCTCGGGTGCCGCAGCCCTGAGCGGCGTCAACCCGACCTTCGCCGCCACCGGCGGGACAAAGGCTGACGGCTGGTCCGGCAAGCTGGGCGTCCAATACGATGTCGTGCCGACGATGATGGCCTACGGCAGCTATACCCGGGGCTACAAGGGCCCGGCGATGAACGTGTTCTTCAACATGCAGGCCAACGACAACTTCGGCATCGCGCCGGAAACGTCGGATGCCTATGAGGTGGGTCTGAAGTCGCGTCTGCTGGACGGTCGCCTTGTCCTGAACGTCTCGGCTTTCGACACGACCTACGACAACTTCCAGGCCAATAACCAGGACATGATCGGCACCACGGTCATTACCCGCCTGACCAACGCTGGATCCGTCAAAACCCAGGGCTTTGAAGCCGACTTCACCCTGGAGCCGGTGCGCAACCTGCGGATCAATGGCGGCTATGCCTATATCGACGCCAAGATCGACAAGTTCAAATGCCCGACCACGGGCACCTGCGCCGCGCTGGCCATCAACGGCAAGCCGCTGCCCTATTCATCCAAGCACAAGCTCTCGATGAACGGCAGCTACTTCATGCCGCTGGAAGGCCAGGCGTTCGATCTCGATTTCAATGTCGGCGCGCAATACCAGAGCAAGATGGGTTTCGACATCAACCAGAACCCGAATGCCGTCCAGAAAGGCTACGCCACGGCTGACGCCAGCGTCGCCTTTGTGGGCAAGAACAACCGCGTCCGACTGGCCCTCATCGCCAAGAACCTGACGGACGAAAACTTCGTCATCAACCGTATCCCCAACGGCACGTCCTTCCTTCGGCAGATCACGCCCCGGGATGCCGAGCGCTATTTCGGCGCGACGCTCCGTTACAACCTCTTCTAGATCCGTCCTGCAACTCGGGCCCGGCACCGCCTTCTCCCCTGCCGGGCCCGTCTTTTTCAGACTGAAACGCCCATCGCTCCGCCAGTCGCAGCGAGCCTTCGTCCGGAGTTCAGACGTGCTCAAGGTCATCGCCCTCGCGGATGGTTTCGAGATCCAGGCCGGCGGTCGCACGGTACTCCGTCATGCATCCACAGAACCCTGCCTGTTCATCGGCCGGGGCGAAGCTGAGGTTCAGATGCAACGCGGTAACTTCGCGATCTCCGACTATGTCAGTGAACGGATTCCACTTCGTTCAGCGACGCTGTCGCAGGACGACGACGGTTTAAAGGTCCGGTTCGCCGCATCAGAAGCTGGCCCGGCTGAACTGCTGATGGCCATTGGCGAGGAAGGCCACCTGAAGTTTCAGGGCGTGTCCGAGGCGATCAACCGGCTTTGGCTGAGAGTTCCGGCCACCAAGGACGAACATGTCTGGGGTGGTGGCGAACAGATGTCCTATTTCGACATGCGCGGCCGGCATTTCCCCTTGTGGACCTCCGAGCCGGGCGTGGGGCGAGACAAGTCGACCCAGTTGACCTGGATGGCGGACCAGGCCGGTGCCGGCGGCGACTACTTCCATACCAACTATCCGCAGCCGACCTTTGTTTCCTCCCGGCGCTATGCGCTGCACGTCAAGACGACGGCCTATTCAGCCTTTGATTTCCGGCATGCCGACTTCCATGAGATCGAGGTCTGGGCTGTTCCGGACGCTATCGAGCTCTTTGCGGGCGATACCTTCGTCGATCTGGTTGGAGTCCTTTCGGACCGGTTCGGACGCCAGCCGCCGTTGCCGGACTGGGTTCTGAACGGAGCCATTGTCGGGCTCAAGCAAGGCGCGGAAAGCTTTGATCGTCTTCAAGCCTATGTCGCCTCCGGAGCCGCCATCTCGGGGCTCTGGTGCGAGGACTGGGTCGGTCTGAGGATCACCTCGTTTGGCAAGCGCCTCTTCTGGGACTGGAAGTGGAATGCCGAGCGCTATCCCGGCCTGGATCATAAGATCACCGAACTCGCCGGGCAGGGCATCCGCTTCCTGGGTTACGTCAATCCCTATCTCTGCGTAGACGGGTCGCTGTTTCCGGTCGCGGAAAAGGCCGGCTACCTGGCCAGGCGCCTGGACAGTGACGCGACCTACCTCGTTGATTTCGGCGAGTTCGATTGCGGCGTCGTCGACTTCACCAATCCTGAAGCGGCCGACTGGTTCGCCGACACCATAATCGGCGGCGAAATGCTGGACTTCGGCCTGTCCGGATGGATGGCGGACTTTGGCGAGTATCTTCCCACCGATGTACGCCTCGCCAATGGCGTCGACGGCATGCTGATGCACAATGCCTGGCCGACCATCTGGGCCAAGGTCAATGCGGACGCGGTCGCCCGCCGGGGCAAGACGGGCGAGGCCCTGTTCTTCATGCGGGCCGGCTACACCGGGGTTCAGCGCTACTGCCCGCTGCTCTGGGCCGGGGATCAGTCCGTGGACTTCACCCGCCATGACGGCATTGGAACCGTCGTTTGCGCGGCCCTGTCATCAGGGCTTCTGGGCAACGCCTATCACCACAGTGACATCGGCGGCTACACCAGCCTGTTCGGCAATGTTCGTACGGCCGAGCTCCTGATGCGCTGGAGCGAGATGGCGGCCTTCACGGCCGTGATGCGCTCGCATGAGGGTAATCGGCCGGACCAGAACCTTCAGCTGGACCAGGATCCCGAAGTTCTCGCGCACTTTGCCCGGATGACCCGGATCTACCGGCATCTGGCACCCTACAACCGCGTCCTCGGCACCGAGGCATTGGAGGCGGGGCTGCCCCTGCAGCGGCCTCTCTTCCTGCACCATGAGGACGACGCACGGACCTATGCCGAGCAGACCCAGTACCTGTTCGGTCGCGACCTTCTGGTCGCCCCGGTTCTTGAGGCGGGCGTCCGCTCGCGCTCCGTCTACCTGCCTGCCGGGACCCAATGGATCCATGTCTGGTCCGGGGAGTCCTTTGCCGGCGGTCAGGCCATCGTGGCCAACGCCCCCTTTGGCCAGCCGCCGGTGTTCTATCGCCCGGGCGGTGAGCACGACCCCCTGTTCCAATCCCTGCGTACGCTCTGAGGCCTCTGACCATGTTCAAGATCGACCGCAGGTTCCTGCTCTTCATGCTGATCGTGGCGAGCATCCTCAACTATGCTGATCGCCAGATTATCGCGATCCTGAAGCCGATGCTGCAGGAGGACCTGCACTGGACTGACGCCGACTATGGCCACCTGGCGGAGATGTTCCAGCTGTCGGCTGCGGTCGCCTACATGTTCGCGGGCTGGTTCATCGACCGGGTCGGACTCAAGTTCGCCAACCCCTTCGCGGTCGGGTCCTGGAGCCTGGCCGCCATGGCCCATGCTTTTGCCCATACGGTCGGGCAGTTCACGCTCGCGCGCGTGGCGCTCGGCGCGACCGAAGCGCTGGGAACACCTGTCGGCATCAAGACCATCGCAACTGCATTCGAAGCCAGGTCGCGGTCTCTCGCGATCGGCATCCTCAACGCAGCCGGGAACCTGGGTGCCGTGGTGACGCCGCTGTTTGTCCCCTTCCTGGCGGCGGCGGTCGGTTGGCGACATACGTTCTCGATCGTCGGCGGACTGGGGCTTGTCTGGGTCGCGGTCTGGTTCCTGAGCGGGGCCTGGAACGCCGCAGCGCTCAATGCACCCGAGCCTGACAAGGCCGTGGCACCGGCCAAGGTCACGTGGAGCGAAGTGTTCAGGGACCGCGCGACCTGGGCGATCATGGGGGCCAAGGCGCTCTTCGACCAGGTCTGGTGGTTCCTGCTGTTCTGGACACCCGACCTCTTCCACCGGGTCTTCGGCCTTTCCATCAAGGAGTTCGCCGTCCCTCTGGCCCTCATCTATCTGATGGCGGCCTCCGGCTCGCTGATCGGCGGGGCAGTGGTCGGCCGGCTTATCGCTTCGGGATGGTCGGTCAACCGGGCCCGCAAGACCGTCATGCTGGTCTGCGCCCTGCTGGTCGTGCCGGTGCCGCTGGTGCTCTTCGTCAAGAGCTACTGGCTTGCGGTTGGCCTCTTGGGCCTGACCCTGGCGGCTCACCAGGGTTTCTCGGTCAATGTGTTCGGCATCATCACCGACGTCATTCCGGCCAAGCGCGTCGGGACTATCACCAGCCTTGGGGCCCTCAGCGGCAACCTGGCCGGTATGGGGGTCCTCCAACTGGCCGGCATGCTGCTGACCAGCGGCGTGGGCTACATGCCTCTCTTCCTGATGGCCGCCTGCGCCTATCTGCTGGCGTTGCTCTGGATCCACCTGTGGCTGCCTGTCCTGCGACTGGCCAATCTCTAGCCCTTGGCAAGAAGCAGCGAAGGTTCTCGCCAGGGACTGAATGCGTGTTCGAACTCGTCGCGCCGCACGGGCGGCCGGCGACCAGGGCCGAGTTCTGGCAGCTCGATCGCAGTTTCCAGACGACCTCCGAGCCGCAGATCCGCGGTGCCAGACGGACGCGATGGCGGCGTGCTGCCGAGGCTGTGATGCTGATGGAAGGCGCTGGATAGAAGCTCCGGCCATCGTGTCTCGCTAGGGGCGCCTCAGGTCAGAGCCGCTCGAAACTGACGCTTTCGACCACCTTTACGGTCTCGCGATGTCCCGGGGGCTCGGCATAGTCCATCAGGGTGATGATGCTGGGCCTGGCCTGCAGCAGCACGACACTGCTGGTGCCAGGGTGGGGCGTGAAGCCTGACTCCTGCGGCAGGGTCTGGATGGTCCGGTTCAGCCGTTCTACCTGATCGAAGTCCGTGACTTCGCTGGCCTGTGCGGCCATCGAGAGGCTGTAGGGACCGGTCTTGCCGGCCCCGATCGCAATCGAGACGCGCGGGTCCCGCTTGATGTTCGCCAGCTTCTGGCTGTCGGTGGCGACGAGGAAATAGAGCGACTGCTCAAGCCTGAAATAGTTGACCAGGGTCACCTGCGGCCAGCCGTCGGGGCGGTTGGTGGCCAGGGCCATGAGATGCCGATCGTCGAGAAGGGCAAAGATCTTCGCCTGCAGGCTGGCTGTCGTCAGGTGAGGGGCGGGCATGGAGATGGTCCTTCTGCGAGAGGGCTTGGCGTCGTACGGGCCAGACGGGGCCAGTGGCGTCCCAGGCTCCGGGCCACCCCGAACCAGCCGCCGCTGGCTAGGGCAGTCAGCAGGGCCAGGGCCAGCAGACCGGGTGTGGGCGGGGCGACCTTGAAGATTCCGTCGAGCGTCGGGACCGCGAAGATCAGCATCAGGAACCCCGCAGCGGCCCCGGTGATGCCCCAGTAGACGCGGCGATGACGCGCGAACAGGTGGCCGCCGGCAGAGGAGGCATCGACCAGGGCGAGGATCAGATTGCCGGCCACCAGGGTGAGAAAGGCTGCGCCGCGGGCCTGGTTTTCAGGGTGTTGCTCGAGGGCCCAGACATAGAGCCCGATGACACCCGCGAGAACGCCGGCCCCTTCAAGCAGGGCCAGACCCAGCTGGCGCGGGCCGAACAGGGGCTCGTCCTGTCGGCGCGGCGGTTGCTGCATGAGGTTTGCGGGGCCGGGCTCGGCCTCGAAGACCATGGCGCAGACCGGGTCGATAACCAGCTCCAGAAAGACGACGTGCATGGGATAGAGCAGGGGCGGCAGGCCCATGATGATCGGAAGGAGCGCCACTCCGGCGATCGGCACGTGGATGGCGGTGACATAGACCAGCGCCTTGCGGAGGTTGAGGAAGATCCGTCGCCCAAGGCGGACGCCGCCGACGATCGAGGCGAAGCTGTCATCCAGTATGACCAGGTCGGCGGCCTCGCGGGCAACGTCTGTTCCCTTTTGCCCCATGGCGATGCCGATGTTGGCGGCTTCGAGCGCCGGAGCGTCATTGACCCCGTCGCCGGTCATGGCGACGACCTGGCCGTCTGCCTTGAAGGCCTCGACAATGCGCAGCTTCTGTTCCGGGACGACGCGCGCAAAGATCCGGACGTGGCGGAGCCGCTCGGTCAGGCTTGCATCGTCAAGCGCGCCGATGTCCGGTCCCAGCAGCACACCGGCAGAGACGTCGAAGCTGACGTGACCCCCATTTCTCATCCAGCGATAACGAGAGTCCTGGGTTGATTTGAGCCTTGGTGTTGGTGGGTGGCAAGAGGCCGGCGCGCGGAGCTATCAGCCTGCGCAGCGTGCCGGCCGGC
>Ga0187844_10002858_pt1 | contig 11920 bp, 10 predicted proteins | sample SpaLakP09_SKY_50_FD_134517 | JGI IMG/M metagenome (GOLD analysis project Ga0187844, IMG submission 134517) | Oligotrophic lake water microbial communities from Sparkling Lake, Wisconsin, USA - SP09_SKY_50 | ecosystem: Environmental > Aquatic > Freshwater > Lake | place: USA: Sparkling Lake...
CCTCCGGCCCCCGCGGCGGCTTCTGTCGTTCCCGCCCCCGTACCTGCCCCCGAGCCTGTAGCCAAGACAGCCCTGCGCCCCGTGGTGGCGGCGCGCCCAGCCGTGGCGGCTCCTGTGCCGGCCAGAATGCCGTCGGCCTCAGCCCGTTCCGCCTCCGGCCAGACCGTTCGGGTGCGCTCGCAACTGCTCGACCGTCTGGTCAACCAGGCTGGCGAAGTCATGATCACCCGCAGCCGACTGGACCAGCGGCTGGGCCAGCTCAACGGCTCGCTCGGTGAGTTGACGGCCAACCTGGACCGGCTGCGGACCCACCTGCGCGACGTCGAACTCCAGGCCGAGTCGCAGATGCAGTCGCGTCTGGCCCAGGCCAAGGACACGGCGCAAGGATTCGATCCGCTCGAGTTCGACCGTTTCACGCGTGTGCAGGAGCTCACCCGCATGATGGCCGAGTCGGTCAACGACGTGGCCACCGTGCAGCGCAACCTGCAGCAGACCATCAGCGGCACCGAGGACGACCTCATCGCCCAGGCGCGCCAGACGCGCGAACTGCAGCGCGACCTGCTGCGCACGCGCATGATGGAATTCGAAGGCATCTCCGAGCGCCTTTATGGCGTGGTGCGTCAGGCGGCCAAGGACGCCGGCAAGCAGGTCAAGCTCGACATCACCGGCGGCTCCATGGAAATCGACCGCGGCGTGCTGGACCGCATGACGCCAGCCTTCGAGCATATGCTCCGCAATTCCGTGGCACACGGCATCGAAAGCCCGCAGCAGCGCGAAGCCGTCGGCAAGCCGGCGGCCGGCACCATCACCATCGGCCTGCACCAGGAAGGCAATGACGTCTCGGTCGTGTTCAGCGACAACGGCGCCGGCCTCAACCTGCCGCGCATCCGCGAGAAGGCGCTGGCCCAGGGCCTGGTGGCGCCAGGCCAGCCGCTCAGCGATGCCGATGCCGCCAACATGATCTTCATGCCGGGTTTCTCCACCGCAGCGAGTGTGACCGAACTGGCCGGACGCGGCATCGGCATGGACGTGGTGCGTTCCGAGGTGCAGGCCCTGGGTGGCCGCATCGAAACCGCGACCACGGCCGGCGCCGGCACCAGCTTCAAGCTGGTGCTGCCCCTGACCACCGCTGTGACGCAGGTGATCATGCTGCGCATGGGCGATCTGAGCGTGGGCGTGCCTGCCAACCTGGTCGAGATCGTGCGCCGCCTCACCTATGCCGAACTCGAGCAGGCCTATGCCAAGGGCAGCATCGACTTTGGCGGAGAGGCTGTGCCCTTCTTCTGGTCCGGCGCACTCTTGCAGGCTTCGACGCGCAGCCGCGAGCATGTGGGCAAGACCCAGCCGGTGGTGCTGCTGCGCAGCGCAGGCCAGCGCCGGGCCATCCACGTCGACGAAGTGCTGGGCAACCAGGAAGTCGTGGTGAAGAACCTCGGCCCGCAGCTGGCCCGAATGCCGGGTCTGGCGGGCATGTCGGTGCTGGCCTCCGGTGCCGTGGTGCTGATCTACAACCCGGTGGCTCTTGCGACCGTGTTCGGCGACAAGGCCTATGAGTTGCAGCAGGCCAGCAGCGAACCGGCATCCGGCAAGCCGCTCATCCCCGTGACCGAGCAGGTGCTTCCGAGCACCGGTGGAGAACTGCCGCTGGTGCTGGTGGTGGACGACTCCATCACCGTGCGTCGGGTCACGCAGCGCTTGCTGCGCCGCGAAGGTTATCGTGTGGCCATGGCCGCAGACGGCCTGCAGGCGCTCGAACGCCTGGCCGAGGAACGTCCGGCGGTGGTGCTGTCCGACATCGAGATGCCGCGCATGGACGGTTTTGACCTGGCGCGCAATATCCGCGCCGACGCCAAGCTGCGCGACCTGCCCATCATCATGATCACCTCGCGCATCGCCGAAAAGCATCGCGAGCATGCCAAGGAACTGGGCGTCGACCACTATCTGGGCAAGCCTTACGGCGAAGACGAGCTGCTCGCGCTCGTGAAGCACTACTGCACCCAGGCCGTCCCGGCCTGAGTCCAGACCACCCTGCAGGCCCGGCCTGCAGGGTTCAGTCCTCTTTTTCTCCCGGCTTCTTGACCACCGCGTAACGCGCCAGCGTGCGTGCCCGCGCTTCATCGTGTGCCACCAGCGGCAGCGGGTAGCCGCTGCCCAGAGTCACGTCGGCGGCGGCCAGCTCCAGCGGGCCAGCCAGCCAGGGGGCGTGCAGGGCCGCATCGGGCAGGGCGGCCAGCTGCGGCAGGTAGCGGCGGATGAAACGGCCTTGTGGGTCGAATTTCTTGCTCTGGCTGATCGGGTTGAAGATGCGGAACCAGGGCTGGGCATCGCAGCCGCTGGAGGCCACCCACTGCCAGCCGCCGTTGTTGGCTGCCAGGTCGTAGTCATTGAGTTTTTCGGCAAAGTAGCGCTCGCCCCAGCGCCAGTCGATTCCGAGATCCTTCACCAGGAAGCTGCCGGCCACCATGCGCAGGCGGTTGTGCATGTAGCCGCTCTGGTTGATCTGGGCCATGGCGGCATCCACGATGGGGTATCCCGTGCGGCCTTCGCACCAGGCGGCGTATAAGGCTTCGGCATGGGCACCCTGCTCCCAGGCGATCGCGTCATAGGCCGGCTTGAAGGCCTGCGCCGCCACATGCGGAAAATTGGCCAGGATCTGAAAATAGAAATCGCGCCAGACCAACTCGCTGAGCCAGGTGGTCGCACCCGGGCTGCCGCCCAGGCTGCGTTGCTGCGCAGCGCTCACCAGCCGGCGCAGCGAGACCGTGCCAAACCGCAGGTGCACGCCCAGGTAGCTCGGGCCCTTGAGGGCAGGGAAGTCGCGCGTGTCCTGGTACTGGTCCATGCGCTCGAGGAAATCCGTGTACAGCTGGCGGGCGCCGCTGCTGCCGGTGGGGATCCTGAGCTGGGCCAGGTTGCTGGGTTCGAAGCCGAGTTCGGACAGGGTGGGCACGGGATGGCGCAGCGGCTCGGGTCGTGGGGCAAGGCCAGCGGCCAGCGGGGCGCAGTCGAACACCGGCAGCTGGGTGGCCTGCAGCCGCGCCAGCCAGGTCCGCTTGTAGGGCGTGAAGACGGTGTAAGGGGTGCCGCCGCCCGTGAGGAGCTCGCGGCCTTCGAAGATCACGTGGTCCTTGCAGGTGTGCAGGGCGATGCCCAGGCTGGCCAGGGCGCCGCGCACGCGCGCGTCGCGCGCCTGGGCCTGCGGCTCGTAGTCATGCGCGGCGTAGACGGCCTGCACGCCCAAAGCCCGGGCCAGGGCGGGCAGCGCTTCCGGGGCGTGGCCGTGCTGGACGATCAGGCCGGCTTCTTCCCGGCCGGCCAGGGCGCGCAGGTCCGCATCCAGCTCGACCAGGCTGCTGCGGATGAACTCCACCCGGCGATCGGCGCGCGGCAGCGGGTCGAGGATGTCGCGGTCGAAAATGAAGGCGCAATACACACGCTGGCACTGCTGCAAGGCCTGGTGGAGGGCGGCGTGGTCGTCCACCCGCAGGTCACGACGGAACCAGACCAGGCCGGAATCGATGGGTTTACTCATGAAACGCTAAAATTGGGACATGGCCGATGATTCTGCACCTATCAACCTCACGAATCATTTCCTGATCGCCATGCCCGGTCTGGCCGACGAGACGTTCGCAAGAAGCGTGGTCTACCTGTGTGAGCACAGCGAGCGGGGTGCGCTCGGCCTCATGATCAACAAACCCACCGACATCAAGCTGCAAGGCCTGTTCGACAAGGTCGAGCTGCCACTGGGGCGCGCCGACCTCAAGGATGCCCCGGTCTTCCACGGTGGCCCGGTGCAGACCGAACGCGGTTTCGTACTGCACGAAGCCCTGCAGGAGCCGGCGGCCGAAAAGCCCGAGCCGGTCTACGCCTCCACCATGATGATTCCCGGCGGGCTGGAGATGACCACCTCGCGCGATGTGCTCGAAGCGCTGTCCACCGGTGCCGGTCCCAGCCGTGTGCTGGTCTCCCTGGGCTATTCGGCCTGGGGCCAGGGCCAGCTCGAATCGGAGATCGGCGAAAACAGCTGGCTCACTGTCCATGCCGACCCGATCGTGATCTTCGAGACGCCGGTGGCCCAGCGCTACGACAAGGCCCTCTCATTGCTGGGCCTGCAGTCCTGGATGCTCTCACCGGATGCGGGGCACGCATGAGCGCCCTGCATGCGCCTGTCGTGACGTCCGTACCCGCCGCGCAGCAAAGCTTTCTTGCTCTGGATTTCGGTCTCAAGCGCACCGGGGTGGCCGTGGGCAACCGCCTGCTGCGCCAGGCCCAGCCCCAGCCTACCATCCGCGCCGAGGGGGATGCCCGTTTCGAGCGCGTTGCCGAACGCATCAAGGAGTGGCAGCCCGACGCCCTGGTGGTCGGCGTGCCTTTCCACCCCGATGGCGCGCCGCATGAAAATACGGTGAGAGCGCAGAAGTTTGCGCGCCAGCTGCGCGGGCGTTTCGGCCTGCCGGTCTACGAGGTCGACGAACGCTACAGCACCACCGAAGCCCTGGCCGATGGCGCGGCCGATGCCGATGCGGGTGCGGCCTGCGTGATCCTGGAACAATTCTTGAGGAACCTGGAATGAGCGTACTCACCCTGGATGCCGAAGCGCTCTACGCCGAACTGCAACGCGGCGTGCGTGGCCTTTGCACCGCAGAAACCCGCCTGGTCGGTGTGACCTCGGGCGGGGCCTGGCTGGCCGAGCGCCTGCAGCGCGAACTCAAGCTCGAGGGCGAGCATGGCACGATCTCCTCCGCCATGCACCGCGATGATTTTGCACAGCGCGGCCTGGCCAGCGGCGGCCAGACCGTGCTGCCTTTCGATGTCAACGCCGCGCAGATCATCATCCTTGACGATGTGCTCTACACCGGGCGCACCATCCGGGCCGTCATCAACGAGCTGTTCGACTACGGTCGCCCGGCTTCGATCCGGCTGGCTGTGCTGGTCGACCGCGGCGGCCGCGAGTTGCCCATCCAGGCTGACTTTGCCGCGGCGCGTGTTGCCCTGCCGCCCAACCAGCTGCTGGAACTGGCGCGCGATGCGGACGACCGCTTCCACTTCCGGGTGGAGGCCGCCTGAGCCCGGCGACCGAACACAAGGCCCACACCATGCTCTACAAACGCAACCCCCAACTCAACAAGCACGGCGAGCTGATCCACCTGCTGTCCACCGAAGGGCTGCCGCGCGAGATCCTGACCCACATCCTCGACACGGCGGCCAACTTCGTCAGCGTCAGCGACCGCGAGGTGAAGAAGGTGCCGCTGCTGCGCGGCAAGAGCGTGTTCAATCTCTTCTTCGAGAACTCGACGCGCACCCGCACCACGTTCGAGATCGCGGCGACGCGTCTGAGTGCCGACGTCATCAACCTGGACATCGCGCGCTCCTCGGCCTCCAAGGGCGAAAGCCTGCTCGACACCATCGCCAACCTGAGCGCCATGGCGGCCGACCTCTTTGTGGTGCGCCACAGCGAATCGGGCGCGCCCTACCTGATCGCCCAGCACGTGGCCCCGCACGTGCACGTGATCAACGCCGGCGACGGCCGCCACGCCCACCCCACCCAGGGCCTGCTGGACATGTACACGATCCGGCACTACAAGAAGGATTTCAGCAACCTCACGGTGGCCATCGTCGGTGACGTGCTCCACTCGCGCGTGGCGCGCTCCGATATCCATGCGCTCACCACCCTGGGCTGTGCCGAAGTGCGCGTGGTCGGCCCCAAGACCCTGGTGCCGTCCACCATGGCGCCCATGGGCGTGCGCGTGTGTCACACGCTGGAAGAAGGTATCAAGGGCGCCGACGTCATCATCATGCTGCGCCTGCAGAACGAGCGCATGAGCGGGGCATTGCTGCCCTCCAGCCAGGAATACTTCAAGAGCTTTGGCCTGACACCCGAGAAGCTGCAACTGGCCAAGCCGGACGCCATCGTCATGCACCCGGGCCCGATCAATCGCGGCGTGGAGATCGATTCCAACGTGGTGGACGGCAAGCAGAGCGTGATCCTGCCGCAGGTCACCTTCGGTATCGCGGTGCGCATGGCGGTCATGAGCATCGTTGCAGGGAACGAGGCATAAGATGAAACTGTTGATCAAGGGCGGCCGCGTCATCGACCCCGCCAGCAATCGCGACGAGATCGCCGACGTGGCCATCGCCGCCGGACGCATCGTGGCCATCGGCAAGGTGCCGGCCGACTTCGCGCCCAACCGCGTGGTCGAGGCGGCGGGTTGCGTTGTCGCCCCGGGCCTGCTGGACCTGGCCGTGCGCCTGCGCGAGCCCGGCCATGAGCACGAGGGCATGCTCGAATCCGAGATGGCCGCCGCTGTGGCCGGTGGTGTCACCGGCCTGGCCTGCCCGCCCGACACCGACCCCGTGCTTGACGAGCCGGGCCTGGTCGAGATGCTCAAGTTCCGCGCCGAGAAGCTGCACCAGGCGCGTGTCTTCCCGATCGGCGCGCTCACGCGCAACCTGCAGGGCGAGATCCTGACCGAGATGGCCGAACTCACCGAGTCCGGCTGTGTGGCCTTCAGCCAGGCCGACGTGCCCCTGGTCAACACCCAGATCCTGCAGCGCGCCTTCCAGTACGCCAGCACCTTCGGTTACGCGGTCTGGCTGCGTCCTAACGACCACTACCTGGGCCAGGGGGTGGCGGCCAGCGGTGCGCTGGCCACGCGCCTGGGCCTGTCCGGGGTGCCGGTGGCAGCCGAGACCGTCGCCCTGCATACCATCTTCGAACTCATGCGTGCCAGCGGTGCTCGCGTGCACCTGTGCCGCCTCAGCAGCGCCGCCGGCCTGGCCCTGGTGCGCCAGGCCAAGGACGCGGGCCTGCCGGTCACCTGTGACGTGAGCATCAACTCCCTGCACCTGACCGACAACGACATCGGCTACTTCGACAGCCGCATGCGCCTCAATCCGCCGCTACGGCAGCAGGCGGACCGCGAAGCCCTGCGCGAAGGTCTGGCGGACGGCGCCATCGATGCCCTGGTCTCCGACCACACGCCGGTGGACGAAGACGCCAAGATGCTGCCGTTCGCCGAGGCCGAACCCGGTGCCACCGGTGTCGAGCTGCTGTTGAGTCTGGCGCTCAAGTGGGGCCAGGAAAGCGGGGTGGGACTCACGCGCGCCCTCGCCGTGCTCACCAGCGAGCCGGCGCGCGTGTTGGGCAGTGCCCTGGGCACCCTGCAGGCCAGCGCGGGGCAACTGGTGGTGGGCGGTGTGGCCGACGTCTGCGTGTTCGACCTGCAGTCCGAGTGGACGGTCTTGCCCGAGGTCCTGCACAGCCAGGGCAAGCACACGCCTTTTGCCGGTTACGAGCTGCCCGCGCGCGTGCGCTGCACCATCGTCGGTGGGCAGATTGCATACCAGGCAGCCTAGAGTCTCGATCTGGCGCGCCGTCTGGCGGCTGCTGCGGGCCTGCACGCACATCGTGGCGGGCTTGCTGACCGTCCTGCTGCGCTTTCCGCGCCTTAGCCCCGAGCAACGCGAAATACGTGTGCAGGTCTGGTCGCGTGAGATGCTCGCGCGCCTGGGCATCACGCTGGACGTGCAGGGCGACGCCACCTTGCCCGGCCCCCTGCTGCTGGTAGCCAACCACATCTCGTGGCTGGACATCACCTCCATGCACGCCGCGCGTTTCTGCCGCTTCGTCTCCAAGGCCGACGTCAAGGCCTGGCCCCTGATCGGTGCGCTGGCCAGCGGCGTGGGAACGCTGTTCATCCAGCGCGAGTCACGGCGTGACGCCATGCGCGTGGTGCACCACATGGCCGACAGCCTGCGCGCCGGTGATGTGCTGGCGGTGTTTCCGGAGGGCACAACCGGTGAAGGCGTCGAGCTGCTTCCTTTCCATGCCAACCTGCTGCAGGCGGCCATCACCGCGGGTGCGCCGGTGCAGCCGGTGGCCCTCCAGTTCATCGACACGCACAGCGGCGAGCGCAGCCTGGCGCCCTGCTACGTGGGGGACGATACCCTGGTGGGATCGGTCTGGCGCACGGTGCGTGCACGTGGCATCACGGTGCGCATCGTTTTCGGTGAGCCGCAGATGGCGGCGGGGCGCGAGCGCCGGACCTGGGCGGCCGGTCTGCGCGAGACCATCGTGCAATTGCGCCAGCTGCCGGTGCCGCGCTGAGGCTTCAGCGCAAGTCTTCGCAGGCGATCGTCTGCCCGGAACAGGGCTTCTCGCACATCGCACCGCCGCGCAGCGAACATGAGCGGTTGAAGGTCACCACGTGGTCCACCTGCGGGCGGATGCCGATCCACTCTCCGATCTTGTGGTCGTGGTGGCTGGGCACATGGGCCAGCACGGTCTGGCCGCCAGCCAGGCGCAGGGTGTAGAGAAACTCCGAACCGCGGAAGGCCTTGCGCATGATCTCTGCCTTCACCGGCGCTTCGTCGTCGTGCACGATGTCGTCGGCGCGCAGCAGCACGTCGCATTCGCCGCCGGCAAAGGCGCAGGGCAGGGGGCATTCGGCCACGTCGGTCAGCTCGCCCAGCGGCGTCTGCACCACGATCTGCTGGTCGACTTCGCGGATGGTGGCTGGCGCGAACACGCCATGCCCGATGAAGTCGGCGACGAAACGCGTGGCCGGACGATGGTAGAGCGTGTACGCGTCGTCCCACTGGTGCAGCTGGCCCTGGTGCATGACGCCGATGGTGTCGCCGATGGCGAAGGCCTCGAGCTGGTCGTGTGTGACGAACAGGGCCGTGGCCTGGGCCGCTTTCAGGATGTTGCGCACCTCGTGTGCCAGGCGTTCGCGCAGTTCGACATCGAGGTTGGAAAAGGGTTCGTCCAGCAACAACAACTGGGGCCGCGGCGCCAGCGCGCGTGCCAGCGCCACGCGCTGTTGCTGGCCGCCCGAGAGCTCATGCGGGTAGCGCGTTTCGCTGCCTTGCAGGCCCACCAGGGCCAGGACTTCCTGCACGCGTGCCGCACGCTCGGCGCGCGGCAGGTGGGCGATGCCAAAGGCTACGTTGCGACCCACGTCCAGGTGCGGAAACAGCGCGTAATCCTGGAACACCATGCCGATGCGGCGCTCTTCCGGCGCCAGTTGCGTGCTGGCGCTGCCGACCACCTGGCCCGAGAGACGGATCTCGCCGCCGCTGACCGCCTCCAGCCCGGCCACCGCGCGCAGCAGGGTGGTCTTGCCGCAACCCGAGGGGCCGATCAGCACACCGATGTCGCCGGCGCGTAGCCCCAGTGACACGTCCTGCACTGCGGCCTGGACCGCGCCGGGGTAACGCACTTCGAGCTTGGAGACTTCAAGAAACATGATGAGGGGCTGTTGGCGCTGAAAAATGAGCCCTGACAGTCTTGGCATTGTAGATGCTTACAATTCTCATTACGCTCCTTATCCCTCACGGACTTCCTGCTCATGGCCTTGCGCCGGCTTCGTCACCTTTTCCTGCTGCTTTTCACCGCCGCCCTGATGCTGCCCGTGCTGGCCCTGCTGGGGGCCTGGCTGCCCGGCGGCGCGCCCGGCGCCCAGGCCACGGAGATCCTGCGGGAGATGGCGCGCACCGTCCTGCCTGACTACCTGGCCACCACGGTGGGGCTTTGCCTGCTGGTGACGATGGGGGTGATCGTCGTGGGCCTGTCCTCGGCCGCAGCCGTGACCCTGTTCGACTTTCCGGGCCGGCGCTTTTTTGAATGGGCGCTGCTGCTGCCCCTGGCCATGCCTGCCTATGTGGTTGCTTACGCCTACACCGACTTCCTGCAGTACAGCGGTCCCTTGCAGGGCTGGTTGCGCGCGGTCACCGGCCTGCAGGGACGCATGTTCCCCGAGATCCGCAACACCGCAGGCGCGGCCTGGGTGCTGACCTTTGCGCTCTACCCCTACGTCTACCTGCTGGCGCGGACGGCCCTGGCCGAGCGCGCCAGCCATCTCATGGAAGCGGCCCGCCTGCTGGGCGCGCCGCTGTCGCGCCGCATCCGCGAAGTGGCCCTGCCGCTGGCGCGCCCGGCCGTGGCCGCCGGTGTGGCTTTGGCCCTCATGGAAACCCTGGCCGACTTCGGCGTGGCCAGCTACTTCGGTATCCAGACCTTCACCGCCGGCATCTACAAGGCCTGGCTGGCCATGGACAACCGCATCGCCGCGGCGCAGTTGGCCACGCTTTTGCTGGGTTTTGTGGCTCTGCTGCTCTGGCTGGAGCACCGCTCGCGCCAGCGCCTGCGCTTCGTCAGTTCGCGCACCGCACGCCAGGCGGGGGCCGAGGTGCGGCCGGTGCCTTTGCGCGGCGCGCGCCTGATCGCGGCCTGGCTCGTGTGCGGCCTGCCGCTGGTGATGGGTTTTGTGGCGCCGGTGCTTTTCATGTTCCGTCCGTTGCTGGCGGACTGGGGGGGGCTGCCGTGGGATCGTTTCCTCGGCTGGGCCGCCAACAGCGTGCGCCTGGGCCTGCTCAGTGCCGTGCTGGCCGTGGCGCTGGCCCTGCTGCTGGCCTACGCCCTGCGGCGCCTGCCCGATGTGCTGACGCGTGCCGTGGTCTGGCTGGCTGGCCTGGGGTATGCGGTGCCGGGCGCGGTGATTGTCGTGGGCCTGCTGCTGCCCGTGGGCTGGGTGCAGGCCCGCTGGCCTGAGGCCGGCGCGGCCTACTGGGTCACGGCCACCTCGCTGGGCCTGGTCTGGGCTTATCTGGTGCGTTTCGTCGCCGTGGCCCTGCAGTCGGTGCAAAGCGGCTATGCCCGCATCCCGGCCAGCCTGGACGACAGCGCCCGCATGCTGGGCAGCAGCGGTTTTGGGCTGCTGCGTCGTGTGCACTGGCCCTTGCTGCGCCGTTCGGTGGTGGCGGCCACGCTGCTGGTGTTCGTGGACGTGATGAAGGAGTTGCCCGCCACCCTGGTGCTGCGGCCCTTCGACAGCGACACCCTGGCCGTGGTGGCCTACCAGCTGGCACGCGACGAGCGCCTGGGCGAGGCGGCCCTGCCTTCGCTGGCCCTGGTGCTGGTGGGTTTGATCCCGGTACTGTTGCTCAGCCGCACATTGCGGGGGCGCCATGACCCGAATTAGGCCGGACCCGACCATTCATCAGGGGGCTGTTGTATAAAATGAGAATGTTCTTATATTAGGATTCGCCACGTCATGAGCAAGCGTTCCATCCAGGCGACCCCGTCCACCGTGACCGAACCAGACCAGGTTTTCGAACTGGCCGCGGAGGTTTTTCGTGTCATGTCGGCGCCCATGCGGCTCAAGATCATCAGCCACCTCTGTGATGGCGAGCGCAATGTGAGCTATCTGCTGAGCAAGATCGACACCACCCAGCCCAATATGTCGCAGCACCTGACCACGCTGTACCAGGCTGGCGTGCTGGGCAAGCGGCGTGAGGGCGTGCAGATCTACTACCGCATCATCGACGACCGCGTTTCATCGCTGTGCCGTGCGGTCTGCACCCAGATCGCCATGGATGCGAATTTCGATTCCCCGATGACCGAGCCCTCGGCCTCATCAGCGGCCTGAGCGCGCCGGGACACGACCAAAGAAAAAGGGGCCTGACAGGCCCCTTTTTGCTGAGCTTCCCTGTGCTCAGGGCTTCAGGTAGACGTAACCTTCTTGCGCCTGCAGCCGTGCCACCTCGGCCACGCCCGAGGGCACGATCTTGGTTTCCATCAACAGGCGGTCCGGGCTGATGTTGCGCACGGTCAGCGTGTTGTTGCAGACGCGGAATTCGACCCCTTTGCCAGCCAGGTCGCTCACGGCACCGCTGAACTCGCGGCCCTGGCTGTCCTTTGCGTCCTGCAGCAGGAAGTTGATGCCAGCGCCGTGCGTGACCACCACGATCTTGGCCTTGGGGTCCGCGCTCATGTGGTTGCGGATGTTGTTCAGGATGGCCGGCACGGTGTTCACGTCGGTGTTGATGTGGTACACGGCCTTGACCTGTGGGGTGGCCTGGGCCTGGGCGGCGCCTTGCAGGCCGAACAAACCGGCCAGACCCAGCAGCAGGGGGGTGA
>Ga0187844_10002861_pt1 | contig 11915 bp, 11 predicted proteins | sample SpaLakP09_SKY_50_FD_134517 | JGI IMG/M metagenome (GOLD analysis project Ga0187844, IMG submission 134517) | Oligotrophic lake water microbial communities from Sparkling Lake, Wisconsin, USA - SP09_SKY_50 | ecosystem: Environmental > Aquatic > Freshwater > Lake | place: USA: Sparkling Lake...
CCTTCCACTATTTCCAGCAAACGCGGATCGCGCGCGCTGACCACTATCAGATAGCGCGCCAGACAGCGTTCGCGCAGCTGGCAGGTCAGTTCTATGCCATCCATGCCCGGCATTTCCAGATCGGTCAGCACCAGAAAAGTACCGAGCTCGCCAAAGCGCTCCAATACCTGCAAGGCTTCGTTGCCATCCCCTGCTTCCAGGATCTCGCCAAACTCCAGCTGGCGCAACAACCCGGCCAGATAGCCGCGCTGCACCGTGCTGTCCTCCACCACCAGCACGCGCTGGCCCGCCCACGCCCGTGGCGGCGGGTTATCCAGTGCAGCATCGCTCGTGGTCTGGTTCATCCGTATCTCCGTCAATAGGACAGCTGCTGCAGAATTTCACGATGGATCAGATTCAGCGGCATCGACTTCTCCACGGCGCCGCGCTTGACGGCTTCTTTGGGCATACCGTACACCACACAGCTGGCTTCATCCTGCGCCACCGTACGCGCGCCGGCCTTGAGCATTTCCAACAGCCCGGCAGCGCCGTCGTCCCCCATGCCGGTCATAATCACGCCCAGCGCATTGGCGCCGGCCGCCCGCGCAGCAGAGCGGAACAGCACATCCACCGAAGGCCGATGCCGGTTCACCAGCGGCCCGTCCACCACTTCGACAAAATACTGTGCACCGGTACGGCGCAGCAGCATATGCTTGCCGCCCGGCGCAATCAGCACCTGCCCCTGCAGCACGCGATCGTTATTGGCCGCTTCCTTGACCCGCACCTGACAGACGCTGTCGAGCCGCGCCGCAAACGCTGCGGTAAATTTTTCCGGCATGTGCTGCACCACCACAATGCCGGGTGATACCCGCGGCAGCGCTGTCAGTACCTCTTCCAGCGCCTGGGTCCCGCCCGTCGATGTGCCGATCGCCACCACCCGTTCAGTCGTGGTGGTCATGGGACGGCTATCGAGCGGCGGCAGCACCGCATCGGCATTCAACTTGGCCGTCACTGGCGGTGGTGCGGGACGGTTCGCCAGTTTGCCCACGCGCGCACCAGCGGCGGCGCGCACCGCTGAAATCAATTCATCGGCGCTGTCATGCAGGAACTGCTTGAGGTCCAGCCGTGGCTTGGTAATAATCGCTACTGCGCCAGCGCTGAGTGCCTCGATCGAAGTCAGGGCGCCCTTTTCCGTCAGCGTAGAGCAGATCACTACCGGCGTAGGACGCTCAGCCATGATCTTGCGCAGGAAGGTAATACCATCCATCTTCGGCATCTCCACATCCAGCACAATGACGTCCGGCCACTGCACCTTCATGCGATCAATTGCCAGCAGCGGATTAGCCACCGCGTGGCTCACGCTGATGCCGGGCGCGTCGTTCAGCAGGCCGCTCAGCACCTGCCGCACCACCGCCGAATCGTCCACGATCATCACGTTAATTCCACTCATAACCGTCCTTTTTTTATCTGCTTGCCGCCCACCAGTGCCAGCTCCGGCGGCACTTGCCGGCTCAGCACTTCGCCCGTGCGGATCGTGAATATCAGTTGCCGGTGGCCGACACCAAACAGGCTTTCCGACACCAGCGGTATGCCGTGCGCTCGCAGGCAATCCCGCGCAAAGTCGCCATTCTGCATACCGATATCGGGCACCTTGCTATTCCCCGGAAACATGGCACCACCACCAAATATCTTGCCCTGGCACTGGATCAACGGCACCCCATGCTGGGCCAGTCCATCACACATCAGTTCCATTGCATCGGCGCCATAGATACCAGCCTGGCTATGGGAGCGGCGGCGGCCATGTCCAGGCAACTGGAAATGCGACATGGCGCCTATGCGCAGCAGCGGATGCCATAGCGTGACCGACACGCAGGAGCCCAGCAAAGTGCGCAGGCGATATTGTTCATCGCCGACGAATACATCGCCCGGCATCAGAAAAATATCAATCACTTTGTTATCGGGCATGGTATTCATGGCTTGCGATAAATGGACGGCGCCACTGCCTGCAGCGTATCGTTAATATCGTTCAGCGTTTCCGAATGGCCGATCAGCAGATAGCCGCCCGGACGCAGATGCGTCATCAGACGCGCTACCAGTTGCCGCTTGGTCTCCAGATTAAAATAGATCATCACATTGCGCAGGAAGATCACATCGAAGCTGCCTAGTTTCGGCAGGTGCTGGTTCAGGTTGAGGTGCATGAATTGCACGCGCTGGCGCAGCACCTTTTCTACCAGCAGGGTACCGGCTTCCTTGCCCTGCCCTTTCAAGCAGTAGCGCCGCAGCAGTTCGATCGGGATGCCGCTGGCACGCTCCATCGGATAGTGGCCGCGCCGGGCCCGTTCCAGCACCCGCGTGCTGATATCGGTGCCCAGCACTTCCCAAGCGCCATCGCCCAGCACGTCGGCCAGTACCATGGCGATGCTGTACGGTTCTTCGCCGGTGGAACTGGCTGCGCTCCAGACGCGCATGCCACGACGTGCCGTACGCGCTTCTTCGGCCAGTTCGCGCAGCAGGGCAAAGTGTTTGGGCTCGCGGAAGAAATAGGTTTCGTTAGTGGTCAGCAAATCGACCGCAATCTGCAATTCGTGGCTATGGTCACGGTTCTCCAGCAGGCGCAGGTAGTCGCCATAGCTTTTGAGCTGGTGGTGCGCCAGCCGCTTGGCCAGCCTGCCACTGACCAGCGCCTGTTTGCCGTTGGCCATGGAAATCCCCGCCGCATCATAGATGAAGCGCTGGAACTGCGAAAATTCCTTATCGGTCAGGGCTACCACTGCCATGTAAGCTGCTCCTCAGCTCAGATGCGTAGCCACACTGCCACGCGCCAGTTCGATGATTTCTTCACTCGACAGTACATATTCGATATCGAGCAGGATCACGAACCTGCCGTTGAACTTGCCGATGCCGGCAATGAAGTCGGGCCGAATGTGGGTGCCGAAAGTCGGTGCCGGCTCGATATCGCTGGCGGCGATTTCCACCACAGCGTTGACAGCATCGACCAGCATGCCCAACACCTGCTTGTCTTCATCCTCCCCGCCGGCCACTTCGACGATAACGATGCAGCTGCGCTTGCCAATCACGCTGGGGGCGCGGCCGAAGCGGGCCGACAGATCCAGCACCGGTACCACCGCGCCGCGCAGATTGATCACCCCGCGCACGCAGGGCGGCATCATGGGCACCGTCGCCAGACTGCCGTATTCGATGATCTCCTTGATGTGCAGGATGCCGATGGCGTACTGCTCCTCGCTCAGCATGAAGGTCAGGAACTGGCTGGGCAGGGCAGCACCGGACTGCAATGCCACGATGGCACTGCTGCCATAGGTGACTGCCTGCGGAGCCAGATCGGAAGCAGCGGAAATCGCAACGTTATTCATGTTTTCCTTTCCTCGGTCAGGCGGCCAGCACCACTTTACCCTTGCCGCTAACGGAATGCATCAGCGCTGCCACATCGAGTATCAATGCCACTTCGCCGCTGCCCAGTATGGTCGAGCCGCTAATGCAGCGCACTTCGCTGAACAGCGGGCTGAGTGGCTTGATCACGGTCTGGAATTCGCCCAGCAGGGTATCGACCACAAGGCCGGCACGCTGGTTGCCCAGTTTGAGCACCACGATGCTCTCGCGCCGCGTCGGTGCACCGCCCAGCCGGAACAGTTCGCGCAGGCGCACGAACGGCAGCACCTGTCCGCGCAGATTGCAGTAATCCTGCCCCGGCTCGGTGGCATACTCGATGCACTCTTCTATCATGTCGAGCGGGATGACAAACACCGAGCTGCCCACCTGCACCAGGAAGCCGTCAATGATGGCCAGCGTTAGCGGCAGGCGCACCGTCACGGTGGTGCCTTTGCCCTCGTCGCTGCTGATATCGACACTGCCGCGCAAGGCCTGGATATTGCGTTTGACCACATCCATGCCCACCCCGCGGCCCGACAGATTGGTGATCTTTTCCGCCGTCGAGAAGCCGGCCTCGAAGATCAGGTTATAGATTTCGCTGTCGGACAGTTTGCGCTCGGGATCGATCAGGCCCCGCTCGATCGCCTTGGCCAGTATCTTGTCCTTGCGCAGGCCACCGCCATCATCGCTCACCTGAATCACGATGCTGCCCGATTCATGGAAGGCATTCAGCTTGATCATGCCCTTGGCCGGCTTGCCATTGGCCAGCCGCTGGCCGGCCGCTTCGATGCCGTGGTCCATGGCATTGCGCACCAGATGCAGCAGCGGATCGCCGATTTTTTCCACCACCGTCTTATCGAGTTCGGTATCTTCGCCGTCGACAATCAGACCGATGTCCTTGCCCAGTTCGCGCGCCACATCATGCACCACGCGCTGGAAGCGGTTGAAGGTCGCGCCGATTTTCACCATGCGCAGTTCCAGCGCAGCATCGCGCACTTCTTCCACCAGACCGGACAGGGCCGAAGTGCATTCCTGCAGTTCGCTGTTCTGCAGATGCTGCCCCACCATGCTGGTGCGGGCACCGGCGATAATCAGTTCGCCCACCAGATCGATCAGCCGGTCGAGCTTGTCGGAATCGACCCGGATGGAACGGCTTTCCTGCGCCTTCTGCTCGCTCACCTGCTTCTGCTTGGCCAGCGCCGCTTCCACCACCACCGGCGGTACATTGCCGCCATCGACCAGTATGCTGCCCAGCTGCTGCGGCACCTCCGCTTCGCTGCGTTCCGATTGCTGCTGCAGGGCGCCGGCCAGTTCATGCGCCGTCACGCTGCCGCAGCGCACCAGTATTTCGCCCAGCCGCGCGCCCTGCTCCGGCAAGGCGCGGATCAGATCGACGTAGTGCGACACCTTGCTATGCGGCGGGATGATGCGGATCTCGGCATCGTCCTGCACAAACTCGAAGACACCGGCGATGGCATCGCGGTCGGCATTGCTATCGAAGGCGATTTCGAAGCCGAGGTAGCACAGCTCGGCGTCCATTTCATCGGCTGGCGGCATGGCATCGGGCACAGTGGCAATGCCGACAATGCGTCCGAGTTTGGTCAGATAGCGCAGGAAGGCGATCGGGTCCATGCCGTTCTGCAGCACTTCGCGCCCGAAGCGTAATGAGATATGCCAGTAATCGCTATGGCCAGGCTCCTGATCGATGCGCTCCACACCTGGCTCGGGAGGCAGTACCAGCGCTGCCTCGCTGCTTTCCTCCGCGCCGCCTTCAATGTGGCGGCGCAGCTGGGCCAGCAGCATTTCACCCTGCGGCGCCATGTCGGGGTCGGCTTCGAGACGGCCGGCCGCCAGCGCATCGGTCAGCTCGGACAGGTAATCGCAGCAGGACAGCAGCAGCACGATCATTTCGTCGTTGAGCGACACCGTGCCATCGCGCACACCATCGAGCAAGCTCTCTACCACGTGGGTAAAGGCGACGATGTGGTCCAGACTGAACAAACCGGCCGAACCCTTGATGGTATGGGCGGCACGGAAAATGGCGTTAATCGCTTCGCTCTGATCACCGGCCAAATCGACGTTGAGCAGCGCATTCTCCATTTCCTCCAGCAGCTCGCGGCTCTCGGTGATAAACGTCTGCAGTGCTTCATCCAGATTCATGGCATGCCCTCAGAACAGATGGAACGTCAAATCAGTCGTATTGCATCAAGCGTGTATCAGTAGTGCGTCGCCAAAAAATGCGCCCAGATCGAGCATCTGGAAAACTTCGACCACAGGCGTACTATGTTGCACCAGCCGCAGTTCGCGCTGCTCGGCCTGCGCGGTCTGCTTGGCCAGCATCAGCACCTGCAGGCCGGCCGTATCGATTTCCGTCACGCCGGACAGGTCGAGTTCCAGCACGGGGCCGGTACGCAAGGCGGCAAGTACCTGCTGCTTCACTTCGGCAGCATGGTAGATGGTCAGTTCGCCGCTCAGCGCCAGCTGGCTGGCGCTTCCCTGTTCGGCCTGGGTTTCGGACATGGCAGCCTCCTGGGCTTAAGGTAGGACCAGTTTGGCCACCGCACCGAGCAGCACTTCCGGCTTGAATGGTTTCACCACCCATGCCTTGGCGCCTGCGGCCTTGCCTTCTTCCTTCTTGCTTTCCTGCGATTCGGTGGTCAGCATGATGACCGGCGTGAACCGGTAGTTGGGCAAGGCCTTGAACTCGCGTACAAAGGTAATCCCATCCATATTCGGCATGTTCACATCGCATACCACCAGATGGATTTTCTGCCCGGTGCACTTGGACAGCGCGTCGGCGCCATCGCGTCCCTCGATCACATCGTAGCCCGCGCCTTTGAGAGCGATGCCCACCACCTGCCGCAGCGAGGCGGAATCATCCACCACCATAATTGTCTTTGCCATAGTCTTACTGCTCCGGTTACAAATCAGAAGAAGGTAATTTCATCAGCAGCCGCAGCGGCGGGTTGCGCGCGGCCGGATCCACCATGCACGGCGTGCTCTTCGGCCATGGCATAGGTTTTTTGTAATTCGCGCAGCAGCGGCTGGGCATCCATAGGTTCGAGTATCTGCGCCGCGTGGTAACGGTCGCTATGCTCGCGCAGCAGCTCCGGCAGGCGTTCGATATTTTGCTGCACGTGGGCCAACACTTGGCTGACCCGGTCCTGGAATTGCAGCTGCACCAGCGCTTCGCCCACTTCGCCCTGTATGCCCACGCTCTCCTGTTTAAGCAGTTCGGACGAGGCCACCAGCGCATCGGTCATGCTGCGGAAATCGTGCAGCACGCTGTCTATCATGGCTTCGGCCGACTGCATGGAACTGTTTTCCTGAGCCGCCGTACGGTCGGCCGCTTCGCTGGCAGCCAGGATGGCACTGCTGATCAGGCCCACCCGGTTGGCGATGTTCTTGCCGGTTTCAGCCGAACGGCTGGACAGGTGGCGCACTTCCTGCGCCACCACGGCAAAGCCGCGTCCGGCCGGTCCGGCCCGCGCCGCTTCGATTGCCGCGTTCAACGCCAGCAGATTGGTCTGCGCCGCAATGCTGGCCACTCCTTCCGCCATGTCGCGCAATTCGCGTGTGAAGCGTTCCAGATCCTTAATCTGGGCCAGCATGGCCTGCTTCGATTCGAACGCCGATTTCATCGAGCCGACCACGGAGCCCAGCTGGGTCTCGCTGCGGGAAAATATCTCCGTCATGCCCTGCCCGTCACGTGCATTGTCATGACTGGAAACATGCACCGCCGTATCGAGCCGGTCGACTATATTGGAGAAGCGCCCCGCCAGATCGGACACCGCTTGTTCCATCTGGCTACGGGAGTTTTCGATATGCCGGCACCAGACGGGCAGTACGGCATCGCTGAATGCCTGGCGCGAGTGCAGATAGGTTTCCACGCTGGCGCTGGCCCCGCCCGTGGCGCCGCCCGATTGCTCGCGTAGCACGCTCCAGACGGCTAACGCCAGCAGCGCCAAGCCCCACAGCACGGTATACCAGCCCCAGCGGGACCAGCCAGCAACGATGGTGCCTGCGGCGCCTGCGCCCGCAAGTCCCAGCGGGATCACAACTCTGCTATCGAAACCAGACTTCGTGCTCATTACTCGTGTCCCCGAGGTTAGCTACAGCTTCTGTCTACGGCGTGTTGGATTTGGAAACCTGTGGGACAAATGTATCTCAGAAACTATTTCCGCGCCACAAAGTGACTGGCAAAAGAAACGTTACTGACGGTTAAACAACAGCGGCTATTCAGCGCAATTGTTTCGTGTACAACTTACAAAATTTTGTAATTGGAGTACAGTGTAGCCAGCCTCCCAACGCTCAATTTCCATATTACGACCATGTTTGACAAGGTCTAGCCATTTAGCCCGTTTTAGCCTGGTTTTATCTATAGAAATGAAGCGTTTGTCCGTCATTCAACTAGTTTAAATCTGAAGTATCTCTCTAATTTTAATTCCGAAATACAATTAAAATTGCGCTAAAGACCGTGAAAAAGGTTTACACTTTCGGCTCTCCCAAGAGGCCGTTTTTGCGGGCCGGAAAAAAACGATACCAACATGAGCCAGGCATTCATCGATCACCGCGCGAAATACCGAGACGTCACTTCGCAGCGTTATAAAGTTACACCCGCTATGTACGATGAGGTCACTGCTTTGCTGGCGCCGCTGGCCGTACCCGTTAGTTTCCGCAAAGGCGAATACCTGCAGCGCATAGGCACCGTAGCCCAGAATCTGTACTGGCTGCACAGCGGCGTCGCGCGCACGGGCTTCATCACGGAAGCCGGTGCCGAAGTAACGCTGCATTTCGTTACCGATGGCGAGCCCGCAGCTTCGCACGATGATCTGCTGCGGGCGCGCGACGGCCTGCCGGCCCAGCACTTCGTGATCGCCGAAACGGCCGTGCACGGCTTCAAACTGGACTGGGCCGCCTACACGGCCATGCGTGAGAACAACAGCATGCTGCGCGACTACTATCTGAAAGTTTCCGAGTGCAGCATCATGGAGCAGGCGCGCCGCATGTGCATCAACGCTTCGCCTGCACAGGGCCGGCTGGCCGCCTTCCGGCGTGAATATCCGGGCCTGGAGCAGCGCATCTCGCAGAAGGTGGTGGCATCCTTCCTCGGCATTACGCCGCAATACATGTCGCAATTGCTGCGCAGCGACGGCATCGACAAATAAACACCACAGATCAAAAGCACACTGGGCAGGCGACGATTTCCTTGGAAATCGCGGCCTGCCCCGTGGCTTTTGGGCGACAGACTGGCTATTACGCCTTCATGCCCTTGATCTTATTCTTGTCGTCGACGAACACGACTTTCGGTTTGTAGTCCTTGGCCTGCTCTTCCGTCATCGGCGCGTAGGTGCAGATGATCAGCAGATCGCCGAGCTGGGCGCGGCGTGCTGCGGCGCCGTTGAGCGAAATCTCGCCCGTGCCACGCAGACCCGGAATCGCATAGGTGGAGAAGCGCTCACCGTTATTAACGTTGTACAGTTCGATTTTCTCGTTCACCCAGATATCGGCCGCATCCAGCAGATCCTGATCGATACCGCAGGAACCTTCGTAGTGCAGATCGGCCTGGGTTACCGTCACGCGGTGCAGCTTGGAGCGCAGCATAACTCGTTGCATAGACATCTTCTTCATCCTTCAATTAATAAACTGACAAGCCTTACATCGTCTACGGCTGCGCCGGACAACGTGAGGCCGACATCCTACCATTAGCCGCGCTTCGCCGCCCGCTTTCGGTCCGCTTTTAGCCGCTTTCGGTCCGGTCCCGCGCAGTTTGCGCACAATTACCGCACAAATAGACACTGTTGGCGCGCACTTTCTCCCAGAACCTTGCAGTTTGTGGCATATTGCTAACTAGCAAAAGAACATTCAGACAAGCCACAATGCGACTCACCCGACTTTTCACCCTGATTAGCGCCATTCTGGCGCTGCTGGTGTGTGGCGTGCAGGGACGTTCGCTATGGGGCGAATGGCGCCAGTATCAGTCGGCCGAACAAGGCTTGCAGGCGCTGCAGCTGGTGGAAGCCTCCATGCGGGCGGCGGAAAAACTCTCGTTCGAACGTGGCCCCAGCAATGCTGTCATGGGCGATAACTTTCCCGCTGCCGCTGCCAAGCAGGAACGGCTACGCGCCGCCCGCAGTGATACCAATCAAGCACTGCGTCAACTACAGCTGCAGCTAAGCCAGCGCGATGCCGCGCAATCGGGCCAGCTGGCCGCACTCGATCAGGCCCTGCGCGAAGCCCGCCGCAACGTCGATCAGCTGGCAGCCCAGCCACCGGAGGGCCGCACGCCGGCCCAGCTGCATACTGCGGTCGAGCGCATGTATGCGCTGGTACCACTGGCGCTCGATGCCGTAACCGAAGCCACGCGCGCCTCCGAACAAGCCTATCCGCGCATCACCCGCGTGCTGGTCAAGGCGCGCCTGGCCGTGGAGCTGCGCGAATATGCGGGCCGGCTGGGTTCCACCCTGACCGTGCCGCTGGCCACGGCGCAGCCCCTCACCAGCGCACAGCAGCAAAGCCTGCAATTTCTGCGCGGACGTCTCGAACAATTGCGCCAGCTGATCCGGATGAATGGCAACGAGGCCGATCAATCGCTACACATCAAGGCGGCACTGGCCCGTATGGATAGCGACTATTTTGCTACCGGCCAGCAAATCATCAACCAGGTGGAACAGGCCAGCAGCAAGCCGCGCGCCAGCGCCGGGCCGCGCTACAGCATGGACACTGCGCAGTTTGCCCAGCGCTATGTCCCCACCATGAGCCCGATACTGGCCGTGCGCGATGCCCTGCTGCAGGAAGCCCGGCAGCAGGCACACGGGGAATTCGAGCAGGCCCGTCATGAACTGGGCTGGGCACTGTTGAATGGCGCCGCCATATTGCTGGTGCTGGTCACGCTGCTGATCATCGTGCGGGTCCGCGTGGTGGCGCCGTTGCTGCGTGCCACCCGCGCCGTGGTGCGGATGGGGAATGGCGATTTCACGCCGCCTTCGCGCATCAGCCGGCGCCAGGATGAAATCGGCGACATGCTGCGCGCACTGGCCACGCTGCGCGAGAACAGCATGGAGCGCCAACGGCTGGAACAGGAGCGCGCATGCCTGATCGAAGAACTCAAGACCCGCGCCGATACCGACTACCTGACCGGCATCCTCAACCGCCGGGCCTTTGCCACGGCGGGCAATCTGCGCCTGCGCGGAGCGCGCGAAAAGGATGAATCGCTGGCCGTGATCCTGTTCGATATCGACCATTTCAAATCCGTCAACGACTGCTACGGCCACGACGCGGGCGATCAGGTGCTGATCCGCATTGCCGAAGTGGTGCGCGCCACCCTGCGCGACGGCGAAATCCTGGCCCGCTACGGCGGCGAAGAGTTCGTCGTCATGCCAAGTTTCTGCGGACTGGAAGCGGCACGCGCACTGGCCGAACGCCTGCGCGTGGCCATCGAGCAGGAACCCCTTACGCTCAGCGACGGCTACATCCTGCGCGTAACGGCCAGCTTTGGTGTCGCCGTGGCGCACGGCCCCCATGCCGCGCTCGATGATCTGTTCCATTCGGCCGATCTGGCCCTGTACCGCGCCAAGAGCCAGGGCCGCAACCGCGTCGAAACCCAGCTCTGAAACGATAGCGGCGCTACTGCCGCATGACAGTAGCGCCGCCCCGTTACACCCTGCTCAAATCCTGTTTCGCCCTACTTCGCCTTGGGCGCTGCAACCGGCGTGAAATTCAGATCGCGGAAATCGAAACTGAAATCCGTCTCGGTGGAGACTGGCGCCATTTTCATGCGTTCGATGCTGGCGTCCGGATTCAGCGCAAAGCTGACGTAGGCATCGGCATTGAAGTTGCGCTCTTTCCAGCGCACGATGAATGTATCGTGCTGGAAGTGTTCCAGCTCGCCTTCCAGATCGGGCGTACGGGTAAAGCGCATGATCTGCTTGCGGCCTTCGCGGCGGATCGTCACTTTGCCGTACCACGCATCCTCATACTCGCCTTCGTAGGCAGCCAGCGGCAGCGAAGGGCTGGACTTGACGGCCCGCGCCGAGTTCTCCTTGCTCTGGCGTTCCAGTTCCTCCTGATGCGCCGCCGCTTCCTGCTCGGCGTACAGCGTAATCCAGTCGCTAGGCGGCACGTTCAGATACTGGTCCAGTATGCGCCAGTACAGCGCCGCCATGGCCGGACTGTTTTCCGCATTGGTCAGAATCGCGATACCCAGTTTCTCTTCCGGCACCATCAGCACGGTCGAATAGAAGCCCTGCAGTGCGCCGCCATGCATGGCGATCTTGCGGCCCTTGTAGTCGCGCAGGCTGAAGCCCAGACCATAGGCGGCAAAATTCGGCTTGGTGGCGGCCAGCGGCGGCTTGGGCGTGCGGATGCGCATAGGTGTCTGCTCGCTCCACATCTCGGCAATCTGCTTGGCGCCGATCAGGCGGCTGCCGTCTTCCAGCTTGCCTTCATTGAGCAGCATATTCATCCAGCGTGCGATATCGCTGGCACTGGTGTTGATGCCGACCGCGCCGATGGCGTTCTCCACCTGCATGGGTTTGACCACGCTGATC
>Ga0187844_10002862_pt1 | contig 11913 bp, 9 predicted proteins | sample SpaLakP09_SKY_50_FD_134517 | JGI IMG/M metagenome (GOLD analysis project Ga0187844, IMG submission 134517) | Oligotrophic lake water microbial communities from Sparkling Lake, Wisconsin, USA - SP09_SKY_50 | ecosystem: Environmental > Aquatic > Freshwater > Lake | place: USA: Sparkling Lake...
AGCCAGAACGTCGCCGCCTGGGCGGGGCTGCTGTGGCTGATCGCCGATTCGGACGTCGATTTCCGCGCCATGCGCCCCGCCGCCCCGGCCACGCCTGCGCGCTGAGCCGCTTGGCCCCGGCCGCCGGTTCTGGCTATAGAGCCGGACCGGCTCGCGGGCGTGGCGAAACTGGTAGACGCAGCAGACTTAAAACCGTAACACCGTGTGTTTACGTAGCGAAAACAAGCGGTTAGACGATTTAGAGACTTACACAGGCCTTACACAGTTGCCGGCGACGGCAAGGAGGCGATGTGTCCGAGTCTCACACGCTCATGGACGGCCGGGTCCATGTGTACCGGCGAGAGAACAGCCGATTCTGGCAGTGCGCGACCTATCTCAGCGGTCGTAATCATCGGCAGTCGACCAAGCAGGAGAACCTGGCCTACGCACTTGAGTATGCGCGCGACTGGTACCTCGATCGGGTCGCGGAGGATCGGCTGCGCCGACGCGGCGGGATTGTCGTTGCGCCGGGGCAGCCCTCCATTCCTGTTGAAACGCCGAGGACGCGTCCGGGAGAGAAGACGTTCCGCGAAGCAGCTTCGGCCTTCCTCCTGGAATTCGAGGCGATGACCTTGGGCGAACGCAACGCCCAGTACGTCGCGAGCAAGGCGCGGGTGCTACGGCTCTATCTGTTGCCGTACTTCGGGGACCTGCCAGTCTCGCAGGTCACTGCGGGGCGCATCCAGGAATACCGAGTCCACCGCGTCACGCCTCCTGCCGAGCCTGAGCGGGTTCGATACGTGAGCAACGGACGGGAGCGCATCGGGAAGCTCCGAGCGTGGAAGCGGCCGAGCCGTCAGACTCTCCACAACGAAATGGTCTGTCTCCGACAGGTCTTGAAGACCGCGAACCGCAAGGGGTGGATCGCCGCCTTGCCGGATATGTCCAGTCCCTATCGCGCCTCCGGCAAAGTCAGCCACCGGGCCTGGTTTTCTCCCGAAGAGTACAAGCGCCTCTATGAGGCCACGCGGGAGCGGGCCAGGAACCCGAAGAAGGAGCGGTGGCGCGCGGAAAGCGAACAGTTCCACGACTTCATCCTTTTCATGGTCAATACCGGGTTGCGGCCAGACGAGGCGCAGCGCTTGGAGTTCCGCGATGTCTCCATCGTCGAGGACGATTCGACCGGTGAGCGGATTCTCGAGATCGAGGTGCGCGGCAAACGCGGCACCGGGTTCTGCAAAAGCATGCCCGGCGCGGTGCTGCCCTTCGAACGGGTTCGCAAGCGCAAGGATGGCCAGCCTACCGATCTCGTGTTCGGTCTGGTTCAGCGCGAACTGCTGAATGCGGTCCTCGACGAGCTCGATCTGAAGAGGGACCGGGAGGGCAATCCCCGCACGGCCTATAGCCTGCGTCACACCTACATCTCGATGCGCTTGATGGAGGGCGCCGACATCTACCAGGTCGCGAAGAACTGCCGGACCAGCGTCGAGATGATCGAGAAGTACTATGCCTCGCACATCAAGAACGTGCTGGACGCCTCGGCCATCAACGTCCGCAAGCCCAAGCCCGCGAAACGGCGGGCGGCGAGCAGTCAGGCGACGGACGTCGACTGAACTCGCCTTGGGGCGCCGCACGAACGCAGCTATAGAGACGCTTCAGCCTGCGGGCGTGGCGAAATTGGTAGACGCAACGGACTTAAGCTGAGGATTGAGTGCGCCAGGGGAAACCCCGGACGTAGAACCGCTCAAAGTCGGGGAACCCTGTCAGATGGCGATCCCGAGCCAAGCCCGCCTCTGGCGGGAAGGTGTAGAGACTAGACGGGCGGCGTCTAAGGCCTTCGGGCTATGACGAAGGGATAGTCCAGACCACGAACGGGCCGAACCAGGGCCGGCGGCGAAAGCCGAAGTGGTACGAAAATCCGTCGGGCGAAAGCCCTTGCCGGTTCGATCCCGGCCGCCCGCACCAATGTCCCTGAATGACTCTTCAGCGACATTGGATAGGTCCGCTGCAGGGCAGCGCACTTCCGGATTTGATCAGGTCTGCAGAGGGCTCGTTGCTGACGTTCGGAAGGTCTGCCCTCCGACCGGAGCCTTGTTTAAGGTTCAGCAATGATGGGCTCGTCGCCGAGTTGAGCTACGCGCACATCACCCTCGCGCCGTGCCCGCCAAAACGACTGATACGAGGGGCCCCGGGAATCAGGCGGGCTGGTAGGCGGGTGGATAAATACTGGAAGGGGGGCCGGAAGGTCTGGGCCGATAATGATCGCTTCACCGGGGCCGAGCATTGGAATGAACTGCGCCGCGCCTCGATCGAGATCACCGCAGGCGCTCTCAACCGTGTCGCGGTCCTGCTTGTTGGTCAGGCGATGAACGAACAGGGTCCCGAGTTGGCTGAGGACGTCATGCGGGATGTCGCGCGGTCGCTGGGTGGCCAGCACGCAGGTGAGCCCGTACTTGCGGCCTTCTTTTGCAATCAGGCCGAATGAATCCAGCACCGTGCTGCCGTACTCGTCGCCGACGGTTTGACCCAGAAACTGGTGTGCTTCGTCCAGAAACACGACGAGTGGACGTTCTCGGAACGCGCCTTCGCGCGCCAGTCCGAGTAGGTGGCGGCCGATGATGTTGAGCAGGATTTCCCGGGTGTTGTGTTCGAACCGGACGTCGCGGAACGAGATTACCGCGACGTCTTTTTTGGGGTCGGCCAGGAAAGTGATTAGTTCATCAACCAGGGAGGTGCCGTTGGTCCGGAAGAGGCATTCCAGTTCTGGGGAATTGATTTGGGTGCTGATGCGGGAGACGAGGGTCTCGCAGTAACCCGCAGTCGCCGGATCGAGGCCGCCGAAATTGGCGGACTGATCGCGATCGGAGGAATACACGCACTCAGCTTTAATCTGATCGGCGAGGTTGGCGATATCGAAGTCGCATAACGGAGAATGGATCGCGTTCGCGTTGGCGGCGATCGCAGCATAGTAGGCCGCTCTAGGCCTCCCGCGTTTGGTCACCAAACCGTTGTAGAACACGACATTCGCCGGCGGCGCGCCGCCGACCGCCTGGACGAGCTTGAGGCTCTTGATTGCTTCACGGAGCTTTGGTCCCTGGCTCTGTCCCGACGGCCGGAACAATGAGAAGAGGTCGTCCTCGGTGACCTTCCGATAGGGGAAATGCACCAGCTTGTGGCCTGCCGCTCCCGCCCGGAAGACAAAGACCTCGTCGACCGGGTCGATGTCGACGAACTCGCCGGTGGGATCGAGCAGGATCGCCTTGCCGCCAGCGCCCTTGAGCTCTTGAATGAGCGTCGCGAGCGTCCAGCTCTTGCCGCCGCCCGTGGCCCCGAAGATGCCGGCGTGCCGTCCGAACACCTTCTCGGGCGGCAGACATATGTCGACGCCGTCAGCCGCGTCTATCCGGCCGACACTGAGAGTCACGTCACCCTTGCGTGTGACCGCATTGCGGATGAGCTGGGCTAGTAGCCGAGAGTCCGCCAAGTGCACGCTGTCGCCGATGCGAGGGAATGCCGGGATGCCACGGCGCAGCTCCTGGTGGCCTTGCTCCACCGCCGCCAGCAACTGAACCCGGCCGATCGGGTTTGGATCGGGCGTCTCGCCCAGGCGCGGTTCGACACTCAGTCGTTCGCTATCGGGAATGCGCGTTTCAATGACTCGTCCGAGCAGCTTGACGCGCTCGCAGTCGATGAAGACGAAATCGCCGACAGCGCCGCGCGACAAACCGCGGCGCTCTGGCCGCGCCGTCGCGTTAGGGAAATTGACTTGCACTTGGGATGCCGTAACCTCGGTCACAGTCCCTAGGTACAGTCCGGGATCGACCGGGCTGGGAAGGCGGCCGCCCGTCACGGTGCGGCCTCGTCGCGCAGCGAACGAACGCGTGCGATATGTCGCTCGCGGTCGGTCTCGCCGACCAAATCCGGCAAGGCTTTGGCCATGTCGCTGAAACGACCGTTCAGGAGGTGCACGCGAGGATCGCCACCCTTCGCAAGCCTGTGAAAGGCCTTGAGATAGGCGTTGTCGGTCTTGAGTTCCGGATCGACCACGTGATCGTCGAGCGCAAGATCTTCCGCGGCGAGGAACGCTGGGTCGCAGATCAGCAGGCGCATCGACATGTTGGCTTCCATCGCGGCCAAGATGGGGCGGCTGAGATGGTCGTCGTTGAAGCCGAATCCGGAAATAATGAGCGCTGTATCGGGTTCCCGCAGGGACGCCTGTAGAGCGCCAACCATGTCGAGATAGGGTGCCTCGAATGATTCCTGATATTTGCTCGATCGCGGGTAGATGAGGATCGGATCGCCCCTCGGGCCTTTGGAGCGATAGATTTCGCCGTCGATCCGACGCCAATCCACTGACCCGTGCAGCTTGTATAGGTGGAAGACGTTTTCGATGTAGTCGGGCGCATCCTTGCCCTGTTCGCGGCGCACGATGTCGAAGTCGAAATTGCCGCGGTCATAAGTCTGATCGAGAGCGTGCGAGAAACCATCGATTATCGTGAAGCGATGGCGACGGGCGGCCTCTTCAAAGCAGAGGTCATAGTTGGTCGTAAAGAACCGCGCGCGTGGCTTGCGAATGCCGCGCCGTCCAATTCTCTGGATGACGGTGGCATGAGCGTCCAGCGTGGTCGCGGCGTCCACGAAATCCACCTTCGTAAGAATTGCCTCCTCGGCATCCTTGACGAATTTCGAAACAGCGGTCGCTTCTGGCCCGTCCGACGTCTGATTGAGCTCAAGGAAGAGCTTGCAGAGCGTCAGCAGCTTTTCGATGTTCTCGTTGACCGGCGCGTTGGGAAACATCGCGCAGATCGCACCGAAGGCGTCGTCGCCCACCTGCGCCTTAACGGCTGCCCAGAGATCGCCCATTCCAACGGGCTGAGGTCTTTCGGCGGCATTTTTAGCCGCGAGAGATGAGCCACTGCCCGTGAGGACGAGCAGATTTGTGGCATTGAGTGCGTTCAAAAAAGCGCTCTCGACCAGGCGCTTGGCACCGAAAGCTTCGACCTTGCCGTCTTCGTCGTTGAGCTTGTCGGCGTAGCGCTTCCAGCCTTCATCCGGCACGTAGAGGCGCAAGTGCGTCTCGTCCGCAGAATCATTTGCCCAGTCCGGCATCGCGTCTCGCTCACCTTCGCAAATTGCCGGAACAACCTTAAGCACAACTGGTAGGCGGAGATACCAACATCGAGCTCAATTAGGCCGATCAAACCCCCGAGCAATCCGGGGTGCTCCGCAGCGTCTGCACCCATACAGGCTTCAGATGCCTGTATCTGCCTAAGTCGCGATTCGGAGTTGCGGTGTTCGAGGATCGTGGTTAGCTCTGGTCTTAAAGGAGACTGAAACGATGCAAACCGCGCAGACCACCACTCTTCGGAGTTCTGTCCTTAAGGCCAAGATGGCCAACCCGGCGCTTCAGCGGCTCCAGGGCCGTCTTCGCTCGGACGTCCAGGCGAGCGAAGTGATCACCAGCTACGACCGGATGCATCACCGCCACAATCGCTCGTAGGCGCGAAGATGACGCCAGCGAGGATCTCATCTTTCCTCGTCAAGGTGGCGTCCCGCTGCAACCTCGATTGCGACTACTGCTACGTCTACCACCACGCTGACCAAGCGTGGCGGTCGATGCCGCAGGTTTTGACCGACGAGAACCGGCAGGCCTTCGCCAGACGCCTGGCAGAGTACGCGCGATCCGTCGACCTGAAGCGGGCTGCGGTCATCTTCCATGGCGGCGAACCGTTACTGGCAGGGGCGGCTTCGCTTTGCGACTTCGCCAGCCTGATCCGCGCGACGGCGGGACCCGACATCGACATCGATATCGGTCTGCAGACGAACGGGCTGCTGCTCGACGACGCGGCCCTCGACCTATTCGAAGCGCACGGCATCGGGGTGTCGCTCAGCCTCGATGGTCCGCGCGCCGTAAATGACCTGCATCGAACCACCCGTAGGCGACGTTCGAGCTTCGACAAGGTCGAGGCCGCTCTGGAGCGGCTGAAGCTCAGGCCGTCAGTTTTCGCTGGCGTGATAGCGGTCATCGACGGGAGCACGGACCCGGCCGAGCTCCTAGACTACTTCGCAGGCCATGCGCCGCCGCGGATCGACTTCCTTCTGCCGGACGCACACCACAAACGCCCTCCGCCGGGCCGTAGCGAGGACCCGGACCTGTACGTGCGCTGGCTCAAGCGAGCCTTTGACACCTGGCTTGATCGCCACCCGTCCTTGCCGGTGCGCAGTTTCGAGGCGCTCCTCGATGCCATCATGGGCTTGCCGTCAGGCACCGATGCCTTCGGGTTCGGGGACGTGAGCCTGATCTCTATCGAGACCGACGGGACCTATCACGACCTCGATGTGCTGAAGGTAGTGGGCAACGGGACGCAGCTCGGTGGGGGCGTGCTGGGCACCTCGATCGCCGAGGCCGCCGGTTCCGTCCAGCTTGAAGCGCATCGCCGCCTGCTGGCGAAACCTGGCCTTTGCGCAACGTGCCAGACCTGCCCGGTTTCGGACATCTGCGGCGGGGGGGCCGTGCCGCACCGTTGGAGTGAGGCTGGATTCGACAATCCCACCGTCTACTGTCAGGAAATGACGGCGCTTATTGCGCACGCTCAGTCGCGCCTGAGCGAAGCGCTTGAAGCCGGGCCCAACGAGCCCGAGCTCGACATAGACGTCGACGCCTTTGAGCTCGCGGAAACGGGCGAGGCGGTAATGGCGAGCCTGCGCGACGACGCGAGTCGAGCCCATCGCCTGTCGCTAGACGCGGCGCTGCGACACATCGCTGAGGGAGGCGGACACACCGGCGAGACGGCGCTCCGGATCCTGTCGTTGTCTTCGGAACGCCTGGACAGCATCAGCTGGCAGCCCGGCGTGGTGGCTTGGACCAATGTGACCCTTGCGGCGCGCGACGGCCGAACCATCTGCGACGTCTCCGGGAGACCGTTGGCACTCGACCCTGACTATGTCGAGGACATCGAGCGACTTTGCAGTTCTCCCGTCGAGACGCCAGTGGTGGGCGCGGACGATCGCTGGCTGCGCCGGCCCTTCGGCGAGGCGATCATGTTTGAGCCGCGAGAGATTGCCGCGGCCGTCCGACCGCTTGTCTACGAGGCGCTTGGCATTCTTGCCACATGGCGGCCGGCGCTGGGGCGGGAGATTGAGATCACTAGTCCTGCAGTGCAGTTTATCCGCGACCCGACGGCCCATCCCGACAAGATCGTCTCGTTCAGTGATGACGCGGTCCCGGGCGCTCTGTTCGTTTCGGTCCGACAGGGCGATGGCCTGATCGACGCCTATGACCTGGCCGACTCCCTGCTTCACGAGCATCGGCACCAGAAGCTCTATCTGTTCGAACGCCGCTTCCCCACCACGCTTCCTGGCGACCTCGTCGTCTCCCCCTGGCGCGAGGACCTTCGCCCCGCCTCCGGGCTCTTCCACGCCATCTTTGTATTCGTCGAGCTTCGGCGGTTCTGGGAATATGTGCTGGCCTCGGGGCCGCCCAGGATGCTCACCCGCGCGCGCAACCAGCTCGCGGATACCGATCGCAATCTGGATCAGGCGTTTGCAACGCTCGAGCAGTGCCAGCTCACCGACGCGGGCGCTGCGCTCGCCGCCCTGCTCCGCTCGCGCGGCGCAGTCTCCCTGGCGGCCTGAGGGTGTGGCTGCCGTGGGACAGGCTGCCGGAGGAGCCTCACGCCCGGCACGCCCGTCTGAGGGAATACTTCTGCGACCGTGACGCCGTAGCCACGCCCGAGAACGGCGGCTGGCAGCTCGAATTCCGATGGCCAGACGAGCCCGAACGGCACGTCGATCCGATGCTATCTGATCAGCTGAAGGGCTGGGCGCCACGGCTCGGGGAGATGGTCAAGACGGTGCGCCGACACGGCCGCGTCACAACGGCGCTCTACGACACCTGGACGCTCGTCAGTTGGGCGGAGTGGGCGGCGGCTTCCCGCCCGCCTCGGGATGCGCATCTGACGATTCTTCACGTCGATGATCATCGTGATCTGATGTCCCCGCGGCTGTTCGCTGAGGGCGGCGGCTGGCGTGACCCGATCGCTGGCGGCGCCTTTGACTTCGGGGAGCCCGGCAGCGTCCGCCGGGCACTTGAGAGCGGCGCGGTCGGGATGGGCAGCTTCCTAACGCCCGTGCTGCACGCCTTCCCCAGCGCCGAGGTGAGACACCTCTGTCAGCCCCCGAAGGCTCCAGCAACCGATGTCTTCGAAATCCATCGGGATCTGCAGCTTGACGACCTCATCGACCTCGATGCCGCGCGACCGGCGATCACTCTGGCACCAGCTGAGCGGCCCGGCGCGGGGCGCTACATGCTCACCCCTCATATCGGGGACTGGTTGAAAGACCTCGCCCCCGGTCCGGTGCTTCTGCACATTGATATGGACTATTTTAACAACCGCTTCGATGGCGATGGCGACTGGGCCGAAAGACCCCAGCGGCTTGATCCTCCGGCCGAAGCTGTCATCGCGCGAATTCGCAGCGTCGCCGAGGCGCTTCGGCGCGGCAGTCTGTTGGCTCGGATCGAAGATGCGGTGATCGCCTACTCGCCTGGGTTCTTTCCGTCTGAGCTCTGGGACGCCGCCGAGCGCGCCCTTCGCGAAGAACTGGAGCCGCTCTATGCGTAAGCCCGTCCGGCGTCGGCAGGCCGGCCGAGCCACTCCCAAGCCCAGACCTGTCACGCCGGCGCCGCCGGAGGAGCGGGTGTCCCCGGGGGATGTCCGGCTCGTACGCGGAAAGGGTGGTCCGGAGACTGGCGGCGGCCCAGGCGGCGAGGCCTGGGCGATCTTTAACAAGACGTCCCGCGCCGGACGGATGTACATCAACTGGATCGACGAGCCGCCTATTGGACCTCACGCCTCGATCCAGATCTATCTCAATCGGCAAAGCCAGGGGCGGGGTATCGGCTCCATCGCCTATCGGCTGGCCAGCGAAGAGAGCCAGTACGACACCATCTACGCCCATATGCGGAAATCGAACGAGGCGTCGAAGCGCGCTGCAGCGGCGGCGGGCTACGAGGACGTCACTCCGCCCGACCAGTCTCAGTGCCTGATGCGCTGGGTCCGGCAGCGCTGAGCCGGCGGCGATGCACGTCGCTTTCATCGTCCCCTGCCTGAATGAGGAGGCGCGTGTCCGAGCGACAGCGATGTCTCTGGTAGGGGAGGAAGATCAGCTCCCAGCGGACACAGACCTCATTCTCGTCGACAATGGGTCGACGGACGCCACCTGGACCATTCTTGGGGACCTTGTAGCGCTCGGGAAAGGTCGCATCCACCGCGTGCGGGAAAGCAGGCGCGGCTTCGTTCCGCCCCGACGTCGCGGCGTTCTGCACGCCGCCGGCCTGGCCCGCAGGCGGGGCGTTTCCGCCGACGATGTCCTGATCCTGCAAGGAGACGCCGACACGATCTATCTGCCCGACTACATCGAGCGCATGCGCTCATCCGCTGCCGCCAACGTTCTTCTTGAAGGATCGATCGGCCGCGTGGAAGAGGGGGATCCTCGTCTGCTGGCGTATCGTGCCCTCGAGCTGAAGGTGGATCATGTCATCCGTGCCTATGAAGTCGATGACCTCCAGGAGACGCTCGTTGACGACAAGGCCTGCGGTTATCGTCTCACCGATTACCAGCGCTGGGGCGGCCTGCAGCGGGAGTATGCGGCGGACGGCTCTGAGCTACACGCCGAGACGACGCGGCTGTTCCTTCGCGCTCGGGCTCTGGCGGGCGCGACGCGCCAGCGCGTCGAGAGCGCCGGCGCGCTGACCTCGCCGCGCCGCATCCTTGAGGATCCTGTCCTCTACTTCTGCACGGCTGGGTACCCTCGGGAGCGGAGCTGGATCGCCCGTTTGAGGCGGGCCGCGGCCACCGCTGGCGGGCCTCGAGTGGCGCTGGGCGAGGACTCTAGCTACGCAAACCAGGCGGCCATCCGCTGTCGCTTTGGCCACGCGCTCGCGCTCTTTTGGGTCCTGCCGTGGCTGACGGCCATCCTCCTTGAAGACCGCTCGCTCGACATGACGCCTGTCAGCCTCGGCCTGCAGAACTTCAGCCGCAGCGACCTCGCAGAACGACCCGGAGCGGTGCTGATGCGCCTGCTGGATATGATCGAAGAACCCGACACAGCGCTTAGCAAGCTCGTGGATCAGCATGCCAATGAAGCGGCCCGCGCCCTCGGATGAATAGCCTTGAAGCTGGTGAGAAGAAGCTCTGCCAAGATACATGACGGCTGACACGGCAACTGCTCGCTAGTCCCTCCGCTGAAGTTCCGGCTCCTCGCTGCGCGTGAATGTCGACTACTGGCGCTACCCGAGCGCAGTGGCCGGTTCAGGCCTCGTCGATGGAGATTCCCATTTTTGCAGCCCGCTCCAAGATCTCCGCATACCGGGACCCGCCGGTCGTCCATGTCCGGAAATGCCGGACATAGGCGCGCAGGAAGCCCTCCTCGAGATCTCTCCGCTTGGCTTTCCGGAGGATCACCGCGATCCGATACGGGTAGTAAGGCGCGAAAGTCTCGCCGTGCTCGAACCATTGGTCGAGACCTCGTTGAAAAATTCGGACCTGTTCGAGCACGAGATCATTCATTCGCGCCATCTCGCTCCGGAAGTGCTCCTCGCCGTGGGTGAGATGATCTGGGGCCTCGGAGGCGACGCCATAAGTGACACCGGTCGAGATCATCCTGGCCGCGGCGCTTTTGGCGAACTTTCGATGGCGGCGCTCGGCTTCTTCCGGGATCAGGAGGGGTGTAGTGTTGAGGCGCTCGATCAGGGTTTCGACGCCATGGACCTCCTCTGGGCTCAGCACGACCTTGGCGGTTGGCGCGCGTGGGGGCTTGGGCGGCGGCGCGGGACGCTTGATCCCCGCGAAGTCGATGTCGCCTCGCACTGGAATGCCTAGCTTGACGCCAAAACTGCCCTCGTCGTGCTGGTTGGTCCGCCAGCCGCCGGTGATCTGAGCGGCGACCTCCAGCGTCGCGTTGGAGCGATCGACGGCCTCGGTCTGTTCCTTGAGGCGCACAGCCTGGTCTCGCGGAATGTAGCCGACCAGAGCGCCGTTGATCACGACCTTGCGGGCGTTGGGATCATGGGCGTTGGTCGGTTCGGGAACGATCAGCGCCCGGCAGTCCAGTTCGTGACCGTAGCGGGAGTGACAGCCGCAGATGCGGGCCAGAGCGGCTTGATAATTGCTCTCGCCCACGGCGCGCAGAGGGAAGGAGCCTTCGCGCCATTCCACACGCAGCGCCTTGTTGCTGGGCGGCGATTTCCTAACAGGTTGAGGAGCGGTCGTTGGGGCCGTCTCGCCACCGCCAAAAAGTCGCTTCAGCCAGTTCACGGGCGCCTCGCTGTTCGGTCCAACAGCGATCCTGAACTAAGGCCAAGCTCATGCAAGAACCGGAAGCTGCATTCAGTAGTGGGATCTTACGTCGCGACTGCAATCTGGATTGAAGGTCCGGAGTCTGGAGTGACATGAATGTCCGCTGCTGGCGCGGTCCTGACATGGAGCGCCCCAGCGATCATCTGAACATCGCCCAGCCGATCAGCGCCGCAACCGCAAGGACGACGGCCGGAGCGTAGCGACTTTTCCAAATCCAGACCGTCGCTAGTCCGAGGACGAAGATCGCTATCGCGGCTGGCGCCGATGGCACGCGCTGCAGGGTGGCCCACCCCAGTTGAACGCACGTCGCCGCGACGATGCCGACGACCGCGGCTGCGACGCCCGCCATCACCCGGTGCAATCTTTCGTCGGCGACGACCCGTTCCAGCCGCTCATAGAAGATCATCGAGAAGGCGAACGCGGGCAGGAAGACGCCGGCCGTCATAGCGAGGGCGCCGTTCCAGCCGCCGACGATGAAGCCGACGAAGGTGCAAAAAATCACGAGCGGGGCCGGAATGACGCCTGCAAAAGCGACGCCGTCTGACGTGCCCCCCGCCAGTCCCTCGATCATTATGAG
>Ga0187844_10002865_pt1 | contig 11899 bp, 13 predicted proteins | sample SpaLakP09_SKY_50_FD_134517 | JGI IMG/M metagenome (GOLD analysis project Ga0187844, IMG submission 134517) | Oligotrophic lake water microbial communities from Sparkling Lake, Wisconsin, USA - SP09_SKY_50 | ecosystem: Environmental > Aquatic > Freshwater > Lake | place: USA: Sparkling Lake...
ACCGGCACGGCCACCTCGGCCCAGACGGCAGTGCGCCCACTGCGGGTTTCGGCGATCCAGGCGCCCTGATAGTCGAGCAGGCTCTCCACCCCGGACACCGGCGCGCGCTTGCGGATGAAGAACGGGAAACGCGCCTCTATGCGGCCTTCGCTGGCATGCAGCTTGTCCAGCATCAACGCCAGCTCGGTTTTCAGGGTGGCGGCGTCCAGCGGGCGGTTCAGCGAGTCAAGCCAGGCGATCAGGCGCGACATATGCGTGCCCTTCTTTTCGGCCGGCAGAGCCACGTCCAGGGTCCACTGGCCTACGGTCGGCTGCGACTTGCCGGCGACGCGGATCTGCATCGGATAGCGCACATCCTTGATGCCCACGCGCTGAATTGCCAGATGGCGCTCGTCGCGCTCACTCTGGGTGTCGGGGATGTGCAGCAGATCGGTGATTTGGTTCATAGCAAGAAAGCATTGTGGGACAGACCTTGAGCCCTATGCGCAGCATGGCCGAAAGCTCTGTCCCCAACTGACTGGAACGCGCACGCCCCAAGCAGGTCTGGGGTTGGCAGAAAGCCGAGGATGACAGCAAACACGGCAGCCTGCTGCCCAAGGGCTATCACCAGGCCGCCGAGGCGACCCGGGCCACGGCTCAGCTGCTGGCGGCAGGCCGCACCAGAGTCGGGCGAGACCCAAAGCGCTGCAGTATCGACTGCTCGATGCCGGCGGCGTCCAGTCCACAACCGGCCAGTTGCTTGGCCGGGTCGCCATGCTCGACGAACTCGTCCGGCAGGCCCAGCTGCAGCACCGGCACAGTCAGGCCCGACTTCTGCAAAGACTCCAGCACCGCACTGCCGGCGCCGCCCATCACGCAGCCCTCTTCCACCGTCACCAGCGCTTCGTGCGTGCGCGCCAGCTCGGCCACCAGTTCATCGTCCAGCGGCTTGACGAAGCGCATATTGGCCACCGTCGCGTCGAGTTGCTCGGCCGCTTTCAGGGCCGGGTACAGCAGGGTGCCGAAGGCCAGGATGGCAATGCGCTGCGCGCCTCGGCCCTGTGCCATGCCCGACTGGCGGCGGATCTCGCCCTTGCCCCAGGGAAGGGCCGTCATTTCGGCCTGGATCTCGACACCGACGCCGGTGCCGCGCGGGTAGCGCACGGCGGTCGGGCGGTCCTGCAAAAAGGCGGTGTACAGCGACTGGCGGCACTCGTTCTCGTCGGCCGGCGCCAGCACGCTCATATTCGGAATGCAGCGCAGATAGGCCAGGTCATAGGCTCCGGCATGGGTGGCGCCATCGCCACCGACCAGACCCGAGCGGTCCAGCGCAAACAGCACCGGCAGGTTCTGGATCGCCACGTCATGGATCAGTTGGTCATAACCCCGCTGCAGAAACGTCGAGTAGATCGCCACCACCGGCTTCATGCCCTCGCAGGCCAGGCCGGCGGCAAAGGTCACCGCATGCTGCTCGGCGATGCCAACGTCGTGGTAACGGGTCGGGAAGCGCTTGTGGAACTCGACCATGCCCGAGCCCTCGCGCATCGCCGGCGTGATGCCGACCAGGCGCTTGTCCTTCTCGGCCATGTCGCACAGCCACTGGCCGAACACATGCATGAAGGCCGGCTTGGCCGGGCCGGTGGCCTTGGCAAAGCCCTCGGCCGGATTGAACTTGCCCGAGGCGGCGTGGTACTTGACCGGGTCGGCCTCGGCCAGCTTGTAGCCAAAGCCCTTCTTGGTGACCACGTGCAGGAACTGCGGGCCTTTGAGGTCGCGCAGATTCTCCAGCGTCGGTATCAGCGAGTCGAGGTCGTGGCCATCGATGGGCCCGACGTAGTTGAAGCCGAACTCCTCGAAGATCGTGCCCGGCACGACCATGCCCTTGGCATGCTCCTCGAAGCGCCGCGCCAGCTCGAACAAGGGCGGCGCGTTCTTCAGCACCTGCTTGGCGCCTTCGCGCGCGGTGGCGTAGAACTTGCCGCTCATCAGGCGGGCGAGGTACTTGTTCAGCGCGCCCACCGGCGGTGAGATCGACATATCGTTGTCATTCAGCACCACCAGCATGTCGCCCAGCATGCCGGCGTTGGCCACGCCGGCATTGTTCAGCGCCTCGAAGGCCATGCCGGCGGTCATCGCGCCGTCGCCGATGATGGCCACCGCCTTGCGGTCCTCGCCCTTGATCTTGGCCGCCATGGCCATGCCGTGGGCGGCCGAGATCGAGGTGCTGGAGTGGGCGGTGCCGAACGTGTCGTACTCGCTCTCGTCACGCCGCGGGAAGCCCCCGATGCCGCCCAGCTGCCGCAGTGTGCCCATGCGCTCGCGCCGGCCGGTCAGCACCTTGTGCGGGTAGGTCTGGTGGCCTACATCCCAGACCAGGCGGTCCTCGGGTGTATTGAACACATAGTGCAGCGCAATCGTCAGCTCCACCGTGCCCAGATTCGACGACAGGTGGCCGCCGGTCTTGGAGACGCTTTCCAGCACAAAGGCGCGCAGCTCATCGGCCAGTCGCTGCAGCTCATGGCGCGGCAGGCGGCGCAGATCCACCGGGCTGTTGATGGTGTTCAGAAGCGAATATTTCATGTCGTGTCAGCTGTCCCGTTCAACGACCTTGTCGGCCAGCATGCTCAGCCGTGCGGCATTTCGCAGGCCGCTGGCGGCCAGTGCGCGATGGGCGTGGTCGCGCAGTTCTTCGGCATGGCGGCGCGCGGCCTCCAGGCCCAGCACGCTGACGAAGGTCGGCTTGTTGGCGTCCTGATCCTTGCCGGCGGTCTTGCCCAGCACTTCGGAGTCCTGGGTCACATCGAGAATATCGGCGACCACCTGGAAGGCCAGGCCGATGGCCGACCCATAGTCGGCCAGTGCGGCCCAGGTGACGGGACTGGTCTCGCCACAGGCCGCACCCATCAGCACGCTGGCCTGCAACAGCAGACCGGTCTTGCGGCGGTGCATATCGCGCAGTGCCGGTTCGTCGAGCGGATGGCCGACGCTGGCAAGATCAATGGCCTGGCCGCCGGCCATGCCGGCGTGGCCGGCCGAGCGCGCAAGCAGCGAGCACATACGGGCCTGCAGCGCCGGAGGCACCTGCTCGCCCTCGGGCGTCAACACCTCGAAGGCCAGCGCCTGCATCGCATCGCCGGCCAGCATGGCCTGGGCCTCGCCGAACTGCACATGGACGGTGGGCTTGCCGCGGCGCAGCACGTCATCATCCATGCAGGGCATATCGTCATGCACCAGCGAATAGGCGTGGATCAGCTCCACCGCACAGGCCGCACGCAGCGCCGCCTCGGGCCGGCCACCCACGGCCTCGCAGGTGGCCATCACCAGCAGCGGGCGCAGGCGCTTGCCGCCACCCAGCACGGCATAGCGCATGGCCTCGCCCAGACCGGCCGGCGCATCTCCGGGCACCCACTGCTCCAGCGCATCCTCGACCTGCTGCAGGGTCTTGCTCACCCACGTCTCGAACTCTGCGGTTCGCATATTCATGATCCCTCCCACACCTTGAGCTCCCCATCTTCCAGCAGCTTGACCTGGCTCTCCACGGCCTGCAGCCGCGAGCGGCAATAGCCCAGCAATTCCGCTCCGCGCTGATAGCTGCCCAGCAACTGATCCAGCGGCAACTGACCAGCCTCCATGCTGGCGACCAGGCGTTCCAGTTCGGCCAGCGCTTCTTCATAGCTGGCGGGCGCCGCACGCTTTTGGGTGGTGGTCGAGGTCTTGGTCATTTCAACGGGCGAAACTTCCATTGTAGTCAGGCGCGCCATGCGCACAGGGTTTCCCCCCCTTGGACGGCATCAACCCCATTGACGATTTGGCCGAGTTTGTGCTTTCTCACCCCCAACAAACGGGGGCATGGGTACAATCCCGGCCTCGCGCGGCGCTGCCGCGCATTGTTTTTTTCCTGTCGACGACGTGCGTCCAACCTGGCGCCAACCGTACCGACGCCCCAACAATCCCGCTCTCGAACGATGGAGCGGGGGGTTGGCATTGGTTTTTGGAGACCCTCTTGGATCATGTCCGACCTGAGCATCGCGTTTGAGGCTCTTGAGCGCAGCCGCAGCACTCAACTATCCGTATCCAGCTATTTCGATGAGGGCCTGTTTCGCAGAGAGCAGGAGCTGATCTTCCAGCATGGCCCCCGCTATCTTGGTCACTCGCTGGCCGTGCCCGAGATAGGCGACTACTACGCCCTGCCCCAGGAGGGCGAGGGCCGTGCCCTGGTGCGCACGACCAATGGCATCGAACTGCTGAGCAATGTCTGCCGCCACCGGCAGGCGCTGATGCTGCGTGGCCGCGGCAATACCAAGAGCAATATCGTCTGCCCGATCCACCGCTGGACCTACGATCTGCAGGGTGAGCTGGTCGGCGCGCCGCATTTCGCCGAAGACCCCTGCCTGCATCTCAATCGTTACCGTTTGCGAGAATGGAATGGAATGTTGTTTGAGGACAACGGCCGAGACATAGCCGCCGATCTGTCCAAGCTCGGGCCGCGCGCCGAACTCGACTTCACCGGCTATGTGCTGGACAAGGTCCATGTGCACGAGTGCGACTACAACTGGAAGACCTTCATAGAGGTCTATCTGGAGGATTACCACGTCGCGCCCTTCCACCCGGGCCTGGGCCACTTCGTCAGCTGCGACGACCTGGCCTGGGAGTTCGGCCGCCACCATTCGGTGCAAACGGTGGGTGTGCACAACGCGCTAGCCAAGCCGGGCTCGGCCACCTATGCCAAATGGCATCAGCAGGTGCTGCAGTACAGCCAGGGCAAGACTCCGAAGCATGGCGCGATCTGGCTGACCTACTACCCGCACATCATGGTCGAGTGGTACCCCCATGTGCTGGTGGTCTCGACCTTGATACCCAAGGGCCCGCAGAAGACGCTGAACCTGGTCGAGTTCTACTACCCCGAAGAGATCGCCGCCTTCGAGCGCGACTTCATCGAAGCCGAGCAGGCCGCCTACATGGAAACCTGTGTCGAGGACGACGAGATCGCCGAGCGCATGGACATGGGCCGCAAGGCCCTGTTCGAGCGTGGCGACGACGAGTCCGGCCCCTACCAGAGCCCGATGGAAGATGGCATGCGGCACTTCCACCAGTGGTATCGCAAGGCGATGGTGCGCTGAATTCAGCGCCCACCCGCTCAGCGCTCCATCGTCACCGGCCGCATCTCGCGAATGTAGAACACGCCGTCCCAGTGCCGGCCCAGGCCCGAGGCCGAGCCAGTGGGCAGGCCGTAGCCAAACTCCATCGATCGCGCCGGCAGGCCGGCCACGCCGGCTTGCATGGGCCGCGGTGCATTCAGGAAGATGAAATCTGCCGGGTGCTGCGCCAGCGCCGCCTCCAGGCTGCGCGGATAGGCCGGCGGCACGGGGTTGACCTGGCCCGAGGCAAATTCAAGGAAGGAACCCTGCAGCGCCGTCGTGTTCAGCACGTAGTAGTCGCGGCCCAGTTTCTCGCCGAGAATGTCACCGGCAAAGCGGTGCTGCTCGTCCATCTTCACGCCGCGGCCGAGATGGATGATGTGGCCCCAGATCACTGCCTTCCTGCCCGGGTACAGCTTCTCCAGCTGCCACAGCACGTTGTCGGCCATCGCATGGTCGCGCTGGTAATCACCGCGCCATAGCGTCGCCGCCTGGGCCTGCAGGCCGGCCAGGCTTCGGCACAGCAGGCCGTCGCCGGCGGAGGCATCGCAAAGCCTGGTGCGCAGCTTGGCCGTCAAGGCGTCGAAGCGCTGCAACTCGGCAGCCGGTGGCGCGCGCCGGTCCAGCGCGAACAGCGCGGCAGCCAGACGCTCGAACAGCGGCCAGTCGGCATCCTCCTTGAGCAGCCAGGTCTTCAGCCGAGGCAACAGCTCGCGCTGGCTCAACCCGCCGCTGAGCTGGCTGTCGATGCCTGACATCAGCAAGGGGCGCGGCCCGGCCTGGCGCTCGTCCAGATAGCGCAGCAGACCACGGCCGGCATCGCTCTTCGAGTACATATAGAACACATTGCCCGGGGCCAGCGCATCGAGCCTGTCGCCGCGCTGCATAGCCTGCTGCAGCAGGGCGACGTCGAACACGCCGCTCTCCAGCAGCAGCACATCGAAGCCCTTTCTTTCGTGCAGATAGCGCAGCAGCCGCAGCCTCAGCTCGAACTCTTCGCGCCCGCCATGGGTCTGCTCGCCCAAGGCGACCACCCGCGAGGGGCCGACGGCATCGCCAAAGGCCTGCAACTGAACATCGCTGAGTTCGGCCGCCATGCGTGCCGGCATCGCTTGAGCGTGCGTACGCACCCAGTCCATGGCCTCGTCGCCGGCCGCTTGAGTTGCCTGTGCCGCCAACAGCATCAGGCAGGCTGCCCACCCTCTAAGTACCTTCATCCGTCATCCTCATGCCTTAGTGGCCGGCGAGCATAACGGCGCAAGCATTAAGAATGTCTTAGGGTTTTGGCAAGAACAAGGCCTGCAGGTCGCTCAAGAAATCGAAACCGCGGGCCGTCGGCCGCAGCAGCGCCGGGTCCGGATCGAGCAGTCCGCGCTCGCGGCCCTGATCCAGGCCGGCCTTGATGCTGCTCAGGGGCAGCCCGGTGCGCTCCGAGAAGCGCAGCAGCTCGACGCCGTCGCGCAGGCGCAGCGCATTGAGCATGTACTCGAACGGCAGCTCGCTGCGCTTGACCTCGTTCTCGTTGGAGACCGCGCTGCCCTGGGCCGCATGGCTCATGAAGGCCGCCGGCTCGCGCCAGCGCACCTGGCGCAGGATGCGGTGGGCAAAGCTCAGCTTGCTGTGCGCGCCGGCGCCTATGCCCAGATAGTCGCCGAACTGCCAGTAGTTCAGGTTGTGCGCGCAGCGGTGGCCGGGCCTGGCATAGGCCGAGACCTCGTAGCGCGCCATGTCGATAGAGCCGGTGCGGGCGGTGATCAGGTCCAGCATGTCGGACGCGAGATCGTCATCGGGCACCGCCGGTGGATTGAGCGCGAACATCGTGTTCGGCTCGATGGTCAGGTGATAGACCGACAGATGCGGAGGCTTGAAGGCCAGTGCGCGGCTCAGATCCTGATCAAGCTCTTCGATGCTCTGGCCCGGCAGCGCATACATCAGGTCGATATTGAAGGTCTCGAAGGCCTGAGCCGCCTCCTCGACAGCGGCCTGGGCCTGGTCGGCGTTGTGCACCCGGCCAAGGGCCTGCAGCTTGGCATCGTCGAAGCTCTGCACGCCTATCGACAGCCGCGTCACGCCGGCTTCGCGAAAACCGCGGAAGCGGTCCTTCTCGAAGGTGCCCGGATTCGCTTCAAGGGTGATCTCGCAACCCGGCTCCAGCTGCACGCGGGCACGGATATCGGCGAGCAGACGCTCGATCGCCGCCGGCGGGAACAGGCTGGGCGTGCCGCCGCCGATGAAGATGCTGACCACGCGCCGACCCCAGATCAGCGGCAGCGCTGCTTCCAGATCGCTGCGCAGCGCATCGAGATAGGCTTCGGTGGGCAGCTCGCCGTCTTTTCTCCACTAATGCGAGTTGAAGTCGCAGTAGGGGCATTTCTTCAGGCACCAGGGCAGGTGCACATAGAGCGACAAGGGCGGCAAGGCTTGCAGGCTGAGCGTGCCGGGGCGCATCAATTGCACCAGGCGCTGCGCCGGGTCCGCACTGCCGGGCGAGACCGGCAGCGCGATGGGCTTTTCCTCAGCCAAGATGCCAGACCTCGCGCATCTGCTGCAGCAGATCGACGGACGCCAGCGCGCGGTGGCTCAGGGCGTTCTTCTGCTCGGCGCTCAGCTGCGCCACGCTCGCGTTCAGCGACGGAATGAACAGCAGCGGGTCGTAGCCGAAACCGCCCTCGCCTTGCAGCGAGTCCAGCAACTGACCCTCCCAGCGCCCCATCGCAATCAAGGGCTCGGGGTCGTCGGCCGAGCGCACGGCCACCAACGCACAGACAAAACGCGCGGCGCGAGCCGACTTGCCCTGCATCTGCTCAAGCAACACCGCATTGTTATCGGCATCGCTTTTCGGCCGGTCGAACAAGGTGGCGTAGCGCGCCGACAGCACGCCTGGCGCGCCGCCGAGCGCTTCAACGCTCAGACCGGAGTCATCGGCAATCGCCGCCGACGCGCTCTCATGCGCCGCATGCCGGGCCTTGACCAGCGCGTTCTCGACGAAGGTGTGGAAGGGCTCCTGGGCCTCGGCAATGCCCAGCGAGCCCTGCGTGACCAGCTCCAGCCCCAGCGGCGTGAACAGCGCCTGCAACTCTGCCAGTTTCTTGGCGTTGTTGGAGGCCAGCACCAGACGCATGATCAGCGCTCCAGAGCTTGGCGCTGCAAGGCCAGCAGGTCGCGAATGCCCTTCTCGGCCAGGCCGACCAGCGCATCCATCTGCGCGCGGGTAAACGCCTCGCCCTCGGCCGTGCCCTGCAGCTCGACAAAGCCGCCCGAGCCGGTCATGACCACATTCATGTCGGTGTCGCAGGCCGAGTCTTCGATGTATTCCAGGTCAAGCAGCGGCGTGCCCTTGAGCATGCCCACCGAGATGGCGGCCACCGCATCCTTCAGCGGCGACTGGGTGATCTTGCCTTGGGCGAGCAGCCAGCTCACGGCGTCGTGTGCGGCCACATAGGCGCCGGTGATCGCGGCCGTGCGCGTGCCGCCGTCGGCCTGCAGCACATCGCAGTCGAGCTGTATGGTGCGCTCGCCGAGCAGCTTGAGGTCGAACACGCAGCGCATCGAGCGGCCGATCAGGCGCTGGATTTCCTGCGTGCGGCCGCTCTGCTTGCCCTTGGCGGCCTCGCGGTCGCTGCGCGTGTGGGTGGCGCGGGGCAGCATGCCGTATTCGGCCGTGACCCAGCCTTCGCCGCTGCCGCGCTTGTGCGGCGGCACGCGTTCTTCAACCGAAGCGTTGCACAACACCTTGGTGTGGCCGAACTCCACCAGCACCGAGCCCTCGGCATGTTTGGTGTAGTGGCGTGTCAAGCGCACCGGGCGCAGAGCGTCTGCGCCACGGGCGTCCGTGCGGACAAAAGTCATGAGAGCAATCCTTAAGGGGTTTTCTTGGACGAGCGCCGTACGATGGCCTCGTTGATTTCGCGGACCGAGCGTTCAATCTCGGCCTCATCGAGTTCGGGGTTGTCTTCGTCGTCAGCGGCCGTGCTGGCCTGTATGGTCGAGGCGAACTCGTCGTCGCTGAGCGACTGGGTCGAGATGCCCATGGTCACGTCTTCGCCGGCCTCCCACTCGACCGCTAGCACGGTGACATTGTCGCAGCGCGGCCCGCCGTTGCGCAAAGCCCGCTCGACCAGCTCGGGTACGGCATCGGCAATCGGCAGCTTGACCAGCTGCTCGGTGATGACCTCGTCGCTCACCGTGCCCCACAGGCCGTCGGAACACAGCAGCAGCCGGTCACCGTCCTGCAGCAGCATCGGGCCGGTGGTATCGACCATCGGTTTGCCGGGGCTGCCCAGGCAGGTGAACAACACATTGCGGTTGAAATGTTCGCCGGCGGCCGGGCTGCGGCCCAGCGCCTCCTGCAGCTCGCTGTAGGAATGGTCGCGGGTGCGGGCGATCAGCTTGTCACCACGCACCAGGTACAGCCGCGAGTCGCCGCAGTGCGCTCAGTAGGCAGCATTGCCCTGCAGGATGCAGGCCACCAGCGTCGTGCGCGGCGTGTCGCTCATGCCCTTGGACGCAGCATAGGCCAGCAGCTGCAGATGGCCGGCCAGGATGCCCTCCTGCAGGAACTTGGCCGGGTCGGCCAGCGCTGGCGTGGCCTCGCGCTGGAACATCGCCGACATGGTCTGCAAAGCCAGTTGGGCCGCGACCTCGCCCTCGGGGTGGCCGCCCATGCCGTCGGCCAGCGCGAACAGGCCGGCGTCACGCGTGTAGCTGTAGCCCATGCGGTCTTCGTTCTTCTCGCGGCCACCGCGCCGGCTGACCTGAAAAACGCTGAACCTCATGGCTTGGCCCCGGTCTTCAGATTCTCAAGCTGCAGCTTCAGCCGCTCGCTGAAGCTCAGCTTGGTGTAGCGGCGCTCGGTCTCGCGGGCCAACTCCTTTTGCAACGCGAACACCGACTGCGGCCGCGCCAGCGGGTCCAGCGACATGCACCACTCGGTGACCTCGATCAGGTTGTCGGAGTAGATATTGCGCAGGCGCGACAGGCTCAGGGCGATGCGGTCCTTCTCGATGCGCTGCGGCGCATCGTTCGGCGGATAGCCCTGCATGCAGGCGTAGATGCAGGCGCCAATGGCGTAGATGTCGGTCCAGGGGCCCAGGGTGCCATCGCGCCGGTACATCTCGGGCGCGGCAAAGCCGGGCGTGTACATCGGGCGGATGAAGTTGCCTTCCTTGCTCAGCACCTCGCGCGCGGCGCCAAAGTCAAGCAGCACGGCCTTGTTGTCATTGGTGATGAAGATATTGGCCGGCTTGATGTCCAGGTGCAGCATCTTGTGCTGGTGGACGATGCGCAGGCCGCGCAGGATCTCGTCGAATAGGCTGCGTATCGTCGATTCGCGAAACACCTTGTCACGCTTCAGCTCGCGCGCGGTGACGATGAAGTCCTGCAGGGTGTCCCCTTGCAGATAGTTCATCACCATGTAGACGGTTTCGTTCTCGCGCAGGAAGTTCAGCACCGAGACGACGCTGGGGTGCGATATCTGTGCCAGCGAACGGCCTTCTTCAAAGAAACTTTTCAACCCCAGACGGTACAGGGGCTGTTTCTCGGGTTTGACGCGGGGGGTCAGTTCTCCTGGGGAACGTTCTGCCAATGAAGACGGCAGATATTCCTTCAGGGCCACGAGCCGGTGCTCAGGGTCTTCGGCGAGATACACCACGCCAAATCCGCCTGCTGCCAGTCGCTTGACAATCTGATATCCCCCAACGACGGTCCCCGCAGGCAAGGGTGCCGGTTTCGGCTTTGACATAATCGGGTTTTGCTCGTCCGAAAGCTACATGGCAGTTTACAGCATGACCGGCTACGCCAGCGCCTCTTCCCGCCCCTCCGAGGGTGGCGAAGCAGCCGCTGCCGCCTCAGCCACCGTCACCGTCGAGCTGCGCTCGGTCAACGGCCGATTCCTGGATCTGGGCTTTCGCCTGCCCGATGATTTGCGTTCGCTGGAACCCGCGCTGCGCGATCTGATCACGGCCAAGTTCCGGCGCGGCAAGATCGAGTTGCGCATCAACACCCAGCGCGAGACCGATTCGGCCTGGCCCCAGCCCCAGCCCGATCAGCTGAACCGCCTGTCCCGGCTGGAGAGCTCGGTGCAAAGCTGGCTGCCCAAGGCGCAATCGTTGAGCGTCCACGAGGTGCTGCAGTGGTGCAAAGGTGGCACCGGCAGCGAACGATTGGACGAGGCGACGCTGGACGCCACCAGGCGCTGCATCGCCGGCCTGGCCGAGGCACGCGCCCGTGAAGGCGACAAGCTGGTGACCATCCTGATGGAGCGGGTCAACCGCCTGCGCGAGCTGGCGGCCCAGGCCGAGCCCTTGGTACCGGCCGTCGTGCTGCGCCAGCAGCAGCGCTTTCTGGAGCGCTGGCAGGAGGCGCTGGAAGCCACTGGTGCCGCCCAGACCATCCCGCGCGAAGCGCTGCAGGAACGCGCGCTGAACGAGGCTGCCGCCTATGCCATACGCATCGACGTGGCCGAGGAAGTGGCCCGTCTTCGCTCGCATCTGGACGAAATCGCCCGCCTGCTCAAGGTTGGCGGCGAGGTCGGCAAGCGCCTGGACTTCCTGATCCAGGAGCTGCTGCGCGAGGCCAATACGCTGGCCTCCAAGGCCGCGGCGCTGGAGTTGACGAATATTTCGGTCGAGATGAAGGTCGCGATCGAGCAGCTGCGCGAGCAGGTGCAAAACATCGAGTAAAGCGATCCGAGCATGGAATACCCCGGCAATCTCTTCGTCGTCGCCGCGCCCAGCGGGGCGGGCAAGTCCAGCCTGGTCAAGGCCTTGCTGGAGCTCGATGCC
>Ga0187844_10002866_pt1 | contig 11894 bp, 13 predicted proteins | sample SpaLakP09_SKY_50_FD_134517 | JGI IMG/M metagenome (GOLD analysis project Ga0187844, IMG submission 134517) | Oligotrophic lake water microbial communities from Sparkling Lake, Wisconsin, USA - SP09_SKY_50 | ecosystem: Environmental > Aquatic > Freshwater > Lake | place: USA: Sparkling Lake...
AGCTAGCCCCGTGTCAGGTCGCCGTCACCGCTTGTTCGTTTTTGCCAGCACCGGCGGGCAGTGTGGCGATCAGCAAGGCGCCGCCGATAGCTAGTGGGCATATGGCCAGAAGCCATGCGTGATAGGACCCAGTGGCGTCGAACAATCGTCCGGCGATCAAGGGGCCGAAACTGGCGCAGATGCCGAAAAAGGCGCCGGTCGTGGCCGAAACCGAGGCGAAGGCGCCATGCTGGAATTCGCGCGCGGCGATGTAATAGACCAGATCGGTTTCCGCTCCGCCAGCCAATCCCAACAGCATGGCGGCAAAGATCGAGACCGGCACCGACCCGTCAGCGTTCCAGAGCAAAAGCGACATCAGGATGGGCAGTAGGAACACGCAGATGCCCAGCGGCTTGGTCGGGACGCGATCGAGCAAAAAGCCCGTACCGATGCGGCCTGTGACAGAAAAGAGACCGGCCAGACCGGTCACGCTTGCCGCTGCTGCGGTGGACATCCCGCTTGCCTTGAGCAGCGGGACCAGATGAACAGACATGCCCAGCGATATCACTGCAAACATGCCGCCGGCCAGCGTCAGGCAGAGGAAAGTCCGCGATTTGAGCGCCTCGCCAAACGGGGCCACCTTGCGTGTGGTGACGCCCGATCGCCCTTGATCCGCAAGATCGCGCGGGCCTTTCAGGAAGAAATAGGCGAGTGGGAAAATGATGATGCCCCAAGTGATCCCCATGGCCAAAAAGGACAGTCGCCAGCCCCACAGCGGGATGTAGAATGCGGCGGTTACTGGCCAGAGCGCAGATGCAACACCGACCCCCGCCAGCACCACGGCCAACGCCAAGCCGCGTGAAGCTTTGAAACGCCCCACGACCGGCGTGATCCAGACGGCGGGCAGAATGAAGCAGGTTATCATGCTCTGCGCTACACATAGGCCCCACCATTGCCACACCGGCTTACCCACCAGCCCGAGCAGGCCGATAGCCAAAGCTGCGGGAATGATGCCGCGTAGTCCCACTGCGCGCGGGCCGACCTTGTCGATCAGCCTGCCGACAAGGGGTTGGATGATCAGGCCCACGATCATCTGGAGCATGAAAGCCAGCGAAAATTCGGCCCGGCTCCAGCCCAATTCGCGTGTCATGGGTTCCATGAAGACACCGCTCGAATAGGCGAAGGTGGCAGCGCCCGCATGACCCAACATCGCGACCAGAGGCAATGGCCACATGGCGGCCCATTCCGCGCGGGCGGTGGACGCACCGGCGGGCCGGGCCGGATGGGAAGACGGATTGCTCATGGTCAGGTCATGCATCGTCCCATCACCTTTGTCACCCGTTGGCCGGCGGGAAAATTCCGGCTTCGCCCCGGCGATGAAGTGACCGGATATATTGCCTGCAAGGCTTAAGCGGCACACCCACTGATAGTGTGCTGGCCAAGTTGTTTACGCAGGCCTGGACGCTGGTTGCCCTGTAGCTGGTTCGCTACGCGCGTGATGTCCAAGGCATCATGCGGGCGGATCCTTCAGGATGGCCGACATTGGAAAAGGGCAAACTATGACCGACAATTCACCCGAAGCCTATTTTGCGCAATTCGGCGAGATCGAGGCTCAGCCGCGAACGCGTTTTCAAAAGGTCGTTGCCAAGACCATGGCCACCAATGCGACCACCATCCCCCATGTCACCCATCATGACGAAGTGGATGTGACCGGGCTCGAGACCTATCGCCGCAGCGTGGCTCCAGAGGCGAAATTTTCTCCGCTGATCTATCTGGTCAAGGCGGTGGTCGAGGCGCTCAAGGCCTTTCCGCAATTCAATGGCTCGCTGGCGCCGGAAGGTGACCGGCTGATTCTGAAAAAATATTTCCACGTCGGCATCGCCGTTGATGGGCCGCTGGGTCTGCTAGTGCCGGTGCTGCGCGATTGCGACAGCAAGGACCTCGCCGAGCTTTCGGCCGAGTTGAAGACAGTGTCGGCCATGGCGCGCGACAAGGGTCTGCCGATGGACAAGATGACGGGCGGATGTTTTTCGATCTCCTCGCTTGGCGGGATTGGCGGCACCTACTTCACCCCCATCATCAATTCGCCCGAAGTGGCCATTCTGGGCGTGACGGGCATTGCTACCAAGCCGGTCTGGAATGGCGAGAGCTTCGAGCCGCGTGCCATGCTGCCGCTTTCGCTCAGCTATGACCACCGCGTCATTAATGGCGCTGATGCTGCGCGTTTCCTGCGCCATATTGGCGGCACACTGGCGCAGTGGCAAGTCTGAAACCGGCAACCACAAGCAGAGGCCGGCGGGAGAGAGATGATGGCAGGCAAGCTTGAGGGTTGGCGCGGTGGCCAGCGAATTGGGTGCGAGTGCTTATGCTGTGATGTCATAGATCGGGAAGGCGTAGCCACTGTCGTAGCGTAACTGGCGCTATCGACGATAGCGTCAATGCGGCCGACCTTCTCAACGTCATGGCCTTTGCCGAGATGGATCCGGTGATCTGCGGCCGGATTATGGCGGTCAATATGACCAAGCCTTTCATCATTGCCCACGCCACCTAGCCCTATTTGTCAAGTGCGCCAAGCGCCACGATTATCAATATCGCCTCGACAGGCGCCTTGATGCTCATGGCCGGCATGGCGGGCCATTTGGCTAGCGTCTTGATGTTTACGCGCTGTATCGGTTTCGACCTTAGCCCAAATGTTTGCGCCAACGCGATTTGCCCGGGTGCGATCAAGAACGAATTGGCCGTTATCTCTGGGGAAATGAAGCCCATGCGGAGCGCGCTTCGGAGTGTGTCGCGTTGCAAAGGCTGGGCGAAGTCGAGGATGTTGCGCGGGCGGCACTTCTCTGCACGGGCGAGGCTTCCTCCTTCACTAGTGGCGCCTGGATGCCGGTTGACGTGGGCGTCGCCTGACATTGATGCGCCTGGTTTGGCGCGCTGTCGAAAAACAAAAGGCCGCGCGTCCGCTGAGGGTTGCGAGACCTGATAAGATGATCCGCCCCGTCTTCTCACGCACACTCAGATAGAGAAGGAGGGAGAAGCTGTGACAATACGCAACCAGCCTCTTGATGCAGCGGTTTTCGGTAGCGACGATGAACCGTGAGATCGCGGCGACTGCGGTGCTGGTACCGACACCACCAATCAACCCTTGCAGGGAGAGGGCGGACCATACATTTTATGACATTTCCTTCAAGGCGTTGGGCCAGAACTGGTCGATGACCTCTCATTGTCCGGTGCCCGGGATCCTGGTCGGTCTCACCAACGAATAATGGCTATCAGGGCGGCTTTGCCACTGTTTTGATGCTTAAGGATCTTAGGCTTGCAATGACGGATGCAGAAGAAGCCGGAGCGTCGGTAGCAACGGGGCATCTGGCCGATCAGATCTATGCTGCTTTTGCACAGGACGGCCATGCGGGGCGGGATTTTTCCTCGATCATCAAAACGCTTTAAGGGCACGAACGGGGCAACAATGTGTTGTCCCCGCAAAAAAATGCCGACGGAAGCGGTCGGACCGTCATTCCATCGGCAGTTTGTGACGAAGCGGGTGAGACTTCGTGAATGGCTGTGATCAGACGGCGCGCAGGAATTGCCCGGAATTGCCCAGTTCGCTGGCATCGCCATAAAGAACTTGCTGGATGCCGTGCTTGAGGGTTTCAACCAAGGCATCGGCTTCATAGGCCGTTTCGGCAGGATAGAGGATACCCAGCCCGAGCGGGCGATCATCAAATTCGCGAGGCAGCAGCACGGCGCTCATCTTTACGCCGGGGATAAAGCCGCTGTCGCCGGTGGCATAGCCGGAATGACGGAAATCATCCACGCGGCGCACCATTTCGGCATGATCGAACTTGTTTTCCGGAGTTGCCTCGGCGTTGAGGCGCCATACCATGCCGCGCGCTTGCTGGGCCGGTATGGTCGACATGAGGAGCTGACCTGCGATGCTGTTCGAAAGCAGTTCCGAAGAACCGCAGCCGATATCGCGTGAAAGCGGGGTGGGCGAGGAAATCCAGCGGAAAACCTGCACATGGGTTCCCACCATGCCGAACAGTGCCACAGTCTTGCGCGTGGTTTGGGCGAGACGATCCATATAGTTGAAAAGACGGCCGTCACGGATGATTTCTGGCTGGGCCGAAATGCCCAGCGTCGCCAGACGCGGCGTGGGTGTGAAGGAGCGGGCGAGGGGATCCTTGTAAAGCAGGCCCATCTCGACGAGGCTTGAAAGCAGCTCGGAGGTGCTGGACTGCGGACGACCATAGCGACGGGCGATGTCCATCACAGTTGCGGGCTGTTTGGCGCCGCCGAAAAATTCGAAGACTTCGATGACGCGCTTGGCAATTTTTGCCTTGTTTGATTCGAGCGTTACAGCTGCCATTTTTTCTCTCCCAAGAATGGCATAATGATCCACCCGATGTGCATTCGGAGTCAATAGAAAAATGAATGGTATTCCTTTTATTTTGAAACTCCTTATATGCATTACACAATGTGCTGATAATAAATAATATTCTTTCGATTCCTCATGGTGAATCTGAACCGATCGATAGCAAAAATGTAGCAAATCTTCTTGCTGCGGAAGCGGGGCTCGGATTGGAAAGGGGGTAAGTCCAGCGTATTTTTGGCGCAAAAAAGGCCCCGGTGCAGCGCACCGGAGCCCCTTTCAGACTCGGCATGTTCGCGATGAATCAGGCCGCTTCGGCATGCTTTGTAAACATGGCCACGATGTCGCCCGACGTCACCGGACGGGCCACTTCACCCTCGGCCAGCGGGGCTGCGCCGCCGCTCGACTTGACCGAGACGTCAACACCTTGTTCGGCCGCCTTCTTGCGCAGCGCCCCGACCGTCAAATCTGCCTTGGCATGGTGCTTGAACGGATCAAACTGATAATCGCGCATCGCGTTGAGATGGGTGATCTTGTCGATCTGCGCATCGGTGAGGTGCTTGGTCGTTTCCCAAAGGCGTTCAGGCACCAGTGGCCAAAGCGTGTCGGAATGCGGATAGTCGCATTCATAGGCAGCATTGTCCTCGCCTACGGCATCGAGATTTTGCAGGCCGAAAGCATCGTCAATAAAGCAGCTGGTGAAATGCTGGCGGAAGACTTCGCTGGGCTTGCGTCCCTTGAAGATGACCTCCGAATTGGTCCATGCCTTGTGCTGCATATGGCTGAAATCGGCGCGTTCGATCAGATAGGGGATCCAGCCGATGCCGCTTTCCGACAAAGCAATACGCAGGTTCGGATAACGATTGAGCGCTTCAAGATTAAGCCAGTCGGCAGCGCCGATCGATACCGCCATGGGCATGGTGGTGATCCAGGCCTCAATCGGCGTTTCCATCGAGGCGTGCGGCGCAGGATTGCCGCCGCCGATATGCAGGCACAAGGTGGTGCCGACTTCGGCAGCCGTGTGATAGAGTGGTTCCCAATAGGCATTGTGGATGCTGGGCAAGCCGCGCTTGGTAGGATTGTCATTGATCGACACAGCATGGCAGCCCTTGTCGGCCAGGCGCTTGATTTCGGCCACGGTGGCATCCATGTCCCAGCCGGGCAGCAGGCCGCAAGGGATGAAACGGCCTGGATGGGCACCGCACCATTCGTCGACATGCCAGTCGTTATAGGCCTGCAGATGGGTAAGGGCCTTGGCCTTGTCGGGCGCCATGGCAAACATCCCGCCGTCGATCATCGGATAGCTGGCGAAATTGAGCGAGGCGGCAATGCCGTTGATATTCATGTCCTCGATGCGGGCATCGACATCATAGCAACCCTTGCGCAGCTGATCGAAGGAAGTGGGCTCCATGCCATATTCTTCCTTCGGACGGCCCACCACAGCGTTCAGACCCACCGAGGGGATCTTCATCCCCTGATATTCCCAAACATTGGTGCCGTCCTTCAGCGTCAGCAGTTTTGGAGCGGTGGCCAATGGCTCGCCCGACAGATGCTGGTCATACATATTGCCCGGTTCGGTGATATGATCATCGACGCTGATGATCACCATATCTTCCATCTTCATGATGTGGACTCCTGCATCGTCTTGAAATTGTTGGAACGGTCGGCCAGCGGGAGGATACCCGACAGGCTGAAATCACGGGGAACATCGGCGCGCCGTGTGGCCAGCTCCGCCTGTTCGGGTTGAAAGGTGTAGCAAGTGCTGCCACCAAAGGCGGTTGCTGACAGACCTTCGGGAATGTCCATCGCGCGCCCGAAGGCGAGGATGGAGGCCCAGCGCAAGATACGTGCGGCTTCCTGCCTCCGAGTATCAAGCGAGGCGATCCAGTCGCCCAGCTTGTAGAGCGAGGTCCCGGTGAGCTCTTCCGGCGCGATCAGCACGCCTTCTCGGAGCGACCATGCCATGGCCTCCTGTCCGTTGCGCAACAGGCTTGCCTCGCTACGGCTATCGACTGGATCACTCACCGTGATGTCATAGGCGATGGCTTGAGCTTCCTGCGCATGGGCGGCAGTAAATATGGCCAGGTCGAACAGATGGGTGCAATGGCTGGTCTTATCGCCCTGCCGCGCAAAACTCGCGAGGGGCAAGCCGGTGAAGCGATCGGCGAGGCGCTCGATGGCGCCCTGACAGGTCGTCCATGGCCAGCGCTTCATCTCGCCTTGCACCAAGGTGGCCACCCCGTCCTCATGCCGTAGGGTAACGACCATGCGATGCCAATCATCCTCAAGCTCGGCAACCACGCAGCCGGCGCTGGGCTCGATGAGGATACGACGGCGAAAGGCAGGTCCGTTCATGGCCATCAATCCCGCGCCAGTAGCAGAGCGGTCGCCAGCGGCCCGCCGCCGGAGGTCGCTACAGCTACCTTGGGGTCACCGGCAATCTGGCGCGCTCCGCCAAGGCCGCGCAATTGTGTCACGGCCTCATGGGCAAAACCAAAGCCATGCAGACGACCAGCCGAAAGTTGTCCACCAAAGGTGTTGAGCGGCAATTCCCCGTCAAGCGCGATGCGATGTCCCCCTTCGATAAATTCGCCGCCTTCGCCCTTGGCACAAAAGCCGAGGCCTTCGAGCCAGGTGAGCGTGAGGAAGCTGAAGCCATCGTAAAGCTGAACAGTATCGACATCCTTGGGCTTGTAATCGGTGTTCTGCCACAGGCGCGCGCCGGTGGGATAGGCAGCCATCCATTCGCTCTGGTCCCAGCTGTGGCGCTCGGATTCGAAAGCGGCTGCGGCGATCCGGATCGGCGTGCATTTCACGTCGCCCGCGGCTTCTCCGGCCGAGACAATCAAGACCGTGGAAGCATCGCTAAACCTGTCGCAATCGAACAGGCAGAGCGGATCGGAGATCATCCGCGATTCCATATATTGATCAAGCGACAGGGGATCGCGGACTAGGGCGCGGGGATTGAGCCCTGCGTTGGCGCGGCCATTCAAGGCGATCTGTGCGAGCTGTTCGCGCTTGAGCCCATAAGTTTTAACATGACGCATTGCATATTGCGCGACCCAGTTCACCGCCGAATAGGCGTTGAAAGGCATGGTCCATTGGACATAGCCGTCCAGCCTGCCCGGGCGCGGCTGGGGGAATTCTTCGGGCCGCGCGGCAGCGGCCGCCTCATAGACAGTACGGAAACAGATGACATGGCGGGCTTGCCCTGCGCGGACGGCATTGGCGGCTGCCACAACCGCGCCCAATTGGGAGGTGGTCTCCATACCGCCGGCGAACCAATGTATCTTCATCCGCAGCGCGTCGATCAGATCTTCACAGCCCACCGGAGAGAAGCCTGCCGGTACGGCGGTTTTGCCCGGATAGGTGGATATCCCGTCAATATCATCGATCATCAGACCCGCGTCGTCCAGCGCTTCCCGGATCGCGTCGATCGTAAGCAAAAGCGGATGTCGGGCAAGTCTTACGCCGACCTGCGATTGTCCGATCCCTGTGATGAATGCGTCTTTCGATGCCACGTCAGTCGATCTTTTCAAAGAAGGGGAGGAAGACATCTTCCTGCTGCTCAAACACAACCTTCACGCGATCCCCGATCGCTACATTTTCCGGATCGGTCTGGATGATGTTGCTGGTCAGAAAGACGCCCGGAGCGCCGTCGATGGCGATGCGGGCAATCACGAAGGGCACTTCCATGCCCGGATGCCATTTTTGGCGATTGATCGTGAAAGTATCGACAACACCTGTACCCGGAACAGAAGCGGGCGCTACCAGTTCAGAACGGCAATGGGGGCAAATGGGACGCGGGGGATGCACATAGGTGGCACATTCCCCGCATTGCAGAAATCGCAGCAGGCCATCCGCACCACTGCTCCAGAAGAAGCGGTTTTCCGGATCAAGCCGGGGCAAGAGGCGCGGATCGGCCATGACTTAACCCCAGACCAACGGCAGCGAATCGATCGCGATGATGTTGCCGGCATGGAATTTGGGGGCCTTGTCCGGATCGAGGCGGAATTCGGGCAGGCGGGCGAGCATCTGTTCGTAGATCACCTGCAGTTCGATACGCGCCAGATGCGAACCGAGGCAGCGGTGTGGCCCTACGCCAAAAGCGATATGAACCTTGTTTTCGCGATTGAGGTCATAGGTTTCCGGATCGGCAAATTCGGCCGCATCGAGATCGGCACCGGGCAGATAAAGCATCAGGCGATCGCCATTCTTCATCTGCCAACCACCCAGTTCGGTATCTTTGGTGACGCGGCGGGTGGGGACAGTGAAGGTGTAGCGACGCAAGATTTCCTCGGCAGCCTCTACGATCAGCTTGGGATTGTCGCGCAGTTGCGCTTGCAGATCAGGGTTCATGGCCAAATGGCGGATGCCATAGCCCATGCCGTTGATGACCGTGTCGAGCCCGGCGATGAAGAGAAGGACGCCAAAGTCCTCCATCGTGTCATAATCCATCGCCTTGCCGTCAATTTCGGTCCGCCACAGCAGGCTGATCAGATCCTCCTTGGGATCCTCTTTGCGCTCGAGGATCACATCCTTCATTGAATCCGCGACCGCGCGCATCCGCGAAATCATGTCCATCGGACCGGTGATCGGCGCGAGGAATTCATGCACCAGAACGCGGAATTCAGCCTGACGCTCGAGGGGAAGGCCCATGAGCTTGAGAAAGACCTGAACCGGCAGCGGCTCGGCGATATCGGGAATGAAATCGCAATGGCCCTGAGCGATGATCTTGTCGATCAACGAATTGGCCAAATCGCGCACTTCCTCTTTGCGGGCCAGCATAGCCTTGGGGCTGAAGGCGGCGTTGAGGGGCGCGCGATATTTCGTATGGTCTGGCGGGTCCAGATTGATCGGCGTGGGGGTGGGCATGCGCGGCATACCGGCAGGAAAGGACGCCATCATCTGTTCAATGACTTCGCGTGGCATGATCTCGCTCGAGAAAGTCTCGGTATCGCGCGAAGCCTCGTAATTTTCCTTGTGGCCCATCACCACCCAATGGCCGCCATTGCGCTGGGTCCAGAAAACACGCGGCGCCTCGCGCAGGATCTCACGCACCCGCTCATGCGGGTCGGTGACCAAGGCAGGATCAAGAAACATGTCGAAATCATAGACAGCCGGGGCTGGCACGTGTTCGGGCAATGGTACTTGGGGGCTCAGCGCATTCATGACAGGACATCTCCCGGACTGGATTGTAAATTCGAGCGCTTGCCAGCTTATTCAGCCACCGCACCCATATCAAATTCGCTCTGGCCGAGATTGGTGCCTGATGCCGGTCTGCGCAATCCCGCCACGGGTGATAACGCCCCAGCGATTGCAGCTTGGTGTGACAGCACTTCTATCGCTGCGGCGATTTGCGGCTGCGATTGTTGATTATGGTCAAGGAAGACTCTTAGAAAAGCATGTCACGCCCTTGGGAATTTCTCTTGTCGGGGCAAAAGTAGCAGGTGCATGATGAAAATTAGGATCGAAAGAGCCCAGTGTGTCGGCAATGCGCGTTGTCATGCTGTTGCCGAAAATCTCTATCCACTTGATGATGAAGGCTATATCGCCCTTGATGGTTTTGAACCGGCAGACGTTGATCAGAAACTGGCACGCAACGGGGCCAAGGCTTGTCCCGAGCGGATCATTGTCGTGATCGAGGATGATGGCGAGCAGTCCTGGCCGCCTGTGAAGGCCTGAGACCACAAGATATAATCAGGACGGGAGAATGACATGACCGACGCGCCGCATCTGTTGGTGAGCGAGCAGGAAGGCATCCTTATTGCCACGCTCAACCGGCCGGAAAAGCTCAACGCCTTGAGCATGGAACTCATGGTTTCGCTGGGCAAGGCGGTAGAGCGTTTTCGTGATACGCCCGAACTCAAGGTTATGCTCATTCGTGCAACCGGCCGCTATTTTTCAGCCGGTGCGGATCTTAAGGAGGGCGGTGGCAGCGCGCCTCCGGCGACCGGTTCGGGCATTCGGGAAATGCATCGACGCCTGCCCACCGACATGCGCCGAATCTGGGACGAGATCGAGCATATAGAAAAACCTTTCGTGGTGGCCCATCAAGGCATCTGCGTGGGCGGCAGTCTGGAAATGTCGCTCTCCTGCGATTTCCGTCTGGCTGCGACCAGTGCTGGCTATGCCTTCCCCGAGGCCAAATTCGGCGTTCTGCCCGCAACCAATGGCGTGAGCCGCCTGACCCGTCTGGTCGGGCCGCATTGGGCGCGGCTGTTGGTCATGGCCAATATCCCTGCCAGCGCGCCCGAAGCGTTGAATATGGGCCTTGTGCACAAGGTCTATCCTGACGAGACCTTTGAAGAGGATGTCATGAATTTCTGCCGCCACCTGACCCGCCAGAATGGCGAAATGATGGGCACCGCCAAGCTCGCCATAGAACTTTGCGCGGATCTTGGCGCTGAGCAGGCCGGAGCGGTAGAGCGTATGGCCAATAGCGCACTGATGCTGATGCCTTCCTATCTGGAAGGCATGCAGCGCCATCTCTCGACGATCGGCGGTAAGAAGGACTGAGTCGGCAATGGCGTTGCCCGATGATCCTGCCGAAATCAGGGCGCGTCGCGGAAGGGAAACCTTCCGCGAGGTGCTCTGTTTCGAGGGAGATCTCGAACCGACGACGCCCTTTGGACTGGCTGCCCGCGATTTTGTTTTTTCCGAGGTCTGGGCCCGTCCGGGTCTCGATCGCCGGTCCCGTCGCTGGATTACGCTGACCTGTGTGACGGCGGCGGGATCGCTCCATGCCATGCGGGCCTATGCCCACGCAGCATTGGCCAGCGGCGATATGACCATGGCAGAATTGCGTGAATTCGTGCTGCAATTCGCTGCGTTTCAAGGCTTTCCCAAAGCCGTCGAGTTCGAGAGGATCCTCGACGAATTCGAGCAGCCTTCCTCATTATAAGGACAAGGTATCCTGCCATCGGCCATGGTCGCGGGCCGGAGCCGCATGGCCACGATCCGCATCGCCCTGACTATCATGCGCTCGGCCCTGCGGAAAAATCGACGGGCAGGCGTGGCAGCTTTCTTGTGCCGATTTTCCATTGTCTGTCTTAGCAGGCCACGGAAAAACCCCTTCCCATAACCGCTCTGGTATGATTCGAGATTCGCATGGGATTTCGGTGAGGATGGGACATTGCGCAGGATGGATGATCGCAGCGAGGGGCTATTTTCCTACGTGAGTTGCGAAGCGCGGGTGCCGCGAGGTCATCCACTTCGTGCGATCCGGGCTATCGTGGACGAGGCGCTGGAGGTTTTGTCTGGCGACTTCGAGGCGATGTATTCGCGGATTGGTCGGCCGTCGATCGCGCCCGAGAAATTGCTGCGCGCCTTGCTGCTCCAGGCGTTTTTCTCGATCCGCTCGGAACGGCAGTTAATGGAGCAACTCGATTACAACCTGATGTTCCGTTGGTTTGTCCGGCTGTCGATGGATGCGGCCATCTGGGATGTAACGGTGTTCACCAAGAACCGGGACCGGCTTATGGCGGGCGATATTGCGGCCAAATTCATGGCCGCCGTGCTGCAACCGGCGCGGGTTCGGGCGCTGTTG
>Ga0187844_10002867_pt1 | contig 11892 bp, 14 predicted proteins | sample SpaLakP09_SKY_50_FD_134517 | JGI IMG/M metagenome (GOLD analysis project Ga0187844, IMG submission 134517) | Oligotrophic lake water microbial communities from Sparkling Lake, Wisconsin, USA - SP09_SKY_50 | ecosystem: Environmental > Aquatic > Freshwater > Lake | place: USA: Sparkling Lake...
TGCCCAGGCGTCTTTTAGCCCAAGAGACAAAGCCAATTCTTCACAGTCATCCATCGAGACGGAAACACCGTGCTCGGGGGAGATCAGTAGATCGTTCTCAAGCAAAAAGCGCGCAAAAAGAATACGGTGCCATTGGTCATAGGCCAGTTTTTCTGCAAGGTGCTTGATCTCATAGGCACCGGGTTTGCTTCGACTTTCTCCGTCACCTAGCTGTCGAGCCTGAGCTCGTAGCTTTCGCCTCAGCAGTCGCTGCTCTTCCGACATATGCCGGTAGGGATCCGGCTCGTGGACAGCTAATGCTTCTAAAGCGTGCCTAGCCCCCGCATCAGCGATATGGTGTGCCTGTTTACACACACTCTCTAATTGACGCCGAAGTGGTGTGGGAAGAGTACTCATAAGATGACTGGCCCATCTTTAAGTTTTGGCTCAACTTGCTGACGCACACTGGCAACCCATGCGTCCAAATCGGTTGTGTTGTGAATCGTAGCGCCAGGTAGCGTCACACGCACAGCTTTCGGCTCTAGCAACACACTTGCTTCATCCAATGCCCTAGTGAAACGTTGGGGAACTGCATCAAGAAGGTTGCGACGATCCGTAAGAGTTCTTGTTCTTAAAGCCTCGAGAACTTCATCGTCAGTGGCAATTGGCGCTTTAGTAGGTGGATTAAGTTGACAAGAATTTGAAAGATCAGCGCGCTGTTGATCTGTTAATCGGCTCCAGACCGACGAAGCTGCGAGCCTTGAATCGCCAACTTTAAAAGCCGCATCTAAATCGTCCTGTAATTTACCCAAGGCTATACGAAGCGCTCCCGTGAGTTGCTTGATGAGTTCTGGTACGTTATCTGGTTCCGACAGAAGAAGCCGTCCATCAATAATTGCAGTAATTGATGTAGAGCAGCTTTCATATTCCGCAAGACCAGTCGCATAGCCATGAAAATCGAGCAGACGCTCCCATAGTGGCCAGCGTTTGGCGATGGCATCTGTACTTTTCTTCCACTCAGCCAACTTGGTAGAAAGATCGTCTTTTTGTTCATGAATCTCGAGCAACTGAGAATTGCCACTGAGCATTTGCAAATCGCGGATAGTTTGCGCATCTCCCGACTCAGGACGGGGTGCAACTCCACCAGAGCTTTCGGCTAAAGCAAGAGCCTTTTGCAAAAATGATGTTGCAGCTTCTGACTCTTTACCGTTATGTGTAGTGACACCAATCTTTTGGAACAATGCCTTTATATCAAGCCTTTGCTGAACATTGAGCGGCGGCACATCAACATAAAAGCTAGCTACTCCCACTTGATTTTGCGGCAAGGCTGAAGTCAAAACAGGCTGACCATTAATTGTGGCTCGTAAATTGCCTGCAACAAGCATCACAAAAAGAGCGCCATCAATTGCATCTTGAGGCCATCCAAATGGGGCAGATTTGAAATGATCTCGGATGTCTTTTCCTTTTTTGCCAGGTCCAATTAGATCAATAACACGCCTACAAAGAGGATGTTGTATTGGATTGCCTTGGTAATCGACCTGCGACATTGCGCCGACATCACCAGCGCGTGCACGCGAAACTACAAGTCCCCAATTAGCGTTGTCGGCTTCAGTAAATTCAGGGAAAAGTCTTAGTAACGCGCTGTCTGCAGAATCCTTTACCTTGTCTGCTAGTTCTAGACCATTAGCTTCCTGTCCACCACCCAGGAAGACTTTTGCGCCACTAATTACTCCGCGCAATAGTTCCTCAACTCGATGCTCAGCTACTGCTAGATGAGTCTCTATAGCCTTGCGTGCTTCAATGGACTCAGGGTTGACAGCAGCACCGTGCGAATCTAAAGTCTCCTGTGCAGCGATATGCGAAGCGATAGACTGCTTGAAATCATCGTGATGTAGCCTTGGCAAATAGCCAAATAGCATTGGACTATCAACACCAGCCGCACGAGCATCGTTCAGAACCGACGACTCGTCATCACTCCATCCATCTCGAATCCAGAGAGATACTTCATCTGTATTCGACACAGGCCTGTTTGAACTTAGCTGAAAATCAAGTTTGCGCGGCTGTCTGGAATTACCTTGTTGAAGAGAAACAGATTTCAAAGCATATTTAGTGGCATCACGAAGCAGTTCTTGCCTTTTAGTGTTTATGCGCTGCTCATCATTGAGCGCAGCAGTTCGGCGACGATTGAAATCGTGCGTCCAAACAACACCTTCACGCGTTTGAAGTCTGTATTCAGACTCAACAGCCATTAACTGACCAGAATCACACAGCTGCTTGAGAAAAGTCGGTACTTTCTTTTCAAGCATAGGGCGATCATTTTGTAAGTCACTCACCAGTAAATCAACTAGAGTTTCGGAGTTTGCACGAACACCGTCATCTGCGCCCGGAGTTCGAGGCAATTTACTAATTAGGAAAATCAATGCGCAAATGCTTGAACGCAAATTACCATCGGCAGTACCATCTCGTTGCTTTCGGATGATTTCATCGTATTCACGTTCAAGCTCTCCAGAGTTAATAAGATCTGTGGAAATTTGGTCATAAATAAAATCCGCAGGCACAACCGTTCCCAGAGGCGCGGCAGCAGATGACCGAGTTGCCTCAAAAACAATCTGCAACTGAGAGCGCAATTGCGCCTTTGTACCAGAGTGATCAGTATTACGTAAGACTTTTTCCCAAAAACGCCGACGTGTGGGAATTAATGGGTAATCTGCAACTAGTATTTTTTCATCTTCATGTTTAGCAGCGAAACGGGTGGTGTTTAGGTGTCGCGCAAGTTCGCCTTGGTTAGCGCTTAAGCATTTCGAAATAACCGCTTCTTGCTCTGGCTTTTTTCTTAATACTGTTTTTCTAATGACACTTTCAACGTCTGTATCAGAAAGCTGAACCCTAACAAAGAAACGGGCTTGGAGCCGTTGAAGGCTTGGGGTTGTATTTAAAGCAGATTGACCCGTTCCAACAATTAATAATCTACTGTTTAAATCTGTACTACAGTGTTCTGCTATTTCTTGGACATCATTAGCACGTGGGATTTTTTCACCAATAAATTGCTGTATTTCGTCTACTACCAATAAGGTACATGGAAGTTCGCCGTCAGTTCCATAAATATCCTTGATAAAGTTCAGCGCATCACTAATAGTTGGAGAACTTACATCTGGAAATTGGGATCTGATGGCCGCCTGAGCATTAGCAGCTGAACCATATTGAGGATTTACAGCAACTAATGCCTCTGCTAATGGTGTTGACAATCTTAAACTTTGCACTTCTTTTTTTAGATCTCTATTCTGCTTATTCAACGTAGCTTCAACTATTGAATCGAGCCCAGAAGATTTAAGCCAAAGCATAAAGTTGGCCTGCGCTAGGTTTTCAGGTAAACCTACAGCACGAAGAATAAGTTGAACAAATGCAAGTCGGACGTTGTCCATTGAGCCAGCACCCAATGTACCCGCCGCGGCACGAAGTCCTCCGTAAGGTTTACTTCTTGTACTTAGTTCTTTTAATAAGTCCTTGATATCCTGAGGCATTCGCACAACTGATCTTGCAGTCGCGCCATCACTAAATTTATAGTCTTCCCATAGGTAACGCAATACTTTGACGAGGTGAGATTTACCACTTCCAAAAAAACCACTAACCCATACAGCTTTTTGCTCGGATTTTTCCAAACCATCTAAATAAGCCTTTATGATTCTTTCTAGGCCTCGAGCATACTCTCCATCGCATACAAATGTCTCGAGTTCAAAACGTAAGGTTTTGATCTGTTTATCATCTTGACCAATCTCAGAAACTTTGGATACACCATTATTAAGTAGCTCCAGCTTTGAAGGATCGGTGAAATAGATTTGTCGATTTGTCATGGATTTATAAAACTCAAAGTTGATGTTATTGGAACTGCCATGTAATTAAATCCGTCTCGCGCATCCATAAACCGATACACGCTTCCAGAAAATTCGCCAGGAAAGAGAATAAGTAAACGGCCACGCACACTGTCTTCTACACTTTCAATTAAGCTTGAAACGCGCATGTAGTCAAATAGGGATGACAAGCCAATTACTGCAACAACAGTTAATTCATTCACAGCATCACGGGAACATGCCTCTCTTACTCTCTGTATCGCTAGATTCTCCAGCTCATTGTTCGCGCTGAAATGCTCTGGCTCTTTAAAAATAGCTTCGCGATATTCATGCATTGCAAACCACTCTGGCAAAAGTGTTGTTAGATCGACTTCTACCCAGTCATGATTAGCCTCAAGAGTGAGTGCCTCAAATTGCGGAAGTCGTGACCTGACTCGACGCTCTTCTGCAGGGGGGTAAACCGCGAACCATACGCGTTGTTTCCCTGAGGTGTTATTTGACCAAGGTAATTTCACTTGGCTTGCGTAATTTGCAAGAAGTCTATCAATCAAGTTCATATCGACTCACCAAATTTAGTTAAAAATTGTGGAAAATCAATTTCAACAACTTCACCTATTGATCTAAGATTTAGAAGACCTAATTTATGGGCCTCTTGCCCTAATGTTCTAACTCTATCTGGAGAGATACATAATAATTTGCACCATGGGTTGTCAAATACAGAACTCCCTTGGAAACCATTGAAATAGCCGATATAAAGTGCGAAGGTAATTACTGCTGGGGTGATTTTTAATTGAATTCTTTGTTTCTTTTTATGTCCAATCAAATAACCAGCTTGAGCCCACGTTGATGCACAATTTCTTGCGGTTGTCCCTTTGCTTGAGTCAGAATATTGCATCGGAAACGCATTTTCGAAAGCATTAGCAAGGTTACTCGTATCTACATAATCACCAACTTTTGCGTCTATGACAACTGGAGTTGTCGATCTAAAAAAAGGATCTCTGGACCAGACAACTAAAAGAGAAAGCAATGGTATTGATTTACTATCTTTGATGCTTAGTTTTCTTAGCGCATCAAAAATTGGGATTGCTCCATTTAATGAATAAAGAGAGCGCAGCCTTCGCATTGATTCAAATCGAGTGCTTTCAGTTTTTTTGTTCAGAATATTTTTTTCAACAATTTCAGTTATGTAATCATCTAAACTGGCTTCAGATTTAATTGAAGTCAAAAGAATTTCAATCTCATTCAGCATCATGGTTTTACTAATATGAGCCCCACCACCAGAGAAATTGATTCCAAATAGCTCCCCTTTAGAATTACTTTTCGGAAAAAAACTAATTTCAATATGTTCGGATTCTGCTTTCATTAAACAGCCCGCTTGTTCTTGTTGTCCATTTTCTTGGCTTCAATCCAACACTTGAGATCGTGATGCTGAAAACGCCATGAACCAAGCACCTTAAAACCCGGAATTTCTCCCTTGGTGACAAGCCTGTAGATTGTTTTTTCATCTACGTTAAGGAAAGCGGCTACATCTCTTACAGTCATGGCAGGTTCCAAATCGGTTTGCATCTAATCCCCTTGCAATAAATTAAGAATAGCGGAAATTTGGGTAATCCTGTCTAATTTTATCAATTCAAGGGCAAACCCTATTCCTGAAAGACAAAAGGCTTCGTTCGACGCGAGTTCGTGGTCAATTTAACATTGAATAAGCTCACATACTGACCCTCCCCCACCCTATGCTGACTCCATCTACCCAGGAGCAGCAATGGAAGAAGTACTCAACGAACAAAGCTTAGACGAACATATCTGGTCCATCCTTGCCTGCAGCGAGAACGCACACGACTTGCTGCATTACGTACATCACACCGAAAACCGGGATGGTCGTCATGAGCTAGCCTTGGATGCAGCCCAATACTACTGGGGCAACAACTGCCAAGCGTCATTGATGATCGGTATCACTCATTCATTGATGAAGCAAGCTGAAGCAGGCAACACGGTTGCCATGTATCACTTAGGACGCTGGCACCGTTTGGGCTACAAAACACAATGGATAGAACGTGACGAGATGTATTGGTATGAACAAGGCAGGCTTTTAGGCGATGGACGCTGCACAACTCAATTAGCCAAGCTCAAAGCCCGAAGCGATGTCCCAGCCGCTATTGCACTATTGCATGAAGCAATTGATCAAGGCTATCTGGCTGCCTACTGCTATTTGGCAGACCACGAACCACAAAACCACGACTTACACCTTCAAACTGCCGCCAACAGCGGCGACCCCTTCAGCATGTATTGCTATGGCTACCACTTAATGGAAGTCGCTCAAACCATCGAAGAGAGGGAGTCGCACTTAGATTGGATCAAACGCGCGGCCTCTGCAGGAGAGTCTGCTGCAAGTTTGTATCTTGGACTGATGTTTTTGTATGGCAAAGACGGCTTTGATGCAGATCGTGAAACCGCTTATGAATGGTTTCGCCTTGGTGCCAAGTACGGCAATGCCAAATGCCTGGGTGCATTAGGTCGGGAACTCTTGCACCAATCCCCAGAAACCGCTGAAGAAGGTAAACGACTATTGATGCACTCTGCCATGCTGGGCGATATGTATGCCCAAAGCACCTTAGGCTTTCATCAGCTTTGGAAGGGGCAATCACCCGAAGAACAAGCGCTTGGCGTGGAGTGGTTGACTGCAGCTGCTCAACAAGATCACAAATACGCGATCTACAACGTTGGTGAAGCTCATTTGCGCGGCAAGGGTACGCCACAGGATACGCCTGAGGCTGTCAGTTGGTATGAAAAAGGCATCGCTTTAGGAAGCGCCGATTGCCAAGCAGCCATGGGTTACTTGCACTTCATGGGCCGAGGCGTACCCGAAGATGAAACTAAAGCCCATGAGTTATTTCAACTCGCCAGCCTGCAAGGCGACACTTGGGGCACTTATTTGCTAGGTCTCACCTACGCTGGTGGTCATGGCGTAACAAAGGACTTGAAAGTTGCACTGGACTGTTTCTTACAAGCTGCTGAAAAGAACGATCCCTCATCGACTTTCAAAGTGGGTAGAGCATTCCTTTTGGGTGAAGGCATTGAAAAAAACAAAGGTGCTGCGGTCAAATGGCTGCGCCAAGCCGCAAGATTGGGAAGTAGCGATGCCCATGTATACCTAGGCCTGATGCTGGTCTATGGGGATGGCGTAGAAGAAAACCCCACTGAGGCTGCAAAGTGGTTTCGCAAAGCTGCAGACGACAACGACCCTCGTGCCCTTCGCGAACTCGGTCTGCTTTATGCAGAAGGAAAAGGTGTTCCAAAAGATATGGCTGAAGCACAACGCCTAATGGCGACAGCAGCAAGCCTTAACGACGATGAAGCCAAAGAGTGGCTTGACGAAAACTGCCCACAAAAACCAGATTGGCTAGTGAAACTCAGAACCGGAGAAAGCGAATGACTTTGGACATACAGCGCAGAAATAAGCAGCACCAAAGGATGGTGATTTTCAGTTTTGGATTGTTTATGTTGTTGTATGTGGCAAGTAAGAATCCGAACTTACCTAGTGAATGGACGGGTATGCACAAAGTTGAATCTGGTATTCAAATACCAAAATCTTCATCCGAATGTGGGTCAGACTGAAGGCTCCATCTGTATGCTGAGTCGATGTGATTGGCCCCCTCCTCGGACAAATACTGTGCTTTGGGCGTTTTACCAACTCGACCTAAATCCAATCGGTCAGCATCCCAGCAAGTTTGAATTGTTGGGTCAAGATGAAGTCCACCATCACTGTGAAACGTCATGGCATGACAGAGCTTTTCAAGTTGCTCATCCGCAAGTTGAAAGTATGTGCCGTTCAATTCTTTGGCATAACTTGCTGCCCTTCTCCCGTGTTCAGGATCTTTGTATTCATTCAAGCGCCTGCTGTCATGCAAAAACGCAAACAGTTCGACAACAAGCAAGTCCGCTCCGGTCGCCCGTCCAATCATTAATGCGTGATAGCGAACTCGGGCCCAATGGCCAGGGCCGTGAACGCCTTGGCGGTCAACTTTGAATTGCTTCAAAACCGCTTTTAACAAGCCTTTTCTGTCAAAAACCAATGTGCTCATTTCAGTACCTGAATCGTGCTGGACCACTGTAATTCATCGCAATCAGTTGCCCAACCACACCAGACAATGTCTTATCGGTCTTTCCAGCACGGGTAAGCGCTTTAGATGCCGCGTGCATATCCCCTACTTCACGGCATAACTCAGCTACTTCCAACCAAGGCGGGCTGTAGCCGTCTTCGAGTAAGTAAGCCAACTTCAGCATGTTTTCTTTCTGCTCATAGCTGGCTTCATAGGGAGGTAAAGTATCCGGACTTGCTTCCTTGTGATTGCGATACGACTCGCGAAACGGATCGTTCAGGTATTGCCACATACGCCTGCGAGCGATGATCAACATCTCTTTATTCGCTGGGTTCTTTTTAATGACATCAGGCATGTCAGCATCAGCTACATAGGAGGTTTGAGGCGGCATCGCGTCCTCAGCAGTTTTCACTTCTTCATCAGTTCGAATGTCGTAATTCAGCAGATAGTCACTCAGCGTAGGCTTCCCCCAAAAACGACTCCACGAATTGCTTTTGGTGTTTTGCCATCCCTTGGGGGCACGAGGCTTGTATATTGACTTTGGGATAGTTCTGATATGGTCGCACATATGTAGCAAGAAATACTGGCCACAGACACAGCGTCGCAAGCCCCCATCGCTACCGAACAAACTGCCAACACGCCTACCATCTGTCCAATACTCATGGGCAGTCAGGTTGATAGAACCATAGGCGGGGGTGCTGTACTGAGCTCTGCAACAAGGGGCTTCAATGACTCGAGTGCCACTGATCCGAGTCATATCTTTTTAGTTCCAGTTTCGTCAAGCGCTAAAGCTGATGCATACAACTGCATCATTTCTTTACTTGCTACACAAAACCGAACCAGCTTTATGCACCTGGTCTGTGCCAATGCCCGCAGTGTCACCCTAGCATTGATTCTGGCCGCAAGCATGGGAGGAAACTTGAACATGCCTGTACCGATGGCAGGTATTCCAAGAGATTCAATTTGGTTTTCTTCAGCGAGTTGGAAAACAGAAATTAAGCCCATCTCAAGAAAATGCTCTGGCTCGCTATTGTGCAAGTAGTGTGCGGCTCGAACATGAATAACCCATTGATTCGGCAGTTTGAACGCTGGGGTTAGTAATGCCTTGCCAAGTTCCAAGGGAGCAAAAGGCTTGCAATATTCCTCAAGCTCTGGACCAGCACCTGTGTGTACAGCACCAGCCACGCCTGAGCCTAGCCTCAAATTCGCATTCGCTGAATTGACGATTGCCATCAAGTCAGGCTGAGAAACAAGATTGCCAAGCATTACTTCAATTTTCATATCGGAAAAAACCATCTGTAGATAGATCTAACCCAGATCATAAATTTTCCTAGGTAGATGAATAAACCTACTATCCCAATTAAACCCATTGCAGCCCACCACGATTCATATCCATAGTAGTCAGCTCCAACAAGGCCAGCTGCGAGAAAGTGATAAGACAAGTAGAAAAGAAAAAGATGCCCTAAAAACGCTCTTGATCTCATGTTTACTGCTTTCCATTCCATTCTGTAAAGAATTCCGCTCTGACACTTTTACCTCTTACGAGTGCGTAGCCCTTGACGCTGAATCCAACTAGATTCTTTCTATCAAACCATTTTGGGACTTCATACCTATCCTCAGGAATTTCAAACTCCCACAGATTTAGTTTTGCAGTCTTTTTTGACAAAAATGCCAACCATCCAGGATGCAAATGTCCAAAGGGATCTGATGGCACTCGACCTAATGGATCAATGTGAAGATTGTCAGCCTCGGCCTGCTCAAGCGTGACTCGCTTGGTCAGATGGAACCTCTGGCACATGAACTGATCAGCTGGGTTATTTTGAAACCTAAACATTTCTCGCTCATAGTAGGGTCGAGATAGATCCCACAAAATGACAGGTGGAAGTAAAGGCCAGACAATCATGAATCCCAGTATGCCCTTGACTTCTTGGATAACTGCTTTTCGGTCCCAATTCGTAAAAGAAGCAAACCTCGCCCAAGAAGCAATTTCCGTCTGCCAGTCAAAGTCTTTCGGCCGATGCTCCATAACGAACCGGTGTGCTGACAGCGAGAGTCCACATACCAGTCCAATCAATAGATAGACAGTTACCCAGAAGAAAGCAGACTCCCACATATCAACGGCGCTTACCAGAAAGTGCAATTTTCAGAATCAGTGCAATGGTTGCATAGAACATGTTTATTCTCCAATTGAGGTTGCTGCAGCTAATGTGTAGCCCTTTGATGCATCGGGCGCTGCTGTGCCATTGCGAACCAAACGCTCGCTAGTCACCACACCCTTATTCACATCAAAAAACAAGTCTTCTTCATAAACACTTCCAAATCCTCCGTGCACATACTTCAGAAGTGCGCCTTGGGGGCAACGCAATGTGCCCGTGTACCAATGGGCGAATACCCCATCGAAAAACCCTGGGAAGAGTTTGTTCATGCCAACACTGCCATCAATAGCGACAAGATATAGGCGATCTTGCTCTATGGTCCAAGTGCCTATATATCCTCGCCATAAAGCCGTACTTGTGACATCAAATTTGTAGTCAAGGCCATTGTTTTGAATAAAAGGTCCCAGGGGCTCAGTACACAGGCTGAGCCTTTCCCCTTTGTAAATCAGTCTTTCTGATGCTTGCGTGGTCACGTCATTAACCTAGTTCAAATAAGCTGGAAGTTGGGCTTTTTGGAAATCAATCAATCCGAGAACTTCACAAAGTCCAAAGATCATGTCGTTCATTTCAAATTCATTTGCATTGATGGAATGAACATCGCCAAATTCTTCTTTGGCTTCTTTAATGATGAGCGTGGCACTCAACTGTTCATCTGTAAAACATTTCAAAAAATCGGGCATAAGCTTGGCGAAATGCTCAAGCGCATCGGGATCCATGCTCTGCATTGCGGTTTTGATTTGTTCTAAAAGTATCTGTTCAGTCATCTTCGCCCTCATGTGTATGAAGTGACTCTAGGCGGGTACAGGCTCAATTTGTGAGCTTGCGCAACTTTAGATTGCCATACCCCTAAATACCCTTGCTGTATGCAATAACAGGTGCTGGGCTCGTACTGTGAGCTTCGGGTAGCTCATGCTTACCCCATCAAAAGCTCATTCACTTTTTATGCAACAACACACCACCCGCGAAGCATGGCTTCTTGCAGCCGTTGAACATCTGCGCCCACTTTTTGCAGCCAAGGGATTTAGCGTTCCGCCATGCCAAGTTTCCTGTGGCTTTGCCAGCACCGGAACTCGCAGCGGGCATGTCGGTCAATGCTGGTCCACCAAAAGCGCATCTAACGAGCTGAACCAAATTTTTATAGCGCCAACCTTGAAATCAGCCTATGACGTTATCGATACCCTGGTACACGAACTGGTTCACGCGGTTGACAACTGCGAGAACAAGCACGGCAAGGAATTCAAAAAGATTGCACTCAAGATGGGCATGAAAGGGCCCATGCGCAGTGCTGAAGCTGGCCCAGAGCTCAAAGTCATCCTCACCACCCTGTTGGACACATTGGGTCCATACCCACATGGCCACCTAATGGTAGGAATGCGAAAAGCACCCAGACGGGATCGCCCAAGGGCCAAGTGCAAGCACTGCGGCTATCAGGTACCGATGTTGAAGAAATTTTTGACGTATGGCCCACCGATTTGTCCCAAGGACAAGGTGGAAATGGAAGCTTTAGGCAACTGGGAGGAGATGTGATGCCACCCACGGTCATTTGGTTTTGTGGCTGGGTGCTGAAACTTTGCATCCTTCTCACGCAATGGATTACGGGTTTTGACCCGTTTGTGGCTCCTAAAACGAGCCTGTTCACTGTCACCAGCACACAGCGCTGGATGCAGTTGGACTATGGCGTAACGCCAGCTCCACAAAAGCGCAGTCGTCGGGAGGTCATGACTGCGTGGCTTCAATCAGTTACCGCTGATTAAGCCTGTCTGCACCTCCAATCAACCCAAAAGGAAAAATAGAAAATGGAACAGCCCA
>Ga0187844_10002870_pt1 | contig 11865 bp, 12 predicted proteins | sample SpaLakP09_SKY_50_FD_134517 | JGI IMG/M metagenome (GOLD analysis project Ga0187844, IMG submission 134517) | Oligotrophic lake water microbial communities from Sparkling Lake, Wisconsin, USA - SP09_SKY_50 | ecosystem: Environmental > Aquatic > Freshwater > Lake | place: USA: Sparkling Lake...
AGAATTCCTTCTTACTGCCCTTCCTCGCCCTCCTAGCCAGCGGGTTCAAATCCCGGGGTCAGGCCAAAGACAATAACATCCTGTACGCCCGTCGGTTGGATGGGGACCACGGCCCAGATCGTACTCACATTTTCTATCTAAACTCGAGGGGGCGAGATCTTGTCGACCGCTACACCGTCTATGAGCCACCCGTCAGGTCTGCCTTCTATCACCTCCGGGATAAAGTCTCGGCCAAATGGAACCCTCTGAGCAAAGACACAGAACAGGGACTCCTGTCCAAGGGCATCGAACTCTATCGCATCCCAAAGAGGTACCTGACCGGAACCTATGGAAGCACCGTTGCCTATGCACGATTCCCCGATGCACTGCACAACCTCCAAATCATTCTTACCCGACTCGAAATCCCCACCACCGTGGTGGAAATCTGAAAGGAAACCCCACATGAACCCCAGACTTAATCTTTTATCCTGCCTTGCCGCCCTCCTGCTTTTTGGCTGCACCTTTGGGCGTTGCGAAGACCAACTCTTCGCCTGCTACAACCAGGGATTTCTTACCTTGGAGGACGAGGATCGTTCGGTTTACGTCTCCAGCGGGGGCAACACCTACCTGGGTCGGGCAGATGAGAGTGGCGACTTCATCGTCCTTGGTCGGAAACCCAACACCTCCGCCTTCGGACAGATCTTTAACAACGGCAACGTCATCATTCTTTATTCCAGTCCCGATGAATAATCAAAACGTCGGTGTTTTGGCTTTTATCCTTTCCTGAGATAACGCCTAGGACTGTTTTTGTCCTACCCCTTATGCCATGCTTCACTCGTTATGGATGTCTCCTCATTCCTCATCATTATTGGCTGTAAGGTCACTCAAATCATCTGCTGCAATCTAATCATCCTCTTTGTCTTTATGGCAGCTGCAGGGAGGGACAAGTGAGCGTTTGGGATCAGTTTTTTGCTGGGTTTATCACCGGCGCCGTCATGGTCTGCGTGGCCAAAATTGGCCAGGGACTGCTTAAGGCCCTACTGATCTACTTAGGAGCATGATTTGCGGTAAAGCACCTATACTTCAGTCTATTCAATAGACCTGATTCACTGAAATCGGATTTTTTTCTTAAGTCATTGACCGCTCCCCTGTCCCGAGCATTCTTCCCGAATGCATTCGATCATCGCTGATTTCTATCGGTTTAATGAGCTTACGATCGATCAGATCCAGGGCCATGACGGGGTGGTAGTAGCCTATGGGTCCCGAGCCAAAGCCCGCGCTTCATTTATTTTTGCGGGAGAGATTGTAACTCGCCTTAAGGATGCTTGGGAAAAGGAAAGCCTCCACTCAACAGACGGTTTTATCGCTTTGATGGGTAATGAAGACAAAGTCGGGGACCTCGAAAATGCACAGCTTACTAGAGCTATTCTTTTAATGATCGGGGATCACACGGATCGCGGAGGTATTGCCAATATAAAGGATGCCGACTTCGATAAGGCACGACGCCGGATTAAACTTAGCAACATGATCAAACTACGTATCAAAGGTCACGATCCCCTTATCCCCCCTTGGGAAAAAAGCGCAATTGATGGGGTTAAAGAAGTTTCTGTTTTTTTGGAGGAAGACGATTTGGTATGGGACAGCGACCACTGGAAAAGACGGAAAAAGAGACTGGTTTGATTGGGGCTATATACAACCCCCCCCATCCGTTTAACGCAGTAATTACTAGCCCTTCAATTGGGCATACCCCTGCATTTGTCCCACCCCCCGCGATAGATCTATTCTATGAGACCGCTCCAGAGACCCGCTTTAATTACATGCCCCATTATTCACAAAAGCCAATTAATTACACTTGTCTGCTTGGTTGGTGTATGTACTTATTAGGTTATGCAGGTTGGTCCCCTGAACGTAATTGTCACTTGCACGAACCGAAAAAAGGGGGACCCAAATCCGGATACCCAGTTGCGATTGATAAAAGATAAAGATCTTCCGGCACGACTTGCACTCTGGACTCAAGCCTTGATGGCCCACTCTGCCGATGGAATCTCCGCTCTTGATTTATATGGCGGCAACTATTGGAGCGTTATCCGTGGTATGGCTAAAAAGAACAATGCCTTCAGTCATGTCCGCTTCTGGGTCATTTCCGCCGGTTTTGGCTTAATTCCGATCCATCGAGCTATCTGTTCGTACGACGCTACATTTTCCAGCAGCAAACCTGATTCCGTTTTGCCAGACAAACCAAGTCGCTTTACCCATGAGGAATGGTGGGGAGGACTTAGCGAATGGCATAAGCAACAAGGCAATCCAATCTCATGCATTGCCGATTTAGCTAAAGCTTATCCCTCCGAACCTCTCATTGTTGCTCTATCCCCCGAGTATCTAACCGCAGTTTACCGAGACCTATATACGGCCCGTGAGTTCCTCCATAATCCAAACCACCTAGTAATTATCTCTTCCGGTTCCGGAAAAAAAGGTCCCCTGAAAAACAACTTCCTGCCCTGTGACGCAAGGATGGAACACATCGTTGGCGTCTCTCGCATGGCCCTTAACGCCCGCATCATTCACCACGTCTTGACTGCAAATTCCATCAATGAAATCAATGCCGTCGATCTGGAGCGTAAGTACAGCGCTCTTTTACGAGACTTACCTTCAGCCAATTATCCGGTTCGAGATGCATCAACTGACGAAGAAGTCCTCAGCTTCATCCGGGAATCACTCAAGAATGGACTACCCGCGAGCAGCGGTCGCTTGCTACGCATTTACCGTGATAGCGGCAAAGCTTGCGAACAAAGTCGATTTCGAGGCCTTTTTTTACAAACCCAAGAAAGCTTCACTACTCAAACAAAATAATAAGGAGCCTAAACAGCCATGAAAAATAAAATCATCGAACGCAAAGCCCTAAAAGTACAACAGCGGGGCAATTCCTTTATTTACCTCCTCTCCTTATCGGGGGACGAGCTTCTTACATTAGCCGGCATCTCTCGGGTCTCCCGGAATGATGGCGGCAGACTAATTGGCTACCAACGGGAAGGCGTTAAGAAGCACGTCAAAGAGATTTCCGAATACCTCCAAGATCCCGCCATGATTTTAGCCCACCCGCTGATCCTATCCTTTTCTTCGAATGTAAAGTTTGTGTCCAGTCGTGGGCAGAAAACATCAGACGGCCTAGCTGTGGCCGGGCTTCTTCGCATTCCTGTGCCAAACAGCGATAAAGATAAACCCGCCTGGATTGTCGATGGACAGCAGCGCGCTCTGGCCATTGAAATGTGCGAGGACAAGAGATTTGCCGTCCCCGTTTGCGCCTTCATCGCCGATGATGTGGAGTTACAGAGAGACCAGTTCATGAGGATCAATAACAGTAAACCTCTCCCTCGAGGATTGGTGACCGAACTACTTCCTGAAGTTGACTCTCCCCTCCCCCCTAAACTTGCCATTCGGAAGGTTCCATCCGCCCTTTGTGACCTTTTAAATACAGAGAAAGACTCACCCTTCCGAGGCCTGATTCGCCGTCCATCCACCCCCAAAGACGAAGCCGAGAAAGCCGTTGTTACAGATACGGTCATTGTGAAGATGATTGAAGACAGTTTAACCAACCCCTCCGGTTGCCTCTTCCCCTACCGCAACATCGCTACCGGGGAGTACGATCAGACAGCTATTTGGGCCATCCTCCACACATACTGGACGGCAGTAAAAGAGACATTCCCAGACGCCTGGGGCAAACCACCCCATCATAGCCGCTTAATGCACGGCATCGGACTCCGCTCAATGGGCAAGTTGATGGACCGCATTATGGGGTCCGTGGATTTACGAGAAAAAAGTGCGCCAAAGTTCGTAAGAAAAGAATTAGAGCTGATTGCCGATCTTTGTCGATGGACGGAAGGAGAATGGGATTCAATGGGTGGTCTTGCCTGGAACGAACTACAAAACGTCCACAAACATCACTCGATGGTCTCCAACTTCCTCATCCGTTCTTATATGGAGCGACGCGGGCAAAGCTAGATTCTGTGAAGTTCTTTTTTCCAGACTCCCACGATCTCGTGGATCCATCATTCGACTTTCAGAAAGAAAGTCGTGCACTTGCCGGAAGTAGGCAACGCGCACAGATGTACGCACACGAGATTCTTAAGTACCCCCCCTACGATGGCATGCTGATATCCCGTGCGGCCGTCGAAAAACTTAAAACGTCAGTCCACTATACTTTTGGACAGGTACAGCGCTTAAAGCGTGTTGGCGCTAGGGAGTTTCTTCGTCTGAATGAAGTCCCGGGGGGCGACAAAGTCGAGATTATGGGTGATTGTGGGAGCTTCTCTTTCGTCAAAGCCCATGTCCCCCCCTTCAATGTCGACTCTCTAGTAGAGTTTTATACCGATTGCCAGTTCCAATACGGCATATCCCTAGACCATGTAATTCTGGGCTTTTTAAAGAAACCAGAGGAAATGGAAGTCCCGGAAGATTGGAAGCGCCGTTTTGATTTAACTCTTGCCCTGGCGGAGGAGTTTTTTGAAAAGTGCACCGACCGTAAAGTCCCCTTTACTCCGCTTGGAGCTGCCCAGGGGTGGAGCCCTAAATCGTATTCAGATGCGGTAATTGCCATGCAAAAGATTGGATATCGCTACATAGCCTTAGGTGGTTTAGTTCCTCTGAATAATCGCGAGGTAATGTCCGTTCTAGAGGCGGTTGAGCAGGTGCGAAAACCTGAGACTAAACTGCATCTCTTAGGTATTTCCAGAATTGATCACGTTCAGGAGTTTAAAAGGTATGGTGTAGCTAGCTTCGACAGCACAAGCGCACTGAAAAAAGCCTTCATGGACGATAAAGATAACTATTTTATCGGAGATAAGACCTACACCGCCGTTCGCATCCCGCAGGTGGGCGAGAACCCTGGGCTAAAAAAGAAGATTCTAGCAGGCGAGATTAAACAAGAAACAGCCAGAGAACTTGAAAAGCTGTGCTTACAAGGAATTCAGGAATTTGATCGCGGGCAGATTTCTTTAGGCGAGATCGTGGATCGGGTTCGAACCTATGAACGACTTTGGCACGGAAAAAAGGATGATTCAGCACTCTATGCAAAAACGCTGGAGGCCAAGCCCTGGTTAAGGTGCCGTTGTGAGATTTGCAAGACAGTCGGCATTCAGGTTGTTGTTTTCCGGGGGGCGGAGAGAAATAGAAGACGTGGATTTCATAACCTTCATAACCTTAAAACAAAACTAACGGAGAAGAATAACCTATGAGCAACAATACCATGCAGATACCCGCCATTGAGATTCGCCAAGGGAAAGGTCGTCCCCTCTACTCTTTTGGAATCGATGGGAAGAAGCTCCTGGATATAGCCCAGATCTCAAGGATTGGAAGGAATGAAGAAGCAAAGATTACCGGATATCAACGCCCCGAAGTAATCAGCCATATTAAGGAGATCCGTGCCTATCTAGAAACTGAATCGGCGATACTCCCTAACGCAATCGTTGTTGCCTTCAATACAAAAGTAACATTTGAACCACTAAAATACGCAGACGCCAATAAGTCAATTAAGCATGGGGTTTTGACTATTCCCCTGGACGTATCTGAAGCAGTTGATAAACCCGGTTGGATTGTAGACGGACAACAACGGTCTGCCGCTATTCGTGATGCCGGCATCAATGAGTTTCCTGTTTTTGTTACAGCTTTTATTACAGACAGCATTGCTGAACAAAAGGAACAGTTTATTCTTGTTAATTCAACAAAGCCCTTACCGCAGGGATTAATCTACGAGTTACTTCCAGACACAACTGTACGCCTTGGATCTAAGTATGAAAAACGTAAATTGTCAACTTCACTCCTGCAGAAGGTTGTAACTGATATAACTTCCCCATTCTATCGCGCTATTCAAACGCCAACAAATACTAATGGGTTCATAAAGGATAATTCGTTTTTAAAGATGGTAGAAAACAGTCTTAATGAGGGTGCTCTATACAGATTTCGAACGTTTAAGGATCCGCAAGAAAGCAGCTGTTTGATGTTAAGTTTTTTAAACTCTTACTGGAAAGCGGTAGCGGAGGTTTTCCCATACGCATGGGGCCTGCCTCCGAATAAGTCGCGGTTATGCCACGGCGTCGGAATCCTTTCACTAGGATACTTAATGGATGTGATTGCCGACCGTTTTAGAAATATTGAAGTACCACCAAAGGATTTATTCATAGAAGAATTAAAACTTATAAAGCCTGTGTGCGCCTGGATCGAAGGAGAATGGCTTTTCGGAAAAGACCTTAGAAGAAATTGGAATGATGTTCAAAATATCAGCAAAGATATAGAAATGGTAGCGAACTTCCTCATCAGTTTTTACAAGCAAAAGTTGAGTTAGTTAACGTCGCTTACAGAGTGACTCACACAGATAACAGATAAGTTTGTCGCTATTGACAAACCCGTGCTTTTTCTCTTGCGCAATTTAAGTAAAACATTGGGCGATTTAGCACCACAGATTTCGCAGGTTTTTCCTAGTGTAAAACAAAGAAAATGCAACTTATCAGATATTTTTTCAACGTCCCTTTTGTCGTAAATCCAGTTAAGTGCTTCATTTGTTTGCAGGGGACTAAATAAAGCTCCTTTGCCGGAGTTGCACTTTTTGCACAAGATTTGCCAGTTAGATCCATCAGGCGGATCCCCTAAAAGTTTAAAAGGAATAATGTGATCTAGTTCTTGATTGTTCTCATCGAGCGGGACCCCGCAAGTTTTGCATTTATTTTTTTGTTCATTAAGGAATTTTTGATATAACTTTGAATTTAGGCGTAGATCGGATATGCTTTTTTTTCGATTATTTGTCTCGTTAATACAACGAAAGAAATGATCTGATATACGTTTTATTATATCAACAAGAACTTCATCTTCACTAGTAAGTCCGATTTCTTTAAAATGATTTCTTATAATAGGCTTTACAAGGGAATGGTTTCCTCTTTCGGGGGTCAATAAATCATTTGGAATAAAATAAAAGAAATATGGGACTAAACTATGTTTTTCCTTCTCGCTTATATTTTTTATTTTTTCAAAAGACTTCTCGTCTCTCCATCCTTGTATTCCATGACCCAGGAAAACGTGTTTAAAATTCTCAACAACACTGGTGTCATCAAGCGCCAAAGGATCCATCGTCTAAAATCGACCTGTAAACAAGTTCGAGTTTCGATAGCGGAATTTTTCATCGTCAGCCACACTTGAAAGAGCACTTTTCAATGCTTCACGTCCAGGTCCAGTGTTTAATGAAGAAGAACCCCATTTTTCTGCAAAGAATTCAGGTTTAATTCGTTTAACAAATTCAGCAGCTTGCTCTTTGATTTTTTTTAGCATCTGTGCATTGGGATCCGGTCTTTCGTCGCCGGTATCAATCTGGAAAAATACTCGACTTTGATTGTTTAGATTTTTGAGAAAAAGTTCCTGAAACTCAAGAAGTACAACAGCAATAGATAGATTTGAACCGGGTTCCCAAAGTCCTACGCCCTTATCATTTTTGAATGGGCTATAAAAGTTTTTTACCTCTTTCCAAAATGCAAGAAAGTACTGACCCCAGATTTCCTTCTCTTTCCATTGATGCAGCTTCTCTTTTTTTCCTTTTACTTTTGGCAGTGCTGCATCAAGCAATTTTTTGATCCCAGGCGATTTTCCTGAGTGCCATTTTTTAGCAATTTGAACCATTGTCTTATAGCCAATTAAAGAAAGATTATTTTTTTCCGTTAAGTTGACTCTTTGAAAGAAAGGACTTTCAGAGTTAAAGTTGACTATTCTCATAAGTTCATATTCTAAGATTTTGACGTCAGCTTGCTCTAATCGATGTTTTAGTTTTTCCAACTCATCCGTCGTTAATGACATCGCGGCGTTATTTGTAATAAATTGATCTGGAATGCCTTCTGCAGTGTAATTTACCACAGTAAATTGGAAGACTTGTTCCTCCCACTTACAGTTTAGAATCGCGCAAATTGTGAATGGGATATTAATTTCTTTTTCTTTTGCTCCAAGCACTCTATGTTGACCGTCAATTATTGTTGCTGGTTTCGCCAATTCCTTTAAATGCTCGGAGTTTTCTGTGCACCACTTTGGAGAATTCAGTTTTTCGCTAAATTTGTTTATTAAAGATTTTCCAATCTCGAGGTTTTTATCAGATCCTCGACCTGATTCACTTTCATCTGAATCGTCATCTTCGACATCACTTTCGCTTCCTTCTGTTTCTTCTGATGGCAATTCCTCAGATCCACTTTCAGGAGGGGTTGGTGGATTAAGTCTTCCTTTCAAATGTTTCTGCAACTTCTCTACAGTTTCATCTATTGTTGGATTTTCTGAAATAGATATTTCTAACTTTGCTAATGTTGGTACTATAGGGTTTTTGGGTTCACCGCTTTGAAATGTTAATTTTACAGTCTGCTCTTTTTCAACGTTCGGATGAAGTCCGACTATTAGTGCTGTAGGCGATAAATTTTCAGGATAATCAAAAAACTTTGCTGCTTTCTCAACTCTTTTGCGGTTATCTGGTCTTTGGAAACCTAATAAATCATTACTCAACCTGCGGGGTATACCTGCCCAGGTAAGCAATTCTTCAGCAGAACTAACAAAAGTAACAATCCACGAACTATCAGGGTGGTTAAGTTGTTTATATGCAAAACATTGATAAGTGATTATTTTTTTATTCATTTTTAGTTCTCCTTATAAAGGCAAAAGCATTATGTTCATGTATGCTTTCATGATTTAGGACGTTAACTTTATATGAAATGATTCGCGGATCCTCGTCTAGTAGTAAAGATGAATTTCGAACAACATCTTCTACAAATGTTGGTTTATCATACGCTTGCATTGTTACGTGTCTTTCATCCGGTCTTTTTAGTATTGAGTAAATTGGGGATGATGCGGAGTTTTCGGCTATTTTAACAAGTTCTTCAATCCACACGATATCCCATTTTCCGGGACTTAGTTCACGTGTTCTCACCTCAAGAGTTACGTATCCCCTTTGATTATGGGCGCCCCGGTCGCTTATCTCTTTGCTGCAGGGACACAGGGTTGTTACGGGTACTTTGACCCTCAACGCAAAGTCATCCTTCACCCCATCCGATGAACCAATAAAGGTGCACTCAAATCCAACCTTGCCTTTGGCTTTTGATACTGGAGCTTCCTTCTCAATGAAGTAGGGGAATTTGACATCAATATAGGCACTTTCGGCATCTAGTTTGGCCTTAAGATCTCGCAAGATTGCGGGCAGCGTACGCATGGTGATCTCACCTTCATGCGATGCCAGAACCTCTAAGAAACGACTCATGTGAGTACCCTTAAAATGATGAGGCAAATGCACGGACATTGATATTTCCGCAACGACAGAAAAAGGCTTACCATTGCGATCTAACACTTGGATCGGATATTTCAGATCTGAAATTCCGACTTGATCGATCGCAATCCCCCTCGTGTCAGCTATCTTCTGAATGTCAGGCAATGCGTTGCCTGACTTTGCTTTTTGCTTTGAGGCCTTAGGCATTTTATTTCTCACTATATTCAGCCCAGGAGGAGCTGGTTTCCCAAACTTTAACTGAGGCGACTTGTACGCTTTTTGAAAGAGGGTACCGAGCTTGTGGATTTTTCTGATAATCCTTAAGGCTAGTCTTTAGTTTTTCGTAAACTGCTTTAGCCATGACTTCGGTTGTGGGATCTTGATTGTCGAAAGGGATGATTCTGTCTCCGTAGATCTTTCGCATGCCATCAAAGTTAGGATCCTTCGTATTCACGGCCATGGCATGATCCCAGGACATAAGGAAGTCATGCATCGCCTCTTTTAGGATTTTAAAGTCACAGACCATCTCGTTTTGATCCAAGGTGTCGGCCACTAAGATCATCTCTACCTTACGGGAGTGACCATGCGGAAATCGGCAAGCATCAGGGTGTTTGGAGAGCATATGCCCGTTCTCAATCTCAAGCGTTTTACAGATACGAAAAGGCATAATTATGTACCTCTCTTATTGCCATAAAGCTCAACGTGAAGTCGAGGACAATATCTGAAACCCCTTGATTTACAGATATTTGCCACTGAAGGACCCCTTTCTTTAAGTACCTTGGCATCAATACCTTCAGGCATTAAAAGGACCTGTTCGGGTTTTAATTTGGGCAGCTTTCTTAAGAGATCATCGATTTCGGTCAGATCTGATTCGCCCTGAACCACGAACTTTAACTGGGTATGGTATTTGCCCAACCAATTCTGGATCACCTCAGGTTGTAGACGTAAGACATCGTGTTTTGCTGTCCAGGCATGGGCTTTAGCTTCTGGTGGCGTTGAATTAGCCAGCTTCGGACTTATCGATGCCAGATCACAAGAAATGCCGTCTGGCGCCACCGTGCCAGCTGTTTCGATGGTAATGTGCTTACCACCCTGTTTCAGCCTTTTCGCCAAATCCCGTATTTCTTTGGCAATCATGGGTTCTCCACCCGTTAAAACCACATGGTGGCATGGATGCTTTTCCACCTCCGTAACAATCTGATCAATGCTCATATCCTCACCCTCCGGATTCCAAGAGGCGTATGGCGTATCACACCAAACACAGCGTAAGTTACAACCGGATGTCCGCACAAAGACAGAGGGTACTCCCGCCAACTCTCCTTCCCCTTGGATCGAGTAGAAAATCTCGGAAATTCGCACAGGATTTTATTTTTCTAGCGAGGGCTTAGGCGGCAGCGGAGCTAGGCTTTGGTATCGAGTCGGATCCTTGATTCGAGCGAGCTTGAAGGCTTCTCTTCTCTCTACGCATGTGCCACAGGTGCCGCAGTGAATCTGTTTGCCCTTGTAACATGACCAGGTCTGAGAGAAATCAACGCCCAGTTCATGCCCACGTTTAGCGATCTGAGCTTTCGTGAAAGCTATAAACGGTCGGAGCAATTGAATTTGGGCGTAGGTACCGTTGCGGATCGCCCCAGCCATATCGGCCATAAAATCTTCCCGGCAATCAGGGTAAATCGCATGGTCACCTGAATGAGCTGCAATTACGAGCCCCTCCGCCCCCCGGCTTTCCGCAAAACCAGCCGCAATGGTGAGCATGATTCCATTTCTCAACGGAACGACCGTCTGCCTCATCGTGAGCTCTTCATAGTGCCCATCCGGGATATCTCCCCCTGTGGTGAGAAGATCAGATTCAAATGTCTCGGCAATGAAGTCTAAATTGACCGTGGTGTGCTGAATTTCGAGGTTTTCACAGTGCTTTTTAGCAAAGGGAATCTCTTTTGCGTTATGCTTCGATCCGTATTCAAAGCTAAGTCCATGGACAACTTCATGCTTCCGTGCTGCATGATATAAGGCCGCTACTGAATCCATGCCGCCACTCACCAAACAGACAACTTTTAGCCTTTGCTTTACTCCAGATCTTTTCATCCCATTGATTCTAGATGCTACGGCCTTACGGGCTGACTTCACCGACCCTCCTTTCTTCCCCATTTTTCGAAAGAATTCCTTCGATATCAACTCGCTCATTGGATCTTAATTTATAGTGATCTTGAAATTAAACAACCCATGCACCTTTGCTGGCCATCTTTAAATGTTCAGAAAACTCGCTTGGCAACTGGTGTTGCTGACCGCCGAGTTGAATAACATTAATGTAATGATCGTCAGGTTCAAAGTGGGTTGCCTTCCTGGACTTTTCCCCTTGTACCACTGCCTGATAGGTCAGGCAGCACTGCTTTGACCCATGAACATCAGTCACCCCAATGGCCATTGGTCTATAAGCCGTAGGGGCCCCCTCTTTAGCTGCAATGGCCCTGTCTTGGGCAGGTGTTAAAGAAAAAATCACTCCCCACACCTTGCTCATAGGATCGTCTGACGGAACAATATCGGCAACGCCCTTGTTTCCCCTGTTTTTGGAAATCCGGGTAAAACCCAGACGATATCCACAGAGAAAACCA
>Ga0187844_10002872_pt1 | contig 11858 bp, 12 predicted proteins | sample SpaLakP09_SKY_50_FD_134517 | JGI IMG/M metagenome (GOLD analysis project Ga0187844, IMG submission 134517) | Oligotrophic lake water microbial communities from Sparkling Lake, Wisconsin, USA - SP09_SKY_50 | ecosystem: Environmental > Aquatic > Freshwater > Lake | place: USA: Sparkling Lake...
GCGATGCGCGATTCCGGCCAGGTCATGGAGTGGAAGTCGCTGGACCTGCCCGGTCCCGTCGTCGACAAGCACTCGACGGGCGGCGTCGGCGACGTCGTGTCGCTGATGCTCGGCCCGATGGTCGCGGCATGCGGCGGCTACGTCCCGATGATCTCCGGCCGCGGCCTCGGTCACACGGGCGGCACACTGGATAAATTCGATTCGATTCCCGGCTATTGCACCGTGCCGGATCCGGAACTGTTCCGCAAGATCGTCAAGGACGTCGGCGTCGCCATCATCGGCCAGACCGCGCAGCTGGCGCCGGCCGACAAGCGTTTCTACAGCATCCGCGACACGACGGCGACCGTGGAATCCGTCGCCATGATCACGGGTTCGATCCTGTCGAAGAAGCTGGCGGCGGGCCTGGATGCCCTCGTCATGGACGTCAAGGCCGGCAGCGGCGCGTTCATGCCGACCTATGAAAAATCCGTCGAGCTGGCGGAGTCCATCGTCCATGTCGGCAATGGCGCCGGCACGCGCACGTCGGCGATCCTGACGGGCATGAACGAATCCCTGTGCCCGGCGGCCGGCAACGCCGTCGAGGTGCGTATCGCGATCGACTACCTGACGGGTAAATCGCGCCCGGCGCGCCTGCACGAGGTGACGATGGCGCTGTGCGCCGAGATGCTCGTGCTGTCCGGCCTGTGCGCGACGCACGAGGCAGCGCACGCGAAGCTGCAGCACGCGCTGGATTCCGGCGAAGCGGCCGAGCGCTTCGCGCGCATGGTGACGGCGCTTGGCGGCCCAGCCGACCTGATGGACAATCCGGACGCGCACCTCGCCAAGGCCCCGATCGTGGTACCGGTGCCGGCACTGGAATCGGGCTACGCGTACGCGACGGATTGCCGCGGGCTGGGCCTGGCCGTCGTCGGCCTCGGTGGCGGTCGTATCCGTCCGCAGGACCCGATCGACTTCGCCGTCGGCCTCACGGACCTCGTCGAGCTGGGCACGAAGCTGGAAGCAGGCCAGCCGCTGGCGCTCGTCCACGCGCGCACGCAGGATGCCGCGGAACGCGCCGTGCGCGAAGTGCAGGCGGCGTACCGCATCGCTGCGGAACAGCCGGCTGCGCAGCCGATGATCTACAAGACCATCCGTCCCTAATCGACGGCATTTGCACGTCGCTCCCGCGGAGGCGGGAGCCTAATTTTTCGGCGCCTCGACAGCGCATGCAAAATTGGGTCCCCGCCTGCGCGGGGACGACGGTTTTGAGAGCCACCATGAAATACGAAAAACTGATAGCCGAAGCCCGCGCGGCGCGCGAACTGGCCTACACCCCGTACTCGCGTTTCAAGGTCGGGGCCGCGCTGGAGACGAAGGACGGCCGCGTATTCCGCGGCTGTAACGTCGAGAACGCGTCCTATGGCCTGTGCAACTGCGCCGAGCGCACGGCGTTCTTTTCCGCCATCGCCCACGGCTACGTGCCGGGCGATTTCACGGCGCTGGCCGTGATCGGCGACACGGACGGGCCCATCGCCCCATGCGGCGCCTGCCGCCAGGTGATCCTGGAACTGGGCGGCAACGACCTGCACGTCGTGCTGACGAACCTGAAGGGCGACGTGATGGAGACGACGGCCGCCGCCCAGTTGCCGAACGCGTTCGGCGGGCGCGACCTCCAGAAGTAAGGGCGCCGCACGGTTCAGCGCCGTTTAAGGCAATCTTGCCCGGATGCTGTCAAACTTGAATTCAAGGACAGGCCCACAACATGTGGGCTATCCGACCATTCAAAGGAGCAGACGTCATGAGCCCGCAAGATTCGCAGATGTTGCACGATTTCCTGAGCCAGCTGATCCAGGCTCGCGGCATCCAGAAAGACCCGGAAGCGGATGCCGTGATCCAGCGCGCCGTGGCCCAGCAGCCCGATGCCGCCTACCTGTTGGTGCAAAGGGCGTTGCTGCTCGAACAGGCGCTGAACAATGCCAAGGATCGCATCGCCAGCCTGGAAAGCCAGGTACGTTCCGGTCAGCAAGGTGGCGACGGCGGTAAATTCCTCGACGCAAATTCCTGGGGCAATAGTGGCAGGACGCCGCCGGCCCAGTCCTACCAGCGCGACACCCAGCAGCCGTATCAATCCCAACCGCAAAATCAGCCGCAGTATCAGCAGCCGCAGTATCAGTCGGCGCCGTCATCCGGCTTCCTGCGTGGTGGCTTCGGCGGCACCTTGGGCTCGATCGCGGCGACGGCGGCCGGTGTCGCGGCCGGCGGCTTTCTCTTCCAGGGCCTGGAAAACATGTTCGGTCACCATGACCACGGCGGCAACCGCCTGCTGAACAGCGACGATCCCTCCAACAACCTGTTCAACGACCAGTCCGGCAGCTCGCTGGCCGACCAGGCGGGGCTGGGCGACGTGGACCGTGTGCTGGACAATGGCTCGTCGGAAGGGTTGTTCGACAGTAGCGTCGACAATGGCAGCATCGACGGCGGGCAGGGCTTTTTCGACGGGGATGGGTCGGACGAGGGCCTGTTCAGCTGATCAGGCATTCGTGGCAAACAAATCCTCCGGCTTCCACGGATCGTACGTCCCCACGTTCCACACATGGCCTTCGGGGTCGCGGCACATGAAGCCGCGGCTCCCGAATTCCGTGTCGGCCGGTTCCTGCAGGATGATGGCGCCGGCATTGCGCGCGCGCTCGCACACGCGGTCGGCGTCGTTCACCTGCAGATATATGGTCTGCGTCTGGCGGCCCTTGATTTCGTCCGGCTGCACGAGCACTTTGCCGTATTCGCCTTCGTTGCTGACGGAACCCAGCATGATCATGCCATCGCCCAACGTCAGTTGCGCATGGGCGATGGCGCCGTCGTTACCCGGTACGGCGACCTGGCAGGCGAAGCCGAAGACTTCGCATAGCCAGTCGATGGCGGCCGGGGTGTCGCGGTAGCGCAGGCAGGGGATGGCGATCGAAGGCATGGCGGGCTCCAGTCGTGGTTCACATCTGTTGGAAAAGATAGCTGTGATTGCGGCTCACTTCAAGCTCGCCCGGAAAGCCGCGCACCTTCAGCATCTGGCGCCCGCGCAGGTCGCGCTTGACCTCGGCGATGGCGTCCACGCGCACGAGCGTCGAGCGGTGGATGCGCCAGAACTCGTCCGGATCGAGTTCGTCCAGCAATTCCTTCAGTGTCTTGCGGATCAGAAATTCGGCGGCGGCCGTCTGCACCCGCGTGTATTTTTCGTCCGACTGGAAGAACAGGATCTCGCGCGTGCTCACCATGCGCAGGCTCGATCCGACCTGGGCCTGGATCCAGCGCAGGTACGTCGGCTTGTCCGGCTTGCCCTTGTTTTCCAGCAGGGTGGTCAGCTTCGCCAGTTGCTGGCCGATGTCCTGGGGCGCCGCCGCGTCCGCGCTCGCGTGCTTGCGCAGGCGCGCCTGCAGCCGCGCGCACGTGGTCGCGAGCCGTTCGGCCGACACGGGTTTCAGCAGATAGTCGAGGGCGCCCTGTTCGAAGGCGTCCAGCGCGTACTGGTCGTAGGCGGTGGCAAACACGATGTGCGATTGTTCGTACAGCCGCCGCGCCGCCTCGATGCCGGACAGGCCCGGCATGCGGATGTCGAGGAAGGCGATGTCGGGCCGGAACATTTCGCCCAGCTCGACGGCTTCCACGCCGTTCGCCGCCTCGGCCACGATCTGCAGCTCCGGCCACGCCTGCTGGAGGCGCGAACGCAGCAGGTCGCGCATCGGCGCTTCATCGTCGGCGATCAGTGCTGTCAGCGGTTTCACGCGTCCTCCATCATCTTGTAAGGCAGCCGGATCGTGGCACAGGCGCCGCCGCCCGGCGGGGTCGAGATGTCCAGCGCGGCCTCCGCGCCGTACAGCAGTTGCAGGCGCTCGCGGATGTTGGCGAGCCCGACGCCGTCGTCCGCGTGCGGATCGATGCCGACGCCATCGTCGCACACTTCCACGTGCAGGTCAGCCCCCACCACGAGGGCACGCACGGCGACGGTGCCGCCTTCGATCTTCGGCTCCAGCCCGTGCTTGATGGCGTTCTCGATAAGGGTCTGCAGCATCATCGGCGGGAACGGCGCGCTGCCGAGGAAGTCGGGCACGTCGAAGCGCACGTGCAGCCGTTCCTTCATCCGTGCTTGCATGATGGCGAGGTAAGCGCGCGACAGCTCGACCTGCTTGCCGAGCGTGGCGCCGCCGCGCTGGCGCATCTGCGGCAGGGTCGAGCGCAGGTAGTCGATCAGGTGGGCGTGCACGCGCGCCGCTTCCTTCGGGTCCGTCTCGATCAGCTGGCCGATCAGGGCCAGCGTGTTGAACAGGAAGTGCGGTTCGACCTGCGCCTGCAGCGCCGCCATCTGCGCTTCCATCAGGCGCCGCTCCAGCGTCGCGACGTTGGCCTGCGTCGTCGCTTCACGCGCCATCAGCTCGGCCTTGCGCTTGCCGCCCGCCAGCACCTTGACGGCGAACGAGACGAAGATGTACCACAGCGCGGGCTCGGGCGTGTTCACCAGCGCGAAGAAGATCAGCACGAAGAACCACGTGAGGAACAACTGGCGCCATTCGACGACGGCGAGCCAGTCGAAGAAGCGCCACCACACCTTGCTGGCTTCGTTGAAAGCGTCGCGTACGAAGTCGAGGACGCGGTTGATGTCGCTGGCGCGCATGAGGCTCTCCTGCTTATTGCTTTCCGTAGTGCTCGCGGTGTGTGCGGCGGTGGTCGATGACGAAGGCGCCGATGATCACCTTGATGCCCATGAACAGGACGAACAGGAACAGCGCGAGCGGCAGCACGCTGAGCACGAAGGCGAGGGCGATGCAGCAGGCCAGTATGGCAGGCCATGGCATCACGGCGATGGCACGCACGGCGCGGCGGCAGGCGTCGACGATGTCGCGGGCGAGGTCTTCCAGCGTGGCGCCGAAGCTGCGGGATTGGGTCCTGGTCATGATGACTCCTTGCGGTTGGAAACTTGTTTCGATGGAGTCACTCTACATCCCTGAAGGCATCGTGACCACGGGGTAACGACGAACTGCCGAAAATGCGGGATGACTGGTCGTGCGGCCGGATGGACGGTGGCGTCTGGACCCGGCCGGGCCGGCGTAATATGATGTCGCCCATGAAACTTTTACGCCTGCCATGAGCCGCACCGGACGCCTGTTCCAGCTGATGGACGCCCTGCGCGGCCACCGCCGCCCCGTGACGGCCAACGCGCTGGCCGAACGCCTCGGCGTGTCGGAACGCACCATCTACCGCGACATCCAGACGCTCGTCCAGCTGGGCGCGCCCGTCGACGGTTCGGCCGGTGTCGGCTACGTCCTGCGCACGGGGTTCTTCCTGCCGCCGCTGATGTTCGACGCCGACGAGCTGGAAGCCCTCGTGCTGGGCGCGCGCTGGGTGCGCCAGCAGGGCGATTCGGCATTGTCCGACGCGGCCGACCGCTCGCTGGCCAAGATCGCCACCGCCACGCCGCGCGATTTGCGCGACCACATGGCCGAGACGAGCCTGTGGGTGCCCGCGTTTCCGGAAGCGGCGCCGGTCGAGGCATTCATCCAGCCGACGCGCGAGGCGATCCGGCGCCAGTGCAAGATGCGCATCGCCTACCGCGACGGGCACGACTCGGCGACGGAACGCATCGTGTGGCCGTTCGCGCTCGCGTTCTTCGAGGGCAAGCGGGTGATGGCGGCGTGGTGCGAACTGCGCGACGCGATCCGCCACTTCCGCATCGACCGCATCGTCCGGGCCGAAGCGAGCACGGAGCGCTATCCGTCGCCGCGGCATCAGTTGCTGCGCGAGTGGCGCAAGGCGTACGACATCCCTGAATCCTCCTGACAGAATCTGTCAGTACCCTGCCTTAACATTGTTGCATCAACCAACCCACCAGGAGACAGCGATGCAGCTCTACTACAACCACTACTCGTCCAATACCCGCCGCGTGCTGCTGGCGGCCGACCACCTCGGCATCGAATTCGACCTCATCCAGATCAACCTGGCCAGCCAGGACGACCGCCGCCGCCTCGCCGAAGTCAATCTCAATGCCAAGCTGCCGGTGCTGATCGACGGCGACTTCATCCTGTGGGAGTCGTGCTCGATCATGCAATACCTGGCCGAGGGCACGCCCGGTCAGACCGTGTGGCCGCAGGATCGCCGCGCGCGGGCGGACGTGAGCCGCTGGATGTTCTGGGCATGCCAGCACTTCGCGCCGGCCATCGGCGTGCTCACGTGGGAATACATCTGGAAGAAATTCGTCACGGGCCAGGATGCGGACCCGAAGGAAGTGGCGCGCGGCGAAGCCGACCTGGCCGAGGCGGCCCGCGTGCTGGACCAGCACCTGGCCACGCGCACCTGGCTCGCCGGCGACGGCGTGACCCTGGCCGACTACGCCGTCGTGGCGCCGCTCATGTACAAGGACAGGGCGCGGCTGCCGCTGGATGCGTATCCGCACCTGCTGGCGTGGTTCGAGCGCGTCCAGGCGCTGCCTGCGTGGCAGCGGACGGACCACGCCTGGTAATCGGCTTTCACCCGTTCCAGTGCCGGCGCAGCAGGCCGTAATACACCGTGTCGGCCGGCTCGCCCTGCACGATCCACCGCTCGGGCATATAGCCTTCCTTTTGAAACCCGAGCTTTTCCAGCACCCGCGCCGAGGCCCCGTTGCGCGGGTCGACATCGGCCTCGATGCGGTTCAGGTCGAGCGCGGTGAAACCGTAGGCCAGCAGCGCGCGCAGCGCCTCGCTGACGTAGCCGCCGCCCCAGTGGGCGCGCGCCAGCGCATACCCCATTTCGCAGCGCCGGCTCGTTTCGACGAAGCGGTGCAGGCTCACGTTGCCGATCAGTTCTCCTGTCTCGATCACTTCGACGCCCAGGCGCATGCCGCTGCCGTCCGCATATGCGGCCTGCGTGGCGGCGATGTGCTCGCGCGACTGGTCCAGCGACGTCCACGGCCCGCTGCTCCAGTAGCGCGCCACTTCCGGATCGGAGAACACGGCGTAGTGCGCGTCGGCGTCGCGTTCTTCCATCCAGCGCAGTTTCAGGCGGGGCGTGAACAGTTCGATGGGGGTCAAGGTGGGCATGTGGTCTCCTGGAGGCCGACGGCGGCGAGGACCATGCCCGTGATCAAGCGCTCGGCGTCGTCGAAGTCGGACGGTTGCAGTTGTTCGCGGTCGAGCACGAGCGTCATCTGGGCGGCGAAGTCGGCGTACGACTGCGTCATCGCCCAGACGGCGAACAGCAGATGGGTGGCGTTGACGGGGGCGATCTTGCCTTCCGCGATCCAGCGCTCGAACACGGCGATGTCGGCACGCAGCAGCGGGATCACGCGGCGTCGGATCTGCTCGGCGTACAGCTTGGCGCCGCCGATCACTTCCATCGCATACACGCGCGACGCGAGCGGCTGCTCGCGCGAGAACGCCAGCTTCGCGCGCACGTAGGCGCGCAGGACGTCGCCCGGATCCTTGCCCGGATCGGCCAGGCTGGCCATGCGCGCGAGCCAGTCGTCCAGCACGTTGTCGAGCACGCGCTGGTAGAGCGCCTGCTTGGTCGGGAAGTAGTACATCAGGTTCTGTTTCGACAGCCCCGCGCGCTCGGCGACGGTGGCGATCGACGTGCCTTCGTAGCCGCATTCGGCGAACTGGCGGACGGCTTCGCCGAGGATAGTCGTTTCCACCTTGTCGCGGTGGCTCACGCGGTATTTGGCGGGGACGGTGGTCATGGTTGTTCTCCTCGGATCGAACGCAGGAAGTCGAGCAGGGCCGGCTCGTGGGCATAGGCGACATTGAAGCGGAACCAGGCCGTGCCGGGCGGGTGCAGCGTGAAGAACTCGCCCGGCGCCAGCAGGATGTTCGCACGCAGCGCCCGTTCGGCGATGGCGCGGCCGCTCGGCCCGGGCGTATTCCGGCCGGCGCTGACGAACATCCCCCCGCGCGGCCGCGCCAGCGGGACGAGGCCCGCGTCGCCGAGACGCTCGAGCGCCAGCGTGCGCGCGTCGTCCAGTTCCCGCACGAGACGCTCGACCTGCTTGCGGTACGCGCGGCTGCTGACGGCATCGTACACGGCGCGCTCGTTCACTTCGGACGTCGTCAGGCCCGTGAGCATCTTGACCCGGACCAGTTCCGGCATCAGGGAGCCGGACGCGCAGATGGAACCCACGCGCAGCACGGGTGACAGGGTCTTGGAAAAGCTGCCGATGCGGATCACGCGGCGCAGCCCGTCCATCGCGGCCAGCGACGAGTCGCCGCGTGCCGCGAGTTCGCGGTAGATGTCGTCCTCGACGAGCCAGAAATCGTACTGCTCGGACAGCGCCAGCAGCCGGTGCGCCTGTGCCTGCGACAGCGACGTGCCGAGGGGATTCTGCAGCACCGTGTTGACGAACATGAGCTTCGGCTGGCGCGCCTGGGCTTCGCGGGCGAGGACGTCCATGTCCAGGCCGTGCGCGCCGCGCGGGATGCCGACGGGGATGCAGCCATGATGGCGCACCAGCGCGAGCAGGTTGCCGTAGCCCGGATCCTCGACGAACACGACGTCGCCCGGCCGCGTGAGCGTGCGCAGGACGAGGTCGAACGCATGCGTGGCGCCGTGCGTGAGGAGGATCTGTTCGGGTTCGACGGCGCACAGATCGGCCGACAGGGTGGCCGCCAGATGCTGGCGCAGGCTGGGAAAGCCGAGCGGATGGCCATAGCCGCGCAGGCGGCCGGCCGGGATCTTCATCGCGTGGCGCACGGCGTCCAGGATCGTCGATTCGCCATACCACTCGGGCGGCAGCCAGCCGGCGCCGACGGGCAGCGCATCCGTCTGGCCGGAATAGAGGTCGGGCGTGAGCGTGTCCACGACGCTGGCGGCCGCGGGCAGGCAGGTCTGCTGCGCCGGTGCCTCCGTCCCGCGCGCGACGAAAAAGCCGGAGCCGCGCCGCGACGACAGCAGGCCCAGATGCAGCAGGCGGTCGTACGATTCGACGACCGTGAAGGTGCTGACGCCATTCACTTTTGCGAATTGTCGAACGGACGGCATCTTCGTCCCGGCGGGCAGTGCGCGCCGATTTACCATCTCGGCGATGGCCGCGACGATCTGGTCGACCAGGCTGCCGCGGCGCTGGCGGTCGATCGCCAGCACCGGCCATCCCTCGCTCTCGCTCTTTTCGGTTGAATCCATCGCCACTCCATGGGTGCGCTGTCGGCAACTGTACAGGCTATGCTACCGATACGGTTGGCCGTTTCCGCAAATTGTGTATATGTGCCACTGTTGTACTGCTGTCTATTATTGCATCATTGATTTTGCCAGTTGGTAAATTTTTCGCTACTGCCCGCGTGGGCACGGGGTGCCCACCCTATGCAGCTCATCGGTAGGGTGGGCTCCCCGAGCCCACGCGTAACGCCTAAAAGGGAGTCGCATGAACGAGTCCAGACCCGAATCGATGTCATCCTTCTGGATGCCATTCACCAACAACCGTGACTTCAAGGCACATCCGCGCCTCCTCGTCTCGGCACAAGGAATGTATTACAAGGACGTCGACGGCAACGCGGTCCTCGACGGCACCGCTGGCCTGTGGTGCGTCCCGTGCGGCCACGCGCAGCCGAAGATCGTCGCCGCCGTCAGCGAGATGGTCGGCCAGCTCGACTTCGCACCCACGTTCCAGATGGGTCACCCGGCCGCCTTCGACCTGGCCGAACGCCTGATGGACTACACGAACCACAAGTTCGGCCACGTCTTCTACACGAACTCCGGCTCGGAAGCCGTGGACACCGCCCTCAAGATCGCGCTCGCCTACCACAAGGCCCGCGGCGACGCCGGCCGTACGCGGTTGATCGGGCGCGAGCGGGGCTACCACGGCGTCGGCTTCGGCGGCCTGTCCGTCGGCGGCATCGGCCCGAACCGCAAGGCTTTCGGACCGCTGCTGCCCGGCGTGGACCACCTGCCGCACACGCACAACCTCGGCAAGAACGCGTTCTCGCGCGGCGAGCCGGAATACGGCACGGAGCTGGCCGACGAGCTGGAACGGATCGTCGCGCTGCACGATGCGTCCACCATCGCCGCCGTGATCGTCGAACCGGTGGCCGGATCGACGGGCGTGCTGATCCCGCCGAAGGGCTACCTGAAGCGCCTGCGCGAACTGTGCACCAAGCACGGCATCCTGCTGATCTTCGACGAAGTGATCACGGGCTTCGGCCGCCTGACGACGCCGTTCGCCGTCGACTACTTCGACGTCGAACCGGACATGATGACGACGGCGAAAGGCATCACGAACGGCACGGTGCCGATGGGCGCGGTGTTCTCGAAAAAATTCATCCACGACGCCTTCATGGAAGCGCCGGCCGGCATCGAGCTGTTCCACGGCTACACATATTCCGGCCACCCGCTCGCGTGCGCCGCGTCGCTCGCCACCCTGGAAGTGTTCAAGGAGCAGGGCATCCTCGAGAACGCCCGCGCCATGCAGCCGTACTGGGAGGACGCGGTGCACAGCCTGCGCGGCCTGCCGCATGTGATCGACATCCGCACCATCGGCCTCGTCGCCGGCATCGAACTGGAAAGCATCCCCGGCAAGGTCGGGGCGCGCGCGTTCGCCGCGTTCAAGCAGGCCTTCGCGGACGGCATCCTGATCCGCACGACGGGCGACATCATCGCGCTGTCGCCGCCGCTCGTGCTGGAGAAAAAACACATCGACGAATTGTTCGGCAAGCTGGCCGCCGTCCTGAAACACCTCGACTGAAAGAGACCATGGAGACCATCAACCACTACATCGGCGGCAGCGTCGCCGAAGGTACGGGCGGCCGCTACGCGGACGTCTACAACCCCGCGCTGGGCGAGCCCTGTGCGCGCGTGGCGCTGGCGAGCGGCGACGACATCGATGCGGCCGTCGCCGCCGCGAGCGCCGCGTTCCCCGCCTGGGCAGCGACACCGCCGCTGGCCCGCGCCCGCGTGCTGTTCAACTACCTGCAACTGTGCCAGCGCCACACCGACGAATTCGCGGCGCTGATTGTGCGCGAACACGGCAAGACGTTCGCCGACGCGCGCGGCGAAGTCGCCCGCGGCATCGAAGTCGTGGAATTCGCGGTGGGCATCCCGCAGATGCTCAAGGGCGAGTTCACGGACCAGATCGCGCGCGGCATCGACGCGTGGTCGATGCGCCAGCCGCTGGGCGTCGTCGCCGGCATCACGCCGTTCAACTTCCCCGTGATGGTGCCGATGTGGATGTTCCCTGTCGCCATCGCGTGTGGCAATACGTTCGTCCTGAAACCGTCCGAGCGCGACCCGTCTCCATCGCTGCTGCATGCGCAGCTGCTGAAGGAAGCGGGGCTGCCCGACGGCGTGTTCAACGTCGTCCAGGGCGACAAGACGGCCGTCGACGCGCTGCTCGACCATCCGGACATCCAGGCCATCAGCTTCGTCGGCTCGACCCCGATCGCGGAATACATCTATGCGCGCGGCAGCGCCGCCGGCAAGCGCGTGCAGGCGCTGGGCGGGGCGAAGAATCACATGGTCGTGATGCCGGATGCGGACATGGACATGGCCGTCGACGCGCTGATCGGCGCCGCGTACGGCTCGGCCGGCGAGCGCTGCATGGCGATCTCGGTGGCGGTGGCCATCGGCGATGCGGGCGATGCACTGGTCGCGCAGCTGGCCGAGCGCACCCGTGCCCTGAAGATCGCGGACGGCATGGCGGACGACGCCGAGATGGGGCCGGTCGTCACACTGGCGGCCAAGCAGCGCATCGAAAAACTGATTGGCGAAGGCGTGGAGCAGGGTGCGACCCTGGTCGTCGACGGCCGCGGCTTCAAGGTGCCGGAGCGCGACAACGGCTTCTTCGTGGGCGGCACCCTGTTCGACCACGTGACGCCCTCGATGTCGATCTACCAGCAGGAGATTTTCGGGCCGGTGCTGTGCGTCGTGCGCCTGCC
>Ga0187844_10002873_pt1 | contig 11857 bp, 10 predicted proteins | sample SpaLakP09_SKY_50_FD_134517 | JGI IMG/M metagenome (GOLD analysis project Ga0187844, IMG submission 134517) | Oligotrophic lake water microbial communities from Sparkling Lake, Wisconsin, USA - SP09_SKY_50 | ecosystem: Environmental > Aquatic > Freshwater > Lake | place: USA: Sparkling Lake...
CTACCACACCGTTCAAGACGGACTTGGAAGTGGACTACCCCGCCTTGCGGCACAACGTTGAGGTGTTGTTGAAGCGACCGGGTGCACGCGGCTTGTATCTCGGTTCGGTCTATCAAGAGTTCTGGACCCTCACTATGGACGAGCGCAAGCGCGTGACCGACGCGATCATTGACGCGGTTGCTGGCCGCGTACCGGTGATCGCCAGCATCACGCATACCTCGTACAAGGACAGCATTGAACTGGCGCGCCATGCGCAGCAAAGCGGCGCTGACTTGGTGATGTGCTGGCCACCTTATTTCGGTCCGCGATCGCCAGATGGTATCGTTGCCTTTTATGAGCGCATCGCCGAGAAGACGGACATCGGCATCTTTGTATACTGTTCCATGCTCTCGGAGATTGGCTACTACATTACACCCGAAGAGTTAGTGCGCCTCGCACAGATCGATACCATTGTGGGCGTTAAGGAAGCGTCGCTCAGCCTGGACAAGTTTTCGGCTATGTTGTCAGCAGCCGGCCACCTGCTGCCAATCAGTTGCCCTCTGGAGGAGTACCACCTCTACGGCCTTGCAGCCTTCGGTCCAAAAATCATGCCCAAATTCATTTTTGGATCGTCGCGTCCCATCTATATGCAAAGCGAAGAGAAACCTCATTGCGTCAATTTCTGGAACGCAATCGAGTCCGGCAACTACGATGCCGCACGCGAACCGCTGCATAAAATTCTGCGCGTTTCCAACCAACTTCATAGTAAGTTTCTAGCCAAAGGCACACACAATGTCGCGCTGACCAAACATATCATGAGCCTGTTCGGCATGATCTCCGGCGCGGTGCGCCCCCCTTTAGTGGCGCCGCCCGCTGACGAGATAGCACTAGCCATACGCGTTCTAGAAGCCGAGGGGCTGATTACACCGGCCAAACGTTGACCGCTTCGTCAAGGCAGCAGGAAGTATCCTCCACCCTATAGGCACCTGTTCCATGGGTTTGGCTACGGACCCAATGTTAGTGGTCGCCACTCGGTTGTTTATGAAAAGTGTCAAAGAACTAAGAGGGTTGACGGATCAGTGATTCCGCGCATCGTTTCAGGTAACACAAACGCATCAATCATCATGCTGTCCGAAAAGGAAGCAGATATGATCCTTCAGGATTTGAAAGCATAAACCTCTAAGCGATTAGCATTCAAGCTAACAAGGTTTCAATAGAGTGATTTGAAACGTCACATTAGAATAAAATTAATCCAACAATACCTAAGCGTCCAGACTCTGGACACCCCCTACCTGTCCAGGGCGGAGCGGTCAATAGTAGGGACAGCATTTACAGTTTTTGATGTAGAGCTTTTGATTACTTCATAGTAAGTGGAATGGCCAGGCAATAAATACTAAGGATAATTCTCCACGTTTTAATTCTCGCATTCAATGGTTTGAGCTCATGTCGCGGAGCTATTTAAAAATCCTTTAGCAGCAACTCTTCTCCACGATGCCTTCGAAGACGTTGGTTACAAATGCGACACCTTTAACAAAGCTCAATTGGCAATCAGATTCACACTTATGTTCCAAGCTAGCGAAAAGTGGTTTAAAGATCTCCCCAAATCCTCACTAAGTTACGATTTGCGCGTGACTTAATCTTGCTAACGGCTTCTCCGTCAAGCTTTGCAAGTGAGTTCGCCAAATCCAGCGCGACCGGCATAACATCCTTTCGCGCAACGATCTGATTAACAAGGCCCAATCGATCCATTTCACTTGCGTCGATACGTCTGCCAGTCACAACAATGTCCTTCGTTAGCGCAGGCCCAACATAAGTCAGTAAAGTTTCCATTGCTGGCTCGCTTATGGCACGGCCTAGCTCAATTTCAGGCATCCAGAAAAGAGCATCCTCCGAAGTAACTCGAAAGTCACAGCCCAGCGCCGTCATCATGCCGCCGCCTGCGGCGTGACCGTTGACGGCGCAGACCACTAGTTTGGGCATGGAAACAAGCTGCAAAACCACATGGCCAATCAATTCAGATAAGTGAGCTGCTATAGGTGCAAAAACACGCGAACGTTCCTCACCTTCGAGCCCAGCGACACTAGACCGGTCTGCGCCAGAACAAAAAACACTACCTTTGCCAGTCAAGACGACGACACACACTTCGTCTGATTCCTGCTGTTGCTCAAGAGCGAGTCTCAGTTGCTTGAGCAACTGCTCGTTCATTGCATTACGTTTTTCATCACGGTCCATCGCAACGATGGCAATCGGCCCAGAGCGCGTTACCTCAACCAATCCTAAATTTGTGATCATGTGTCGAACTTCAATAGATTTGCATTACTTAGCAAACCCAACGCCGGTCAAATCAACAGCGGATTTCCACATTTTTAGTTCACGCTCGATGAAGGTGCCAAACTGTTTGGGGTCAGCGGCATCTGCGGCCTGGGCGCCATTGGTCTTAATCCATTGTTTGAATTCAGCACTATCTAAAGCCTTGATGAGCGCTTGGTTAAGCTGCCCAATAATGTCAGGCGGCGTACCAGTCGGGGCAGCCAGACCAAACCAACCGGCAACTTCAAAGTTTGGAAGTTCTGCCTCTCCAATAGTTGGCACATCGGCAAGCACTTCCATTCGTTTACGAGATGTTACGCCCAATGGTCGGAGATTACCTTGTTTAATATGAGGCAACACATTAGGAATGTTGTCAAGTACAACATCAACGCGTCCTGATATGACGTCAGGATATATGAGCGCTGGGCTGCTATAGGGCACCTGCAGCATAGAAATCCCAGCGCGCTCCATGAACAACGAAGTGCTCAAGCTTGCAGTTGTCGCTGCACCCAGTGTTGCATAGGTTAATTTACCGGGACGGGCCTTTGCGTATTCAATCAGTTCCTTCAGGCTCTTGACCGGTAAGCCATTGGTCACTGCCATCACCTGTGGAACCATGCCCGCCAGTCCGATAGGTGCAAAGCTTTTGAGCGGGTCCCAAGGGAGATTGGGCACAACGTATGGGCCGATAACCTGAGTAGCACTTGTTGCAACAAGCAGCGTGTAGCCATCAGGTTTGGCGCGTGAAACAAAAGTTGCCCCGATCGTCCCAGACGCTCCGACTTTGTTATCCATGACGACAGGCTGTCCTAGTGTTCTGGACATATGCTGACCAAGTACACGTGCGCCTCCATCTGTGGTGGTCCCAGCTGCAAACGGCACGACAAAGACAATCGGTCGATTTGGATAGTCTGAGCTCCACGCCGACGACATGGAAACTACAGATGTGGCGGCAATTAAAAGTGAGTAACCTATTTTACGAAAGTTCATGATTTTCTCCTGTTATCTTGTGTTTACTGATCCTGCAATGAGCGAATAACTCCGTCTTTCTCCAAAGAAGAAATCTCAGCTTCTGTGAAACCGTGCTCTCGCAGAACCTGTCTTGTGTGCTCCCCTAGAAGCGGAGCTGGCATGCGCACGCCACCTTGTGTGCGGGACATCTTGATCGGAGTCCCGGCGATGACGGCGGGTCGCGAAAGGCCAGGCTGGTCCATCTCAACCAACATTTGACGCGCCGCGACATGCGGATCGGCAAAAATATCTTTCACGTCATTGACGGGGCCAAATGGAACCACACCACCTAAAGAGGTCTGAATTTCCGCCTTTGATCTGACGCAGGTCCAAGAGTTCACTATTTCATCTACTTTAGCTCTTCGCTCACGTCGTGCTGGTAGTGTTGCGAAATCAGGATGTGCGCCCACATCCGGCCGCCCCATAATGTTACAAAGCGATCGCCAAAAAGGGTCTGCTGGGCATGCAATGCTCACGAAGCCATCAAGCGCCTTAAAGACGCCGAATGGCACATACATGGGGTGAGAATTACCTTCTGGCTGCGGCACAAGTCCTGCGAACGAATGTTGGTAAACGATCCGCTCACAAAAGGCAAGCGCTGCGTCATACATTGCGACATCGACGAATTGCCCTTCATTCGTGCGCTCTGCATCTCGAACAGCAGAAACAATCGCAAAAGCCAGTAGCATCCCTGGGACGATGTCTCCAATCGCAGGTCCGACCTTCATCGGATGTCCTGGCCCTAGACCATTAATTCCTATCACCCCGCCCATAGCCTGATTGACCACATCGTAAGCTGGCCAATCGGCATAGGGACTGATGCCTGAGCGCGGATCACCAAATCCTCGTACACACGCATATACAAGCTTTGGATTTTCGCCTTTGAGTGTTTCGTACCCCAGACCAAGTCGCTCCATAACGCCAGCTCTGAAATTTTCTACAAGCACATCGGCATCGCGAACAAGTCGCTTCAATATTGCCTTACCATTTTCTGTTTTTAGATCAATAGCGACGCTGCGTTTATTTCTGTTAACACTGACGAACGAGCCACCCATCACATGATCTGTGTCTTCCTCCATGAATGGGCCAGTTGCGCGCGCGAACTCACCATCAAGGGGCTCGATCTTCAAAACGTCAGCACCTTGATCCGCTAACATCATCGTGCAGTAGGGGCCCGCCAACATCAAAGTGAGATCGATGACTTTCAATCCAGCCAGTGATCCCTTACCTTCAGTCAGGGAAGAGAAGGTTTTCATGACGTCCCCGCCGGCTCTTTGAAGTTGGCAACGCTAGGTTGTTCCACTGCGTTGGCATTTTGCCTTGCCTGATAAATCGTAGTGCGGCGAATTAGCATGATCGCGCGCTGGCGATTCGCTATGACGAGTTGTTCCGACTCCATGTAGTAATGCCCCTTACGTTCCCAAAGGCGAGTTATGGCGCCAGACACATCTAGGATGTCTCCAACGCGTGCTGGGCTGAAATTTTGTCCCTCAGCACTGATGTAAATGGGTGGTGTTGAATGTGCAAAACTAGCGTGCGCATGCTTTAGTGCAAAGCGTTGCAGATATGCCGGATGAATGATAGCGTCAGACAAGTAAATCGGTGATGAATCCAAAAATTCAGATGCCAGTCTGGCATTGGCCTCCTCTGAAACTGTTTCGCTTATGCAACTAAAGCGCATCCCCACGCTCATTGATTGCGGATCACCTGGTTGAGGTAAAGAAGGACGATTCAAAATAGGAAAATCTTCAAGGCTTGGCGCTTGCAGTCTATTGTCCGAAATAGATGCGCTCGCACTTGCCACCATCACACCAGATGCGTTGTGGACGGTCAACTGAACTGAGCGAGCACCTTCTTCGTGACGGACTTTGTCGGCAGAGATCACAAGCTCATCACCATCGTAGACTGGACGTAATGAGGACGAAGAAAGAATACCTTTTGAAAACCACTCATCGCCCCAACTCTCAAGTATCAGGCGCGTAAGGTAAGCGTAAACGTCGATGCCTGGAACCAGCGCAGCAGGATATCCTAGCGATCGAGCCATCACATCATCATGAAGAGATCCTGCGAACTCGGGACGTTGCACCACTTTTGCTACAATTTTGTGTGTCGTTGCTTTTAGTTCACTCAACATTTTTCAGCCTTTAATTAAGAATGCAAATCAGCACATTTATCAATACAGCCGCTTCCTCAACAAGTGTCCTATCCGTTCGTTCATCATCTCGGTACTGCCATCGGTATAGGTCAGCAGCTTAGCTGCTGCAAGATGCCTTGCAAGTGGGTAATCAGCCCTCAATCCATTCGCGCCCATCGCCTGAATGCACGCCGCGACACCAGGCAATGTGCGATCGCTACCGAATTTTTTCGCCATGGCTGCAGCCTCTTGCGCGTCCTGCGCGGAGTCGATCAGTCGAGCGCCGCGATATGTTAGAAGTCGCAATGCCTCAAGATCCGTTGCCACATCCACCAGCGACCAGCGCAAACCTTGAAAATCCAAGATTGATGCGTTGAAAGCTCTGCGATCATTGCAATACTTCAATGCCGTGCTGAGTGACGAATCCAACAACCCAGCATTCATAGCCGATACATGAACGCGAGCTCTGTTCACACCGCTCATTGCTGATTTGAAACCTTCGCCCGGGGGGTAGATGACGCGATCATCGGAAACGAAACAATTTTCAAGCGTGAATCCTCCAACGCCCGTCGCATGCCCACCATGCAACTCATAGGCTGCATGACGTTTGAAGCCAGGGGAGTCAGCAGAAACAACAAAACACGCAATACCCCGGTTGCCTTGAGCAGGATCTGTCTGTGCATAAGTTAGTATGATTCCCGCCACCGCAGCGTTGGCAATCCAGCCTTTCTCACCAGTGAGTCGCCATCCACCTTCAACCCGGCTTGCTCGCATGGATATTGCTGAAAAGTCACTGCCGCTGGACGGTTCTGTCATGGCCGTACAACCAATAACTTCCCCTCGTAACAACCTAGGAAGCAAAGCTTGCACGGTTATGGTTGGAGCGGACTCGGCGATGCGAACGGTAACGTTATGATGTTGCATAAGCGCGAACATGAACGCTAGGTCATGCTTACTCATTTCTTCAGCCATGCGCATTTTGGCTGAAAATGGCATCCCTAACCCGCCTTGCGCTTTAGGTAGCTCCACACTCGAAAAACCTGCGGCGCATGCGCGTTGCAAAACCTCTACTGGGGGGCGACGTGAGTATTCCCAATCCTTTGCGTATGGAGCGATCTCGATTTGACCAAACAAACGACAGCGATCAATGAAGTCGCAGACCTCTGGGCCAAGTTCAGCGTCAAATTCTTCTGTGGCTGTCATAAATTTCAGAGATTGGGGTTAACAACCATGCGCCCTTTAATCTTGCCATCAAGTAGATCTTGGGCCGCTGGAATTGATTGCTCGAGATTAATCACACCCGAAGTCATGCTGTGGATCTTCTCGTGAAACATCTCTTTAGCAAGTTGAGACCATGCCGAAAGGCGCCGTGCATAGGGCGCATGTACGCTGTCGATACCCACGAGAGTGACGCCACGCAATATGAACGGCGCAACCGTCACAGGGAACTCCATACTTTCAGCTAATCCACAAGCCGCCACAATGCCAGCATATCGCGATGCTGCACATGCGTTGGCGAGTGTCTGCCCTCCTACGCTGTCGATCACAGCGGCCCAGCGCTCCTTTTGCAGTGGCTTACCCTTTTGATTGAGGGTGGAACGGTCTATCACTTCAGCGGCACCTAATTCGCGAAGACGTGCGCTTTCTTCCATACGACCTGTTGAGGCAACGACGTGAAAGCCGCGACTGGCGAGCAGCGCAATGGCAAAGCCGCCAACGCCACCATTTGCTCCCGTGACAAGACATTCGCCCATACTCGGGTTGACTCCAGCTTGCTCGAGCGCTTGCAATGCAAGCATCGCTGTATAACCAGCTGTGCCGATGGACATGGCCTGCATGGTAGAGAGGCCCTCAGGTAGCGGCACGAGAAAGTCAGCGGGCACGCGGGCATACTGTGCGAGACCGCCCCATCGCGTTTCGCCAACACCCCAACCGTTGAGTACAACCCGGTCACCGACACTAAAGCGCGAGTCGCTGCTTGAATGAACCTTGCCTGCGATGTCGATGCCCGGCACCATTGGCCAAGTTCTCACCACCGGCGACTTGCCGGTGATCGCCAGCCCGTCCTTATAGTTTAGGGAGGAGAAATCAACCTGCACCATGACCTCTCCTGGAGGCAGGCTCGATTCATCTAGCGTCGTAACACGGCTGACAGTCGTCGTTCCGGATTGTTCAAGCAAAAGTGCTTTAAACATCATATTTTTTTCCAAGCAATTCAAAAAACATCCGTGCGAACAACACCATAGGTTGCGCATCGCGAGTGAGTTTGGCGCGAAGAATTGCTCCTTCCCATCCAATCCAGAAGAACGCCGACAATTGATCTTTATCAAGAGTACGGCTGATTTCACCGCAGCGGACCGCATCTTCCAAACATTGGGCCATTGTCGCCTGCCATGAGATGAGTACGCCCTCAAGTCGTTGGCGAAAACGATCGTCAAGGCCGCCAAGTTCCTGACCCATGTTTCCTACTAGACATCCGCGCTGAAAATGGAACTTTGCCATGCCACGCTGCGCTTGTGAAATGAAAATTCTCACGCGTTGCAGGGGTGGTACAGATGTGTCGTTCAAAGTGCGATCGAGTACTTTTTGGAAAAATACTGCGTAGCTGTCAATTACCGCTTCACCGAATTCATGCTTGTCAGCGAAATGGTGATAGAACGAGCCCTTGGGGATACCAACTCGCTTGAGTACCTGTTCAACTCCTGTGACTTGGAAGCCACGCTCAGTGCAAAGCTCAACCCCACAGCGAACCAGCGCTTCGCGCGTGATTTCACCTCGCGTTGTAGTGCGAGTCGCCCGATAAGGTGATTGGGGGAGCAGTGAACCAACTGAGGTTTCTTGCTGCATTCTTGGCTTTCCTTGTGATGTTTTAGGACTAGGTTGAGTTGACAAACTAGACCGGTCGGTCTATTCTAAACATCATTGATGTATCGAGTCAACCCACTGTCAACCCCCAAGGAGATGAAGATGAACTTGCCCAGAAAAACCGCTTTGCTAGCGGCCATAGCCGGCGCTCTGATCTGCGCCACGAACCTGGTGATGGCGCAGTCCTACCCCAACAAGCCGGTGAAGCTGATCGTGCCCTTTCCTCCGGGAGGATCAACTGATATCGTGGCGCGAATCATCGTGCAAAAGTTCTCTGAGAAGCTGGGACAAAACGTCTACATCGAAAACAAGGGCGGCGCCAGCGGAATGATCGGTACGACCGAAGCTGCTCGCGCAGAACCCGATGGTTACACCCTACTGATAGTCTTTGACTCACACGCGACCAACCATTACTTGTACCCCAACCTGAGATACGACACTTTCAAGTCATTTGACTACATCACACTGATAACTGTATCCCCCGTTCTCCTTGCCTCCGCTAAATCTCTTACTGTTAACACGACCGGCGAACTGATCGCCTACGCCAAGGCAAGACCCGGCATGGTGACTTACGGCTCCTCGGGTACAGGCACTTCCAATCACCTAAACGCGCTTGTCTTTGCAGACCGCGCCGGATTCACTGCCACACATGTGCCGTACAAAGGAGGTGGTCCCATGACCAGTGCGATCGTCACAGGTGAAATCAATTTTGTCGTAGGGACCGTTGGCGGGCTACTGCCCCACGTTCGCTCGGGCATGATCAAGCCGCTGGGCATAGGCAGCAAGCAGCGCATACCGCAGTTGCCCGACACCCCGACCATTGACGAGATCCTGCCAGGCTACGAGGCAAACTCATGGATCGGGCTAGTCGCGCCGGCGGGCTTGCCCAAAGATGTTCAGAACAAAATACACACCGCTATGGTGCAGACGTTACAGGACCCAGAGGTGAACCAGAAACTAACCGGCATCAGCTTCCAAGTGGTGGGCAGCTCGCCAGCTGCTTTCCTAGAAAAAGTCCGACAAGAATCGGAAATCATGGGCAAGTTGATCCAGTCAAGAGGAATCAAGGTCGAGTAAGGATGCGGCAAACCTTGGCATACCCAACATACGCCGATGCCCCCCTGCACGAGCATTTGCGTAGCCACGGGAGACAAAAGCCGAACAGCACAGCCATCATCTGGTACGGCCGAGAAATCACATATGGCGAGTTAGATGCCCTGAGCGATGCCTGCGCAGCAGTTCTTCATCGCCATGGTGTTAGAAAGGGTGACTCTGTAGCCCTCTTCATGCAGAACTGTCCACAGTACATGATTGCGCACTTTGGCATACAGAAGCTGGGGGCCATCGTCAGTCCTTGCAGCCCGCTGTTCAAGGCGCGTGAATTAGCATACCAATTATCAGACCTAGGCGCACAAGTCATCATTGCTGCGTCCAACCTGATATCTCTCGTTCATTCGATCAGGATGGAAACGCAGGTCAAGACTGTGTTGAGCATTTGCTACACGGACCTCCTGCCTAATCACCCAACCTACTGTCTTCCTGCTGATCTCAAGGAAACTGCGCCTGCCGAAAAGTCCAAAGACACAGATCTGCTCGAAGCAATACTTCTAGAGGACGAAGCTCCTCCAAAACCCGCGATTGAGATGGATGACGTTGCATTGCTCGTCTACACTTCAGGCACGACAGGGCGCCCTAAAGGAGCCATGCTCACCTTTCGCAATTGCATGTTCAAAACAGCAGGGCTTGCCAAGTTGGCAGAGCTGACTTCGTCTGATGTTCATTTGGCTATTCCACCGCTTTATCACATATCAGGTATGTTGTACGGCATGAACATGCCAATTCTTACCGGCGCACCTGTGGTCTTGCACTTTCGATTCCATGCGCTTTCCACACTCGAGTCGATTCAAACCCACAAGGTGACTTACTGGAAGGCCATCGCACCCATGCTCGTAGCGGCGATGGATGCGGGAGGTGAGAAAGTGTTCGATCTATCAACGCTTCGCGTTACCAGCGCATCGAGTTTTGGTATCCGCACCACGCCAGAGTTGTCAGAGCAGTGGCGAAAATTTACAGGCTGCATAGCAACCGAAGCTGGGTATGGGCTTTCAGAGACTCACACCGGAGATGCGGTGACGCTGTCCAGTGAGCTACGCTGGGGTACTAACGGAAAGCTAATGCCCGGGGTCCAATGCCGCATTCTTGATCCGAGCACTGGCCGAGAATTATCTCCTGGCGAGCAAGGAGAAATCGTACTGAAGAGTGAAGGGAATTTTCTTGGCTATTGGAATCAACCCGACAAAACGGCCGAAACTCTGCGTGAAGGCTGGGTGCATACAGGCGACATTGGCAAAATGGATCAAGATGGTTACCTGACTTTATTGGGGCGGATCAAAGAGCTTATCAAGGTGTCCGGCTACAGTGTTTTTCCTGAGGATGTAGAAGCACTTCTGCGCGAACACCCTGATATCCAGCAGGTCGCAGTGACTGGTTTTGCTGACCCAAGCAAGGGCGAAGTAGTCAAAGCGTTCATCGTACTTCGACCAGAGGGACGAGGTTCAACGACAGCGGATTCATTGATCGCCTGGAGCCGTGAGAACATGTCTGCTTACAAGGTGCCTCGTTATGTCGAATTTCTCGATGAACTACCGACCACAGCATCAGGAAAGGTGATGCGGCGCCTCTTGTAATTTTCAAAATTTTGATTGTTGTTAGTAATACTCTCGCGCCTTGTCGCTCCAAGAATATAAGAAAAACCCAGAACGAACGACGCTGTTCTTCACATAAAGTCATCCTAGGCCCAAGTCACCAAACCACTAGCGTCCAGACTCTCGACACCCCCGACCCGTCCAGAGCGAGTCGGTATCGAGCTCGACTCAGCACCCACGGTGGGGACCTACACAAGTTCAATGACAAATTTCACTTAAGTTGGCTTGCTATCTGCAATGTGCTGCATTCCAAGCTCGTTAAGAATTTCATACGTGTGCTCCCCATGCTTTGGAGCCGGAAAGCGAACCGAGCAGGGAGTTTCCGAAAGCTTGAGTGGGAACCCTACCATTTTGACAAGTCCGTGAGAGGGATGATCAACCTCAAGAACCATTTCTTGGTGAATCATTTGCGGATCGTTTAAAGCTTCACCAACATTCTGCACACGACCACACGGAACGCCACCGCTATTAAGTCGGTTGATCCAATTGGTCTGAGTATCAGTCTTAAGGCGTTCATTTATAAGGGAATTCAACTCTTTGCGATGAAGTAGGCGCAGTTCATTGGTCTTGAACCTTTCGTCTGACAATAAATGTGCAAGATCAATTATGGATAAAAAGCGGGACAAGACATCATCAGTGCTGGGTGCGACAGCTATTTCTCCATCGCTCGCACTGAACATTCCGTACGGCGCCGCGATAGGATGGTCATTGCCAGTTCGAGTTGCAAGTTGCCCAGTCGCCAGATAGTCTGATGTCAGATAGGCAAACATGCTCAACATGCTGGTCATCATTCCGGCGTCAACTCGTTGTCCTCGACCAGTGAGTTCGCGCGCACGTACAGCGCAGACAATAC
>Ga0187844_10002874_pt1 | contig 11855 bp, 7 predicted proteins | sample SpaLakP09_SKY_50_FD_134517 | JGI IMG/M metagenome (GOLD analysis project Ga0187844, IMG submission 134517) | Oligotrophic lake water microbial communities from Sparkling Lake, Wisconsin, USA - SP09_SKY_50 | ecosystem: Environmental > Aquatic > Freshwater > Lake | place: USA: Sparkling Lake...
GCCCATGGCTCGGCCTTGCTGAGCAACAAGGATGGGGGAAGCGAGTCACGCATGCTGATTTCCGTTGCGCTCAACGGCGCCGCACAACAGCTGAGCCGCAGCGCGGCCCAGCTGGAAAATGCGGTCAATCTGGAACCTAGCCTGCAAGCCACTCTGGCCGCGCCCCTCAAGGCGGGCCTGGACGGCCTGGCAGCCTTCGACAAACTGGTTCGCAGTGAGTTGCTTCTGAATGAAAAGCCCAGCCTGAGTCTGAGCGATTTCAACAACCGGGCCAATAGCGCCCTGGAGGTTCATTTCAAGCTGATGGACCAGACCCAGGATTCGCTGGCCCAGGCGCTGGAGCAACGCAGCGCCTCCGTGCAACGCAAGGTCTGGACCGAGACCGGCCTGTTCTTCCTGTTAATCGCCGTGGCCGTGGGCCTGATGATCGCCATCGTTCACTCGATCACCCGGCCGCTGAGCAGTGCCATGCAGGCCGCCGAGGCCGTGGCTCAGGGTGACCTGAACTATCGGATCGAAGACAAGGGGCAGGACGAGGTCGCCGCATTGCTGCAGAAGTTGGGCCTTATGCAAAGCAATTTGCGCGAACGCGCCACCCAGGACGCAGCGTCCCTGGCCGAATCCAGCCGAGTCAAACAGGCCTTGGATCGCTGCTCGACCAATGTGATGATTGCCGGCGCCGACGCCCATATCGTCTATATGAACGGCTCGGTGCAGAGCATGATGCAACGCAATGAGGACGAGCTGCGCAAGGTCTTGCCGCAATTCGACGCCAAGCGCCTGATCGGCCAGAACATTGACGTCTTCCACAAAAACCCCTCCCACCAGCGCAATCTGCTGGCCGGACTCAACGGCGAGTACAAAACACAGATCAAGGTGGGCTCGCTGACCTTCTCGCTGATCGCCAACCCCATCATTGACGCGCAGAACCAACGCCTGGGTACGGTGGTGGAGTGGAAGGACATGACGGCCGAACTGGCCGCGCGCGACCGAGAGTTGCAGTTGGCCGCTGAAATGTCCCGCGTCAAGCAGGCTCTCGACATCTGCTCGACCAATGTCATGATTGCCGACCCGGACGGCAACATCATCTACAACAACGGCTCGGTGGCGCAGATGATGCAGCGCAATGAGTCCGAGTTGCGCAAGGTCTTGCCGCAATTCGATGCCCGCCGCATCGTCGGCTCCAATTTCGATCAGTTCCACCGCAACCCCGGCCACCAACGCAATTTGCTGGGCGGACTGAAGAGTGAATATCGGACCGAAATCAAGGTCAGCAATCTCACCTTCTCGCTGATTGCCAATCCCATCTTCGACGCCCAACAGCAACGCTTGGGCACGGTCGTGGAATGGAAGGATCGCAGCGCCGAGGTGGCGGCCGAACAGGAAGTCAGCACCATGGTGGACGGCGCCACCCAAGGTGACTTCGCCAACCGCATTGCCTTGGAAGGCAAGGAGCCCTTCTTCCGCATGCTGGGTGAGAAGTTCAACGCCCTGGTCGACACCGTCAGCGGCACCATCCGTGAGGTGCGCGCCGCAGCCGATCAGCTCAGCAGCGCCTCGGATCAGGTGTCACAGACCTCCCAATCGCTCTCGCACTCGGCCTCGCAACAGGCCGCCAGCGTCGAACAAACCACCGCCTCATTGCAGGAAATGGCCTCCTCGGTCAAACAGAATGCCGACAGTGCCAATGTCACCGACGGCATGGCCACCAAGGCCGCCAAGGAAGCCATGGATGGTGGCGCGGCCGTGGGCACCACGGTCAACGCGATGAAGTCCATCGCGACCAAGATTTCCATCATCGACGACATCGCTTACCAGACCAATCTGCTGGCCCTCAACGCCGCCATCGAAGCCGCTCGCGCGGGCGAACATGGCAAGGGCTTTGCGGTGGTGGCGGCCGAGGTGCGCAAGCTGGCCGAACGCAGCCAGGTGGCGGCCCAGGAAATCGGCACCCTGGCTGGCTCCAGCGTACAGATGGCCGAGAAGGCCGGCCAGCTTCTCAACAATATGGTGCCCTCCATCCAGAAGACATCCGAACTGGTGCAGGAGATTTCGGCCGCCTCGGGTGAGCAGTCGGAGGGCGTTTCGCAAATCACCGCGGCCATGAACCATCTGTCCACCGCGACGCAGCAAACCGCCTCGGCCTCCGAGCAGCTGTCGGCCACGGCCGAGGAGTTGTCGGCCCAGGCCTCCCAATTGCAGGAACAGATGGCCTTCTTCCGCCTGGCCGATGACCACGACACGGGCGGCTCTCGAGGTCGGTCCGGCAAGCATCGTTAAGCCTCAGCCCAGCCCCCTCGCCTCCCGATCTGAAAGCCTGCCATGCGCACCAATTTGCCCGTCACCCAACAGGAGTTCCTGCTCAGGGAGGGCATGACCATCGTGTCACGCACCGACCTGAAGGGCCGCATCACCTATATCAACGACGACTTCCTTGAAGCCAGCGGCTTCGCGGAGGCCGAGTTGATCGGCCAGCCTCACAACATCGTCCGCCATCCGGACATGCCAGAAGAGGCTTATGCGGACATGTGGTCGGTGCTGAAGAGCGGCCGCCCCTGGACAGGCATCGTCAAGAACCGCTGCAAAAACGGCGACCACTACTGGGTGGTAGCCAATGCCACACCGGTCAAGGAGGGCGATTCGGTGATGGGCTATATGTCGGTGCGCACCCGGCCCTCACGGGAACAGGTGGCGGCGGCCGAAAACCTGTATCGCCTCTTCAAAGAAGGCAAGGCGCGCGGCTGGGTCATCCGTGAGGGACAGGGTGTACGCACGGGCTTGGCCGACAGCATCCGGCAATTGTTCTCCGGCCTGGGGCAAACCAGTAAGACGAGCATGGCCGGCCTGCTGCTGGCCCTGGGCACCCTGCTGCTGGGCTATGCCATGGCCAAGCACGACGGCTGGCTGAGCGGCCTGGGCCTGTTGGCCGCCATCATCGGTGGGTGGAGCTTGGCGATCATCAGCCGCCGCCTGCGCCAGACCTTGCTCACCGCGGGCTCGCAGTTTGAGATGTTTGGCCAGGGCCGCTTTGACGGTGTGGTCAAGATCGAAGGCCGGGACGAGCTGGCAGGCATGATGTTGGCCCTCAAGCGCGTGCAAACTCGCCTGGGCTTTGAGTTCGCCGACACCCGCAAACGCGCGGACGAGGCCGAGCGTATCCGCCAAGCCCTGGATGTGGCCGCCACCAACATCATGGTGGCCGATGTGGGCTACAACATCATCTACGGCAATGCCTCGCTCAAGACCATGTTGGCCAATGCCGAGGAAGATATACGCAAGGACCTGCCTCGCTTCAGCGCGGCCACGGTCATCGGCAGCAATGTCGATGTCTTCCACAAGAACCCCGCCCATCAGCGTGGCATGCTTGATCGCCTCAGCGCTGCCCACAAAACACGCTTGACGATTGGCGGCCGGCGCTTCGACCTGATCGTCAACCCGGTGTTGGTGGAAGGCAAACGCCTGGGCACCGTGGTCGAGTGGAAGGACATGACGGCCGAGCTGGCCGCCGCCGAACGCGAGCAGACCCTGGCGGCGGACAACGCCCGCATCCGCAGCGCCCTCGATGTGGCAGCCATGCCGGTACGCATCTCGGACGACAACGGCAACATCGTCTATGCCAACGAGGCCTTGCTGAGCATTCTGCGGCGCGACGAAGCCGCCTTCCGTGCCGAGCTCCCCAACTTCGACGCCCGCAAGGTGGTGGGCGGCTCCATCGGCATGTTCTACAAGGACGCCGCCGCCGCGGTGCAGCGCATGCTCACCCTGCAAGAAACCTCGCGTGCGGCCATGGTGCTGGGCGGCCGCAACTACGACGTCACCACCTCGCCGATCCGCAACGAATCGGGTCGCTTGATAGGCACGGTCGGCCAATGGCAGGACCGCACCGAGCAGCTGGCGGCCGAGCAGGAGTTCAACGCCCTGGCGACAGCGGCCAGCGGTGGTGATCTGAGCCAGCGCATTCCGACCGCCGACAAGACCGGCTTCTTCAAACAGATCGGCGAGAAGTTCAATGAGCTGATCGAGACCGTCAGCGGCACCATCCGCGAGGTGCGTGCGGCGGCCGAGCAACTCAGCAGCGCCTCGGATCAGGTCTCGCAGACCTCGCAATCGCTCTCGCACTCGGCCTCGCAACAAGCCGCCAGCGTGGAGCAAACCACGGCGTCCTTGCAGCAGATGGCGGCCTCGGTAAAGCAGAACGCCGACAGCGCCAATATCACCGATGGCATGGCCACCCGCGCCGCCAACGAGGCTCAGGAGGGCGGCGAAGCGGTCAGCCAAACGGCCGAAGCGATGAAATCCATCGCGACCAAGATCTCCATCATTGACGACATTGCCTACCAAACCAATCTGCTGGCCCTCAATGCCGCCATCGAGGCCGCCCGCGCGGGTGAGCATGGCAAGGGCTTTGCGGTGGTGGCGGCCGAGGTGCGCAAGCTGGCCGAACGCAGCCAGGTGGCCGCCCAGGAAATCGGCGCCCTGGCCGGCTCCAGCGTGCAACTGGCCGAGAAGGCCGGTGCCTTGCTGGGCGATATGGTGCCCTCCATCCAGAAGACCTCGGAGCTGGTGCAGGAGATCTCCGCCGCCTCGGGCGAACAATCACAAGGCGTGGGGCAGATCACCACGGCGATGAACCACCTCTCCACCACCACGCAGCAAACCGCCTCGGCCTCGGAACAACTCTCGGCCACGGCCGAGGAGTTGTCGGCCCAGGCCGCCCAGTTGCAGGAGCAGATGGCCTTCTTCCAACTGGCCGATGACAAACCCACGGCCGGCACACGCGGCAGTGGCGCCGCCCTGCACGGCCAGGCCCGCGCGCCGGTCGCACCACGCGGCTCGGGCTCGGGCTCGGGCTCGGGCTCGGGCTCTGCGGGCGGCGGCCGCGTCAACGCGACCCGCGCCAATTACGAGGCCAATCAACAGCGCAATTCACCCGCCGCGCCGCAATTCAAGCCGCCCGCGCTCAGCAGCAAGCCGCGCGGCGGCGGCGCAGCCGGTGAAATCGATGAGTCCTATTTCAAACGCTTTTAAGGAGCAGCCATGAGCACAGGACATGGCGCACCGGCAGACATTCTGCTCAGCGCGATTGCCGAGCACGCCAAGGACGGCCCGATGCAGCAATTGCTGCGCCTGGCCGTGGGCCGAGAGACCCTGGTGATCCCCATCGAGGTGGTGCGCGAAATTCTGGAAGTGGGCCGCATGACCCCCTTGCCGCAGACGCCGCCCTTCGTCCGCGGCGTGATGAATCTGCGCGGCGCGGTGGTGCCGGTCGTCGACCTGGGGGCGCGTTTTGGTCTGGGCATCACCGAGCTGGGACGACGCACCGCCATCATCGTGGTGGAAGCCAAGGGCGACGAGGACTACGACCGCCTGATTGCGGGCGTGCTGGTCGATGCCGTCTTTGAGGTGTTGGAGGTCGACAGCAAACGCATCGAACCCGCGCCCAGCCTGGGCGTGGCCATCTCGCCCGAGTTCTTGGCCGGCATGGTCAATGTGCGCGGCAGCTATGCCGCACTCTTGAATCTGGACCAGGTGCTCTCGCCCTCCGCCCTCTCGGCCTTGATGGCCGCGCCTCAACCCGCTTGAGCCCAGCTCCATCAACGACGCTATGAGCAATCTTTCCCCACAGTCTTTCACAGCAATTACCGATTTATTTCATCGGATCTCCGGCATCCGCCTGACCGAGGCCAAGCACGCATTGGTGCAGAGCCGGCTGCAGAAGCTGGCGACCGACTCTGGCGAGCCCGATCTGAATGTGTTTGTGCAGAAAATGGTGCGTGGCCAGATGTCCGAGGACATGCTGGTCAGCGTGGTGGACAAGCTGACCACCAATGAGACCTACTTCTTCCGTGAACCGGCTCATTTCGAGGATCTGGCCCGGCGTGCGGCCGCCCATCGCGGCGGTGGCGAATTCCTGGTCTGGAGCGGCGCCTCCTCCTCCGGCGAAGAGGCCTACAGCATCGCCATGGTGCTGGCCGACAAACTGGGCACCGCGCCCTGGACCATCCACGGCACCGATCTGTCGACCTCGGTGGTGGAAAGCGCCCGCCAGGGTCTCTACCCGATGGAACGGGCCCGCAACACCAGCAAGGACTATCTGCGGCGCTTCTGCCTGCGCGGTGAAGGACCTTATGACGGCCAACTGCTGATCATGAAGGACTTGCGCGCAAGGGTGAAGTTCCAATGCGCCAATCTGATGCAGCCCTTGCCCGCGCTGCCCATGTTCGATGTCATTTTCCTGCGCAACGTCCTGATCTATTTTGACACCCCGGCCAAGCGGGCCATCGTGGCCAGAGTGATCGAACGCCTAAAGCCAGATGGCGTGCTTTACCCAGGTCATGCCGAGTCTTTGGCGGCATTGGACCTACCTCTCAAGGCCATCGCTCCTGCCATTTACCAACACGCATGATTTCTGGGTGACCGTCATGAACAGGCCTTTTGCCAATTCCCCGCCTCCGCGCCTGCCACCTCTTGGCAATTCACAGAAAGTCATGAACCTGATGCCGGGTCAATGGTACTTCGGCCAAGGCGCGCTGCTGCGCACTCTGCTGGGCTCCTGCGTTGCCATCACCTTGTGGCATCCGGCCAAGCAATGGGGCGGCATGTGCCATTACCTGCTGCCCTCGCGCAGCCATCGCGGTCAGGGCGCATTGGACGGCCGCTATGGCGATGAAGCGATCGAATTGCTGGTGCAGTCACTCAAGCGCACGGGCACCAAGCCCAGCGACTACCTGGCCCATCTCTACGGCGGTGCCGACACCATGCCCGACGGTATGAACGTTAAATTCAATGTGGGTCAGCGCAATATCGAGCAGGGCTGGGCCTTGATCGATCAGCACGGCTTCCAGCTGCAGGACGTGGATGTGGGAGACAACGTGCCGCGCACCGTGTCCCTGGATCTGCCCAGCGGCAAGGTCGAGGTCAAGCGTGGCCAGGGCGGCCGCTGACTTGAAACGAATTCCAACCATAAAGATTTCGGAGCCTGCCCATGAGTGAAGCCCTTCGCGTCGCCGTGATCGACGACTCGGCCGTTGTCCGCAAGCATCTCACCGGCCTGCTGGAGGCGGCCGGCATCAAGGTCATCATGACGGCCAGCGATCCGCTGTTCGCCTGGCCCAAGCTGGAGGCCAACTGGCCCGACGTCATCGTGCTCGACGTGGAAATGCCGCGCATGGACGGCATCAGCTTTCTGCGCCAGCTGATGCGCGACCACCCCATGCCCGTGGTGATGTGCTCCACGCTGACCGAGGCCGGTTGTGAGACCACCATGCAAGCCCTGGCGGCCGGTGCCGTCGGCTTTGTCACCAAGCCAAAAATCGGCCTGCGCGACTTTCTGGAAGACCCGGGCAATGGCCTGGTCGGCATGGTGCGCGCGGCCGCGAGGTCCAATGTACGCGCCCTGCCTATCGCAAGCAGCGAGCCGGGCCAGCCTGGTCAGCCCGGCAGCCGCGCCAAGGCGCCCTTTAACCCGGCGGCCTTTGCCAGCAATTTGGCCATGGCGGAAACCACCGACCGCGTGATCGCCTTTGGCAGCTCAACCGGCGGCGTGCAAACCATCGAGGCCGTGCTCAGGCAGTTGCCACGCACCATGCCCGGCATCGTGCTGGTTCAGCATATGCCGGAAAAATTCACCCAATCCTTTGCCTCCCGCCTCAACGCCATGACCGATCTCGAGGTGATGGAAGCCAAGGACGGCGACCGCGTCATCAACGGCCGCGTACTGGTGGCACCGGGCGGCCGCCATATGCAGCTCAAGCGCAGCGGTGCCCAATATGTGGTGGAGGTACGCGACGGCCCTCTGGTCAACCACCACAAGCCCTCGGTCGATGTCTTGTTCAAGTCGGTGGCGCAATGCGCGGGCCGCAATGCCATAGGCGCCATCTTCACCGGCATGGGCGATGACGGTGCACGCGGCTTGCTTGAAATGCGCAAGTCCGGCGCCACCACCCTGGCACAGGACGAAGCGAGTTGTGTCGTCTACGGCATGCCCAAGGCAGCGGCGGAACTGGGCGCGGCCCAGCACATCGTTTCCTTAGCGGCCGCACCCGCCGCCTTGATCAAGCTCAGCGGCGTGGCGGGCTGATAAAGGGAAGGCCGGGCCTGTGGACTCGGCCCTGAGGGAGTCAGCGGATCAGCGGATCAGCGGATAACCTTGCCAATCACCTTCATCAACTCCAGCGGGCTGAAGGGCTTGATCAGATATTCGTCGGCACCCGCCTTCAGGCCGGCTTGGCGGTCGCTGTCCTGCCCGCGAGCGGTCAGAAGAATGACCTTGGTGCGCTTAAGACCGGGGTCAGATTTGACCCGCTGGCATACCTGCAATCCGTTGAGACCGCCGGGCATCATCACATCCAACAAGATCAGGTCGGGACGAAAGCTGCTGGCCTTGCGCAGCCCCTCATCCCCGTTGGGCGACTCCTCGATTTCGTAGTCATCGAACTCCAGCGTTACGCGGATAAGTTCACGGATTTCCTCTTGATCTTCGACGATAAGAATTTTCTTCACGATGGCTACCTCAAAAGGTCTTTAGTAACGCTACGCCATGATGCCTCAGCGTAGGCGGGCGGTGTACAAATTTGCATCAGAAAAACGAGTCCTATGCACGCAAAAACAGACGAAATTGCCTAGCGTTTATGCGTCAAGAACGCGATGATTGGGTCGAAATAACGATGTGACCACTCGGTATATGGCAGCCCAAGACTCCGACCCTAACGTCGATTTGCGAAGCACCGAGTGATGCCGATGACATTCGTTGGACCTAGAGGATGCTCCGTTGCATGAATACTCATCCCGCACTACTCAATAGCAACAAGAGCCAAGACATCACCATCTTGTTGGTGATCCTGGTCAATGCCATCTTGGCCATAGGCCTGGCTTACTACAACCAGGCCCTGCCCTTGGCCTTGAAGGTCGCGCTGCCCAGCCTGCTGATCGGCGGGCTTAGCTATCGCTTCGCGGGGGGACGCATTAGCAGCCGTTTGGTTTTAGCAACAGTGTTGGTGGTGCTGGTCGCGCTGCAGCTGCAAATCACCCAAGGTGCTACCAATATCCATGCCAATGTCTATGTGAGCCTGTGCCTGATGCTGTTCTATGGCGACTGGAAGGTCATCGCCTATATGGGTAGTTTGCTGGCCCTGCATCATCTGGGTTTTCAGGCCCTCAGTTCGGCGCAGACACCTCTGTATGTTCATGCCGCCACCGGCCGCTGGGGCCAACTCGCTGATCTGGGCTTTCTGCTCGTCCTGGGCGCCTTTTTGATCCAGGGTGCGCGCCAGATGCAGGGGCGAGCCAACGAACGCTTCGAGTTGGAATTCCTGGTCAATGCCATGGGCAAGGACGGTCCGATCCGGCTCAACCTCGACTCCATCCGCACCAGCTCCAAAGTGGGCGGTCGGCTCAAGGATGTGCAAAGCCGCATGTCCTCCGCCCTGCGCTTGGTGCGCGAAGCCACGTTCAGCGTGCATGGTGCGGCCGAGGAGGTGGGGGCCACCAGTACCGAGTTGCTGTCACGCACCGACAGAACCGCCAATGGACTCAAGGACGCGGCCATGAGCCTGGAGCAGATCACCATGATCGTGCAGGCCAGTGCGCGCGCATCCAAGGAAGCGCTGGACATGTCGCACGCCTCCTCGGCCATGGCCATCAAGGGTGGTGATGTGGTGTCGCAGATGGTCAGCGCAATGCAAGAGATTGATCAGTCGTCGCGCCGCATCACCGACATCATCTCGGTGATCGACATGATTGCCTTCCAGACCAATATCCTGGCCCTGAATGCGGCCGTCGAAGCCGCCCGCGCCGGCGAGCAAGGCCGGGGCTTCGCGGTGGTGGCGGGCGAGGTGCGTCGCCTCGCCGGGCGCTCGGCCGAGGCCGCCAAGGAAATCAAGACCTTGATCGCTGCCTCGCTGGAAACGGTGGAGCGCGGCGCCAAGCTGGCCGATGTGGCGGGTGACACCATGGTCGAACTGGTCAGCTCGGTCAAACGGGTGGGCGAGGTCTTCAATAATTTGACGGCCGACAACTCCGAGCATGCCCAAGGGCTGGAAGTGGTCGCCGCCTCGGTCAAGGAATTGGACGAGGTGACCCGCCAGAACGTCAATGTGGCGGAACGCTCAGGGGAAATCGCCCATGAGTTGCTGGGGCAGGCCGTGGCACTGGCCGAGGTGCTCAGCACCTTCCGCCTGGGCGATGACTCGGCGGTGACCGAGTTCCTCAAATCGGCCCGAGCCGCGGTGGAAGCCGCTGCAAAAGCGCGGACGAATCTGGCTTCACGCGCCAAGGCCAGCGCCGACGAATCCAGTAGCGGCTCCAATATCGACTTCTTCTAAGCAAAATCGCCCCTCCCTGGGGTTTGACCTAGTGCGGAGCTTCCCTAGGGCCAGTTCACACTCTTTTACACAATGTGTCGCGGCCGCGACGCCTGTGCGCTTGTGCACCAAATGCAGGGACTTCACCCAGTTCCCAAGGGCAATAAAATTCCCGGCTCGGTTTAAAGTGCCGAGCTGAGGCTCGGCTTGTCCGGGCGCTTTGTGCCCTTTCAATTCAATTCGGAATCTTGTTGCCCGCGATGATTTGAGATCGGGTCAAAGCGCCCTGCCGCTGAGCCGCCCTCAAACCATCGCTAGCCCGAGAGACCCTGTGGAACCCACCTTGGCCGAGCCACCTCAGTCCGCCCTTTCCGGCGTGGCCCGCATGCTTGTCCATGCGGGCAAGATCCAGCACAAGCAGGCCGAGGACCTGATGCGCCAGGCGCGCGAGAAGAAGCTCAGCTTCGTCAACGCCGTCATCAGCGCCGGTTTGGTGACTTCGGCCGATCTGGCCCATACCTTGTCCGCGGCACTAGCCGTCCCCTTGCTGGATCTGGCCGCCATGGATGCGCAGCGCATGCCACGGGATATTGTGGATGCCAAGCTGGCCCATCAATATCAAATCGTGGTCCTGGGGCGGCGCGGCAGCCGACTCTTCATCGGCGGCGCCGACCCCACCGATCAAGATGTGGTGGAACGCATCAAGTTCGCCACCCAGCTGACGCCGGAGTGGGTGATCGTCGAGCACGACAAACTCATCCGCATGCTGCAAGGTTCGGCGGCCAGTGCGGCCGAAACCCTGGAGTCCATGGCCGGCGGCGACTTCGACTTCGACATTGCCGAGGAAGATGCCGCACCCCAGCAAGAAGCCGCCGAACTGGCCGATGTGGAAGATGCGCCGGTGGTGCGTTTTTTGCAAAAAATGTTGGTGGACGCCATCAATCTGCGCGCCTCCGACCTGCATTTCGAGCCCTACGAATTCCACTACCGGGTGCGCTTCCGGGTCGACGGCGAGTTGCGCGAGATCACCCAGCCGCCCATCGCCATCAAGGACAAACTGGCCTCGCGCATCAAGGTGCTGTCGCGCCTGGACATCGCGGAGCGCCGCGTGCCGCAAGACGGCCGCATGAAGCTCAAGTTCGGGGCCAAGGCCATCGACTTCCGCATCAGCACCTTGCCCACCCTGTTCGGCGAAAAAATCGTCATTCGTATTCTTGATCCCTCCTCGGCCAAGCTGGGCATCGATGCCCTGGGCTACGAGAAGATCGAGAAGGATCGTTTGCTGGCGGCCATCTCGCGCCCCTACGGCATGGTGCTGGTGACCGGCCCCACCGGCTCGGGCAAGACGGTGTCGCTCTACACCTGCTTGAACATTCTCAATCAGCCGGGCGTCAATATCTCCACCGTCGAAGACCCGGCCGAAATCAATCTGCCCGGCATCAACCAGGTCAATGTGAACGACAAGGCCGGCCTGAGCTTCTCGGCCGCGCTGAAGTCTTTTCTGCGCCAGGATCCCGACATCATCATGGTCGGTGAGATCCGCGACCTGGAAAC
>Ga0187844_10002875_pt1 | contig 11850 bp, 8 predicted proteins | sample SpaLakP09_SKY_50_FD_134517 | JGI IMG/M metagenome (GOLD analysis project Ga0187844, IMG submission 134517) | Oligotrophic lake water microbial communities from Sparkling Lake, Wisconsin, USA - SP09_SKY_50 | ecosystem: Environmental > Aquatic > Freshwater > Lake | place: USA: Sparkling Lake...
CAAAGACGCGCCGCGTGCGGTGACCTACCTCAAGGGGCGTGGCCTCTCGGGGGAAGTGGCCAAGCGCTTTGGCCTTGGATATGCGCCCGAGGGCTGGCGCAGCCTGGCCAGTGTGTTCCCGCAGTACGATGACCCGCTGCTGGTGGAAAGCGGCCTCGTAATTAGCAATGCCGAAGAAGGCAGCGAAGAAAAACGCTACGACCGCTTCCGCGACCGCGTGATGTTTCCCATACGCAATATCAAAGGCGAGTGCATAGGCTTTGGCGGGCGCGTGCTGGGTGATGAAAAACCCAAATACCTCAACTCGCCCGAGACCCCGGTATTTAGCAAAGGGCGTGAGCTCTACGGCCTGTTTGAAGCGCGTGCCCATTTGCGTGAAAAAGGCTACGCGCTGGTGACCGAAGGCTATATGGACGTGGTGGCGTTGGCGCAGCTGGGTTTTCCCAACGCGGTAGCCACCCTGGGCACGGCCTGCACACCCGACCATGTGCAAAAGCTTTTCCGTTTTACCGACGCTGTCGTGTTCAGCTTTGATGGCGACGGCGCAGGCCGGCGCGCGGCGCGCAAAGCCCTGGACGGCGCCCTGTCCTATGCCAGCGACGTGCGCAGCATTAAGTTTTTGTTTTTGCCCAAAGAACACGACCCGGACAGCTTTATCCGTGCCCACGGCAGCGAGGCCTTTGCGCAGGCGGTGGCTACGGCCACGCCACTTAGCCGCTTTTTGGTAGAAGCGGCCAGCGAAGGCTGCGACTTGCACAATGCCGAAGGCCGGGCCCATCTATCTAGCAACGCCAAACCCCTGTGGAGTGCCCTGCCGCAAGGCGCGCTCAAGCTGCAATTGTTGGGCGAAATTGCCGACCTGGTGCAACTGAACTCGCGCGAACTTTCCCAGTTGTGGCTTGCAGGCCAGGGCCATGAGGGCGGCGCAGCACGCAAGGCGGAAAAAAGCGCCAAAACGCGCGGCTCCTGGGACGATGCGGCGCCCAGTTCCCGCGCCTGGAACCCCTCCGGAGCACGCAGCCGTGGGCCGACGCGTGCGGGCTTGCGCGCTCAACCGGCCAGCCGAGCCGAACACGCAGCGCGCATATTGCTGGCGCAGAGCCATTTGTGGGCAGGCCTGTCCAACGAAGACCAGGCCATGCTGTGCGAGCAGCCGGCGCCGCTGGCGCAGCTGTTTGTATGGCTAGAGAGCCAGTTGCATGAGCACGGGCCTTTGAACTGGACCGCACTGCGCGGCGAAATAGCAGACCAGGACTTTGAGGACCTGGCCCTGCGCCTAATGGGTGGGGCTACTGCGCCCTCCGAACACAGTGAGGAGGCCGCACTGGATTTGCGCGATGTCCTCAAACGCTTAAGTATTGACCGCCTCACCGCAGAGATGACGGTCATTGCCGCCCAAGTAGCCGATCCCGAGGTGCGCCAGCGCTACCGCACGCTGGAAACGCGAAAAAAAGCGCTAATTGAAGAATTAGAGTCGGTAAAATTGGTATAATCCGATCTTTCTTGGCAAGAGCGACAGCAGCACCTCCGGCACCGGCCACGCAGTGACACCGATCACCTAGGCCTCCCGACCGCAAGGGCTGCAACCCAAATGTTCGCCCACACCGCTTGCCCCCACGTTCCCGTCCTGTCGTTTATTGGCCTGCGCTTGATTAAAAGCGCATGGCTGTGTTGTTGCCGCCATCCGATCCTCTTCATCACAGAAGGTTGAACCATGTCTACACCAAAAAATACAAAAGCGTCCAAGCCCGCTGCCAAAAAGCCTGTGGCAAAAAAAGCGCTCCCGGTAAAAAAAGCGCCTGCCACCAAGGCCAAGCCCTTGGCCGCTAAGCCAGTGATGGGCAAATCCGTTAAAGCCACAGCGAAGCCACTGGCTAAAGTCGTCGCAAAAGGCGCCGCCAAGACCAAAGCTGCTGCGCCAGTAAAAAAGGTGGCACTCACAAGCAAGGCAAAAGCATCGCTGACCCAAGCAAAAGCCAGCCCCAAAACCAGTCCGAAAAAAGTGGTGGCAGCGAAAAAAACAGTAGCACCCGCCAAAAAACCCGTACTCGTCAAATCGATTGTAAAAAATAGTGCAAAAATAATCAAAAACGTAAGCAATCCCTCACCAGCAAAGGCCAACAGTAAAACCTCGAAAGCTTCCAAACCGATAGTTCCGGCCCAAGCGAAAAGCGCTACGCCACTTAAAAAACCTATTACAGCCAAAGCCAAAGCGATACCCCTAGCGGTATCCAAGGCGGTACCCAAGAAATCCATGCCTAAAGTTAGTTCCTCTGTGCCTGTCACCACGTCCAAAAAATCCAACACTACACCCGCAGCAAAACCCGGCAAAGTCGCTGTTAAAACCGAAACCAAAAAACCCGTCACGGCAGCGGCCAAGCCGGTCAAGGAAGCGGCAAAACCCGCTAGCAAGGCAATAGCCGCTGCGCCCAAAGCGGACCCAAAGAAAACCATCGCTACCACCCCCGCAAAATCCGATACCAAAAAAGCCTCTGCCGCAGCGCCCGCCAAACCTGCTACCAAGCCGCCAGCAAAACCAGCGCCCAAGGCGAAAGCGAAGGGCAAGGGCGCACTGGCAGACGGCGACGATACCGATTTGTCTGATATCGAGGCGGAGTTGGAAGCTGAGCCCGTGGCGGCGGACAGCACAGAAAAAGTCAAGCCGCTGCGCATGAAGATCAGCCAGGCCAAGGCTCGGGCGCTGATGAAAGAATTCGGCTTAGAACAAACCATTCTTTCCGAAGAAGAAAAGGTCAAGCATCGCCTGGCTTTTATCGAAATGGTCAAGCTAGGCCGTACGCGCGGTTACCTGACGCATGGCGAAATTTCAGACCACTTGCCCGGCAAATTGGTGGAGACCGAGACGCTGGAAGTCGTGATCTCCATGCTCAACGACATGGGGGTCGCCGTATACGAGCAAACCCCGGATACCGAAACGCTTTTGCTCAATAACAATGTCGCTACAGCGGCCACCGAGGCCGAGGCCGAAGAGGAAGCCGAAGCTGCGCTGTCGACCGTGGACAGCGAGTTTGGCCGCACCACCGATCCGGTGCGCATGTACATGCGCGAAATGGGCACCGTTGAGTTGCTGACCCGCGAAGGCGAGATTGAAATCGCCAAGCGGATTGAAGGTGGCCTGATGGCGATGATGGAGGCGATCTCCGGTTCACCTGCGTCTATCGAAGAGGTATTGCGCCTGGGCGAAGAAATCCGCGAAGACAAAGTGGTGATTACCACCATCGTGGATGGATTTTCCAACCCCAATGAGGCCGATGACTACGTGGCCGAAGAGGACTTTGACGAATTCGATGCGGACGACGACGACGATGGCAAAGGCGGCTCCAAAGCGCTGACTAAGAAGCTGGAAGAATTGAAGCGCGAAGCGCTAATTCGTTTTGACCGCCTGCGTGAACTCGATGCGGTCATGCGCAAGCATTTGATGAAGGAAGGCTATGGCACCGCGGCCTATTTAAAGGCGCAAAAGCAGCTCAGCGAAGAGTTGATGACGATCCGCTTCACGGCCAAAGCGATCGAAAAGCTGTGCGATATGGTGCGTGGGCAGGTAGATGAAATTCGCAAGAAAGAGCGTGAATTACGACGCATCCTAGTGGACAAGTGCGGCTACAGCCAAGATAATTTCATCGCTGAATTCAGCGGACGCGATAAGAACGGCAACAAAGCCGAGAGCAATTTGCTCAATGTGAAGTGGATTGAAAAACAAGCCGCTGCCGGCAAAGCGTGGAGCGCGGTTATGGCGCGCAATATCCCGCCAGTGCAAGAAATCCAAACACGCTTGAAGGACTTGCAAGACCGGGTGGTGGTGCCTTTGGACCAGCTCAAGGACATCAATAAGCGCATGAACCAGGGTGAGGCCTCCAGCCGCTCGGCTAAGCGTGAAATGATCGAGGCCAATTTGCGCCTGGTGATTTCTATTGCCAAGAAATACACCAACCGCGGCTTGCAGTTCTTGGATTTGATCCAAGAAGGCAATATCGGTTTGATGAAAGCCGTGGACAAGTTTGAATACCGTCGCGGCTATAAGTTCTCGACCTATGCGACCTGGTGGATCCGCCAGGCTATCACCCGCTCGATTGCGGACCAGGCGCGCACCATCCGCATCCCGGTGCACATGATCGAGACCATCAACAAGATGAACCGCATTAGCCGACAGCATTTGCAAGAGTTTGGCTTCGAGCCTGATGCATCGGTGCTGGCTGAGCGCATGGAGATACCGGAAGACAAGATCCGTAAGATCATGAAGATCGCCAAAGAGCCGATTTCCATGGAAACGCCGATCGGCGACGATGATGACAGCCACCTGGGCGATTTCATCGAAGACGGTGCCAACACCGCACCGATGGAAGCAGCCATGCAAGCTGGTTTGCGTGATGTGGTGAAAGATATTTTGGACAGCCTCACGCCGCGCGAAGCCAAAGTGCTGCGTATGCGCTTTGGTATCGAAATGGCCAGCGACCACACGCTCGAAGAGGTGGGCAAGCAGTTTGACGTGACGCGCGAGCGCATCCGCCAGATTGAAGCCAAGGCGCTGCGCAAGCTCAAGCACCCCAGCCGCAGCGACAAACTGCGCAGCTTCACCGACACCCTGTAGCCCGGTGAGCGCACCTGCCCAGCCTTTTGTGCTGGCCGGCGTTATGGGCTGGCCGGTGGCGCATTCGCGCTCTCCGCTCATCCATGGCCACTGGATCGCCCACCACGGGCTGCGCGGCGCTTATGTACCCCTGGCAGTGCAAGCGGGGCAACTGGAGCAGGCCTTGCGGGCACTGCCGGTGCTGGGCTTTGCCGGTTGCAACCTCACCATTCCGCACAAGGTGCAAGCGCTATCCGTCCTGGACCAGATCGACCCGATTGCCCGGCGCATTGGCGCCGTGAACACCGTGGTGGTGCAGGCAGACGGGAGCTTGTATGGCACCAATACCGATGCCTTCGGCTATATCGAAAGCCTGCGCGAGGCCCAGCCCACCTGGGTGGCCGGCCAAGGTCCGGCAGTTGTCCTCGGCGCCGGTGGTGCATCGCGCGCGGTGCTGTGTGCGCTGATCGATGCGGGCGTCCCGCTGATCCGGCTGTGCAACCGCGATACAGGTAAAGCCCAAGCACTGGCGCAAGAATTAGGACTCTGTGTGCAGGCCCTGCCCTGGTCCGAGCGGCATACGGCGCTGCAGGACGCCCAACTGCTGGTTAACACCACCAGCTTGGGCATGCACGGCCAGGACGCACTGGACATTCGCCTGGACGCGCTGCCGGCCCAGGCCGTGGTGTCGGATATTGTGTATGTGCCGCGCACCACGCCACTGCTGGCTGCTGCCCAGGCCCGTGGCAATCCGATTGTCGAAGGTCTGGGCATGCTCTTGCACCAGGCCCGCCCCGCATTTGCCGCCTGGTTCGGCCCTATGCCCGCTATTTCTGAAACCCTTTTGCACACGGTGCGCAGTAGTTTGTAAGCCCGTTTTTGCCAGGCCCCGCCTGGCGCCCTTTTTTTCACCTATAAATTCCAAGGATTTTTTATGCATACCAGCCCCTCCGGACTCCAATACGAAGACACCGTCCTAGGCGACGGTGACACCGCTGCCGCCGGCCAGCATGTGCGTGTGCACTACACCGGCTGGCTGTTTGAGGACGGCGAGCAAGGTGAACAATTTGACTCTAGCAAGGACCGCGGCGACCCCTTTAGCTTTCGCCTGGGCGCGGGCATGGTGATCCAGGGTTGGGACGAAGGCGTAGTCGGAATGCAGGTGGGCGGCTGCCGCACCCTGATCATTCCGCCGGATTTGGGTTATGGCAAACGCGGCGCCGGTGGCGTGATACCGCCCAATGCGACGCTGAGGTTCGAGGTCGAACTGCTGTCCGTCTAAGGACGCTTTATGGCCTGCTGCCTTGGGCTTAGAAAAAACCGCCGGTCGGACTTGAAATAGGCCAACGGCACCCCATGTCTTTTTCACGCCGCTTTTACAACGGAATTTTTGGTAAGCACATGTCCGATAACGCCTCCCCCACTCCATCCAACGAAGCCCAGCCCGACGCCCAAGCGCAAGGCGGGGGCGCAGATCCGGCCTTGGATGCCGATCCGCTGGCCGCTGCCCAGGCGCAACTGGCCGTTTTACAAGCCAAAAGCGCCGAATTAGCCGACCAATATTTGCGCGCCAAGGCCGATGCCGAGAACGCGCGCCGCCGCGCCGAAGACGAAATCACCAAAGCACGCAAGTTCGCGGTGGAAAGTTTTGCCGAAAGCCTGCTGCCGGTGGCCGACAGTTTGGAAGCCGGTTTGGCCATCCAGGATGCCACCGTCGAGCAGATCAACGAAGGCGCGCAAGCTACCTTGCGCCAGCTGATTGCCGCCCTGGAGCGCAACAAGGTGATCGCTATCAACCCCGAGGCGGGTGCCAAATTTGACCCACACCACCACCAAGCTATCAGCGTCGTGCCCGCAGAGCAGGAAGCCAACACCGTAGTGACGGTGCTGCAAAAAGGCTATTTGATTGCCGAGCGCGTGCTGCGCCCGGCGCTGGTGACGGTGGCGGCGCCGAAGTAAGGCGCGCCAAGGCACAGCGTCGTATTCGTCGCGTAGCGGCCAGCAAAGCAAATAGCGCGCCGCGCGACTTGAAAAACCGGGCACTGCCCCGAACTTGTAAGTATCAGTTTTATTGCATTAGCAGGAGTTTCATCATGGGAAGAATTATCGGAATTGACTTGGGCACCACCAACAGCTGTGTTGCCATCATGGAGGGCAACACGCCCAAAGTCATCGAAAACGCCGAGGGCGCGCGTACCACGCCCTCCATCATTGCCTACCAAGAAGATGGGGAAGTGCTAGTTGGCGCCTCGGCCAAGCGCCAGTCGGTGACCAACCCGAAGAACACGCTATATGCGGTCAAACGCCTGATCGGACGCAAGTTCACCGAAAAAGAGGTTCAAAAAGACATCGACCTGATGCCTTACAAAATCGCCGCAGCCGACAATGGCGATGCTTGGGTGGAAGTGCGCGGCAACCGCATGGCGCCGCAGCAAGTCAGCGCCGACATCCTGCGCAAAATGAAGAAAACTGCAGAGGACTACCTGGGCGAAGAGGTGACAGAGGCGGTGATTACCGTACCGGCGTATTTCAACGACGCACAGCGCCAGGCCACCAAAGACGCCGGTCGAATAGCCGGGCTTGATGTCAAGCGCATCATCAATGAACCCACTGCTGCGGCCCTGGCCTTTGGCATGGACAAAAACGAAAAAGGCGACCGCAAGATTGCGGTGTATGACTTGGGCGGGGGCACGTTTGACGTCTCCATCATCGAAATTGCTGACGTCGATGGCGAGAAGCAGTTTGAAGTGCTGTCCACCAATGGTGACACCTTCCTGGGTGGCGAGGACTTTGACCAACGCATCATTGATTTCATCATCGCCGAGTTCAAGAAAGACCAAGGCGTGGACCTCAGCCGCGATGTGCTGGCCCTGCAACGCCTCAAAGAATCGGCAGAAAAAGCCAAGATCGAGCTCTCCAGCAGCTCGCAGACTGATATCAACCTGCCCTACATCACTGCGGATGCGAGCGGCCCGAAACACCTGAACATTAAGCTCACCCGCGCCAAGCTCGAAGCCCTGGTGGAAGAGCTGATTGAACGCACGATTGCGCCCTGCCGCATGGCGATCAAAGACGCTGGCGTCAATGTGGCTGACATCCATGACGTGATCTTGGTGGGCGGCATGACGCGCATGCCCAAGGTGCAAGACAAGGTGAAAGAATTGTTCGGCAAAGAGCCGCGCAAGGACGTCAATCCCGATGAGGCGGTGGCCGTAGGCGCTGCCATCCAGGGCCAGGTGCTCTCGGGTGATCGCAAAGACGTGTTGTTGCTCGACGTGACACCTTTGTCCCTGGGTATTGAAACCCTGGGCGGTGTGATGACCAAGATGATCACCAAGAACACCACCATTCCGACCAAGTTTGCGCAAACTTTCTCTACGGCCGATGACAATCAACCGGCGGTGACCATCAAAGTGTTTCAGGGCGAGCGCGAGATGGCTGCGGCCAATAAGTCGCTGGGCGAGTTCAACCTGGAAGGCATTCCACCTTCGCCACGTGGTGCGCCGCAAATCGAAGTGTCTTTTGATATCGACGCCAACGGCATCTTGCACGTGGGCGCCAAAGACAAAGGCACGGGCAAGGAAAACAAAATCACCATCAAAGCCAACTCCGGCTTGAGCGAAGCTGAGATCCAGCAAATGGTGAAAGATGCCGAACTCAACGCGGCCGACGATAAGAAAAAACTCGAAGTCATCCAGGCGCGTAACGAAGCCGAAGCCAATATGCACAGCGTCAAGAAGAGCTTGGGCGAGCATGGCGACAAGCTCGACGCCGGCGAAAAAGAAAAAATCGAAGCTGCGATCAAGGATCTTGAAAGCGTGATCAAGAGCGACGACAAGGAAGGTATCACCTCCAAGAGCGCCACCCTCATGGCTGCCAGCCAGAAGCTGGGCGAAAAAGTCTATGCCGACATGCAGGCCAAGCAAGCCGCCGAGGCTGCAGGCCCGGCTGCCGAGCAAGGTGCCAAACCCACAGACGACAATGTGGTGGATGCAGAAGTCAAGGAAGTCAAAAAGGGATAAACCCGTAGCAGCGCTTGCTGCTTGAAAACCCGCCGCGCTGAACCTGCTTTAGAGTTCAACGCGGCTTTTCTGTTGTTATGGAGCCCGCAATAGCCATGGCCAAACGCGATTTTTACGAAATTTTGGGCTTACCCAAAACCGCTTCGGACGAGGAAATTAAAAAGTCCTACCGTAAGCTGGCGATGAAGTTCCACCCAGACCGCAACCAGGGCGAAGCGGCCAAAGAGGCGGAAGTCAAATTCAAAGAGGCCAAAGAGGCCTACGAGATGCTGTCCGACCCGCAAAAGCGTGCCGCTTACGATCAGCACGGCCACGCCGGTGTGGATCCGAATATGCGCGGCCCTGGCGGCGAGGGTATGGGCGGTTTCGCCGAGGCCTTTGGGGATATTTTTGGTGAGATGTTCGGCCAGCAACAGCGCGGCGGGCGCGGCGGGCGCCAGGTGTTTCGCGGTGGCGACCTGAGCTATGCGATGGAAATGACGCTGGAAGAAGCGGCCAATGGCAAAGAAGCGCAAATCCGTATTCCCACCCAAGAAAACTGCGATGTTTGCGCCGGTGCCGGTGCCAAGCCGGGCAGCCAGATCAAGAATTGCGGCACCTGTGGTGGCGCGGGCGTCGTGCAAATGCGCCAAGGCTTTTTTAGCGTGCAACAAACCTGCCCCACCTGCCGTGGCGGTGGAAAAATCATTGCCGAACCCTGTATCGCCTGTGCCGGCCAGGGCAAGCTGAAAAAGCAAAAAACGCTGGAAGTCAAAATCCCTGCCGGCATCGACGCAGGTATGCGCATTCGCAGCGCCGGCAACGGCGAAGCAGGCACCAATGGCGGACCTCCGGGCGACTTGTACATCGAGATTCGGCTCAAAAAGCATGATATTTTCGAGCGCGACGGCGATGACTTGCACTGCACCGTGCCCATTAGCATTGTCGAAGCGTCCTTGGGCGGCGAGATTGAAGTGCCCACCTTGCAAGGTAAAGCGGCCATCGACCTGCCAGAGGGCACGCAAACCGGCAAGCAATTTCGCTTGCGCGGCAAAGGCGTCAAAGGCGTGCGCTCCAGCTACCCCGGCGATTTGTACTGCCACATCACGGTGGAGACGCCGGTCAAACTCACCGAGCACCAGCGCAAACTGCTACGCGAACTCGACGAGTCTTTCCGCAAAGGCGGCAGTAAGCATTCGCCTTCGGGCGATAGTTGGACCGATCGCTTAAAAAGTTTTTTCAGCTGAGCAAGAGCCAGTAGCGCATGGCCGGGCCCACTACTACCGCACCGCCCCTGCGCTACCTGACAGCGGCCTTTTACCTGTTTGTCGATCTGCCCGATTGCACACAGTTCAAGGCGTCGCTACAAGCCTTGTGTGAAGCCGAGCAGGTAGATGGCCTTATTTTGCTGGCCCCCGAGGGTATTAACAGCACGATTGCCGGGCCGGCGCAGGGCGTGCACGCGGTGCTCGCCTGGCTGCGCAAGCAAGCCCCTTTTACCCAGTTGCAGCACAAAGAATCCTGGTCGGACAAAGCGCCGTTTCGGCGCATGCGCGTGCGCATCAAGAAAGAAATTGTGACCATGGGCGTGCCTGACCTGCGCCCGGCCAGCCAGGCGGGGCACTATGTCAGCGCGCAAGACTGGAATGCCCTGATCGCCGACCCGGATGTGCTGCTGGTGGACACCCGCAACGACTACGAAGTGGATTTGGGAAGTTTTGAGCGCGCCATCAATCCACGCATCCAGAGCTTTGCGCAATTGCCGGCATGGCTGACAGCGCAAGGCCTGCTCGACCCGGACAAGCCGCGCAAGGTCGCGATGTTTTGTACGGGTGGCATCCGCTGCGAAAAGTCCACCGCCCTTTTGCGTGCCCATGGTTTGCAGGAGGTGTTTCACCTGGAAGGTGGCATTCTGAAATACCTAGAAACCGTGGCCCCAGAAGCCAGCCGCTGGCAAGGCGAATGCTTTGTGTTTGACGAGCGGGTGTCGGTGGCGCATGGTGTGCAAACCGGCAGCCACCAACTGTGCCGCTGCTGCCGTCAACCCCTACCGCCGGGCGCTTTAGATTCCATCGAGTTTGAGCTAGGCGTCAGCTGCCCACGCTGCTTTAGCCAGACCAGCGAAACCCAGAAAAAAAGCGCGCGTGAGCGGCAACGACAGTGGGAGCGCGCCAAGGCCAAGGCCGCTTTGCGCGGTAGCGAAGATGGCCCCATCAGCCATGGCGACCACGCTATCCTTACAGGCCATGGCTAAAGCCCTGCTGCCCGTCCTCTACTCCTTCCGCCGCTGCCCCTATGCCATGCGGGCGCGTCTGGCTTTATATGCCAGCGGCATCGCAGTGGAGCACCGCGAAGTCGAACTCAAGAACAAGCCGGTCTGCATGCTGGCGGCATCACCTAAAGGCACGGTACCGGTTTTGGTATTGCCCGATGGCCAGGTAATCGACGAAAGCCTGGACATCATGCGCTGGGCTTTGCAAGCGCAGGACCCGCTGCACTGGTGGCCCAATGATCCGCTTCGTTTTACAGCAACCATGGCTTTAATTGAAGAAAACGACGGGCCGTTTAAGCACGCCTTGGACCGCTACAAATACCCGCACCGATTCGGCATGGCCGATGGTGCCCACTGGCGCGACGCTGGCGCCAAGTTTCTGTTGCAATTGGAAGCAGTTTTGATGACGCAGCAGCACCTGGCGGGACAAAAATGGGGATTGTGTGACGCCGCGCTAGCGCCTTTTGTACGGCAATTCGCCCACACCGACAAGGCCTGGTTTGCCGCACAGGAGTGGCCACATTTAGTGGGCTGGCTGGAGGAGTTTGAAGATTCAGCGGCTTTTGCAGCCATCATGCACGAATACCGCCCGTGGATGGCTTCGTCTGCGCCGGTCTGAACCACTGCGCGCACCCTTGCCCTAGCGCCGGTTTGGGCGCGGCCCCCGCGACAGATCTGCTTATTCCACCTTGGCGGCCTTCATCAGTTTTTGCACATACTCCGCCCGATCATTGGCTATGACGGCATTGATGACTTGTTGCTTGCTTTCGTCAAACGTGGGGACTTTGTATTTGCGTTTGGCACCTAGCTTGAGCACCTGCCATCCATCTTGTGTCTGAATCGGCAAGGCGGTGACACCGCCCACCGCCATATTCGCCAAGACATTAGAGAACAAGGGGTTGATCTGATTCGTTAGCAACCAACCTAGGTTGCCGCCACCCTTAGCACTAGCGTTTATAGATTTCTCGGATGCCAATTTATCAAAGGCC
>Ga0187844_10002881_pt1 | contig 11838 bp, 9 predicted proteins | sample SpaLakP09_SKY_50_FD_134517 | JGI IMG/M metagenome (GOLD analysis project Ga0187844, IMG submission 134517) | Oligotrophic lake water microbial communities from Sparkling Lake, Wisconsin, USA - SP09_SKY_50 | ecosystem: Environmental > Aquatic > Freshwater > Lake | place: USA: Sparkling Lake...
GATCAGCGCGAGCTCGTGTCGCGCAACGCCGACGACCTCCAGCGCCGCATCGGCGAACGCCGCAGAACCGCTGACCGCCGCGAATTCCATCGCGGGCGGGTTGCCGGGTTCGCGCGGCCTGCCGCCGTTCATGCGCTGCCGTTCTGCCGGGCCTGTTCGGGCGCGTTGCCGACGTAGTCGGCCGGCGTCATCGACATCAGCCGCTGCTTGTCGGGATCCGGAATGGCGAGCTGCTGCACGAATTCGCGCAGCGCGTCGCGACCCACCTTCTGCCCGCGCGTGAGGCGCTTGAGCTGCTCGTAAGGCTCGGGCAGGCCATAGCGGCGCATCACGGTCTGGATCGCCTCGCCGAGGATCTCCCAGTTGTCCTCCAGGTCGCGGCCCATGCGCCAGGCGTCGGCCTCGAGCTTGCGGATGCCCTTGGCGACGGATTCGAGGCCCACGAGCTGGTGGGCCACGCCGACACCGAGGTTGCGCAGCACGGTGGAATCGGTGAGGTCACGCTGCCAGCGCGAGATCGGCAGCTTCTCGGCGAGATGCTGCATGACCGCGTTGGCCATGCCCAGGTTGCCTTCGCCGTTCTCGAAGTCGATCGGGTTGACCTTGTGCGGCATCGTCGACGAGCCGACTTCGCCGTCCACCGTCTTCTGGCGGAAGTAGCCGAGCGAGATGTAGCCCCAGACGTCGCGGCAGAAGCCGACCAGGATCGTGTTGATGCGCGACGAGGCGTGGAAGTATTCCGCGATCCAGTCGTGCGGCTCGATCTGCGTCGTCGCCGGGCTGCGCTTCACGCCCAGGCCGGTGATGTATTCCTCGGCGAGCGCCGGCCAGTCCACGTCGGGATAGGCAGCGTAGTGCGCGCTGTAGTTGCCGACCGCGCCGTTGATCTTGGCCAGGCACTCGACGGCGGCGAACTGTTCGCGTGCGCGCTTCAGACGCTGCGCGAACACGCCCATCTCCTTCCCCAGCGTCGTCGGCGAGGCCGGCTGGCCGTGCGTGCGCGCCAGCATCGGCTGCTCGCCGTAGCGCACCGCGAGCGCGGAGATCATGCCGATCAGCTTGTCGACCTGCGGCAGGATCACATCGCGTCGCGCATCGCGCAGCATCAGCGCGTGGCTGACGTTGTTCATGTCTTCCGACGTGCAGGCGAAGTGGATGAACTCCTTGACCGCGCCCAGTTCGGCGTGGGTGCCGATCTTTTCCTTGAGGAAATACTCGACGGCCTTGACGTCGTGATTGGTCGTCGCCTCGATGGTCTTGATGCGCTGGGCATCCTCGATGGCGAATCCGCTGGCGATGTGATCGAGCCGCTCGCGTGCGGTGGCGGACAGCGACGGCACTTCCGGAATGCCCGCATGCGAGGCGAGCTGGATCAGCCAGCGAACTTCGGCGATCACGCGGTACCGCATCAGGCCGTATTCGCTGAAGATCGCGCGCAGGCCGACGGTCTTCTCGGCGTAGCGGCCGTCGATGGGGGAAATGGCGGAAAGGGATGACAGGTTCATTAAGCGTCAAGCCGGGAACGCAGGGGATTCATTGCTGACAAAGTGTAAAGGATGAGGCCGTGCCTCCCGCGCGCCTCGACACCGGAGATGCCATGCCCAGACCATCCGCCCGGCCCCCACGGCCCGCTTCGCGCACCGAGCACGACAGCCTTGGCCCGGTTTCGGTCCCCGCCGACGCCCTGTGGGGCGCCCAGACCCAGCGTGCGGTCGACAATTTCCCCGTGTCCGGCCTGCGCATGCCGCGGGCCTTCATCCGTGCCCTGGGCCTGATCAAGGCGGCCGCGGCCGAGGCCAACGCCGGTCTGCGGCTGCTCGACGCGCGCAAGGCCAAGGCCATCCAGCGCGCCGCGCTGGCGGTGGCCGACGGCCGCCACGACGCGCAGTTCCCGATCGACGTGTTCCAGACCGGCTCGGGCACGTCGAGCAACATGAACGCGAACGAGGTCATCGCGCACCTGGCTTCGGCCAGCCTTCGCCGCGCGGTGCATCCGAACGACGACGTGAACCTCGGCCAGTCCTCGAACGACACGATCCCGACGGCCATCCACGTGGCGGCAGTGCTGGAACTGCGCGAACGGCTGACGCCGGCGCTGCACCATCTGGCCACGACCATCGAGCGTCGTGCTCGCGAGTTGCGCGGCGTGGTCAAGACCGGCCGCACGCACCTGATGGACGCGATGCCGCTGCGCTTCGACCAGGAGCTCTCGGCCTGGGCCCAGCAGATCCGCAACGGCATCGATCGTCTCGACGCGACCTTGCCGCGCCTGCTGCGCATCGCCCAGGGCGGCACCGCGGTGGGGACCGGGATCAACGCCGATCCGCGTTTCGCGGGGCAGTTCGCGCGACGCCTGTCGAAGCTGGCCGGACCGCGCTTCCTGCCCAGTCCGAATTTCTTCGAGAGCCTCGCCAGCCAGGATGCCGCCTGCGAACTGTCCGGCGCGCTGCGCGTGATCGCAGTGTCGCTGACCAAGATCGCGAACGACCTGCGGTGGATGAACTCGGGCCCGCTCGCCGGCCTCGGGGAGATCGAGCTGCCGACGCTGCAGCCGGGCTCGAGCATCATGCCGGGCAAGGTCAACCCGGTGATCCCGGAAGCGGTCTGCATGGTGGCGGCCAAGGTGATCGGCAACGACGTCACCATCACGGTCGCCGCCCAGTCCGGCAGCTTCCAGCTCAACGTGATGCTGCCGCTGATCGCGCACGACCTGCTGCAGTCGATCGGACTGCTCGCCAATGTTTCGCGGCTGCTCGCGGACAAGGCCATCGCCGGCTTCACGGTGCGCGAGTCGCGCATCGCCGAACCGCTGTCGCGCAACCCGGTGCTGATCACCGCGGCCAACAGCGTGATCGGCTACGAGAAGGGCGCGGCCATCGCCAAGAAGGCGTATCGCGAAGGACGCGCGGTGATCGATGTCGCGCGCGAGGAAAGCGGCCTGTCCGAGGCGCGCCTGAAGCGCTTGCTGGATCCGGCGGCGTTGACGCGCGGCGGCGTCCGCAGTGCGGGCAAGGGCGGAGATTGAGCGGCGTATCATCGCCGCAGCCACCTTTTGCGGAAGCCTCCATGAACGACGTCTCCACGCCCAGCCTCGCGCGCAAGAAGATTGCGAACGGCGCCGAGTACATCCAGAGCCTGCGCGGTCGCGGTCTGACGATCTGGCTGTTCGGCGAGAAGGTCGAAGAGCCGGTCGACCATCCGATCATCCGGCCCTCGATCAACGCGCTGGCGCGCACCTACGACCTCGCCGTCGAGCATCCCGATCTCGCGTCCGTCGTCTCACCGTTCACCGGCGAGCGCGTCAGCCGCTTCCTGCACATCTGCACGTCGGCGCCCGACCTGGTGGCGCAGAACAAGATGCAGCGCCGGCTGGGCCAGCTCACGGGCACCTGTTTCCAGCGCTGCGTCGGGCAGGACGCTTTCAATTCGCTGTACTCGGTGACCTACGAGATCGACGAGCAATACAGCACGGCGTACCACGCGCGTCTGAAGGCCTTCCTCACCGACATGCATCGCGGCAACTACGTCGTCGGCGGCGCGATGACGGACGTGAAGGGCGATCGCGGCAAGGCTCCGCACGAGCAGACCGATCCGGACCTGTTCGTGCGCATCGTACGGCGCAGCGCCGACGGCATCTGGATTCGCGGCGCCAAGGCCCACCAGACGGGCTGCATCAATTCGCACTGGATGCTGGTGATGCCGACGATGCGGCTCGGACCCAAGGATCGCGACTGGGCCGTCGTCGGCGCGGTGCCGGTCGATGCGCCGGGCATCACGTACATCTATGGCCGCCAGTCCTGCGACACGCGCGCGATGGAAGGCGGCAGCATCGACCCGGGCAACGTGATGTACGGCGGCCAGGAAGCGATGGTGATCTTCGACGACGTGTTCATTCCCAACGAGCACGTGTTCATTGACGGCGAGACCGAATACGCCGCGATGCTCGTGCAGCGCTTCACCGCGTATCACCGCCGTTCCTACGTGTGCAAGGCCGGCGTCGGCGACGTGCTGATCGGTGCGGCGGCGGCGATCGCGGAAATGAACGGCGCCGACGGGGCCAGTCACGTCAAGGACAAGCTGGTCGAGATGACGCATCTCAACGAGACCATCTACGGCACCGGCATCGCCGCCAGCCACCAGGGTTTCGCGACGAAGTCGGGCGCCTTCCTGGCCGACGACATGCTCGCCAACGTCTGCAAGCACCACGTCACCAAGCTGCCGTACGACCTAGGGCGCATCGCGCAGGATCTTGCCGGCGGGCTGGTCGCGACCCTGCCCAGCGAGCAGGATTTCCGCCATCCGGAGATCGGCGAACTGCTCAAGAAGTATCTTGCGGGCCGAAGCAGCTTCACCACCGAAGAGCGGATTCGCATGCTGCGCCTGATCGAGAACATGACCTTGGGACGCAACGCGGTGGGATACCTGACCGAGTCGATGCACGGAGCCGGCAGCCCGCAGGCGCAGCGCATCGAGATCGGTCGTGCGATGCAGCTCGAATACAAGAAGCGGCTCGCCAAGGCGCTGGCCGGGATCACGCCGGAACTGAATCCCGAAGAAGTGGTGGAAGAGCTGGGCGGCTACTTCGGACGCGTGTTCAAGCTTCCGCAAGGCTGACGCCGTCACTCCGGCCAGTGCCCCCGAGTCTTCGGTTCGCGGTGCGACGGCGCCGGACGTCGTCGTGCCCGTGAGCACCGATCCGCGCAGGCTCCCGGGCGCCGCGAACGACACGCGGCCGCCCGACCTGCGCACCCAGCTGGTCGAGCGGTTCATCGCGTTCAATACCTGGCCGGCCAGCCGCAAGCTCGCCCTGCTGACCGGCCCGGTGCTGCTGGCCCACCTGGTGGGATCCACGGTGGCCCATTTCGGCTTCGACGCGAGCGCCAACATCGACCTCGCGCGACTGGACGCCTTCCTCGGATGGTGGAGCGGGGCGGTCGCGGTCTTCTTCGGAGTGAGCCTGGGACTCGTGCACACGGGCCGCAACTGGCCCGCCATCCCTTACGCCTGGGTGGCCGTCTATTCCCTCTTCATCGTCTGGATGCTGCATCTGTTCGGCACGATGAGCAGTCCCCACATGCTCTGGTATCCGGCGGTGATCACGCTGTGGGCGATCTACTTCGATGAACGCGTGGGCGTGTTCAGCGCCGCCTACCTGTTCGTGCTGATCGTGCTCGTGGGTGTGCTGGAAGTGCAGGGCGTCATCGCGTACGCGCCCTTGCTGCTCGACCGCACCGTGGATGCGCAGCGCAACCTCGGATGGCTGTCCGCGCACGTGCTGGTGACGGTGGTGCTGCTCAGCCTGAGCTTCCTGCTGCAGTGGCTGGCGCTGTCGGTGCGACAGGTCCAGGAGACACGGCTGCGCGAGGCCAACGTGCTGCTCGACCAGAGCATGCGCCTGATCCGCCGCTACGTGCCCACGCAGATCGCGGACGACATTCTCGCAGGGCAGGGGCAGGTCACCGGCGGCAACGAGCGGCGGCGCCTGACCATCTTCTTCTCGGATCTCGTCGGCTTCACCGAGATCGCGGAACGCCTCGATCCGGAAGATCTCTCGCGCATCATCAACGAATACTTTTCCGAGATGACCGCCATCGCCCAGCGCAACGGCGGCACCGTCGACGAGCTCAGCGGCGACGCCATCCTGGTGCTGTTCGGCGCTCCGCGTTTCACCGACGACCGGGATCATGCGCTGCGTTGCGCGCGCATGGCGTTGCAGATGCAGGACGCGGTCAAGGTGCTCAACGCACGGTGGGCGGCCGATGGCATCGACGTGGCCTTCAGCGTGCGCATGGGCATCAACAGCGGCGTGGTGACGATCGGCCACTTCGGATCCCCCGATCGCATGAAGTACACGGCGCTGGGCACTCATGTGAACGTCGCCGCGCGGCTGCAGGCGATCTGCCAACCCGGGCAGGTCCTCGTCAGCCAGGCCAGCTGGCTGCTCATGAACGACCGGATCGACTGTTTTCCGTGCGGCGAGGTGCAGCTCAAGGGCCTCCAGCGGCCGGTGACCGTGCACCAGGTGATCGGCCCGCGCTGAGAAGCCTGACGCGCTGGCGTGGCGGAGCCCGTCCGACGGCCGTGCCGCGCCCAAGCGGTATTCCCGGATGAGACGCGACGCACGGCAGCTGCTTGGTCCGCACGGGGTCGCGGGGCTAGCATCGGGCGGGAGCATTGGGGAATGCGCATGGCGGCAACGCCCGGAAACAGCGCGGAGCCAGGGAACGGGACGGCGTCCGCCGTCGGCGTCGCCATGTCCACCTGCGGCACGGCGCCGACGATGCGTTCCGCCAGCGGCGTCCCGAGCCCGGCGACGAACAAGGCCGGCGGGCGGATCCCATGACGCTGGTCGACCGTTTCATCGAGGTCAACAACTGGACCGTGAGCCGCAAGACGGCCCTGCTCTCCGGCTTCGGACTGGGCGCGCAGATCGGCGCGTCCACGATCGCGCACTTCGCCTACGCGTCGACGGCGAAGATGAACATGCCGCTGGTCGATCAGCTGATGGGCGTTTTCGTCCTGGTGATCGGAGTGAACTTCGTGATCAGCCTGCTGGCTGCACGCACCGGGAAGGAGGCGCGCTGGACGGCGTACCTCTACATCCTGTGCTACGGCACCTGCCTGCTCGCAGCGATCCACGGCCTGGGTACCTGGAGTTCGCCGATGCTCGCCATCTATCCCCTGGTGGTGATCCTGTGCGTGCTGTACTACGACGACGTCCGCGTCGGCTGGTTCGCGTTTCTCTACGGGTTGCTGTCGATTCCCTTCGTCGGCCTGCTGGAAGTCTCCGGCCTGTTGCCGTACGCGCCGGTGCTGATCGACCGGACCGTCGACGCCCAACGTTCGGCGGGCTGGATCGTCGGCCTGACCTCCACCGTGATGGGCATTTTCGTCTTCTGCTTCGCCTTCAGCCTGCTCGTGGTGATGGCCCGAAGAACGCAGAGCCGCTCTCTGGAGGACGCGCACGCCCAGCTCAGCGCCCAGACACGTCAGCTCGAGCGCAACAACAATCTGTTGCGGCGCTATGTCCCGGCCCAGGTCGTCGACGCGATCGCGAACAGCAAGACCGAAACGGTCACGGGTCACGAACGTCGCAAGCTCACGTTGTTCTTCTCGGACCTCGTGGGTTTCACCGAGATCAGCGAGCGCATGGAGCCGGAGGACTTGTCGCGCATCCTCAACGAATACTTCACCGAGATGACCGCGATCGCCGACCGGCACAACGGCACCATCGACGAGCTGATGGGTGACGCCATCCTGATCCTGTTCGGCGCGCCGCAGGCGACCAACGATGCGGACCATGCGCTGCGTGCGGTGCGCATGGCGGTGCAGATGCAGGCCGCGGTCGATGGGCTGAACGCCAAGTGGGGAGCCGATGGCATCGACGAGATCTTCCGGGTGCGCATGGGCATCAACACCGGCGTGGTCACGATCGGAAATTTCGGATCCTCTGGGCGCATGAAGTACGCTGCGCTGGGCAAGCATGTGAATGTCGCGGCGCGTCTTCAGGCCATGTGCGAACCGGGCAAGGTCCTGATCAGCCATTCCACCCGGCTGCTGGTCCACGACCAGATTCCCTGCCAGCAGAAGGGCGAGACGACGCTGAAGGGCATCCAGAGACCGGTCATGACGTACGAGGTGTTGTGATGGGCGCAACGAGGCAATCGACCGGGACGTCCGGCATCCGTATTCATCATCTGAACTGCGGAACGATGTGCCCTTACGGGCGGCGTTTCATGGCGGGCGAGGGCGGCCTGCTCGATACCTACGAGATGTGCTGCCACTGCCTGCTGATCGAGACGGCCCAGGGCCTGGTGCTGGTCGACTCCGGCCTGGGCAGCGACGACGTGCGCAATCCGCTTCGCCTAGGCCGGCCGTTTCTCGCGGCCGTCCGGCCTCAGCTTCGGCAGGAGGAGACGGCGCTGGCGCAGGTGCTGGCGCTCGGGTTCAAGCAGGAAGACGTGCGCCACATCGTGCTGACGCACCTGGATCTCGACCACGCCGGCGGCATCGCGGATTTCCCCGATGCCAAGGTGCACGTGTTCGACACCGAGATCGCGGCCGCGATGGCGCCGAGCCTGCGCGAGAAGATGCGCTATGTCTCTTCGCAGTGGGCGCACGGCCCCGACTGGGTGCGACACAAGCTCGAAGGCGAAAGCTGGTTCGGTTTCGAAGCCTTGCGCGCCATTCCGGGACTGGATCCGGATGTGCTGCTGGTGCCGCTGACGGGGCACACGCGCGGGCATTGCGGGGTCGCGGTGAAGACGGGCGACCGCTGGATGATCCATTGCGGCGACGCCTATTTCTTCCGTGGCGAGGTCGAGACGCCGGCGCACTGTCCGATTGGCCTGATGGCGTTCCAGAGCCTGATGCAGATGAACGGCCCGCAGCGACTCAACAACCAGCGACGCCTGCGCGAACTCAGGGCTCAGCATGGCGGCGAGATCGACATCGTCTGCGCGCACGATCCCGTCGAGCTGGCGCGCCACCGGCACTGAGACGCGGCGTGCAGGACGTCAGCAAGGCGCAGTTCGAGGCCATCTATTTCGAGTACGGCCGAGAGGCGGGCGGATGGACCCGCGCGTACTGGGACAGCTTCTATGCGAACGACCGCACGCCACCGATGAAGTACAGGGTCGAGCTGCCGCAGCGCGCGGACCAGACACGGATGATGATCGTCGACGACTTCGCGGTTCGCGAGTACCGGCTGTTCTTCATGAGCGAGGAAGCGGAAGAGCGGCTGTTCGATTTCCCGACGATGCCCGCGTAACCCGTAGCCCGGGCGAAGCCCGAGGTTGCGCTCCGTATGCGAGGGAACCCCGGACTTCGTCCGGGCTACGGTGACTGGACGCCTACGCAGCGTTTTCCCGCAGATCCAAGCCAACGGCTAACGCAGAGGACGCAAAGGAAACAGAAAGGCGCAAAGGTTTTCCTAAATGCCTCTTCGCGCCTTTACGTTGCTTTTCCCTGCGTCCTTTGCGCTGGCCATCGCGAACCGAGTGACCGCTATCCGCCAGGCGCAGCCTCAGGCCGTTGTAGTGCCCGCTCTGGATCTCCGCGCTTTCGATCAGCCCCAAGGTCTGGCCTAGGCCATTTCCCTGCGCCGGAGTTCCGCCGCGTTGCGCCTTGTTACCGCCCGTTACAAGAGTGGGGCGCCTACCCGGCCGGGCAGGGCCGCCGCACCGGCCGGTGTGGATGGCCGATAATGCAGGCCTGCCCATTCCCGCTGCTCTCCGAGCCGAGTCATGACGACCATCCGCCAGGACGACTTCATCCAGTCGATCGCCGACGCCTTCCAGTACATCAGCTACTACCACCCGCTGGATTACATCCAGGCGCTGGGCGAAGCCTACGAACGCGAGGAATCGCCCGCGGCCAAGGACTCGATCGCGCAGATCCTGACCAATTCGCGGATGAGCGCGGAGGGAAAGCGACCGATCTGCCAGGACACGGGCATCTGCGTGGTGTTCCTGAAAGTGGGCATGGACGTGCGCTGGGATTCGACGCTGAGCGTGCAGGAGATGGTCGACGAGGGCGTGCGTCGCGCCTACACCAACCCGGAAAACATGCTGCGCGCCTCGGTGCTGTCCGACCCGGCCGGCGCCCGCAAGAACACGAAGGACAACACCCCGGCCGTCATCCACTACGAGATCGTGAAGGGCCACCACGTCGAGGTGACCTGCGCCGCCAAGGGCGGTGGCTCGGAGAACAAGTCGAAGATGGTCTGCCTGAATCCGTCGGACTCGATCGTCGACTGGGTGCTCAAGACGGTGCCGACGATGGGCGCCGGCTGGTGCCCGCCGGGCATCCTGGGCATCGGCATCGGCGGCACGCCGGAGAAGGCGACCGTGATGGCCAAGGAAGCGATCATGGCGCCGGTCGACATCCACCTCGTGAAGGCCAAGCAGGCGCGCGGCGAGAAGCTGACGAACATCGAGGCGATGCGCCTGGAGCTGCTCGAGAAGGTCAACGCGCTGGGCATCGGCGCACAGGGACTCGGGGGTCTAACGACGGTGCTCGACGTGAAGATCATCGACTACCCGACGCATGCCGCGAGCCTGCCGGTGGCGATGATTCCGAACTGCGCCGCGACGCGGCACGTCCACTTCGAACTCGACGGCAGCGGCCCCGCGAAGCTCGTAGCGCCCAAGCTCGAGGACTGGCCCAAGGTCACCTGGAAGGCCGATCTGAAGACCTCCACGCGCGTGAACCTCGACACGCTCACGCCGGCTGAAGTCGCCAGCTGGACGCCGGGCCAGACCCTGCTGCTCAACGGCAAGATGCTCACGGGCCGCGACGCCGCCCACAAGCGCATCCAGGACATGCTCGCCAAGGGCGAGAAGCTGCCGGTGGATTTCACCAATCGCACGATCTACTACGTCGGACCGGTCGATCCGGTGCGCGACGAGGTCGTGGGTCCCGCCGGCCCGACCACGGCCACGCGCATGGACAAGTTCACCGAGATGATGCTCGCGCAGACGGGGCTGATCGCGATGATCGGCAAGTCCGAGCGCGGGCCCACCGGCATCGCGGCCATCAAGAAGCACAAGCGCGCGTACCTGATGGCGGTGGGCGGCGCCGCGTACCTGGTCAGCAAGGCGATCAAGGAAGCCAAGGTCGTCGGCTTCGCGGACCTGGGCATGGAAGCGATCTATGAGTTCACGGTGCAGGACATGCCGGTGACGGTCGCGGTCGACGCCACGGGCGAGTCCGTGCACGAGACCGGGCCGAAGAAGTGGCAGGCGAAGATCGGCAAGATTCCGGTCGTCATGGGATAGCCGGCGGGCCGCCTCCGGGCGGCGCGCAGAAGATCATTCAGGCCGATCCCCTCGACGGGATCGGTCCTACAACGAGGAGAAGGACGGATGAGCGCTTTTCGCGATCTCGAGCACCAGGGCTGGAATGCAGCCGCCAACGAGTACGACGGCGCATTCGCGCGGCTCACGAGCCAGTCGGTGCCCGAGATGCTCAAGGCCGTCGAGGCGGGCCCGGGTGTGCGCCTGCTCGATCTGGCCTGCGGTCCCGGCTACGTCACGGCCGAAGCGGCCCGGCGCGGCGCCAAGGTGCTGGGCCTGGATTTTTCGGTCTCGATGCTCGCCATCGCCCGCCGCCTGCATCCCGGTCTCGAATTCATCGAAGGCGATGCCGAATCGCTGCAGCAGGCCGATGCGAGCTTCGACGCGGTGACGATGAATTTCGGCGTGCTGCACCTGGATCACCCGGACCGCGCGATCGCCGAAGCCGCGCGGGTGCTGGCTCCGGGCGGGCGCTTCGCCTTCACCGTGTGGGCGCCGCCCGAGCAGACCGCGGCCTTCCGTATCGTGCTGGGCGCCGTCGCGCGCTGCGGCAAGGCGGACGTTCCGCTGCCCCCGGGACCTCCGTTCTTCCAGTTCAGCGATGCGGCCGTGTCGAAGAAGGCGCTGGAGGCGGCCGGCCTGAGCGACACGCAGGTCGTGACCATTCCCCAGACCTGGCGTTTCACGAAATCGTCGGAGCTGTTCGACACGATGATGGCCGGCACGGTGCGTACCGCCGCACTGCTCAAGGCGCAGACCCCGCAGGCGCTCGAAGCCATTCGCGAGGCGATCGAGCAGGAGATGACGGCGTTCAAGTCCGAGGGCGGATACGCGCTGCCGATGCCGTCGGTGCTCTCCAGCGGCCGCAAGCCGCGCTGAGCCAAACCGTAGCCAACCGTAGCCCGGACGAAGTCCGGGGTTTTCCTCGCAGGTCGAGCGGTGATCCCGGACTGCGTCCGGGCTACGGGTCGTGTCGATGGCGACCCTACCGCTCCCGACGCGATGTTTGCCACACTCATTTCCCACTGACGACCGCCTGGAC
>Ga0187844_10002884_pt1 | contig 11835 bp, 13 predicted proteins | sample SpaLakP09_SKY_50_FD_134517 | JGI IMG/M metagenome (GOLD analysis project Ga0187844, IMG submission 134517) | Oligotrophic lake water microbial communities from Sparkling Lake, Wisconsin, USA - SP09_SKY_50 | ecosystem: Environmental > Aquatic > Freshwater > Lake | place: USA: Sparkling Lake...
GACCATGCCGGAAGGAGAATCGGCGACAACGCAGGTCGACATGGGCCGCCGCTCGCCGCCGTTGCTCGTGAACCAGCGTGTGACCCGCTTTCCGGGTGCCGGCGAAAAGATGGCGCTGCTCGAACTGGAGTTTTTCCGCCTCGAGGGGAACGAGCCGCGCAGGCTGGTCGCTCCGACGCTGGGTGTCGAACTCGGGAAGGCCGAAATCTACGAAGTCGCGACCGCGCAGGGGCTGATCACGGTCCGGGCGACGGTCGAGGGGCTCGATCCTGTGACCGATGCAGGCGCGGCGGGTCCGGCGACGCGTCCGTACCCCACGCTCTAGGAAGAGACTTCAGACACTGGGCGTGTGCAGCGCCTGGACAGCCTTGTCCCAACCCGAGCCGAGCCAGACTTCGAGCGCTTCGATCGACCGGTCGATGCCGGCCAGCAGCGCGGTCTCGTCGACCTTCGAGGGTCGTTGCTCGGTGAGGTAGGGCATCACCAGGTGCCGTTCCCCCGGGTGGCCGACCCCGATCCGTATCCGCCGGTAACCATCTCCAAGCGGTTTGTGGATGTCGCGAAGGCCGTTGTGCCCGCCATGTCCCCCGGCCAGTTTGAGCCGCACCGTGCCGACCGGAAGGTCGAGTTCGTCGTGCGCCACCAGCAGGTCATCCACCGGCAGCTTGTAGAACTGCGCCAGAGCGGAGACCGCCTGGCCACTGCGATTCATGTACGTGGAGGGCTTCAGGACCAGGACGTCCGTTCCGGCCACCTTCACGCGGGCCAGTTCCCCGAAAAACTTCGATTCGGGCCGAAAGTTGCCGCGATGGCGATCGACGAAACGATCGGCCAGCCAGAAACCGGCGTTGTGACGGGTACGTGCGTACTCGGTTCCCGGATTGCCGAGGCCGATCAGGCCGATGACTCTGGATTCCGCCATGTCGTTATGAGGGATTCGCCAAATAAAAAACCCGCCCGTTCGTGATTCCGAACGGGCGGGTCATCGTACCGACTCGATACGCGATCAGGCGGCGAGGGCGATCTTGCCGGCGTTTCCGCCGATAGTGCCCTTCAGGCCGGTCCGATCGATTACTTCTTCTTGTCGTCCTTCTTGGCGGCCTTGGCAGGCTCGCCCTTGCCCGCTTCGGGCGCCTTCTGGGCGCTGGCCGGGACGTCCGTGGTCGCGGCTTCGGCCGCCGGGGCCTCGTCCTCTTCCTTGGCGGCACGCGGCAGATGGACCGCGACGATCGCCTGGTCGTTGTCGTGCTTGAGTTCCACCAGAGTCACGCCTTCCGGAATCGTGAGCTGCGACAGATGGACGGCGTCGTTCACTTCCATGGCCGACACGTCGACCTCGATGAACTCCGGCAGGAACTTAGGCAGGCACTCGACTTCCACTTCGTTGGCGAGGTGCTCGAAGATGCCGCCGCCGGTCTTGACGCCCGGGGCCAGGGCTTCACCCTTGAAATGCAGGGGAATGCGCATGCGGATGGCCACGTCGGCCAGCACGCGCTGCAGGTCCATGTGCATGACCTCCTCGCGAACCGGGTGACGGTGCAGATCCTTGAGGACGACCTGCTCGGACTCGCTGCCGACGTTGAGCGTCAGGATCTTCGAGTAGAAGGCTTCCTGCTTGAGGCACTTCCACAGCTCGTTGTGGTTGACCGACAGCGCCTGCGGGGGCTTGTTGCCGCCGTAGACGATAGCCGGAAGTCTGCCCGTGCGACGCAGGCGGCGGCTCGCACCGGTGCCCTGCTCGTCGCGCGGTTCTGCATTCACTACAAAACCTTGCGCCATGAAAAATCTCCAGAAAATCAGTAGAAAACTGCATGTCTCCGGCCTGCGACCGACCGAAGGGCCGCGTAGTGTAGGGAAACGCGTGTGCCGGTGCGAGCACGAGCACGACGCGGCATCGACACGGGTCACGAGTCGGGCGGCCTGATGGGCTAAACTGCCGCCCCGCCGAACACTGGAAAAACGCTGTGGCCGCTGTTCTAAAGCTGGACCAGTTCAGCCTGCTCGACGATTCGAGCTGCGATGCGCGGATCGTCGCCGCCAAGGCCATCCTCGGCAAGCGATTGGCCATCCTGGGCCACCACTACCAGCGTGACGAAGTCTTCAAGCACGCGGACTATTCCGGCGACTCGCTCAAGCTCTCGCAGCAAGCCGCGAATTCGAACGCCGAATTCATTGTGTTCTGTGGTGTGCACTTCATGGCGGAAGTGGCCGACATCCTGACCTTCGGCCAGCGCAAGGTGATCCTGCCCGACCTCGCCGCAGGCTGTTCGATGGCCGACATGGCCAATCTGGTGAAGGTGCGCAAGTGCTGGGAGGAGATCTCCCAGGTCATCGATCCGGACCAGACCGTCACGCCGGTTACTTACATCAATTCCGCGGCCGACCTGAAGGCCTTCTGCGGCAACCACGGCGGCATCGTCTGCACGAGTTCCAATGCCAAGGCTGTGCTGCAGTGGTCGTTCGCACGACGCGAGAAGGTGCTGTTCTTCCCCGACCAGCACCTTGGCCGAAATACCGGCTACAGGATGGGGATCCCGCTCGATCAGATGGTCACGTGGGATTTCATGAAGCCTCGCGGCGGGCTGACCGAAGATCAGATCAGGAACGCCAAGATCATTCTGTGGAAGGGCTTCTGCTCGGTCCACCAGATGTTCCAGCCGGCGCACATCGACAACTTCCGCAAGGCCAATCCGAAGGGCAAGGTCATCAGCCATCCGGAGAACGCGATGGAAGTCTGCGAGAAGTCCGACTTCGTCGGCAGCACCGAGTACATCCTGCGAACCGTGCGGGCCAGCCAGCAGGGTGATCATTGGCTGGTGGGAACGGAGCTGAATCTGGTCAACCGCCTCGCCGACGAGATGAAGCCCAAGGGCGTGCAGGTGCAGTTCATGAGTCCGACCGTCTGCATGTGCTCGACGATGTTCCGCACCGATCCGCAGCATCTGGCCTGGGTGCTCGACAACCTCGTCGCCGGCCAGGTGGTCAACCAGATTCGCGTGCCGCAGAACATCGCCGACCCCGCGCGCAAGGCGCTGGACCTGATGCTTGAAGTGGTGGACTAGGCGTTTGTGCGTTGGGCGTTGGGCGTTAGGTCGCCGGCGTCGGACGCTTTGCGCTTTTTCCTGACGCCTAATCTCTAACGCCCAACGCCTGCCTTACATGTTCACCAACGCTCCCAAGCTCTCTCTCGCTGATCCTGAAATCGCCGCCGTTCTCGCTGCCGAGGATGCGCGCCAGGAAGCGCACATCGAATTGATTGCCTCCGAGAACTACTGCAGCCCGGCCGTCATGGAAGCGCAGGGCTCGTCGCTGACGAACAAGTACGCCGAGGGCTACCCCGGCAAGCGTTACTACGGCGGTTGCGAGCATGTCGACGTCGCCGAGCAGTTGGCCATCGACCGCGTGAAGAAGCTGTTCGACTGCGACTTCGCCAACGTGCAGCCGCATTCGGGTGCTCAGGCCAACGCTGCGATCTTCCTGAGCCTCGTGGCGCCCGGCGATACCGTGATGGGCATGAACCTGGCGCAGGGCGGTCACCTGACGCACGGCAACGCGGCGAACTTCTCCGGGCGTCACCACAAGATCGTCCCGTACGGCCTGGATCCGGTGACCGGGCTGATCAACTACGACGAGATGGAGCGCATCGCGCTCGAGACCAAGCCCAAGATGCTGATCGGTGGCTTCTCGGCGTACTCGCGCGTCAAGGACTGGAAGCGCATGCGCGAGATCGCGGACAAGGTCGGCGCGCTGTTCTGGGTCGACATGGCGCATGTCGCGGGCCTGGTCGCAGCGGGCGAGTATCCGAGCCCGCTCCCACATGCGCACGTCGTGACCTCGACCACGCACAAGACGCTGCGTGGCCCGCGTGGCGGCATCATCCTGTCCAAGGGTCAGAGCGAGGAGTTCAACAAGAAGCTCAACTCGGCCGTGTTCCCGGGCATCCAGGGCGGTCCGCTGATGCACGTCGTCGCCGCCAAGGCCGTGGCGTTCAAGGAAGCCCTTGATCCGAGCTTCAAGATTTATCAGAAGCAGGTCGTGCTCAACGCACGGGCAATGGCGAAGGTATTCCTCGAGCGCGGCCACAAGGTCGTCTCGGGAGGCACAGACGACAACCTGTTCCTGCTCGACCTGATCGCGAAGAACGTCACCGGCAAGGACGCCGAGGCCGCGCTGGGCCGTGCCCACATCACGGTGAACAAGAATTCCGTTCCCAACGATCCGAAGTCACCGTTCGTGACCTCGGGTCTGCGGCTCGGATCGCCGGCCTCCACGACGCGTGGTTTCGGCGAGCCCGAGATGGCGCAGGTCGCAGGCTGGATCGTGGAGATCGTCGATGCGATGTCGGCTGCTGGCGATGTCGAAGGCGTGATCGGCCGCGTTCGCGGCGAGGTCGAGAAGCTTTGCGCGCGCTTCCCGGTGTACGGCAAGGTGCGTCGCGCGGCCTGAGGTGAATTCCTGATGCAGTGCCCCTTCTGCAGCGCGACCGATACGCGCGTCATCGACTCGCGCCTCGCGGAAGAAGGCACGCAGGTCCGGCGGCGGCGCGAGTGCGCGGAATGCAATGGGCGCTTCACGACCTTCGAGCGGGCGCAGCTGACCATTCCGAACGTCATCAAGCGCGGTGGCAGGCCCGAACCGTTCGAGGAAGACAAGCTTCGCCGCGGCTTCGAGAGCGCGCTCTACAAGCGCCCGGTATCTCCCGATGCGGTCGACCACGCGGTCGAGAGCGTGATGCGCAAACTGCGCCAGAGCGGCGAACGCGAAGTGCCGTCGCGCCAGGTCGGCGAATGGGTCATGGAAGAACTACGCGATCTCGATCACGTCGCGTACGTGCGATTCGCCTCGATCTACCTGAGTTTCGAGGATCTCAACGCGTTCCGCGAAGAGATCGAGCGGCTGCAGCATCTGCCCACCGCGGAACAGCGGCGCAGCCAGATGTCGCTGATCAGCGCGGGCGAAACCGACAAGACGCTGGCTCCCGAACCTGCTTCACGCAAGCCGAAGTCGAGATGAATTCGCGGGATCCCGTCGAGTTCATGGCGCGCGCGCTGCATCTTGCCGAGCGCGGCCGTTTCACGACCTTTCCCAATCCACGGGTGGGCTGCGTCGTCGTCCGCGACGGCCTCATCGTTGGCGAAGGCTGGCACGAGCGTGCGGGCGAGCCGCACGCGGAGACCCACGCGTTGCGTGCTGCGGGTGCGCAAGCGCGCGGTGCTGATCTGTTCGTGACGCTCGAGCCCTGCTCTCACCATGGACGCACGCCGCCCTGTGCCGACGCGCTGATCGCCGCGGGCGTGCGAAAAGTCTGGGCCGCGATGCGCGACCCGAATCCGCGTGTCGCCGGGCAGGGACTGGAGCGCTTGAAGGCGGCCGGCATCGAGGTCGACGCCGGTTTGCTGGAAGGCCCTGCTCGCGAGCTGAATCGTGGCTTCGTTTCGCGTATGGAGCGAGGGAGGCCCTTCGTGACGCTCAAGCTGGCCGCCAGCCTCGATGCGCGCACGGCGATGGCGAACGGCGAAAGCCAATGGATCACCGGAGAGGCGGCGCGTGCCGACGTGCACCGCCTGCGTGCCGATGCGGGAGCCGTTCTCAGCGGCGCCGGCACCGTGTTGGCGGACGATCCGCGAATGACGGTGCGAGCCTTTCCGGGCGGCACGCGCCAGCCTGATCGCATCGTGCTGGACTCGACGGCTCGTGTCGGCGACGCGGCCAAGGTCTGGGCGCAGGATGGCGCACGCCGCTTCCGCATTTCGGGCGCGCCGGCTAACGAAGCCGAAGGAATCGAACGGATCGCAGTTCCGTTGACGGCGACCGGCCGAATCGAACTCGAAGCGGCGCTGCGCGAACTGGCGCAACGTGAGGTCAATCACGTGCTCGTGGAGTGCGGCTCCGGCCTGGCCGGCGCTTTCCTGCAGGAGAATCTGGTCGACGAACTGGTCTGCTACCTCGCGCCGATGTTGCTGGGCGATGCGGCACGCAGCCTTGCCCAGATGCCCGGACTCGATCGGCTCGATCAGCGGGTCCAACTGAAGTTCGTCGACGTGCGCCAGGTCGGTCCGGACCTGCGCATCACCGCCATTCCCGTCACCGGAGTTCGCTAGGCATGTTCACGGGCATCATCGAATCACAGGGTCGCATCGTGGCGGTCGAGCCGCGTGGCGGGGACGTCCGCATGCTGGTCGAGTCGGACGACGGCTATCTGGCCGGCGTCGCACTCGGCGACAGCGTCGCTGTCAGCGGCATCTGCCTGACCGTGCGCGAGAAGACCGAAAAGGGCTTCACGGCGGATTTGTCGGTCGAGACGCTGCAGGCGACCAGCAGCGGCTACTGGACCGCCGGACGCCGCGTGAATCTCGAAAAGGCGCTGACGCCACATAAGCCGCTCGGCGGGCATCTGGTATCCGGGCATGTGGACGGAATCGGCCGCCTGGTCGAGCGATACGAAGAAGCCCGGTCGTGGCGCATGCAGTTCGAGGTGCCGGTCGACCTCGCCAAATACATCGCGCGCAAGGGCTCCATTACGATCGACGGCATCAGCCTGACGGTGAATGACGTCGAGGCCCGGCGCTTTGGCGTTAACATCATCCCCCACACCCTGGGTCAGACGACCCTGGGCGATCTTCAACCCGGCGATGCGGTAAACCTCGAGGTCGACCTCATCGCGCGCTACCTCGAACGCCTGTTGCAGGCACGCGAGACACCATGAGCAAGGTCACCAGCATTTCCAAGAGCACCGAAGAAGGCCGCAAGGGCCTCGACTACATCTCCGACATCGTCGCCGACATCAAGGCCGGCAAGATGGTGGTGATGATGGACGACGAAGATCGCGAGAACGAAGGCGATCTCATCATGGCGGCGAGCCTTGTCCGCCCCGAAGACATCAACTTCATGGCGCGATACGGCCGCGGCTTGATCTGCCTGACCCTGACCGCCGAGCGTTGCCGCCAGCTGCGGCTGCCGCCGATGGTCGCGCAGGAAGGCGACCTGCATCGGACGGCGTTCACGGTTTCGATCGAAGCCGCCGAGGGCGTCACCACCGGTATCTCCGCGTTCGATCGTGCGCACACGATCCGCGCTGCGGTGAAGCCGGATGCTCGGCCTACCGATCTGGTGCAGCCCGGTCACATCTTTCCGTTGAGCGCACAGCCGGGTGGCGTTCTCGCCCGCGCCGGCCACACCGAGGCGGGTTGCGATCTTGCGCGTCTGGCGGGCGTCGAGCCCGCGTCGGTCATCGTCGAGATCCTCAACGAGGACGGCACGATGGCACGGCGTCCCGATCTGCAGAAATTCGCGACCGAGCACGGATTGAAGATCGGCACGATCGCCGACCTGATCCGCTACCGCCTCGACAACGAGCACAGCATCGAGCGCGTTGCCGAAACCAAGATCCAGACCGAGTACGGCGAGTTCCATCTGCTCACGTACCAGGATGCGGTGGACAGCACCGTGCATCTCGCGCTGGTGAAGGGGCAGGTCGATCCGAACAAGCCCACGCTGGTGCGCGTGCATCTGCGCAACACGCTCGCCGACATGATCGGCGCCGAGTCCGAGCACTTCGGCTGGCCGCTCAAGCGTGCGATGAAGCGGGTCTCGGAAGAGGGCGCGGGTGTGATCGTCGTGCTGCGCAAGTCCGAGGCTTCGCGCGAACTGGTGCAGCAGATCATCAACCTCAACCGCTCGCAGCCCGTCTTCCAGGAAGAGAACCCGTCGGATCCCAAGGTGCTGCGTACCTATGGCATCGGCGCGCAGATCCTTTTCGACCTGGGCGTGCGCCGCATGCGTGTGCTGTCGGCGCCCAAGCGCCTTCACGGCATCTCCGGCTTCGGCCTCGAAGTGGTCGAATACGTTCCCTGCGATTGAGTGTCCATGTCTGACGTCAAATCAGGATTTGCTGCTCCCGCCGCGCCTGCCGCCGGCGAATTCTCCGCCACGCGTGTCGCGCTCGTCGCAACGCGCTGGAACGTCGAGATCATCGACGCCCTGCTTGCAGGCGCGCACCGGGCTTTGAAAGTCTGGGGTGTGCGCGAAGCGCACGTCGCCGAATTCCATGCGCCAGGCGCCTATGAATTGCCGCTCGCGGCGCAGGCGCTGATCACGGGTGGAAAGTTCGATGCGGTCATCGCGCTGGGCGCGGTGATCCGCGGCGATACGCCGCACTTCGAATACGTGGCCGGCGAATGCGCGCGCGGGTTGATGGATGTGCAACTGCGTTCGGGCAAGCCGGTGGCTTTCGGCGTGCTCACGGTCAACACACCGCAGCAGGCGACCGACCGCTGCGGACCCGGCGACGACAACAAGGGGTACGAAGCCGTGAGTGCGGCGCTCGACATGATCCGACTGATCAGGTCGGCCTCGTGACCGGGGAAGCGCCTCCGATCAGCCGGCGCGGGCTGTCGCGCCGCCTGACGGTGCAGGCGCTGTACCAGTGGCTGGTCAACGAAACGCAGCCCGAGACGCTGCTCAAGCAGTTCCGTGACCAGGAGGAAGGGCTCGGTCGTGCCGACCCGGTCTACTTCGAGGAACTGCTCAAGGGGACCGTCGCCGATGCGGTGGCGCTCACGATGTCGCTGGTGCCGCACCTCGATCGTCCTCTGAATCAGCTGGACCCGGTCGAACACGCGATCCTGCTGCTCGGCGCCTACGAGATGGCGAGCAAGCCCGAGGTGCCTTGGAAGGTCGTGGTCAACGAGTCGGTCAACCTCGCCAAGATGTTCGGAGCCGAGGACGGCTACAAGTTTGTCAACGGCGTGCTCGACAAGCTCGCGCGCAGCGCGCGCAGCGCCGAGATGGGTGGCTGACCCGAGCCCTGTCGGCGTCCTCGCGCCGGCTTTTCGAAGAACGCAGCGGAGTCCGGATGGACGAATTCCAGCTGATCCAGCGTTACTTCGCGTCGCTGACGTCGTCCGCGGAGGGCGTCCGTGTCGGCATCGGCGACGACGCTGCGTTGCTCACCGTGGCCGCCGGGCAGGATCTGGTCGTCACCACCGACACGCTGGTGGCGGGTCGCCACTTCCCGCTGGACACCGCGCCCTACGACATCGGCTGGAAATCGCTGGCGGTGAACCTGTCGGATCTGGCCGCGATGGGCGCCGAGCCGTGCTGGTTCACGCTGGCGCTCACGCTGGAGCGGTCGGACGAGACCTGGTTGTCCGAGTTCGCGCGAGGACTTCGTGATCTCGCGGAGCAACATGGCGTCGCGCTGGTGGGCGGCGATACCACGCGGGGCCCCTCGAGCATCACGGTGACCGCCATGGGGCAGGTGCCTTTTGCGAAGGCGCTGCGCCGGGATCGTGGACGCGCGGGTGACCTCGTATGCGTCACTGGCACGCTCGGAGACGCGGCAATGGCACTGAAGCTGGGTCCAAAGGCGGGCGCCCCGCTACGCAGGCGGCTGGATCGCCCCGAGCCACGCATCGCTGCCGGGCTGCGGCTACGGGGCCTGGCGAGCGCCGCGATAGACCTGTCCGATGGACTGGCGGGCGACTTGTCCCACATCCTTCGCGCCAGCGGCGTAGGCGCCGACATCGACGCCTCGCAGCTGCCGACCTCGCCGGCGTTTCTCGAGCGCCTCGGCGAAGTCGACGCCTCCCGGCTGACGCTGCAAGCCCAGGGCGGCGACGACTACGAACTCTGCGTCTGCCTGCCGCCGGGCCACCTCGCGGGTGCCAGGGCCAGCCTCGATGTTCCGTTGACCGTCATCGGTTGCCTGTCGCCCGAGTCCGGACTGCGCTTCGTGGACGCCTCAGGCGCTACCATTGCGGTCCCGCCTCACGGTTACCGGCACTTCGAGTGAAGCCAGGCAAACGAGACATTCCGCCCCCTCCGGCGCGCCTCGTGCTGAGCACACCGGAACACTTCATCGCGTTCGGATTTGGTGCGGGACTCGCACCGGTCGCGCCCGGCACGTTCGGCACGCTGGTTGGCATCCCGTTCTTCTTCGCGTTGTTCTGGTTGCCCTGGCCGGTCTATTCGGCCATCACGGCGCTGTTGTTCGTGTTCGGGTGCTGGGTCTGCGGTGCCAGTTCACGGCTGCTGCAAGTGCACGACTACCCGGGGTTCGTGTTCGACGAAATCGTGGGCTTCCTGATCGCCTGCATTCCACTGCTCCCCGGCCTGCAGGGGCCGACCTGGCACCTTGCCGTGGGCCTGCTCGCCGCCTTCGCCCTGTTTCGCCTGTTCGACATCCTCAAGCCCTGGCCGATCCGAGTGCTGGACCAGCACGTGCATGGTGGTCTGGGAATCATGATCGACGACGCCGTTGCCGGCGCCGTTGCCGCCGGATGTCTCTGGGGTCTGGGCCAGCTGGGTTGAGGCGCGTATGAACGATATGGAGAAGTTGCTGGATAACAACGCGCGATGGGCCAAGTCCATGGTCGATCACGATTCGGAGTTCTTCAAGCGGCTGGAGCGGCAGCAGAAGCCCGAGTACCTGTGGATCGGCTGTTCCGACTCCCGCGTGCCGGCCAACGAGATCCTCGCCATGGCCCCGGGCGAGATCTTCGTGCACCGAAACGTCGCCAACGTGGTGGCGCACTCCGACATCAATTGCCAGTCCGTCATCCAGTTCGCGGTGGACCGGCTCAAGGTCCGCCACATCATGGTGGTGGGGCACTACGGCTGCAGCGGTGTGCACGCGGCCATGGACCGCTCGCGGTCGGCCGGTGTCGTGGATTATTGGCTGGGCCATGTGCGCGACGTCGTCAGCTTGCACCAGCACCTGATCGACGCCGAGCCTACCGAGCGCCGGCAGGAGTCCCTGCTGGGCGAGCTCAACGTTCTCGAGCAGGCGCTCAACGTGTGTTCGAGCGCCGCGGTGCTCGACGCCTGGGCGCGTGGCCAGGAGCTCAGCGTGCACGGCTGGATCTACCGGCTCGGCGACGGCCTGCTGCGTCACCTGGACCTGTCGGTCAGCGGTCCCTGCGATCTCGCCGAGCTGCGCACGCGCAGCGTCAGCATGATTCTGGCCGAGCGGGCCCGCTACTCCGCGAAGCTGCGCAGCGAAATGCCGGATCCGACGTAAGCCGGGGGCGCGAGGGTCGGTCGCTTCGAGCCCTCGTGAGGATTAAAATGGCGCGTTGCGCCGTGCGCTGCTGGCCTGTGGGACAAGCCGCGGCGGCAAGTAGTATGGTTCAATACTAATAATCCTCTTCTCATCCAGGCAAGCCCAAGATGCAGATCGAACGCGACGTAATGGAGTACGACGTGGTCATCGTCGGCGGTGGACCCGCCGGCCTGGCTGCTGCGTGCCGTCTCAAGCAGAAAGCCGCCGAGACGGGCAAGGAAATCAGCGTCTGCCTGGTGGAGAAAGGCTCCGAGATCGGGGCGCACATCCTGTCCGGCGCCGTGTTCGAGCCGCGTGCGTTGACCGAACTCTTCCCCGACTGGAAAGAGAAGGGCGCCCCGCTGAACGTCCCTGTCATCGGCGACGACGTCTACTTTTTCCTCAGCGAGACGTCCGCGGTCAAGATGCCCAACCTCTTCGTGCCGAGCACGATGCACAACGAGGGCAACTACATCATCTCGCTGGGCAACCTGTGCCGCTGGCTCGGCCAGCAGGCCGAAGCCCTCGGGGTGGAGATCTACCCGGGTTTCGCGGCCCAGGAAGTGCTGATCGACGATCAGAACATCGTGCGCGGCATCCAGGTCGGCGACATGGGCATCAGCCATGACGGCACGCCGCGCGAAGGCGACTTCACGCCGGGCATGGAGCTGCGCGCCAAGTACACGCTGTTCGCCGAAGGCTGCCGCGGGCATCTGGGCAAGCGCCTGATCGAACGCTACAACCTTGCCGAGAAGGCGGACCCGCAGCACTACGCGATCGGCCTCAAGGAAATC
>Ga0187844_10002885_pt1 | contig 11831 bp, 12 predicted proteins | sample SpaLakP09_SKY_50_FD_134517 | JGI IMG/M metagenome (GOLD analysis project Ga0187844, IMG submission 134517) | Oligotrophic lake water microbial communities from Sparkling Lake, Wisconsin, USA - SP09_SKY_50 | ecosystem: Environmental > Aquatic > Freshwater > Lake | place: USA: Sparkling Lake...
CTGAGCTCAAAGCGCAAGTACCAAGCAATATGTTGTATGTGTTTGCCTTGCCCTAAGCAGGTTTGATGAATCGCGGTCTGGTTTTTTTACTTAACCAGATCGCGTTTCTCATATGAAATGTCAAGCTGAAGAAATTTTTAAAGGTGGTTTTGGTAATGAAATCCTGTCCCTCTGTTGCGCAAAAAAGCCTAGTTTTATCACTGATGGCGATGATTATTTTCTGTGTTTCCTTACCTGTTGTTGCCCAAGATGATGAACGACCTGTTATCGTCGTTCCTAGAGGCGGCGGTAAAGAAACATTCACTCGTTTTTGCACCACTTGTCACATGCCGGATGGACGCGGTGGCCAAAGTGAAGGTGGCTATGGCGCAGACTTAAGAATCACACTACTCAGCGTAGATGAAGTAACAGCAGTTATCACCAATGGCCGGCAATCCAAAGGCATGCCCGCTTTCAAAGGTATTGTCGATGATGAAAAAATCCAATTGACTGCACAGTATGTAAAGACTGTGATTAAGCTAAAAAATTAGTATTTTTAAAGTGCCTTGCTAGCGATCAACTCATCTTGCGTCATGCGTTTTCTGATTGCATTCAACACAGTGTCAAAATCCAAACGAGAGTAACTTTCACCTCGCCCTATGGCCTCTTTAACCCAAGCGTAGGACTGAAGATTATTTTTATGGCCGCCCATGCGTATTTCCATGTAAATCATCTTCAATAAAACTCGTCCATTTTTATTATTGTTTCTGGCCAGCAATTGATAACCTATTTCACGAGCTTGAGTCAAATCGCCGACTTCTCTGCCTTTATCGTACGCATCACGACCTTTTATATAGATAGACAGGCTGTCGCTTTCATACGCACATGCCTGTAAATCGCCTGACACACACACATAGCCATCTTGAGCAAAGCTGTTGGAGTATGAGCAAAAAAACAAAATACTCAAGGGGTAGCACAAGGAGATCAGAATTTTTTTAGCCATAAAAATATAAAACCTAAAAGTGGGTTGATAGGGGAATCAGGGTATTCAGTTCAGTTTCCAGGTCCGGTCATCTCTTTTGCAAATTTACCTAATTTGCCGGTGTCGTAGTAGTAGTTGACTGATGCAAAGCGGCCGCTTGTATCCATATCAAAAATAGCAACCATAGGCACTTTAAACAAATCTCCACTGGCTTTATGTTGCGCTTCCCATATTAAAACTACAGCAGCATTACGGCCATGAACCAAGATTTGTTTCACAGCATATTGAGCCTTAAAAGATTTGAATTCTGAATTAAAAAATTCTGTGAATTCTTGTTTACCTGATTGCTCGGACAAAGGGCTCTGGCGAGAGACTTTGTCAGAAAAATACTTCAACCAGTCATCAACTTGGTTGGTGTCCATGGCGGTGTTGTAGCTTTGAATAGATTGACGAATAATGGATTCAACCTGCATTTCAACAGAACCGGCCGCCTTAACGCTGAAACTGGTCAATACGCTGGTTAGAAAAAAAATACCAGTAATTATTTTGGGTAATCGCAACATCTGTGGAACCCTTAAAAGTATGTTCTAAAAATACAAACTGTAGTTGAATTCAATCATTGCTGCAATCATGGAAAGCACCAGTGCCTGCACTGAGACATTCACACTAAATTGAATTTACAAACCGCAACAGAGAATGCCGGTCTAACACCGACAGTTTCTTGTAACCATCAGAGGATTTTTTGGCTTCACCACCATGCCACAAAATGGCTTCCTCTGCGTTGCGTGCCCGCCCATCATGCAATAAATACATACCGCTGTTTACCCGATCTGCCAAACCTAAACCCCACAATGGTGCGGTACGCCAGTCGGTACCGCTGGCTTTAAAATCAGGTCTGCCGTCGGCCAAATCAGCGCCCATGTCGTGCAACAACAAATCTGTATAAGCAGCAAAAGTTTTATGTTCAATGGAAGGCAGCGCCGGATAGCTGCCGGTTTTAAGTAAAGGTACATGGCAAACCGCACATTGCAATTCGGCAAATAATGCCTCGCCTCTGAGCGTTTGCGGGTCGTTACGCAATCGCGAGCGCGGCGCATCTGTGGCGCGCATGAAAAAATTGACTGCGCTCCAAGCCGGATCGCTTAACTCAGGCTTGTCATATTTAGATACCGATTCAAAACATGATTTTTGATGAAGTGTGCAATCCTGATCTGGGTAAAGCGAGGTGGTGACGCCGATATCACCCAGGTGAGCCGCAGCCACTTGTTGATTGATAGACGGTTGATTGGCTTTCCAGCCGAAACGCCCGAGCTTGATTTTGAAAGTGGCGTCGTCGGTTACGTAATTAGGGCGACCGTTAAAGCCCAGAATTTTCTGATTAGCAGCAATAGCAAGTATGTCAGTTTCGGGAACGGCTTCCAGAAAACCCAGTCCATATAAGGCGGGGCCATTGCGTACAGACTTCAATACGCTGTCATCAATGGGTCCGAATTTATGATTGGCAATTTTCAACTCGGGCTTACGCAGCTCGACTTCTGTACCATCTGCCAGCTTGACGGTTTGCGCCAGCCAGCGGATAAAAACATCAGCTTCGCCGGTACTCGAATCGACCAGGCCACCCTCTAAGGTAAAAACCTGTATCTGACTGTCATACGCCGGATGCGGCATGGTTTCGTCAGAGGCTGGCTTGCGTACCGACAAACGCACCAGTTGCTGAAACACAGGCTTATTTAATTGCTCGGTGGTGATGCCGCGACCGTTATTGATATGACAGCCAGTGCAAGCATTGGCAAGAAAAAATGGACCCATGCCCCAGACACCATCCAACCTTGGCGCAAACGTCCAAGTGGTGCTGAACTGGTTTTTTCCTGTTTGATGTAACTGAATTTGATCAGGATCCAGCTGGGCCACCGGTTGCATATACAACTGCGTGTCAGGGGTGCATTGCTTGGTCGAGCTGTTCCAAATGCATTCATCATTGGTATTGGAGTAAACAGGAATGATGAACAGTGTCGAACTCGCCACAATGAAACAGCAAATTTTTTTCACTAAATGTTTATTCATTCAACCCCCTTAAGTACTGATGCTTACGAGACTAAATAGAACTCATTATGAATCACTTTGTTGTGAGATTTTTTAAAATTTTGAATTTTGTCAAAATTCAGCATTTGAGAGGAAAACTCATAACTTGGCGCGAACAAATTCAATAAAAACTGTCATGGTCTTTGGTGATACTCGGGTACTGTTCATGTCAAGTCTTCATAATGACGTTTCAAGGACAAGATTACTTTCCAAGACAGTTCACAGGGAGCAATAACGTCATGGCCAAGGATTTCGACAGCATGGAAGACAGCAACCGTTCGGCCAACACCGACATCCATCAGGTGTCAGACCCGGCCAAGCGCGTCAGTTTGCAGTGGTTGGCGGGTTTCGCATTGTTGGCACCAACGGGTTGGGTCAAAGCGCAAAGCGGCAACTCAATATCAACCAGTCGCTTGAATTTTCAAGCACTGCCGCCCAGTGTGGAAGACTTTGTACAAGTGCCGCCCGGTTATCGCTTCAATGTGTTGGCTGCCTGGGGGGAACCCGTAGGTATACCTGGCAATATGCCGGCGTACCGCGCTGACGCTTCTAATACTGCCGAAGAACAAGCCGCCCAAATGGGTATGCACCATGATGGATTGGTGTTTTTCCCTCTGAATGGCAGTTCGACCCACGGGGTCATCATGACCAACCATGAATACACCGATGACGGTTTATTGCACTCAGATGGTTTATTGCCTTGGACCGCAGAAAAGGTCAAAAAATCACAGAACGCCCATGGCCTGTCTGCCTATGAGGCCAGGCTCACTGACAAAGGTTGGCAGATGGTACGGCCTTCGCGTTATGCACGGCGCTTCACCTTGGACACCGAATTTTCTGTGGGTGGCCCAGCAGCGGGCCATGCCTTGATGCAAACCGCAGCCGATCCATCGGGCAAACGCATCAAAGGCACGTTGAACAATTGCGCTAGCAGCATGACGCCTTGGGGCACCTATTTGTCTGGGGAAGAAAACTGGTCGTTTTACTTTTCTGCTGGTGACAAACCTTCAGCCCATCATCAGCGCTGGGGCCTACGCGCCAAAAGTTTTTACCAATGGGACAGACATGACGAGCGTTTCGATGCCGCTCGCCATCCGAATGAACCCAACCGTTTCGGTTGGATTGTCGAAGTCGATCCTATGGATCCCAACAGTACACCGATCAAACGCACTGCTATTGGCAGGGGTGCACATGAAGGCGCTTGGGTGACGCAATCGGGCGATGGACGCGCCGTGGTGTATTCAGGCGAAGACGCTCGGTTTGAATATATTTACAAATTCATCAGCCGCGACAAGATCGCTACAGGCGGTGCTGCAGCTAACCGTGAATTGCTAGACCACGGCATCTTGTATGTGGCAAGGTTTGATGCCGATGGCAATGGACAATGGTTGCCGCTGGTGCACGGCAGTGGACCACTCACAGTAGCCAATGGTTTTGCCGACCAAGGTGAAGTTTTGATCAAAGCCAGACAGGCCAGCGACTTGCTGGGGGCTACCAAAATGGACCGCCCTGAATGGCTCACCATAGACCGTGAAAGCGGCTGGGTGTATTGCACACTCACCAACAACAGCAACCGAGGACAAACCAATCATCCTGGCGTGGATGCAGCCAATCCCCGAGCCAACAACACCATGGGTCAAATCATTCGTTGGCGTGATACCCAAATGTTTGCAGGTGACACATTTGTTTGGAACCATTTGCTGCTGGCCGGCGACCCAGCCAATGAACGCGAACAGGCCAAAGGCAATGTGAAAGGCGATTTTTTTGCTTGCCCCGATGGCTTGTCCATAGGGCCCGGGGGTTTGCTGTGGATACAAACTGATGTGCATTCCAGCCAACTGAACAAAGGGGAATTCAAGCGTATAGGCAACAACCAGATGTTGGTTTGCGACACCAGCACAGGAGAAGTCAAGCGCTTTCTCACCGGCCCCAATATGTGTGAAATCACCGGACTGTCGTTTTCACCCGATGGCACTACCTTGTTCATTAATGTCCAACACCCTGGCGAATCACCCAGCGATCGAGGGGACCCTAAACACCCCGATCAGTATTCCAGTTGGCCAGACCATATCGATGAGAACCGGCCGCGTTCAGCCACGGTTGCAATTAGAAAAATAGATGGTGGCGTGATAGGTTGGTGATCTAAAGCATAAGGGGTTGGCTTGAGAAATTTAGGGGCCACACTTCAGGTGCGCCAAAATGCCCGCGTGAAAATGACCACCATAGTAAACAGCTCTAAGCGTCCGAGCAACATGGCCAGGGTACATATCCAGGTTTGAAAATCTGTCAATACCGCGAAAGTGGTTGCCGGCCCTACCAAATTGAGTCCGGGCCCCATGTTGTTAATAGAAGCAACGACTGCTGAAAGTGCCGTCACTATGTCGCACCCGCTTGCTAGCATGAGCAAGGTGCAAAAAATAATGGAGGCACCGTACAGGAACAAAAACGCAAAAATAGAGTCGATTACTGAGGGCTCATAGACGACGCCATTTAACTTGACAACCATCGGTGATTTTGGATGCACAAGCCTGTTCATTTCGCTGAAGCAATGCTTCACCAACAGCTGGGCACGTATCATTTTGATTCCACCTCCGGTTGAGCCAGCAGCAGTCGCAAAGCAAGATAAAAATATCATCAACACTGGCGCAAACGTGGGCCACAAATTGTAGTCTTGTGTGGCTAAACCTGTGGTGGTTGCGATAGAGACTACGTTGAAGGCCGCGTGCCGGAGCGCCGTTAGAAAATCGGGGTACACCTGATGCGCCCAAAGAAAATAGGCGACCAAAATGACGCTGACCACCATCACAAACCAGACCATATGGGCTTCTTGATCCTTGACATAGGCCTGCAGCGACCGACCAGAGAATGCCAAAAAATGGGTCGAAAAATTGATGGCTGCTAGCAACATGAACACGATGGCTACCGCCTCCATTGGTGCTGAATCAAAAAAGCCAAAGCTTGCATCGTGTGAGGAAAAACCACCTAGGCCCATGATGGAAAAGGTATGGATCAGCGAATCCAAAAATGGCATGCCCACAGCCCATAAGCTCAAGGTACAGGCCGCGGTGATGAGTGCATAAACCAGCCACAAGCCCTTGGCGGTCTGGGCGATGCGGGGCGTCAGCTTGGCATCCTTCATTGGACCTGGGGTTTCGGCCTTAAAATCCTGACTGCCGCCAACCCCCAGCATCGGCAAGATGGCAACAGCCAGCACCACCACACCCATGCCACCTAACCACACCAAAAATGCACGCCACACGTTGAGAGAACCTGGCAACTGGTCCAAATTCGAAATGACCGTCGCACCAGTGGTGGTCAAGCCCGACATGGTTTCAAAATATGCGTCGGTGAAGCTCAGACCGGGAATGCTCAGCATCAAAGGAATGGTGGCAATTGCCGGCAGCACCATCCAGGTCAGTGCAGACAGCAAAAAACCATCTCTATTGCGCAACTCTTTTTCATGAAAAGCCTTGCGTGTGCAAGCCCACATTAGGAAGCCAATAGAGCCAGCAATCAGCATTCCAATAACAAAATTCCAAACCACACGATCATCCAAATACAAGGAAATCGCTATTGGAAACAACATCAAGCTTGCAAATATCAGGATGATAAATCCAAGAATATTCAAAACTCCGGCTATTCTTTGCGTCATACGATCCCCTTCATCCAAAAAAGCTTGCGCTTACCTGAAGGAGTTTTTCAATTTTTCGCACCGTATTTTTTTCTGTGACTAACAAGATTAAGTGGTCTTCGGATTGAAGTACCAGATCATGGTGAGCCATCAATACCTCTTGACCGCGCACCACAGCACCCAATAAGGCACCCGCCGGCCACACGATGGCATCCACCCGACGTCCCACGCACTGACTGGTAGATTTGTCTCCATGAATCACAATTTCCAGTGCCTCTGCTGCACCGTGCCGCAAGCTATGGACGCGGGCCACATCAGCACGTCGAATGTGCGCAAGAATGGAGCCTATGGTGACGTCGGCCAGACCAACGACGACGTCGATTTTGCTGTCTTCCAAAACACCGACATACACGCTTTGATGGATCAGCGATAAGACGCGGTGTGCTCCCATTTTTTTTGCTAGCAACGAGGTAATAATATTTCGCTCGTCATTACCAGTCGCGGCAACAAATAGATCCACATGGGCGACATCTTCGTTAATCAACAATTCAATGTCGTTTTCGTTGCCATGCAAGACCACTGTTTTATCCAGCAAAGCCACTAGCTGATGAGCGCGATTTTCATTGCCCTCAATCAGCTTCACCAAATGGCTGGCCTCTAGGTCCTTGGCCAACCGATAACTAAACTCAGAGCCTCCTGCGATCATGATGCATCTGACCGGGCGATCTGCCTTACGCAACTCTTCCATCACGCGCCGCATATCGGCTGTACGGGAAAGAAAGAATACTTCGTCGCCGTCTTCGATAACAGTATCTGCGCGTGGCTGCACTGAGCTCATATCGCGGAATATTGCAACGATTCGCGCATCCGTGGTTTTCAGGTGATTGTGCAGATTGGCTATTCGGTCCCCCACCAACAATCCTCCCGCTTTAGCCCGAACGGCCACAAGACAGACCTGGCGGTCCGCAAACTCTAAAACCTGCAGCGCCTCGGGATAATCCACGAGATTCTCCACATAACGGGCAAGTAATACTTCGGGCGAAATAACGTGACTGATACCGAAAACATCTCCCCCGCATAAGCGCGGATCATCTAAATATTCGGATGATCGGACCCGCGCAATGCGTTTAGGCACATTAAATATGCTGGAAGCAATTTTGCATGCCATCATATTAATCTCATCAACCTCGGTCACGGCGATCAGCAAGTCGCAGTCGGCTATGCCTGCTTCTTTCAAAACGGAGGGATGCCCGGCATTACCAGCAACGGTGCGTAAATCGTATTTGGAGGACAGCTCTTTGAGCTTGGCGGCATCACGGTCAATGATAGTGATATTGTGCTGCTCGGTAGACAGACTTTTTGCAACCGAGCTTCCGACCTGTCCAGCACCCAGAATAATTATGTTACTCATTGATATTTTTCCAACTGCTAATTGTTTTTTTTAATAATCAATCAATTATGTCCTATTGAAAACCTCCTCAAAGACAGTGCAATTTTTTTAAAGGAATCCCTATGAGCACCCTCTCCTTACCTACAAATATTGAAAGTAATCCCAAAGTCAAAGCTGTTTTTGATGACATCAGGCAAACCCGTCAAAGTGATTTCATCAATAACATGTGGCACTATTTGGCGTTCGACCCTGAATTACTAGAAAGTACTTGGCGTGAAGTTAAGTCTGTCATGGCTTCGCCCTCCTCACTTGACCCTCTCACCAAAGAAATGATTTATATCGCTGTATCTGTCACCAACGCATGCAGTTACTGTGTACATTCACATACGGCAGCAGCGAAAAGCAAAGGGATGTCAGATGTTCAACACGCCGATTTACTGCGAGTGATTGCTTTGGCAGGAAAAACCAATCAACTGGCTTCAGCGATGCAACTGCCTGTGGATGCTGTTTTCAATAGAGACTGAATATGAAGTCATAAAAAGCGCCCTCACCCTTTCACCACCCTAAGGAGCAAAAATGGCAATTTCATGGTTAACCGCCCTCAAGATTGTGCCTTGGGAAAAGGTACTGGAACATGCGCCTGGTGTATTGGAAAAGGCCCGTGGATTTATAGATAAACGTCGCACTGACGAGGCCCAAGCACCTACCGAATTGGAGCAACTGCAAAAGGTGCAACAGGAAATGGCACTTACGCTTTCCCAGTTGGCCGAACAAAACCTCGCTTTAATTGCAGCAATTAAACGCTTGCAGGTGCGTATGAAATGGCTTGCAGCAGCTACGTTGTTGTCACTTTGTGGTTGCGGGGTTTTGGCTGCCTTGTTACTTCGATAGCAGTCGCCCACACAAATATTTTCATCGTCAGCCTAGCCCTCACCAGCCAATTTATTTCGTTTGTTCATGCTGAGGGAAAAGACATACGGGGCGGCAATTGCGAGCAGACAAAAAGCCAGTTCGAATATTTCTGCACCAAAAAGGGTGATCCTGCCAAGGACGACATCATGACTACGGCCAATATCGCCTGCGGAAATGCCAAGCGCAATATGGCTGCTGCCTGCAACGGCAAAAGTGAAAAGATCTAACTTATGTCTTTGACAAGGATGGTAAGCCGCTGGCCAAGTAGGCATTTGTCTGCTGACAGGTAGCAGATCCCCTTGCATTCATGCATTGCCTTCTCCATTCGGTTGATGCAAGCCTTACTTACCTCACAGCAACTGGTTTACCAAATTCAATCCAGTTTTTACCATCAAATTTCACTAACTGCATGGTTTGGAACAAAGCAAAATCAGTTGGTGAAGAGCTAGCCAGTACACCGGGTAAGGCCATCGGCACTTGAAAGTCCTTGAGGCTGGTGGCTTGTTTCATGACGTTTTCTCTGGTCAGGTTGTCCCCCGCCATCCTGAGCACGTGCGCCATCAATTGAGCCACCGCATAGCCATAGGTGGCGTTACCGTCGTCTGGGCTGACTTCAGGCGCATATTTTTTGATCAATGCTTTGAAGTCCTTCATAGTTGGATCGTTATCCCAGCGGCTATCGGCACCTTCTTTGATGTATTGCATTGAAATCAAGCCCGCAGAAATATCTAGACCTGCAGGCTTCAAGACGCTACCCACCGAAGCAGAAACTTGGTTAAGGTAGTGTGTGGGCTTCCAGCCCACGTCACTGACCTTGCGAATGGCTTGCGCTGCAAACTTGGGGGTGGTGATGTTGAAAAAGGTGTCTGCACCAGAGCCCTTAAGCGAAACAATTTGAGAGTCGATGGTAGGGTCGGTTACTTCATAAGAAGCTTGCGAAACAATCATACTTGAAGCTTTGGCGCCCAAGCCATCCTTGAAACCGTTGAAGTAGTCCTTACCGTAATCATCGTTTTGAAACAGCACCGCGATTTTGGCATTGGGCTTGGTTGCCAAAATATGCTGAGCGTAAAGCTTACCTTCGGAGTGGTAATTGGGGTTGAAACCAATGGTCCAAGGATTGTTTTTCGGGTCGTTCCATTTAGATGCGCCAGTGGCCAAGAACATGTGCGGCACTTTCTTGGTATTCATGTACTTGTGAATAGCAGTATTTGAAGGTGTGCCCAAGGTGCCCATGGTCAACAAGACTTCATCTTGCTCTACCAAACGGCGAATCATCTCCACCGTTTTGGGCGGGCTGTAGCCATCGTCTAGGGTGAGGAAATTGATCTTACGGCCGTTGACGCCGCCTTGTTCATTCAGTTGCTTAAAGTAAGCCGCCTGAACCTTGCCGATGACGCCATAAGCTGAGGCAGGGCCGCTGTAGGGCATGGTTTGACCAATCTTAATTTCAGTGTCGCTGGCACCAGGATCGTATTTTTTTTGCGCAGCCACCGGTGTAGCAAAGCCGATGAGGGAAATACACAGAGCCGTCAGGGTAAATTGTCTCTTTTTCATAGGTACTCCTGGTTGAGAGAAAAGATTGAAAATCAAGAGCGAATAATGCGAAGCTTCTCGCCCAACAAACGAATGGCACCCGCAATACCTGTTGGCATGGTGTACATGAACAATATCAACATGATTCCATAGATGGCCCAAGGCGCGGCCTTAGAAATCTGGTCAGCGATATTTGGAATGAACTGAATAAATATCGCGCCGTATAAAGCACCAGGCAAGGAGGCCACACCGCCGATCACCATGCCAACCAGTAATGTGATCGACAGGAAAACGGTGAAACTGTCAGGTGCCACAAAGGCCACCAAAATAGCGCTGAGTGCACCCGCCACGCCAGTGAACATGGCGCTCACACCAAAAGCCAGGCTTTTGTACATTGGCGTGTTTATGCCCATGGAGGCAGCAGCAATAGGTTGGTCACGAATGGCGATAAGGGCACGACCTACTCGTCCGCGAATCAGATTCCAACCAATGACGAACATCACCAAGGCGATTGCCAAAGTAAAGAAATAAAGCCAACGGTCTGAGTTGAGCCTCAAACCGAACAATGACTCCCAAGGCGATTCGGGCTTCATGATCACAATACCTTGAACCCCACCAGTCAGAAATTCTAGATACTTAAACTTGAGCAGCTGCGGCAAGGCCACCGCCAAAGCAAACGTAGCCAGGGCCAAGTAGTGACCCTCTAGTCGCAGGGCGGGTAAGCCAAACAAAAAGCCGACCACAAAACAGATGAAGGCCGAAATTGGGATGGTCATCCAATAAGGAATATTCATTTTGTCCATCAGGATGGCACTGGCGTAGGCACCAATGGCCATGAAGGCTCCGTGTCCCAAAGAAATTTGACCGCTGTAACCAATGAGAATATTCATTCCGACCAAGGCAATGGCATAGCTCAACACCATGGAGGCCTGAAACACTTGGTAATTGGAAATGGCAAAGGGCAGGATGCAGGCCAAGATCAGGCCCAACACGATTCGAATCCAAGGGATTGAATTTTCGGACGACAGTAGATTGGAAGACATCGAATTCAGACCCTTGAAACAATCACTTTACCGAAAAGACCAGCAGGTTTGATGGTCAGCACAACAATGATCAGTACCAATGCGACCGACAACTTGAGTTCGGTACCAATGACATAGGCACCTAAAATATTTTCAAGAATGCCAACGATAAACCCTCCCAATACGGCACCCCCTGGGCTGTCAATACCCCCCACCAATGCTGCAGCAAAGGCGTAGAGCAAGATCCCAGACATCATGTTCGGCTCTAAAAAGACCACAGGCGCAATCATCATGCCC
>Ga0187844_10002886_pt1 | contig 11825 bp, 12 predicted proteins | sample SpaLakP09_SKY_50_FD_134517 | JGI IMG/M metagenome (GOLD analysis project Ga0187844, IMG submission 134517) | Oligotrophic lake water microbial communities from Sparkling Lake, Wisconsin, USA - SP09_SKY_50 | ecosystem: Environmental > Aquatic > Freshwater > Lake | place: USA: Sparkling Lake...
CCGTCTCCGTCTGGAGTCGTTCGCCTCGTGCTGAGCCGAACTTCCTCTCTTCAGCCCGCGAGGTCGCTGAGTCGGCGGATATCCTCCAGATTTTTGTCCGGGATGGAGAGGCGCTACTAGAGGTGATTCGTTCGATGGGGACGGCCTTGGGTGATTCCCATATCGTTATGAACCATGCCACAGTCGGTCCTGCCGAGACGCTCGAGGCCGCACGCTTGGTGAATGAACGGGGAGCTGCTTTTCTGGATGCCCCGTTCACCGGCAGTCGTGACGCTGCGGCCGAAGGAGAACTTGTTTACTATATCGGGGGTGAGGAATCCGTGCTCGAGCGAGCCGTACCGATTCTCAAGGCTTCGGCCAAGGCCATCCTGCTGATGGGCCCTGTGGGTGCTGCCACCTATGTGAAAATCGCCACCAACATGATCAGTGCCGCGGAGATCGGTGTGCTCTCAGAGGCCCTTGCACTGCTGGCACGGGGAGGCATCCCGCTTCCTCGTCTTCTGGAAGCCCTGCAGCATAATGTGGCGAGTTCTGGGGCCATCACTGCCAAGTTGCCCATGATGCTCACTGGTGACTTTGCACCCCGTTTTTCGGTCAAGAACATGCTGAAGGATCTCCAGATAGCATTGCGGTCGGTCGAAGGTAAGGGGATCGACCTGCCGGTCACCGCCGCGACTGCGGGATCTCTTATGGGAGCGGTGCAGGCTGGATGGGGGGAAGATGACTTTGCCTCCATGGCCCGTCACTATGAGTATGCGGGTAGCATGAAGGATCTCCCTGATCAGACACCCCTTGTGCCGGTCGGTGCCGGCAGCTCCAAGAAAGCAACGGGAAACGAGCAGAAAGCCAAAGCAACGAAAGGGGTTAACCCAAAGGTTGGGAAAACGAAGTTTTTCGGACTCTTTGACGGGTCAAAGAATTCCTGAAATCTCCGGTAATGATTCAAGAACCGGCGGAACAACTACGCCAGGCTAAGGTGGGGGGAGGTGCCTTTCTCCTGCCTCCGCGACTTCTTCTGCGTCTCTCCGGATCAGATGCCTTCCGCTATCTGAATGGACAGATCACACGCGATCTGAGTCGTATGGCCAGCGGCCATGCTTTGCAGGCCTGCATCCTGACCCCGAAGGGAAAGCTTTGCGCACCCTTGCTGATCTGGCGTGAAAATGACGATCTGATGGTCGAAAGTGATCTTTCTTTGGAAGAGACGCTGATTACACGCCTAGAGCGTTATATCGTCGCGGACGATGTCTCAGTCTCCGTCGAGCCTGCTCCCCCCATGATCCATCTTTTCGGGAAGCTGGCTGAGACAGAGCCGTGGGTTTCCGCTGCGGGCATCCGTATCAACCGCCTTGGGTCTCCGGGCCTCGATCTTAATGAAGATTTCCTCGGCGGTGCATTGCTCTCACGACTTGATGCCCGAGTCATTGAGACCCTGCGAATCGAGAAGGCTATCCCTGTCTGGGGATCCGAACTCAGCGAAGAGACATTGCCCCCGGAGGCTGGCCTCGACCGCACGCACATCGACTATGACCGGGGGTGCTACCCGGGGCAGGAAGTCATCTCCCGTCTCAAGAGCATCGGCAAGGTCAATCGCCTGCTAAGGCTTCTGAGCGCTCCGGGAAACTCAACACTCACTCCAGGCCATGAAATTATCACGGAGGAAGGCACGGTTGGGTCGATCACCAGTGTTACTCCTCAGTTGACCGGAGCCAGTGAGGCAGTCTTGGTGCTGGCTTATATGAAGCGCAACGCAGCGGAGGGAAACTCGCCTCTTTTTGGCCTCGATCCCTTGACCGGAGCAAAGACTCCGCTCAGCATCCTTCAAGTCACCGGCTCATGAATACCCGATCTCTGCTACCTCTGGTTCTTCTGCCAATACTTTTTCTGACAGGTTGCGCTACGACGCCCCGATATACAGGAACCGGACCGCAGGCGGCCGTCATGCTGATTAAGATCCGCAAGGAGAAGCAGCCCCAGCGCATCGTGATCGAGTTGAACGATTCCGCAGCGCCGCAGACCGTCGCCAACTTCAAAGATCTCATCCAGCGGCATTACTACGATGGAATGAGGTTTCACCGCCTCTTTCCCCATCAGTTGGTCCAGACCGGAGATCCGAAGGCCCGCCAAACAATCGTTGTTAGCTTGCTTCAGAAGATAGGGCTAGATTTTCAGGACTCCGATCGTGCCGGCACAGGTGGCCCCGGCTACACTACTCCTGCCGAGATCCGTCTGAAACTTGAGAAGGGGTCTATTGCGACGGCACGTCTCCCTGATACGATCAATCCAACCCGCGCTTCTAATGGCAGCCAGTTCTTTGTCTGTCTTGAGGCCATGCCCCAGCTCAATGGTCAGTATACCGTCTTTGGCAAGGTGACCGAGGGATTGGAAGTGCTCGACGCCATCAGTGGCCTCCCTGCGAACAGCAACGACTTCCCAACCGAGAAAGTCGTAATCCAGTCGATACGGTTGGAGTGACGCAAGCCCGAACGCACTTGCTAGGCTGTAGGCCTTTAGGGAAGAAGCAAAATACTAACTCCCGCAGAGGCACTAAGACAGAGGGTAGTGGACTCAGTTCTAATCTACTGGTTGCAGCAAATATCGGCTGCGCGGAAAGAACTGGGCAGGAGTGGATTCGAACCACTGAAGGCAGAGCCAGCGGATTTACAGTCCGCCCCGTTTGGCCACTTCGGTACCTACCCGTTTCCTTCTCCATCCGAAGATGAAGAGTTAAAAAGGATGCAACCTCTCCACCTGATCGTCCACCAGAAAGTGATGCCGTCTCCCTAGTAATTATCGATCTTCGGCAGGCTAAGGAGATGGAATCCTTTTTTCTTTGGCGTTGGGCTGGGGGTCGGATCCAGCTTTTGTTTGATATTTTTAGCGCGTTTTCCGAGTTCACTATCCGCGCCTTCCTCGACGCTAGCCTTCTCCATGGCCTCATTGGAATCGATAACGATGGGCTGAATCATGATCACGAGCTCGCTGCGAGAGCGGCTCTTCCTACTACTGCCACCAAGAAGAGGGCCGATGACCGGGATTTTGAAAAGTCCGGGAAGGCCGGAGAGGTCGGTGGTCTTGTCGTCGGTGATGAGGCCTCCCAAAATGATCGTGGAGCCATTGGGAACGCGGACCGTCGTGGTCAGTTCTTGGGTCTCGATGGTAGGAACGGAGTTGCCACCGATATTACTGTAAGTGCCCAGCTTGTCATTATGCTGGGCGATCGTCAGGTTCACTTCCTTGTCAGAGTTGATCAAGGGGATGACCTCCAGCTTGAGCACCACAGGCTGATACTGGATTGTTGAGGTCTGCGATGCGATGGGGCTAACCGCACCTCCAGATAGATTGCTATTATAGGTTGTCTGCCCAGGTATCGGTACGTTCTGTCCGGAGAAGATCGTGGCCTTCTTGTTGTTCACCGTGTAAACGACTGGCCGCGAGATGGTTCTGAATTTTCCGGTGCTTTCCAGAGCGCGGGCATAGGTGGCGATACCTTCGGCAATGGTTCCATAGACCGTAAGTCCGGAGAGGCTTGCGGGGAAGGAACTGATGGCATTGGTGATCGAGGTTACGGCAAGATTGGTGAAGCTACCGACGGCTCCTGCAATCAGAGGGTTGCTAGTGCCATTATTGATCTTGGCGAACCATGAAGCCCCGTATTCTTGACCCTCCGTAAGCCGGAGCTGTCCAATGACGGCTGCCAGATAAACCTGCTTTGGCCTGCGGTCGAGAAGATCAATGATTTGGGCGGCCTTCGCTTTGCTCTCGGGCGGACCGTAGACAATGATGCTGTTGCCTGATGCGTCGGCAATGACACTCGTGGAGCCAATCGTGGCGGACTGAGGTGGATTTTGGGCGACCGCTTCACCCAGTTTATCAGGCGAGTTGGAAACTCCTCCGCTTGCACCTGTAGTTCCGCCTGCTCCACCTCCACTTGCTCCTGTGGAGGAGTTCTGAGTTTGATTTTGCTTGGAGTTGGCTTGTGAGTTGCTTCCGGTTGCATTACTTCCCTTGGCATCTGAGTCATCCTTTCCTTTGAGCATATCGACCAGTACGGGGAAGAGGTCATTCACGGAGAGATAGTTCAGGGGGCGGACGAGCGGTTCGGCTGACTCAACGGCCTGATCCAGTTTGGAAATGAGTTCCCTCAGGTATTTGTAATTCTCGGCCTTCACGATCATCAGCACTCTGTTCGTCCTTTTATCCGCAATGAACTGAGCCTTGCCGCTTAGAAGGTGGGCATCCCCGCTCACTGAGGCAACAGCCCCCTGGCCTCCCTGAGGAGGAGTTGCGGTCCCGCCACCACCGGGACTACCGCCGAACATCTGGTTGAGTGTCTCGACGATCTTCTCGGCACTGGCTCGCTGAAGGGGGACGAACTCCGTGATGATCTGGCTAGGTTCGTGATCCACGACTGAGAGAATGGCAATTGCCTTGCGGATAATGGGTGTCTTGTCGGTAATGACAATCGCGCTTGTGTTCGGAATCTGAACAATCGCGCCATAAGCGTTTCTTTGGACGACGCCATCGACGATGGAGGTCGCCTCGGCAGGGGAAAGGAAGTTCAGTTGCTTGTAGAAGCTGACGATTTTGTCTCCATCTTGAGGCAACTGGGATTCCTCCAAATAGAGGGGGAGTCCCTCGCTCCGAGGCGGGCGGCTGGGGCCCAGGATTTTCACCGTTTTATCATCGACGGGAACGATGGTGTAGCCATTGAGTAGAAGTGAGCTTTCGATGATTGAGATCGCCTCTTTCCGGGGGATGAGATCCGCAACCATGATCGAGAGTTCCGGGCCCGCGAGGTTGGAATCCCGAACCAAGCGCTTGCCGGTGAGCTTCTCATAGGTCATCAGCACTTCGGCCACCGAAGTGTGTGGAAATTGGATTGAAACACCCTCTTCCGTAGGTGGTGTCGACAGGTCGCCTTTTGCTACTGAAGGCGTAGCCGGGAGATTCTCTATCGGTTGTTGAGCAACGATTCTGCTCGTGGTGCCCATGAGGCCTAGGCCCCAGAGAAGGAGAGGCAGCAGAAGGGTTGGCTTGATGCTACGGAGCGAGGAGATCATGGAGTGGCGTTTTGGGGCTGTGGTGTCGTAATGACGGGCCGGCGGATGATGCGACGGCCTCGCGCAGGCTGGGCCCCTGGGAGTTGGGGGAGGGGTGGCAACTGAGGCAATTGCACTGCAGGTTGAGTCCCTTGAATCCCTTGAACCCCTGGAATACCTGCCGCCACGGATCCCGGCGCTGCTTGCGCTGGGGTGGCTCCTTTCTGCTGAGTTGATTCCAGAAAGCTGATTGTACCTGTTTCGCTCCCCACCGAGATATTTGCCTTCTGAGGTGCCGTATTGCCGTCCTGGATCAGCGAGACAAGGAACATATTTTTTGCGTTCGGCTTTCTACCGATGAGTTCACGGCTCTGGTCGGTGCGGTCGAAGACAAAGATCTGCTCCTCGCCATTGATATTGACGATACCTGTCATGGCGTAGCGATCTGCCAAGGGTGAACTTTCTTCCGCTGTGGGAAGTGAAAAGGGGGAGTGTTTGAGCAACTGTTGGAAGGATGAGAGATCCCTCGGCTTCTCCCAAGCATTCCTAGTGAGATCCGCGGCACTTCCCAAGGTTTCAGAGGCGGTCATGAGTGGCAGGGAAAGGCTAGAAAACAACAGAAGCCCCTTCATTCCCATTCCTAGGGGCCTTGTGCAAATTCCGATATTCCTTCTGAGGATCATGGATGGGTTTGTTTCGGTGGAGATTCCGAGCTTGAGGAAAGCTGAAAATATTGATGCAACTCAAGGTCGGCGACGACATTGGGGGGCTGGGAGTCGCTCTTCAATGCCAATTTCTCAACGGTGCGCCATGCCGTGGGGGATTGCAGGGCAAAGAGCATCCGAACCACTCCCTCAAAGGGGCCCGTCAGTTTTACTGAAACTGCGACAGTCTGCCCATAAGGGGTTTCCTGAGATGGAAGGAGATTCTCCTCGGTTACCTTGAGACCTGCTTTTTCAGCTTCGTCCCGCTCCGATTTGAGAAGCTGTGAGCTTGCTTCATCAGGTAGAAAGCGCGGCATTGGATGGGAGTTGATCCAGTCATCGGCAGGAGCCAGCGAACGTCCGATCTCGACCCAATTTTTGTCTAGGCTCAATTCCGACGTCCCTGTCGCGAGGGCCTTCCGTAGCCCGTCCCGTGCTTTCAAAAACGAGCGAATTCCCGCCATGTTGACGGCAACAAAGAGTGCGCCGCACAACAGCAGAAGAAGGGTTTTTTCGTTGGGAGCCAGAGTTCTCATGGGATGTCATGGCGTGGACTTGGGCGAGTCCCCTCCATATCGAATTTCACACTGTTCTTTCCCGCCAGTTGGGGCTGGCCGGACGTCCAGTCGTATTCCTGGAGCAATGGGTTTTTTTTGAGCTGTTCGATAAAGGCGTAGGCCTGGGTGACGTCGGTGGCCTCACCTGAGATTTGGAGATGACCTTGCTCGAGGTTAAAATTGATGAGGCGTACCTTACCTCCTTCGGTTGGGGACGCTGCTGCAGCCAGAAGATCCAGGGGATAAGTGGTCGGGTCGATTGCAGGGCGCAGGGCATTCCAGCGTTCTGATTCCTGTTTTGCTTGGAGGGCCGGAGCCGCGATGCCTGCAACTTCCCTCCGAATACGCTTTAAAGCCGCCTGCCTGATCAGGAGATCTCCCGAGCCCCAAGCCAAGAGCAACAGGTAGAGAATGGCCGCTACGGAACCGATGGAGAGGAGTCGCTCATTGCGCTGTTTGTGAAGCCTCTCCAGTCGCGCCCCTGTTGGAGTAAGAGCGATCGGTGTTGGTGGAAGTGAGGGAGGAGTGACTTCCTGAGGCGCGGAGATGCTGGCTTGAGGAAAGTTGGCGTCGAGTTCCTTGGTCAACAAGAGACGTGCTTCCAACGATATCCCCTGAAGGAGAATCGTACTCGGAAGATGGCTCAGGATGCCCTCTGAAAGAAGTCGCACCGAGGCGCGTCGCAATGTTGATCCACAGTGTCCGGGACGGATGGCGCAGAACCAGACTGTTTGTCCATCACGGTAAAAAGCGGCCTGAACAACGCCCTGCTCCTGCCACAGAATCATATCGGGCTTTTCCTGAGGACCCCGGATACGTGCAGAAATCTCGAAGCGGCCGGCATTTTTCCAATTATCGGGCATTATCTCCTCGGGAAATGGTTCCTCTGTAGCCACGGCCAGGACCAGTCGGCGCTCCCCGAGTTGAAGAATCGGAATGGCGGTCAATCCCTCCTCCATTCCTCGTTTGAGGAGATGCCTGCCGGCCAGCTCCATCTTGACGAGATCGCGGCTTTCTCCCTCCGCCGCGATCCAGAGTGGCCAGGAAAAAAGAGTTGCGGAGGGAAGTGCCGTCACCCTCAAGGATTTTTTGGGCAGGGCCTCTTCATCGGTGAGAATTTCAGGGCTTCCCTGCTCGGGAAGATACCAGCGTTCCCACATGCCAGGTTCGGCTCCCGGACGTTCGATCACAGTACCTCCTGAGCGTTCTTTCCCGTTAGAGGTAGGAGGTTTCCTGCCCTCAGCCTTGTCGGTGAAAGGAGTCTCCGGAGGAATACTTGCGGAGGATTGTGCCATGGGTGAGGTTATTGCTCCGACCATCCTAGCACAGAGCTTGTGCCTTGGGGACTTTGTGTTGAGCCCATGGGTGCAATGACCGTGATTTTTTGCTTCACCCCGTTGCAGATGCCGGTGCTCTCGATCCGGCGCACGGAACCAGTAATCGTACAGATTCTTGCAATGACGGCTCCCTGCGCTCCATTGACTCCCATCAAGCTGATGGCGTTGTTGATGTCGGTCGCCTGAAGATCATCTGCAGTGTTTTCGATCCCATCCTTGCCCGCTCTGAGGGCTATCCAGGCAGTCGCTTGGGAGGGAAGTAGGCCGAGCAGTTCTACCAGGATGTTTTTCGGTGCCCGGAGAATGTTTAAAGGACCGTTGTAGTAAGTGGTGAAGTAGCTGATCCAGTCCGGCTTTGCCTGTGCGACCGGATCAAACCCAATCACTAGCTCCATCTCCTCGGGAGAGGCAAAGGGAGATCCCGGAGGGAGACCCGACATTCCAGCGGCTTCATACTCTTCTTTTTTCGCTCCATGAAGCGACCGGAAGGGGCTTTGGCTTTGCCAGTCGTAGAGACCGTCGGTTGCAGTGTCGGAGGTATTCTTATCGATTTTCCACGACGTGAAGAGCTGGCCGAGTACGGAGCGCTGATCGGGGGTCTGCACGAGGTAGTAGTTTGGATTAATCAGTCCCGACTCATCCTTGATCACTACCTGATAGCCTTCGCTCTTGTCCTTGGAGAATTGATTTAAAAGAGGGTCTCCAGGAAACACCTCGGGGTTCATGGCGACAGCTACCCCGGACAAGGCCTGCGCGCGGGCCTGAAAGAGTTTTCCGGAATGCGTCTCTTCGGTGATCCATCCCTCGATGATTCCGGCTAAAAGCAGGACGATACCCGTGAGCAAGGCGATGCTCCAGAGTACCATTGGTAAGGCCATTGCAGAGGTTCGTTGCAGAGGAAGGCTCTTCATGGCTGCACTGTATTTGTTTGAGTTGTCGTGACAGCTTGGGGTGCTGGTAACGGGGGCACATAAAAAATCGCTTCCACGGGATCCGGAATCTCGTCGATTTCGAGTTGAAGGCGCACCAATTGGGGCCGGGGGCTACCTTCGGGCCACTCCTCTTTCCAAGCGGGGGTTCCATCCCCATTAGATCCCGCCATGAAGGACCAACGCGGTTTTCGGACTTTGGGCAGAAGAGGAACGCCAGGGGCATTCATTGCCGCTTCTAGTTCGCGGTCGCTCAGGCGAGAGGGAATCCTTACCATGCAGATCGTCCTCGTACCATCCGACCGCGCTTTTGCGGCTAGCATCAGGGATGCTCCACCAAGGCTTGGCATCCCAAAAAGTCCCTGAACCTTTCCCAAGATTAAGCGGGGCTCAGCTGCACCTCCCTTGCCCTTGCCTATTTCGAGAGAGACTGTTCCCTGTCCTGGAAGATTAAGGAAGGCATTGCGGGTGATTCGGAGGAAGGCATCCAGGCGGCGCAGGACAAGTTGTTGATCCATCGCCGTCCGTGCTGCCGTGATCGATGAACTCGTGATCGCATAGACCGAGGCCGCCAGCAGGGCCATGATTGCCATCGAAAGGATCACCTCCAGCAGCGTGAAGGCTTTCAAGGTGCTATCGACAGATCGTTTGGAGGTCCGGGCGATCATGGGAGGTTGAGCAGAATCTCCGCCTGATCCTTCTGGTTGCCAGATGTTGTCTTGATCGTAAGCTTCTTCAGGCCTGTTACCTCGAGGCCTTGACCGTTTTTTACAGGCCAAGGGATAAGGGACTCCTCGACCTTCACTCCGTGGTTTTTCGAGGATTCCAGGACCCTAGTGCTACCGATGGGAGGGGGGACTGCCTGGCAGAAGGCGAGTCGTGATTCTAGTTCTGCCCGGCAAAACGAGCGCTGCCTAACCTCTAGGGCCGCCTGGAGCGCCGTATTCAATGCTATGGCCAGCCCGGTCACTGCGAGCATGAAGACGGCCAAGGCAATCAGCACCTCAAACAAGGTAAACCCCTGGGAGAAGCCTCCGGTTCTTTTCTTAAGATCCCGGTCACTCATCGTCATGGGCCGGTTGTGCTGTCAGCGCATCAAAGGAGAGTAGGATCTCCCTATCTTTTTTTATCAGGCGGATCGATATCGGTTCGCAGATGCCAGCGACATTGAATTCCCAGGATTGGATCCTTGCCGGTGCATGGAATTTCGAGTCGTTGAGCCCCTTGACTTGGAGAGTCCATCCGTCCGGAAGGGGCAAGTCTTTGATGCCGTTGGAGGTAAGGATGATTTTCTGACGTTCTCCGGATTCCATGGCCTTGGAGCGGATCTCCTGCGCTCTTTTTGTGATAGCGTCCGCCGCGCGGTCTCCCGCTGCAGCCGCAAAGGAGTCGAAGAGATAGGGAAGTGAGGCCGAGACGAGAATCGCCACCAGTGAGAGGGCAATGATGATCTCAAGAAGCGTAAAAGCGCGGACGCCCCTTCTCCGCACCCGCCGATTACTTTCCGATATTGCCGTCACCCTCAACTCCCTTCGGCCCTAATGAGTAGAGATCGAAACCGTCGGTCTTGAACTTTCCCGGATTAATGTAGACGTACTGATTGCCCCATGGGTCAAGAGGGACGCTCTCCATCAGCTTCTTCCAATGCTGGGGCTTCGGATCCGAAGAGGGCATCTGGACCAGAGCCTTCAGGCCTTGCTCGGTGGAAGGCTTGCGGTAATTGAGCATCTCGTAGGTGCGGAGTTGCATTGAGATCGCCTGGATATCGCTCTGCACGCGCTGTTCCTTGGCCACATCAATGTTGCCCGAGAGCATGTAGATAGCAGAGCCGACAAGGACGGCGATGATGCCGAGCACGAGCATGATCTCGAAGAGAGTGTAGCCTGAATCTCCACGGAGGGAGTCTCGACGATTACGATTTGAGTGATTGTTCATGGGTGTTGTTGTTCGGATGGTTGAAGGGAAATAAAATCTAGATCTCATCCAAGAAGCCCGTGGCGTCAAGACCGGTTGGTGAGTTTAAGGAAGACCGCCTGAAGGAAGGGGGGTTGGCGATGTGGTATGAAAAAGCGAGGGCGAAGGATTCCCGTACAGGGAGCCAGTGGAGAGGGGTTCAGAAGATCCTGATGCCGTTGATGACGAGGCGGTAGTGGCGTTGGTGCTGGGGAAAAGAAGATCCGCTCTGACATTCCTGAGGTAGACAGGAGCGCCGGAATCGCCCGGAGCCCGGTGCAGGTAGAGGACAATCGAGTTGTCACCCGAAGTCCAGAGTCGGGAGGGAATGAAAATCGAGGCGTTCCTCCAACCCGCAACTTGAAGGTGGCCTTCTGGGGAGATGATGACCCTGGGTGACTTGAGAGAAAAGGGTGCTGGGGCCAGAATGCCGCGTAACTCGCCGTTAATGCTGACCTCAATCCAAGACTCGGGATCCACTCCTCCTATCTCGGCCTGTAGCAGGCTTCCCACCGGTTTTTCTGAGAGAGGAACCACGAATTCCGTCGTGTTTCCCGATCCCGGGAGATCGAGACGCAGGGGTGAGGCTGCCAGATCCGCATGGATGACATAACCATCGGTCTTGTCTCCTGACTGAGGAGGATGATCGGCTCCGGAGACTTCCTCCTCGGCAAGAACCTGATGATCATCCTCGATAAGAGCGGGCTTGAAGTCGTCGCCAAGCGCCGCCACACCCAGCTCCCTTGCTGGTCGTAAAGAAATCGAGATCAAGCGGGAAAGCCTTCCGGTAAAGGAGACCCTGACAATGCCTCCGTCCAGGGTCAATGACTGGGGGAGTAGGAGTGTGCGAGCATTCAATCCAAGAGACACCCCGTTCTCCCCTAAGCCTGCGCTCAGGAGGGTAAGATCCCCCTGGTTCGATCTCCACTCCACGACGGGGCCTCCATCCCCATTGTCTTGGAAAACTACGGTAAGAACAAAGCACCCGATCTCCTCTTGGGAGGAGAGGGATGGGACGGGAATTTCAATGGAATCAGACTCGGGTTGAATGGAGGGAACGCTGTTGGTTCCAGTCTCCCAAACGGGAATCGAGCCGATGGTAAGCTTGGGCTGAAGGCTCACGGTCAGAGGATCGAATGCCCCCGCCCTGAGAATGGAAACGGCAGCAAGGAACAGGCAGATCATCAAGAACGCGCTGCCCAATCTTGAAAACATGGGATTGCAGAAGCCGATCACAGGCTTTTAACTAGCTGCTAGAAAGGGCTGGGTGAAGGTTTAAAAAGGAACAATTTCGCCCTAATTC
>Ga0187844_10002889_pt1 | contig 11820 bp, 10 predicted proteins | sample SpaLakP09_SKY_50_FD_134517 | JGI IMG/M metagenome (GOLD analysis project Ga0187844, IMG submission 134517) | Oligotrophic lake water microbial communities from Sparkling Lake, Wisconsin, USA - SP09_SKY_50 | ecosystem: Environmental > Aquatic > Freshwater > Lake | place: USA: Sparkling Lake...
ACGGTGTATTGATCCAGGTCAACTCCAGACCCACGAATTATGGCCACCTTGCGGTTTGGTAAATGTGCCAGCCTAGCCAAACTGGTTCGGTCATCGATGTTTTGAAAAATCACTTTCAGATTGTGGTGACCCAGCGCCAAACGGTACAAACCGCCAACCAACCAGCGTCTTGCAGAAGCCTTAATACCCTTCGCCACAAAAACAAACCCAAGACCTGCCACTGCCGCCACCACCGCCGGTACCCCGGCCAGCCGCGCCACCAGGCCACCCAACAACACCGGCTTGATGGTCACCAAGTGCACCACATCAGGCCGTACGGCCCTGAATATCTGCCAAAACTGCACCATGGTGCGCCATGCATTGCCCAAACCGGTGCTGCTCCGATCCAGCGCTAATGGGTGCACTACAAGGCCATGCCCCTGCAGTTCATCCAGCCTGTCAGTCAAACCCGTGGCGATGTGAACCTGGTAACCCTGCTTCATGGCCTCAAGTGCGATTGGCAAACGGTGCGATAAGAAAAACCAGTCCACATTCACGACAAATAACAGCTTGCGGTTCATATGGGGTTCACTTCCAGCCATGCCTGAAATATTAAAACTTCAGTACTGAAATCGTGGAATTTTATAAGAACAGATCGCATTTAGAAACTATATTTCCATTAACCGTTGCACTTGAAGCTTGAGACCGCCAACATATTTTTTATAAATCCGGCTTCCTGTGGATTCTGAGGTAACTTCGAGCGCCACCAATCCTTCTTTTCAACAGGAGAAACACCCCCAAGATCAGACCAGGCGCTTTTGCAAGATCAAGGCATAACCCGACAAAACTAATCTCCAACCAACGCAAGGGCAATAAGAAGGATAATTTTACTTTAACCGATAGTGGTTTAATAATACCTCTATACACAACATATAAAGCAAACAAAACAATAATGAATATCTTGGTAATATTAGGTATATAATAAATGCTCCCATGATCCCATCTTGCAAATATGGCATTCCACCTCCAAGAAAGCAAAAAACCGAAAGAAATCAAAAGCAATAAATATATATATTTTTGATTATTTCTAACTTCAAAATCGGCATTGGCCATGGCATAATTATACCATTTTTTTATAGCCTCCTGGAGAGAGCCTACGAAACCATAATATGTTATGGCTGGAGAAGTTAGCCAGCTAATCTTAACTTCAAGGGATTGTAATCTATGCATCCATTCTAAATCCTCACCAGCACGAGAATTTGGAATAAATCCACCAGATTGTAAAAAAACTCTCTTCAAGACAATAGACCCGGCCAGAGTTCTTGTTGCTTCATGCCCATACGTTGCAGCGCGAAGAATCTGCTTAAAATGAGTATCCGCATCACTCAAACGTAGCGCACCGACAAATTCGGCTCCGGATTGTTCCGCTTTAGATGCACTTATTTCAAGCCAATCGCAATCAGGAATCGTTCTGCAATCTATAAAAGCGATCCATTCACATTTTGCTAATTTAACACCCAAATTTCGAGCATGACCAGGATATGCAAAATCCACTTTATGGTAAAGTATTGGTATAATATCTTTCCATTGATAAGTAATATCAGCCGCTGTATTAGAAGGACTGGAATCAATAACAATAATCTCTTTTGGCAAAAGAGTCTGAGCTTGGATACTTTTTAAAAGAAGAGGCAGGTAATCTGCAGCATTTAATGCTGGAATAACAACGCTGATATTAAAATTCATAGCCTTAAATTAATCGAATTATTTAATTTATTTATTATAAATAAAAAATATAAATATCTCTTTCTAGAATACATGCCAAGAGCGCTAACAGTTTGTTCCTTCACTGCATCAATCCTGTAGCTTAACTGATCCTGACCTGCCCCCTCCCTGCCATTCCATAATATCCAGTTAATCTAGCTATCATCTTGCTGACCACCATTTATTCAAAACCTAGACAACACCATAATGATTCATACGGTAATATTTAACCACGAAGGCGATACTGAGCAAAGCTTCGGTAGCAACTATGGCCAAGGCCGCCCCGACTGCCCCAAATTTTGGTATCAGAAATAGATTTAGAGTTATATGGAAAAACGCCGCAATCCCCATAAGCCGAACCTTGATACGTATGAAGTCGCGAGTCGTGAGCATTGCATCCGAACTCAAAGCCAAAAATCTAAAAGGAACCGCAACGGCGAGTATCATGACAAGCAATAAAGAATCCCTATATGCTTCACCAAACAGCAAGGGCAACAATGGGCCAGCAAGCAACCACATCATGAACATAGTAACGATGCCGAGTGCCAGCATGACGAAGCCCCCCAACCGATAGGTCTGTCTCATCCGGCTTGGATCAAAAAAAGCCCAGCGGTGAAGTTTGGGCAAAATAAACTTTTGATACAGAACACTGGGAAGCGAATACACCCCCATCATAACGGTTAAGGCGACATTGAAAACACCCGCCGCCTCATCACCCGCGAGGTATCTAAGCAGAATGACGGCGCTCTGAAAATAAAGCAGATAGAACATGCTAGATAGGCCAAACGGCCAAGCCTGATTGGCAATATCGGATACACGCACAAGAGGGGGTGCAGTGGCTAGGGCCATGCTTTCACCCACGCCCGGCTTCGGGTGCCCCTTGAGGTTGAAGCGCCCCTGTGCCATGGCATGCAGCTGTGAAAACCCGATGAGCATCATGGCAAGAGACACCAGAGTGTAAGCGGCTGCGATGGTGTTAAGGACCGGATAGACTGTCGCGTTGAACACAACCACCAGAACCAGCGACAAGCGTGTTAGGTGAGGCAGGAGTTGCCACAACGCCAGCGCGTTGTAGCGCTCTTCCAGTTGCAACTTACCGCTGACTAGCTCAATAAACAAGTGCCCGGTAACTACCGGCAGGAGCCAGCAGAGCAGCCAGCGAAAGGACGCTTCGTGCGGCCCCCAAGCAGCCCAACCAGCCAGCAACAGCAATGCCACCGCGGTGCTCAGAATGGCATAGCGAAAGGACGGAGTCAGCCAGCGCACAGCGCCCCATCCCTCCTCACCGAACGCCTTTAGCCAGAAACCTTGAACACCAAACCCGGCCAACGGTACCAGTAGAGTGACGGTTGCCAGTGCAGCGGCAAAAACGCCATAACCCACCGGGGTGAGTTCACGGGCCAAGACCACCTGGGTGAGGAAAGCCAAGCCAGCACCTGCCAGCGAACCAAACCACAAAAGCGATATGGCGACCAGTGCCTTACGCGAGGAGGAGTTCGCTATCAATATCTAGTACGTCCGATAGTGGAAATTGGGTCTATGAGAGAATAAATTTCCGACTTCCAACTTTGTATAACGCCTTGCAGCCAAACAATCCATATAAAGTTGTGTTTGATCATTTATGTAGTTCACTAGTTAGAGAAGATAAATCGCTGCTCTTCACCGGTTTTGCGCCCCTAGACTGAATTTGTGAAATGGCCTTGTTTGTCGAGTATGAAAAGGCCGACACTAATAACAAGCCGATACTGGGCAGGTGGTGACGCATGGCTGTTCCCCAATTAATTGTCCCCAGAGACCAAATAGTTTCGATTACTATATAGGAAAAAAATATAAAAACTAGTAGCTTTCGGCCCTCATGAGAAATGTTTCGCATGCTTACGAAAGCTTTTAAGATCAACCATACCCTCAGACTATTCTCCAACAGAGTTACCACATCGATGGCCGCAGTAATTCTCCATGGCATGGGTTCAAATAAGTATTGGAGAAGAGAAAATGGTATAAAAATCAGCAAGCCAGTCACACCGCCGATGTCAACATTATCTTTATAATTAGCACGTGAATCTGTACCAAGAGATCCCTTTTGATACGCTTCAACCGCGACAGCTAAACCGTCATCAAGCTTATAAGAAAAGTTATTAAAAAACGATATTCCAAAGAATACAATCAAAGCAACTAAAGGTGCGGCTAAAGCGAGCTTTATCAGAGAGTAACCATTGCGCCTCCGAAGTAAAATTAAGCTCAATGTAGCAGCAACAACAAATATCCCAAACGCAATGAGAGCACCGTGCAATACGCCCATCCCTATCACAGCACAGCACAGAACCGTCCAATGTTTAGCTGATTTATCTAGATAAATTTTAATAATCGAATAAAACGCAAGATTTACAAAAAATAATTGAAACACCTCTCGAAGTGTCACACTTGTATACACAATTGACGATGGTAGCAAGGCGTAAATAAGCATCGCCTTGGATTGATGAGATTTGTCAATTGAAAACCTGTGCATGATTTTGCTTAGCAGAACGGCAGAGGAAAGCCAAGCCAAAACAGACAAAAAGCTTCCAAGAAATAATGAGTCATCTATTAAGAAATAGATAACCCCTAACGCATAGGAATAAAAATGACCAATAACAAATTTATCCAACAATAAGTCTTGTGAGTATGCGACGGCCATCAAATGAAAACCCACTGCATCGTTGTCAGCGCCGAAGCTAGGTCCAAAAAAGCCATTCCATATCGCTACGAAGAGTCGCAAAAAAAGACCAATCCATATTGCTTTGCGTACTGTGTTATGCATTAATAGGTCATCTCATATTCATTAAACAAAAAAACTCTTTAATCAGTGATTTGACCTATCAAATAATGATCTATCTCTGATTGTAATCATCAGTTTAGCCCTCTTGCAATTGACACCTTAAAGGTGAACCCTGCCATGACCGATTTTCTTATCAAGAAAGTCCCTACTACATCGGCTCCCAAACCTGTCTAGCCCTTGTCGATCCATATCTCGAACGCGCCAAGCTCAGCGCTCTAATTGATGCCAATTTCGGTGCGCTCGGGCGTTGCCAGCAGTGACATCTTAAGGGCCTACATAGGCTTGCTGTGTTGGGGTAAAAACATTTTCGACGCCATCGAGAGCTTTCGCAACGATGCCTTAATCAGGCGCTCTTTGGGTCAGTAAAACGTACCCTCCAATCCCACGCTGCGCCAAAGCATGGATGTCCAAGCGCTTCACTGGTTTGATCTGGCCTCGAACGTGAACAATCCAGTTTTGAGCAACCGGCTCAACTGCCAACTCTAATCAACTTTGGCGCGCTGCACTGTGGTTTCAAACCTGTCGACAACAGCCACTACCCACTGGCCGCTTATCTGGGCACTGAAGACTTTTGTTCGGAGCTGGCCCTACGTCTAGGCAAGCAGCACTCTGCCCACGTGAGCGTGTAAAAAAGCTGATGAAGGCCATCTGCGCACAGGGCGAGTAACGAATAACGCCAAGGCCTTAATTGATTCGACATGCCGATCAGCTGGGGTGGGGGCCGGGGCTGGGTCAAATAGATGGTGCATTTGCCGTGTTAGAGAACCACTATAGGAAGCTGCGCAGCGTAGAGAGGGTAGAGCCGACAGCCCAAAGTACAAGCAAGCGCAACTGCAAAAAGCTTGAGGTGCGGTCGGTCTTGAACTTGCACCCAAAAAGTGGAATGCAGGGAGTTACGAATGCCATTCAAGGAGAAAGCGGCTTTGTTTGAGGTCAATGAATGCGAGATTAAAATCATGGTTATGTCACGTATTCAAGAAACCTACAGCCACACAATATGGCATGCAACAAAGGTTGGGTGGCGCAAATGTCAGCTAACACTTTCCAACCATGATTGAAACATGAGCACCGCCCACAGGCTGGCCGCGTGGTCGCGACGGCCAGCCAGGTGCTCGGCCCACTTCTGGCGAATCGGTGCGGGGTAAAAGTAAGATTCCTGTAGCAAGCGCTTTTCATCCAACAGGCCTTCAGCCCAGGGCCGCAACGGCCCGCGCAGCCACTGCCCCACGGGGATGCCAAAACCCGCCTTGGGCCGGTCAATCAACTCGCGCGGTACATGTTTGTAAAGCACCTGGCGCAGGGCCCACTTACCCTGCCCACCACGAATTTTCATGTCTAGTGGTAGCCGCCATGCCAGTTCGGCCACGCGGTGGTCCAAAAAGGGCACGCGCGTTTCAAGACTGGTAGCCATGGCTGCACGGTCAACCTTGCATAAAATATCGCAGGGCAAATAAGTCATACTGTCGCGGTACATCATTCGCAGCGCGCTATAGGAATCGCTAGCCAGGCTCCCCGGCAGCGGGTCGTACAGCAAACTGGGCGGCTCCACCACCAAGCCCTCGCCCTCGCCGCGCACAACCTGGGCCGGGTCTTGCCACTCTGACACCAAGCTTAGGTACAAGTCATCCAAGTTACGCACACCGCGCAAGCGTGCCGCCAGCTTGTGCGCCTTGTCGCCGACCTGTGCCAAGCCCCTGTCAACAGATAGCATGGCATTGATCGGTCGGCTCATCGCATCCCATCCTGCCAGCGGCACAGCACTAATGGCCGCGCCCAGCGCTTGGCGTACGGGGTAAGGCAGCCAAGCAAGCTTTGCCCAGATTCGCGGCCCCCAAAAGTAGCGGTTATAGCCGCCAAACAGCTCGTCCCCCGCATCGCCCGACAGCACTACAGTGACGTGCTGACGCGCAGAGCGGCACACCAGATGCGTGGGGATTTGCGATGAATCAGCAAACGGCTCGTCATACATGTCAGGTAGTTGGGCAACCACGGTCTGTGCCTCGGCCGCCGTCACAAACAACTCGGTATGGTCAGTGCCCAAGTGTTTTGCCACAGCACGCGCGTGGAGCGACTCGTCAAACCCTGCCTCTTCGAATCCCACGGTAAAGGTCTTGACTGGGCGCGTAGCCTGCTGCTGCATCAGCGCGACTATGGTAGAAGAGTCCACTCCACCGGATAGAAATGCACCCAGCGGCACATCGGCGAGCGACTGCATGCGCACGGCATCAGCCAGGATTTGCTCCAGCGCATTGACAGCCTTCACCTCGTCGGTGATCGGGTCATACGCCCCGGCCTGCACCAGATTGGCCAACGACCACCAACGTCGCAGCGACAGTGATTGGTGAGTGGCTGGCGGGCGGAGCGGCTGCGCGGGCGCCTCTGTTGGTGGCGTACTGGTGATGGTCAGCACACAGCCCGGCTCCAGCTTGTAAATACCTTGGTAAATGCTGCGCGGTGCCGGCACAACCATAAAACGCATGAACTGCGCCAGCGCTTGACGGCACACTTGGTTGTCAAAGCCCGGAAACACACGAAGCGCCTTCAGTTCAGAACCAAACACAAAGGCACGGCCAGCCCCGCTGCCAGCCCACCCGTAGTACAAGGGCTTTTCACCGAAGCGATCACGTGCCAAGTGCAGCGTGCGCTGTTGCACATCCCACAAAGCGAAGGCAAACATGCCCACTGTCTTGTCGAGCGTGGCCTCAATGCCCCAGTACTCAAATCCGACCAGTAGCGTTTCGGTATCCGAATGCCCCCGCCACTTATTTCGGCCATCCTCGCGAAGGCAAGGATTCATGCGTTCCAACTCAGCCCGCAATTCCAAATGGTTGTAAACCTCGCCATTAAAGGCAATTACATAGCGCCCACTGCTGGAAGCCATTGGCTGATGCCCTGCAGGCGACAAATCCAAAATCGACAAGCGGCGGTGGGCCAGCACAATGCCGGCTTGTGCATCAGCCCAGGTACCACAGTCATCAGGCCCGCGGTGAGCGACTGCGTTGGCCATGCGGGCAGCCAAAGCTTCCGAGTCGTCAAGGCCGCCGGGTTGGGATAACAAAAATCCTACAATTCCACACATCGGAGAAACACCTTAGCAAAAATTCAGTTTCCAAATTTATACATAAGCTTGCACGTCTTTCAAACTGTTGAGCGATACCAAGTCCAGTTCCGTAGCAATAGGCAAGGCCGTCACACGCAGACCACGCGCGGCAAGATGTCCGACGACGTACAAAAAACCATGCTCACCGGTGGCCAGACCCCATTTGCCGGATAGTTCTTCGCGCAACACATTCATCACCACAGCCTTACGAAAGATAAAAAGGCCCATATCACGCTCCCCGGCTTGTGGTGCGACGCCCTTCTCTCGTGTCTCCACCACACCGGTGACATGGCCTACGGCATCGCGCGACACCACGGTATAAGCGGAACTAACAAGGCGTGTGACAAACGTGAAGTCATTGTTGTTACGTAGATGATCGCGTACTAAAGCGGCTATGGTCTCAGGTTGAATAAAAGGAACATCGCCCCAGACCAGCAGCACATGCTCCGCATTCGCAAAAGCCGGCGATTGGTCAAACCGCAGCACGGCATCACCCATGCCACATGGCTCCGGTTGCACGACCAAATGCGCCTCCACACCTGCAGCTTCCAAACATTCCCGGATTTGATCTTGGCCATCGGGGCTTACGATGATGGTTGGATGCAGATCAGACGGGGCAAGCAACTCGACAATGCGGACCAGTATAGGTTTACCTTGGATCGCATACAGGGTCTTAGGGTAAGGCAAGCCAGCTCGGGTACCACGTCCCGCTGCTGCAACCAAGGCGCAAATTTCAGCCATTAAAGTCTTTACCTATCTTGCCTTGCAAACCACGGGCGATTGCAGAATAAAACATCGGGGCATTTGCTCCTAAAACCAAGGATAACGTGGCGCCGATGCCGTTGCGGCTGGCTGTGCGCACAAGTACTGCTGCAATTGTCAAAATATGACGCAACCACACTGCTTTGGAATATCGTGCATTCAACACTAACGTGTTTTTGACGTAGTAATAAACCTTGGATCGAGTGTAAGGCCGCTGGCTTACGTCTGGGTGGTAATGAATAGCGTCCAGGACCGAAATTACCTTGCCTGCTTTGCAAAGCCGAAAGAAATAATCCACCTCGTCACCGAAGATAAAGAAGTCAGTATTGACGTTGCCCACCTGCCGCACAGCAGACACAGACACCAGCGCGCCATTAAAGAAGTGGGCAAATGGATAGGTGCCACCCGGCGCGGCAACACGTAGATCTGCAATTGAGGCCAATTTACGCGGTCGCCCCCAGATGACAGGCAAACCTGAAGTATTCAGCAAAGGAAATGGAAATACAAAACGTTCTGGATCGTCCTCTTTCACAACCACAGACGAAGCACAGGCAACGCCCTGCACAAGAGCGGCCTCAAGTACTTCCAACGCACCCACATCAGGAAATCCGTCATCGTCCATCAACCAGACCGCGTCAAACCCCTGGTCCAACGCATGTTCAATACCGCGGTGCCAGCCGCCTGCTGAGCCTACGTTTTCCTGAGTGACAAAAGGTACGTTCCGCCGCTCCATCATCTCAACTGTGCCGTCGGTGCTGGCATTGTTGATCACGAGAACTGCATCTAGCGGACGCGTCTGCTCCTTAAGAAAATCGATACATCGCGAGAGAAGTTCTCGACGATTATGGGTCACAACAATCGCAAGAATTCGGTAGGTATTCGTCATTTTTTCTGATGAGTGGCAACATATGAACACTGCCGACATCTAGCAAGGTGATCTTTTTCGAAACCTTTTAGATACTTTAAAGAGCCAAATTCACAAACTAGGCCATTATCAATAGACTGATTTTTCATTCTTAACATCTCCGCTCAGTGAAGCAAAATGGTGCAATAAAGTATGGGGTGTAATGATGTCGAAACAATCAATCGCTGCGTTTTCAGAAGCCTTGATGCCCGCCACCGAATCCTCGAAAACCAGTGCCGCGGTTGCCGGAACACCCGTGACCCGCAGCACCTTCAGAAACACCTCGGGGTTTGGCTTAGCATACCGTACATCTTCGGCACAGACCACCGGGTCGAACCATCCCTCGTAACCGAGTTTTGCCAAGGCGAGTTGCACGGTGCCACGCGAACCGGAAGTTGCCATGCTCAGGCGATAACGCGACCGGGCCCAGCGGAGAAATTCGTCCACCCCGGGCAGTGGCGCCAAGTGCGTTGCGATCATCTGGCGTACAAGTTTCTGTTTTGTCTCAACCAACACCTCGAGATCTTCATTCGGCAACTCTCGACCTATGGCAGCAAGGCACTTGCGCATGGCATCCAGCGTCTTAAGGCCGGCAATGTTTGAGTAGTCCACCGTCACACCCAACGGCGACAGCACCTGTTCGAATGCAGCCGCATGCAGCAGCGAGGTGTCAGCCACGGTGCCGTCAAAGTCAAAAATCAACAGCTGCTTGCCTTGTAGCAACTTGAGCAAGTCCTGACCCTGTTTCATGCTGTTAGGCCCAAAGACGTTGCGGACTCGTACAAGTCCAGTATGGTCTGAACCACCTTAACACCGTCGTGTTTGCCGGGTGATGCTCGCGACTCGAAATCGTCTATCACACGGCGGACTGGGACGTCGTCAAACCCGGCCGCGTCGAACTCAACGTACGTTTCGTCAGCCTTCAGTCGACTCTGGTTGACCAGCACCACATCGAAAAGTTCAGGCATACTATAAGTACGGGCATCCGACAGGTTGAGGTAGCGATGCGCACCGCGTATGTAGTCAGAAGCCTTGTAGGTGGGGGTTTCGTAGTCCGCGCCAATGTTGGTCATGAAGAATTTGCAGGCGGACTTGTTGTCGGCGATCGACTGCGCCAACCCCGCAGACAAGTATGTAGGGTATAGCGAAGAATGTTGCGTACCTGCCGAGTAGATGATGATGTCGGCTTGCTGAAGTGCCAGCTGCACGCCAGGCGAGACAGCCACAAAGCAGTGGTGACGTTCCAGATAGTACCGCTTTTCGTTTATCGTCAACGAATCGAAACGCGCCTTGTCGAGCAGCTTATCCAGAAGGTAGATGCGGTCGACACGAACGTTGGAGCGTAACTCCACAATCTCCGCCTCGCTGTAGAGCATCTCACCGTTTTCGCGAAGAGCAACCAGTTTCTTGTCTTCAATACTGGTGGGTAACACCGTGCCTCGCAGCTTGAACAGCCTGTCAATAAACAAAGCGGCCTGCTCAATGTTGCGCTTGAACGCCAGAAACGCGCCCGCGTAAACGCAGTTCATGATGGAGCAGTCGGCAAAGCTGAAGCGTTCGCCATTCACCTGCTCTATGGCATTCAACCCAGCCAGAAATTCCTGAACAAAATCCTGAAGTGCAATGCGCACCTTGCCACTAGTGAAACTGGCGCCCACCAAGTCGTCCCGTTCACCGTTGGCAAATGCACCAAGACGAGCCACGACTTCGTCACGCACGCAATCTACCGGGAAGCGGTACTGAAACACTTGCAGGTTGGCCTGGTGATCCGGGTCATCCTCAGGCAGCATTAATTCCTGTACCTTACGAATGTCCGAGGGGCCTAGCATCCCGAAGAAACGGCGAATTTCGCCCGTGGACTTGCCATCGTCATATGCATTGACCACTGAGGTTACATGCACCCCCTGCCTTGAAAGCAGCGCGGGGATGACTGCTGCTGCGCCGCGTCCACCGTTCAAAATGACTATGTTCAACATTTTTTTCTCATTTCAGTCTTGAATAAACAGATTGATACCGGGCCTCGGCCACTTCCAGCCCCAGAATTTCTCTTGCCTCATCACGTAGACGCGTACCGCCCTTGGCGCAAATATCTTCCAGATAGCCCACCGCTGCACGCAGTTCGTCATCAGAGTTCGGGTCCACGATCAAACCAGCATCCAGCTGCTGCATGTGCTCAGCAATATCGCCAATCCCCGCATTGCATATGGCTGGAATGCCTTCAGCGAAACACTCGGCCAGCTTGGTGGGTGACGCCGCCATGCGTGCATACGTGGGCTGAATAAAGCTTACTAACACGTCCATTGCAGGTATGACGTTGGGTACTTCGTTCCGGGTAGCCGACTTGATATGCACGCGCCCATGCAGCGCGATAGGCAATTCACGGACCATTACCTTCTTGAGCGATGCAACATCTTGGGTAATCACAATGGCGTGTACGTCGTTGCGCTGGACTGCAGCGAACTCAAAGAAACGGAAAAACCGATCTAACATGTACATGCG
>Ga0187844_10002890_pt1 | contig 11818 bp, 6 predicted proteins | sample SpaLakP09_SKY_50_FD_134517 | JGI IMG/M metagenome (GOLD analysis project Ga0187844, IMG submission 134517) | Oligotrophic lake water microbial communities from Sparkling Lake, Wisconsin, USA - SP09_SKY_50 | ecosystem: Environmental > Aquatic > Freshwater > Lake | place: USA: Sparkling Lake...
CACAGGCGCCGCTCAGGGCGGCCAGGGACAGGGTCAGGGCGCTGCGGCGGCTGAGGGTCTTGGGCATGTCGTTCGTGCTCATAGGGGCTGGCCTTCGATATCGGCGCTGTCAGGGGGGACGCTGTCGGGGCGGGTGGTGTCCAGGCGCTGGCCCTCGGCATTGAAGAGCAGGGCCTGGGCGGGCGAGAAATGGAAGCGGATGGCGCTGCCGGCCTTGTGCGCCGTGCCCGGCTCGGCGCGCGCGACCAGGGCACGGCCGTCGGCCGCCTGCGCGTGCAGATAGGCGACATCGCCGAGATGCTCGATCAGCTGCAGCTGCACCTCCAGGCTGCAGTCGCCGGGCGCGGCCGCGCCGCTGCCCAGCAGCTCGGGGCGCAGGCCCAGGGTCAGGCCGGCGCCGACCTGCAGGCCGGTCTCGACCCCGCGCAAAGGCAGCAGCAGCTCAGCGCCGGCCTCCAGCACGATGTGCAGGCCAGCCTCGCTACGCGCACGCAGCCGGCCGGGCAGCAGATTGATGGCCGGCGAACCGAGGAAGCCGGCGACAAAGAGATTGGCCGGCCGCCGGTACAGCTCCAGCGGCGCGCCGACCTGCTCGACGCGGCCCTTGTTGAAGACGACGATGCGGTCGGCCAGGGTCATGGCCTCGGCCTGGTCGTGGGTGACGTAGAGGATGGTGGCTTTCAGGCTGGCATGCAGGCGCGCCATCTCCACCCGCATCTGCGTGCGCAGCGAGGCATCGAGATTGGAGAGCGGCTCGTCGAACAGAAAGATGCCGGGCCGGCGCACGATGGCCCGGCCTATCGCCACCCGCTGCCGCTGGCCGCCGGACAGCTCGGCCGGCCGGCGCGCCAGCAGCGGCGTCAGCTGCAGCACCTCGGCCGCCTCGGCGACGGCGCGCCGCAGCTCGGCCTTGGGCGTGCCGGCCAGGCGCAGGCCGAAGGACATGTTCTCGGCCACCGTCATATGCGGGTAGAGGGCATAACTCTGGAACACCATGGCCAGGCCGCGCCGTGCCGGGTCGGTCTCGTTGACGCGGCGGCCGTCGATGGCGATCTCGCCCTGGTCCGGCTGCTCCAGGCCGGCGATGCAGCGCAGCAAGGTGCTCTTGCCGCAGCCCGAGGGGCCGACGAAGACGATGAACTCGCCATCGGCCACGCTCAGGTCGATGCCGCGCAGCACCGGCGTGCTGGCGAATGATTTGTGTATGCCTTGCAGGCTCAGGGTGGACATGGGGGCCTTATTGCTCCAGCAATTGAACGGTGGCGGGCGCCGGCGGCAGGGCCAGCTCGCGGCCCTGCCAGGGCAAGACCTGACCCTGGTGCAGCGCGCGCGGCAGGGCCAGGCCGGCCGGCCACTGCAGGCGCAGCGGGGCGCCGGCCAGCTGCAGCTGCAGCTGCCAGCCGCCGCCCGGGGCCGGCAACGGCCGCAGGCGGTAGCTCAGCGGCCCGACCGGAGTGGACAGGCCGCTCAGCGCGATCTCGCCGGCGCGCAGCCACTCGGGCTTGAGGCCGGCGCCGATCAGCAGGCTGGCCACGCTGCCGTCGGCGGCCTCGCGCTCGTAGGCGAACAGGTCCAGGGCCGAGCGGATGTAGTCGGAGGAAATCCAGGCATGCGGCATATCGCCGAGGAAGCGCGGCTCGCGCGCATCCGGCAGCACCACCTCGGCCCACTGGTTCCAGCCGGCCGGACGCTGGTCGCGGAAGAAGAAGTCCAGCATCGCGTGGGCGCGCTCGGCCTGGCCCAGGCGCAGCAGGGCGCCGACGCTGCGCAGCTCGTAAGGCGTGTAGTCGCGCCAGGCGCGCCGGCCCTCGCTGCGTGCGCTCATCTCCTGCCAGTAGCGCTCGAAGGTCGCTTCCAGCAGGCCGGGCGGCAGCGCCTCCTGGGCCTGGGCCGGGTTCAGCGCCACCGTGGTCGAGGTGGCATCGAAGTCGCCGCGGTCCAGCGCGCCGGGGATGAAGGCCAGGCCATGGTGGCGGGCGCCGGCGGCAATGGCTGCGACCAGCTCGCGCTGGAACTCGTCGCGCGCGCCGGCCCAGCGGGCGGCCAGCGCCGGCTCGTTCAGGGCGGCCGCCATCTGCACCGCGTCCTTGTAGCCGCGCAGGGCCCAGAAATCGTCCCAGAGCGAATAGGCCGGCTTGTCGGAATAGCCCTCGTGGCTGATCGAGGGCGGCATCAGGCCGTAGAGGTGGCGGCGCTCGGGCGTTTCGTTGCGCGGGCCGCGCTCGCTCTGCCGCAGCGCCTCCATCCAGGCCCAGACGCGCTGCACCTGCGGCCAGTGGCGGCGCAGCAGCTCGCGGTCGCCGGTGTGGCGCCACAGCTCGGCCAGGGCATAGAGGTACTGGCCGTGGCTGTCGTTCTCGACCACCGGATCGGCGCCGCGCTGGTCCACGCAGCAGGGCACTTTGCCGGAGGCGAAGACATGGCCACCGTACCAGTCGACGAACTCGCGCGCCGCCGCCACCTCGCCCAGGCGCAGCAGGCCCGCCACCATCATGGCGCCGTCGCGCACCCAGCTGCGCGCATAGGAGCGGGTGCCCGGCTGCAGGGCCGCGCCTTCGCGCGAGATCAGGATCTGGGCCAGGGCGCTGCGCAGGCTGTCGGCCACCGGCTGGGCCGCCTGCGGCACGCTCAGCTGCACGCGGTTCAGGCGCTCCCGCCAATGGGCGGCGCTGGCGTCGAAGCGGGCATCGAGGGCGGAGGCCGCGGCAGTTTCACCGGCAAGTTCGCCCAGCGGCGCCACCCAGCCCAGGCTGACACTTTCGCCCGGCGCCAGCTGCAGCGCATAGTCCAGCAAGGCCGAGGCGTGCTGCTGCGGGTCGCGCAGCGACCGCGCCTGCAGGGCGGGCGCTGCGGCCAGCGCCGCCAGGCCCAGCCCGCCGTCCAGGCCCTGGGCGCTGACACGCTGCGGTGCGGACAGCAGCTGCAGCGCCGGCCGGCCGTTGACCTGCAGCAGGGGCCACTGCCAGGCCAGGCTGCGCACCGGGCTGGCCCCGCCCGGCGTGGACAGGAACTGCTGCGGCGGATTGACCTGCCAGGGGCGCAGCGCCAGCTGCAGGCGATAGGTCTGCGGGCGGGCGCTGCTGTTGCGCAGGCGGTAGCGGGCCAGCAGCTGCGGCGCCGTGGCGGGGCCATCGGCGGCCGCCTCGACATCCAGGCTGAAGTCGGCATGCTGCCAATGCACGGCCGGCTGCGGCAGATAGCCCTCGCGCAGGCTGTGGCGCAGGGCCACCTGGGCCCAGCCGATGCGGCGGCCGTCCTCCAGCAGCACGCTGGGCTCGATGCTGAAGCCGGCGCGGCCGACTTCCAGCGCCCCGTCCTCGCTGAGCAGGCCGGAGCGCGAGCCACCGCCGTCCACGCCGACCAAGGTCCAGTAGTTCTGCTGGCCGCGGTAGGCGCGCGGCAGCTCGCCGGCCGGCAAGGCGCGCGCCTGCTCGGCGATCACCGCATTGAAGTTCGGCCACTGGGCGGCACTGCGCAGCTGCAGCTCGGGCAGGCCCTGACCGTGCTGCCGTCGCACGGCGAGATAACGCGCCTCCTGCTCGGGCAGGAAGAGCGCGTCCAGGCCACCGTCGCTGCCGCGCACCTGGCGCAGCAGGCGCCAGCGGCGGCCGTCGTCGGAGGCCAGCAGCTGGTAGTCCAGCGCACTGGAGCCGGCTGGCCATTGCAGGGCCAGGCCGTTGAACTCGCGGGGGTGGCGGAAGTCGTAGCGGCGCTCGCTGGCGCTGTTGCTGATCGTCGGCTCGGGCCAGGGCTGCGGGTCGGCCGCACGCGGCTGCAGGCTCAGCCCGGCCAGGCACAGCGAGCCCTTGCCGCGCTCGCGGCCGGCGGCGATGACGAACTCGATGAAGGCGGTGCTGCGCAAGCTGCGTTCGCTGCTCGGGCCCCAGGCGAAGTCGAAATGCCGGCGCCGCAGCTTCAGGGTCTCCAGGCTCGGCGGCAGGCGACTGTCCGGCCGGTTGACCCACCAGACGTTGTCGCCGCTGGCATCGACCAGCTTGATCTGCAGATCATTGAGCGCGCCGCTGCCACGCAGGCGCGTGCTCAGCTCGAACTGCTCGGGCCAGTCCAGCGCCAGCGGCCGGCGCATCACCGCATAGCCGGAGACGCCGGCGAAGTCGTAGTCCAGGCAGAGGCTGCCGTCCGAGGCCGGGCGCAGGCGGGCGCTGACCTGGTCCGAGGCCGTGGCCTGCCAGAGCGCCGGCTGGCGGAAGTCATCAAGTAGGGTTTTCTGCTGCAAGGGCTTGGGCTGCGCCGCGGCGGCCAGGGCCGGAAGGCTCACCAAGGCCAGCAGACTGGCCGTCCACAGAAACCACCGTCTCAGAGCTTGGGAATTTTTGTAGCGAGCGGCTGTCAGGCGAGGCGGACGGAGCGCAGGAACCGGAACGTACTTTCTGTACGTGAGGATTCCGAGCACCGGACCAACGACGCATGGCAGTCGCGCAGCAAAAAATTCACAAGCTCTCATTGTTTTACCGCTCCCATCAACAGTCCTTGCATGTAGTAACGCTGCAGCGCGACGAACAGCAGCAGCACCGGCAGCACGGTGATCACCGCGCCGGCCATCATCAGTTCGCTGTCCTGCACATGCTCGCGCGAGAGCGAGGCCAGGGCCACCGGCAGGGTCAGCAGATCGCCATCGGTCAGCACGATCAGCGGCCACATGAAATCGTTCCAGCTGCCCAGGAAGGCGAACACCGCCAGCGTCACCAGCACCGGCTTGAGCACCGGCAGCACAACGCTGAAGAAGAGCCGGAACTCGCCGGCGCCGTCCATGCGGGCGGCCTCGATCAGCTCGTCCGGGATGCTGCGCGCGTACTGCCGCACCAGGAAGATGCCGAAGATGCCGGCCAGGCCCGGCACCAGCACCCCGCCCCAGCTGTTGATCAGGCCGAGGTTCTTCAGCATCAGGAACAGCGGCAGCATGGCCACCTGGCCCGGGATCACCAGGGCGGCAATCAGCAGGGCGAAGATGCGATCGCGGCCGGCGAACTGCAGCTTGGCAAAGGCATAGCCGGCGGTGGCATTGAACAGGGTCGAGATGCAGGTCACGGCCAGGGCCAGGCCCAGGCTGTTGACGAAGGCACGGCCGATGCCGCCCTGCGAGAGCAGCTGCCGGTAATGCGCCAGCGTCGGATCCTGCGGCCACAGCGGCGGCGGCAGGCTGCTGGCCGCGCCGGTCTGCATGAAGGAGACCGAGAGCATCCAGAACAGCGGGAACAGGGCCGCCAGCGCGGCCAGCAGCAGCAGGCCGTTGACCAGCAGCGAGCTCGGGCGCCAGAAGGAGGAAGCAGCGGAGAGGCTTGTGGTGCGGCTCATGCGCGGCCTCCGCTCAGGCGGCGCGCCAGCCACAGCAGGCCCTGGGTGACGCTGACGATGATGAGGAAGAGCAGGAAGGCAACCGCCGAGGCCGTGCCCAGGTTCCACCACTTGAAGCCCTCTTCATACATCAGGTAGAGCACGCTGACCGTGCTTTGCAGCGGCCCGCCCTGGGTCATCACATAGGGCTCGGCGAAGAGCTGGAAATAGCCGGCCGTGGTCAGGATGCTGACCATCAGCGTGGTCGGTGCCAGATTGGGCAGGGTGATGTGGCGGAACTGCGCCCAGGGGCCGGCGCCGTCCAGGCGCGCGGCCTCGTACAGGTCCTGCGGCACGGCCTGCAGCGCGGCCATGAAGATGATCATATTGCCGCCGAAGTTCTTCCAGACCGCGAACAGGATGATGGTCGGCATGGCCCACTGCGGGTCGCCCAGCCAGTCCACCGGATCGAAGCCCAGGCTCAGCAAGGCATGGTTGACCAGGCCGTACTTGACGTGGAAGAGATAGCGCCAGATCACCGCCACCGCCACCAGGGTGGTGACCACCGGCGCGAACAGCGCGGTACGGAACAGCGGCTTGCAGCGCGCCAGGCGCGACTGCAGCAGCACGGCCGTGCCCAGGGAGACGGCGATCGACAGCGGCACGCCGAAGGCGACGAAGTAGACGGTGTTGCCCAGGGCCTGCCAGAACAGCGGCATCTGCAGCACCTGGCCGTAATTGCCCAGGCCGACGAAGCGCAGATTGCCCAGGTCGGCCAGCGCATAGATGTCGAAGTCGCTGAGGCTCAGGGCCAGGCCCAGCAGCACGGGGACGGCGAAGAACAGGGCGATCACCGACAGCGCCGGTGCGACAAAAGCCCAGGCGGCCGTCTGTCGGCGCGCCCGGCTGGGGGGGTGTGCGGGCAGGGTCATCAGCGAGCGCTCCGGTCCAGCATCCAGCGGCGTTTTTCAAGAATGGCGTCGACCCGGACATCGAGGCCGCGCACGGTCTCCTCCAGGTCGACGCCGGCAAAGGCAGCGCGGGTGGCGAACAGCTGCATCTCCTGCGCGATGCGCTCCCACTCGGGCACGGCCGGCGCCGGGCGCACCCGCTCCAGCTGCTCGGCGAAAGCGCTGGCATGGCGATCCTGCGCCAGGCTGCGGCCGCCCTCGTCGGCCAGCGCCCAGCTGCTGCGGCGCGGCGGCAGATTGCCGGTCAGGCGGTAGAACTGCTGCTGCACCGCCGGCCGGCTCAGGTACTCGATCAGCTTCCAGGCCTGGGGCTTGCGCTGCGAATGGCGGAACACCACCAGGCTGGAGCCGCCGGCCACCGAGGCGCCGGGGCCGCCACCGGGCACGCCCTCGGGCAGCGGGCCGGGCAGCGGCGCGGTGATCCAGCGGTCCTGCAGCGCGGCCGGCAGGCGCCGCTTGAACTCGCCGATATTCCAGGGCCCGGTGATGTAGAAGGCAAAGCTGCCGCGCCCGAACTCCTGCGCGACATTGGCGACCTGGTTGTGGCTGAGCCCCGGCGCGAAGCCGCGCTGGAACATCAGCAGGTAAAAGCGCAGCGCCTGGCGGAAGCCCTCGCTGTCGAAGTTGCCGCGCCGCCCGCCGTCCTTCAGCAGCTCGCCGCGCTGCTGCAGGGCCAGGGCCAGCAGCGGCTCGAACTCCTGCGTCGGCAGCAGCAGCGGCGTGGCCACGCCCGTGGCCTGCAAGGCGGCCATGCAGCGCAGCCAGCCGTTCCAGTCGCGCGGCACCCGCTCGAAGCCGGCGCGGGCCAGCAGGTCGGTGCGCACGAAGAGCAGGCGGGTGTCCACATACCAGGGCAGGCCGACGCTGCGGCCGGCCACCTCGTTGGTAGCCCAGATGCCGCTGAAGTAATCGGCTTTGTCGACGGTTCTGGATTTATCCAGGAAAGGCTGCAGCGGCTCCAGCGCGCCCAGCGCGGCCATCTCGGGCAGCCAGGAGTTGCCCATCTGCGCCATATCGGGCAGGGCATCGCCGGCGAAGGCGGTCAAGAGCTTCTCGTGCGCGGCGCTCCAGGGCAGGGCCTCGATCTGCAGGCGCAGGCCCGGGTTCTCGCGCTCGAAACCGGCCAGCAGCTGCGGCGCGACCTCGGCCTCCCGGCCCATGGCCCAGAAGCGCAGCAGATTCGGGTCGGCGCGGCCGCAGCCGGCCTGGCCGGCCAGCAAGGGCGCGGCCAGGCCGGCCGCGCCGACGCGCAGCAGGGCGCGGCGATCAGCCAAGCCAGCCTCCGCGGAAGCCGGCACGGCGCAGGCCGCGCTGCAGCGGTTCGCAGCCGCGCATGACGCGCCAGATGCTGTCGCCGTGGTGGTTGGCCAGCATGGCCAGCTGCGGGCCGACCTCGATGCCCAGCCAATCGGTGTCCACCCAGCCCAGGCCGGGGGCGATGCGGCCATGGGTCAGTTTCACATCCTCGAAACGGAAGCTGGGGTTGAAGGCCATGAAGCCGTAGCGGCCGTAGATCTCGGCGCCATAACGCTCGCGCATGGCGGCCAGCGCCGGCACGACGATCTCCGGCGCGAAAGGCAGGGAGCTGGCCGCGCCATAGGGCGCGATGGTGCCGTCGTCGTGGCTGTGGGCGCCGCCCATGCCGCGCCCGGCATAGCTGATGAAGCGGCGCTTGCGGCCGCCGAAGACGCGTTCCACATCGGCCGGGCCGTCGCAGGCGGTGATGCCCCAGACCTCGGGGCCGTAACCGGCCCAGCCCTCGGGATTGGCCGTCGCATAGGCGCGCTGGGCCAGGGTGGCGCGGCGGCTGTTCTCGAAGTAATCGATGCCCTGGCCGCGCAGATAGCCGTCCTGCAGGCCGCGGAAGTCGACCCAGCAATGGGTGAACTGATGGGTGAACAGGCTGGGGTAGCGCAGATGCGGCAGGCCGTACTCGGCGCCCCAGGCGCGCGGATAGGTGCTGGTCCAGGCGTCCCAGGCGCTGGCCTCGACCGGGTGGCTGGGCGAGCCCAGGGCCAGCAGATAGAGCAGCATGGCCTCGTTATAGCCCTTGTAGTCATTGGCGATATGGCCGCGCTCCGGCGTCCATCCATGGCCCAGCGAGGGCGGGCGCACCTGGGCCCAGGGCCAGTCGACGCGGGCATACAGCGCCTCGGCCAGGCGGCGCAGCTCGGCTTCGCCGGCGTCGCCGGTCTGGCCGCCGTCGAAAAAGGCGGCGCAGTGCAGCGCACCGGCGATCAGCAGGGCCGTGTCTATGGTGGACAGCTCGACCTGGCCGTAGCGGGTGCCGGTCTTCATGTCCAGGAAGTGGTAGAAAAATCCCTTGTAGCCGGCCCGGCCCTGGGGCTCGGGGCCTTGCGGCGCGTCATGGAAGAAGCGCAAGGTGGCCAGCGCGCGCTCGCGTCCCTGGGCTCGGCTGATCCAGCCGCGCTCGACGCCGACCGGGTAAGCGCTCAGCGCGAAGCCGACCGCCGCCACGCTGGCGAAGGAGGGCGTGGGCCAGCGGTCCGGGGCCAGGCCGCTGCGGGCATCGCAGGTGTCCCAGAAGAAACGGAAGCTGCGCTGGGCGAGATCGTCCAGCAGCTCGCCCGGGCTCAGCGGGGCGAGCGGGGCCAGGGCAGGTTGCCCGGCCGGGGCCGGCGCCTGCAGCTGGCCGCAGCCGCTGCCCGCCAGGCCGGCGCCCAGCAGAGCCAGCAGCTCGCGCCGCCGCAAACCGGGGCCGGGCCCGGGCGAGAGGAAAGTGGTGTCGTTCATGGTCGTGCGAAAGTCGACCCGGCGCCCGATCGGGCGCGCGGGCCGGGGTCAACAGGAGACGAGCTCGGCTCAGAAAGCGTAGCTGAGCATCAGGCGCAGGGTGCGCTGATCGCCGCGCACGCTGTTGGGCTTGCCGACATTCAGGTTGTCGCCGCCGAACTGGTTGCTCGGCTTGCCGGCCGGCACCGGGCCGCCGCCCCAGTCATCGAGGCCGTCGTAATTGGTCGCGTTGAACAGGTTCAGCACATCGGCGCGCATAGTGACCGTGTGCTCGCCGAAGCGCACGGCCTTGGACAGGCCCAGATCGAACTGGCGGAAAGCACGGCCATCACCCTCGGAGCTGACGCATTTGTCCCAGCCGGCCGAGCAGTTGGTGACACGGCGCGGCGCGCCGCTGGACAGCACCAGCTTGCCGGACAGGCCGATGTCCCAGGGCAGCAGCTTGTCGGCCACGCCGGCCACGACCAGGCGATGCTTCTCCACCTGGGTGGACGGGTTCCATCCATGGGTGGAGCGGCCATAGGTCCAGTCGAAGAGGTCGTTCTTCCACTCCTTGTGCGTGGTCTGCGCGTCGCTGTAGGTGTAGGCCAGATTCATGCCCCAGCCGCTGGCGGCGTTGTAGGGCTTGACCAGGCTCAGGTGCAGGGCCCGGGTCTTGGTCTCGCCGACCGAGTCGCCGAGGATCAGGGTGCCGTAACCGATAGGGCCGTTCCACAGCGGGTCGATCGGGCTCTGATTGGCCCAGCCGCCATTGGGGTCGCGGTTGCCGCCGAACCAGACGAACTGGTTCTTGGCATGCACCTGGCTCAGCGCGACTTCCGCATTCCAGCCGGCCAGACCCTGGCGCAGGCCCACCGTCATCTGGTCGGCATAAGGCGTCTTCATGTCATTGCGCATCAGCCAGATCTCGCCGCCGGCCTGGGCGTTCTTCTGCAGCTCGTCCAGAGCATGGTTGGCCATGGTGCGGTCATAGCTGCGGCCGAAGCCGCCGAACAGCACCGACATGCGGTCGCCGAAGAGATCGTAGGAGGCGCCGACGCGCGGCGCCAGCGCGCCCTTGAAGGCCTTGCGCGAGTTGCCGTTGCTGATGTAGTCCTCGATATTGACGCCGCCCTTGGCCAGCGACTGGGCATAGGTCTGGCCGGCGGGCGGCTTGATGCCCCAGCGCTCGCTGTCCAGGCCGCGCAGCGCGGTGACGCGGTCGGCCGGGGTGACGTAGCTGTTGTTGAGCATATTGCTCTCGTAGTCCCAGCGCAGGCCCAGGTTCAGCTCCAGCTGCTTGCTCAGCGCCCAGTCGTCCTGCAGATAGATGCCGAACTGGCGGTTGCTGAAGTTCGCCTCGGCCGGGGCCAGGGCCTTGTCGATCTTGCACTGGTCGCTGTTCAGGCCGCCGTTGGTGACATTGCTGCCGGTGCACAGGCCGCCGCTGTAGTAGGGCTGGCCGCTGGTCCGGTCGATCAGGGCCTGCACCACGTCGACGCTGCGCGCGGTGCCGCTGAGCTCGTACTTCATTGCCTTCAGGCGCACGCCGCCCTTCAGCACATGGCCGGCCAGGCCGGTGTAGCTGAGGTCCTCCGAGGCGAACCAGGCCTTCTGGCCGCGCTTCTGCGCATCGGGCGAGCCCCCGGTGAAGGCGACGTCGTCGGCCTTGTCCAGGGTCTGCGCGTCGGTGTTGCCGACCTTGTACTTCAGGAAGGCCGAACCGATCGCGGCCTTGGGGTTCCAGACATAGTCCTCATAGCCGAGGCGGGCCTCGCTGAGCCAGGGGCCGCGGGCGAACTCATGCTTGAGGTCAAGACGGGTCTCGTCATTGCTGCGCTGCTTGTCATTGCCGGGCAGGCTGAGCAGGCGGTCCTCGGCGACCCGGTCATCCTCGCGGCGCACACGGCTGGAGACGCTCAGGCGCTGCTCATCGTCGATCTGCAGATCGACCTTGCCGAACAGCAGATGCTCCCGGAAGTTGTCGACTTGGTTGCCCTTGGCGGCGATCAGGCTGGGCACGATGCCGGCGCTGGCCGGCAGGCGGTCCAGATTGCGCGGCACGATCTGGCGCGAGTCGTCGATGCTCTTGCCGTCGTAGGCGAAGAAGAAATGCGCCTGGTCCTTCTTGATCGGGCCGCCGAGGCTGAAGCCGTACTCCTTCTTGCTGGAGGCGGGCAGGCTGACGCCCTGGCCCTCGCGCTCCTTCTCGAAGACGCTGAGGCTGCGCCAGTTGGTGCCGGTGCGGTCCACATAGGCCTGGCCGTGCAGCTCGTTGCTGCCGGACTTGGTGACGGCGGTGATGGCGGCGCTGGCCACCTGCTCGTACTCGGCCTTGTAGTTCTGCGAGATCACCCGGTACTCGGCGATTGCTGACTGCGGGAAGGGATTGCCGCGCGAGGTGTCCTGGCCGCTGACGCCGCCTTTCAGGATGTTGTTCTTCTGGCCCACGCCGTCGATGAAGACGTTGACGTGGTTGAAGTTCTGCGCGCCGGCCTGGATGGAGGTGTTGCCGTTGCCGTCGCTGCTGAAAGCCACGCCCGGCGCCAGATCGACCGAGCTGAGGAAGTTGCGGGTGGCCTGGGGCAGGCTCTCGATCATCTTGTTGGACACATGGGTGCCCAGCTGCGAGTCGCGCACGCCCTGGCGCTGCGCCGAGCCCTCGATGCTGACGCGGTCCAGCTGAGCATTGGCGCCCAGGCTGAGGTTGAGCGCCGCCGTCTCGCCGACCTGCAGGGTGATGCGCTGGGCCGGCGCGCTGGCATCGGCGCCGACGCGGATGTCATAGACACCGGGCGCCAGGCCGCTCAGCACATAGC
>Ga0187844_10002892_pt1 | contig 11811 bp, 11 predicted proteins | sample SpaLakP09_SKY_50_FD_134517 | JGI IMG/M metagenome (GOLD analysis project Ga0187844, IMG submission 134517) | Oligotrophic lake water microbial communities from Sparkling Lake, Wisconsin, USA - SP09_SKY_50 | ecosystem: Environmental > Aquatic > Freshwater > Lake | place: USA: Sparkling Lake...
AAATCGTCCAAAAAAATAATTGTTCGTGGTGCGAGGAAGGGGACTCGAACCCCTACACCATTGCTGGCGTCAGGACCTAAACCTGGTGCGTCTACCAATTTCGCCATCCTCGCGCAGGATTGCAGATCTTGCCACAAAAACAAAGGGCGCCCGACAAAGAAACCGGCCGCCCTGAATCCAATGTCTAGGGGCTACAACTTCAACCCGATATTTTACTGGATTTTCTGACACCATTGGGCAGATTTTAAATCGTATTAAATCGCCCGATATTTCAAGGATTTACGACTGTCTCCCGGGCCCGCACCGGGCGTTTTACGCGGAACCACGCCGCATACAGCGCCGGCAGGAACAGCAGGGTGAGCGCCGTGGCGACCAACAAACCGCCCATGATCGCGATCGCCATCGGGCCCCAGAACACGGAACGGGACAGCGGAATCATCGCCAGCGCCGCCGCGGCGGCCGTCAGCAGGATCGGCCGGCAGCGGCGCACGGCGCTTTCCACGACCGCCTCCCACGCCGGGTGCCCGGCCGCGATATCCTTCTCGATCTGGTCGACGAGGATCACGGAATTGCGCACGATCATGCCGAACAGCGCGATCACGCCGAGGTTGGCGACGAAGCCGAACGGCGAATGGAACAGCAGCAGCGCCATCGCGGCACAGGCGATGCCCAGCGGGCCGGTCAGGAACACCATCACGGCGCGCGAAAAACTGTGCAGCTGCAGCATCAAGAGGGTGAACACGATGAACAGTACCAGCGGCACGTTCGCCGAGATGGAGTCTTCCGCCGTCGAACTGTTCGCGGCCGCGCCTTCCAGCTTGATGCGGTACCCGGCGGGCAGCTTCGCCCGGAGGGCTTCCAGCTTCGCGTTGACCTGGTCGGACACGGTCGGCCCCTGCACGCCGTCGACGACATCCGACTGGACCATGATCGCCCACTCGCGTCCGTAGCGCTGCACGACACCGGGCTCCCACACGAATTCGATGCGCGCCAGCTGCGACAGCGGCACCGCCTTGCCGGATGGCGTCGGCACGTTCGTGTTCGCGAGGACGGACATGTTCGAGCGCTCGTCCAGCGGCTGGCGCACGACGATGTCGATCAGGCGGTTACTTTCGCGGTACTGGCCCACCGTCGTCCCGGAAAGGAGTGTCGCGATCGTGCGGCGCACGATCTGCGACGTGACGCCCAGCGCGCGCATCTTGTCCTGGTCCAGCTCCAGCCGCAGCACCTTCACGGACTCGTTCCAGTTGTCGTTCACGCCCACCGTGTTCGGGTTGGCGATCATGATTTCTTTCACTTGGTCGGCCACCTTGCGCACGACGCCGATGTCCGGGCCCATCACCTGGAACTGCACCGGATACGGCACCGGCGGCCCATTCGGCAGCAGTTTCACCCTGCCCCGCACCTCCGGGAAATCCGACTTGAACCGGTCCTCGATCTTGCGCTTGAGGGCGTCGCGCTGGTGCACGTTCTTCGGCAGCACGACGAATTGCGACACGTTCGACGCCGGGAAGATCTGGTCCAGCGGCAGGTAGAAGCGCGGGCTGCCCGTGCCGATGTACGACGTCACGCTGTCCGTCTCCGGCTGCGCGCGCGCGAACGCCTCGAATTTCTTTGCCAGCGCCTCGTTGACGGCGAAGCTGGTACCCTCCGGCGCCCACATCTCGACCATCAGCTCGGGGCGGCTCGAATCCGGGAAGAACTGCTTCTCGATGAACTTGAAGCCGAACACGCCCAAAACGAACACGGCCAGCGACAGCACGATCGTCGTCTTGCGCCATTCCACGCAGCGGTCGACGAGGCGGCGGAAGCGCTGGTACATCGGCGTGTCGAACACGTCGTGGTGACCATCGCCGTGCGGTTTCACGCGCAGCAGGATAAAACCGATGTAGGGCGTGAACGTGACGGCGACGACCCACGACACGAGCAGCGCGATCGCGTTCACGGAGAACATCGAGAACGTGTACTCGCCGGCCGCCGATTTCGCCAGGCCGATCGGCAGGAAGCCCGCCGCCGTGATCAGGGTGCCGGTCAGCATGGGGAACGCGGTCGACGTGTACGCGAACGTGGCCGCGTCGAAGCGCGACATGCCCTCCTCCATCTTCCGCACCATCATCTCGACGGCGATGATGGCGTCGTCCACGAGCAGGCCCAGGGCGATGATCAGCGCGCCCAGCGAAATCTTGTGCAGCGAGATGTCGAACACCTGCATGAACAGGAACGTTATCGCCAGCACGAGCGGAATCGTCAGCGCCACGACGAGGCCGGGGCGCACGTCCAGCCGCAGCTTCGGCTTGGTGTGCAGACCCAGCGCGACGAACGACACGACCAGCACGACGACGACGGCCTCGATGAGGCTGTGCATGAATTCGCTGACGGAGGCCGTGACGGCTGCCGGCTGGTTCGACACCCGCTCCAGTTCGATGCCGACCGGGAGCTGGCGCCGGATGCGCTCCACCGTCTGCTCCAGGCCCTTGCCCAGCTGGATGATATTGCCGCCCTTTTCCATCGACACGCCCAGGCCGATGACTTCCTTGCCGTTGAAGCGCATCTTGTCGTGCGGCGGATCTTCGTACGCGCGCTGCACGGTGGCGAAATCGCCGAGGCGGAACGTCGTGTTCCCCGCGCGCAGGCTGAGGTCCTCCAGCTGCCTGGCGGTCTTCAGGCCACCGGTCACGCGCACCTGCAGGTTTTCCAGCGGCGTCACGAGCACGCCGGCCGATTCGATGCCGTTCTGCGTCGCGATCTGGTTCACGATCTGCTCGAACGGGATGCCCAGCTGCGCGAACTTCTGCTGCGAGAACAGGATATTCACTTTTTCCTGCTGCACGCCGAACTGCTCGACTTTCGACACGAGCGGCACCGCGAGCAACTGCTGGCGCACGAAGTCGGCGTAGTCGCGCATCTCTGCATACGTAAAACCGTCGCCGGACAGCGCGAAGATGGAGCCATACGTGTCACCGAATTCGTCGTTGAAGAACGGGCCGATCACGCCGGGAGGGAGTGTCCCCGCGACGTCGCCGACCTTCTTGCGCACCTGGTACCAGACGCCCTGCACGTCCGCGGGCGGCGTGGATTCCTTCAGCTCGATGATGATCGTCGTCTCGCCCGGCTTGGAAAAGCTGCGCAGCTTGTCGATGTGCGGCGTTTCCTGCAGCTTTTGTTCGAGCTTGTCGGCCACCTGCTGCGCCATCTGCACGGACGTGGCGCCGGGCCAGTACGCGGTCATGACCATCACGCGGAACGTGAACGGCGGATCCTCGTCCTGGCCCAGCTTGCCGTAGCTGAGGATGCCCGCGATGAGCAGCGCGGCGATCAGGTAGCGGGTCAGCGGGATGTGTTCCAGCGCCCAGCGCGACAGGTTGAACCCTCTCATTTGGGTACTCCATTCGCCTCGGCTTCCGCATCGCCGCGACGAGCGACATCGGCCGCCAGCACTTTGACCTTCTGTCCCGGCTTGAGCAGGTGGACGCCGGCCGTGACGACCGCCTGGCCCGGCTTCACGCCGCCCGCGAGCACCACATCGTTGCCGGACACGCCGCCCACCTGCACGGGCACGAGGCGCACGGCGCCGTTCTCGATCACCCACACCGACGTCGCGCCCTTGTTCTGGTACAGCGCGGACAGCGGCACCTTGATCGCCGCGCCGGTGTTCGCATGCGCCAGCTGGACGACAGCCGTCATGCCGAGGCGGACATCGTCCTGCGCCGGGATAGCCACTTTTACGGTGTACGTCCGCGTGGCGGGATCGGCCACCGGCGCGATCTCGCGGATCCTGCCCTTGATGGCGCGGTCCGGATCCGCCCACAGCCTGACTTTGACCTCACTCACGTTGCGCAGCTCGTCGACCTGGTCTTCCGGCACGCCGATCACGACCTCCTTCTCGTCCGTCCGCGCCACGCGCACGACCGGGGTGCCGGCCTGCACGACCTGGCCCACTTCCGCATCGATGCCCGTCACGACGCCGTCCGTGTCGGCCTCGAGGTTGGCATAACCCGTCTGGTTGCCCTGCTCGCGCGACGCGGCGCGGGCCGCCTCCATGCTCGCCTGCGCCGAGCGCGCGGCCGCCACTTTCTGGTCGAGCACCGCCTGGCTGACGAAGTTCTGGCTGCGCAGGTCCTGGTAGCGTTTCAGGTCGGCGCGCGCGAACTCGTAATTGGTCTGCGCCGCGCGCAGGTTCGCCTGCGCCTGGGCCTGGCCGAGGCGCAGGTCCTGCGGATCCAGCTGCATCAGCACCTGCCCGCGCTTGACGACCGTGCCCACGTCCACCTTGCGGGCGCTGATCTTGCCGCCGACGCGGAAGCCGAAACGGGATTCGTAACGGGGCCGGACGTCGCCGGAAAACTCCGCGCTTGATCCAATCGTGCCCGTCGCCAGCGTGAGCGCGCGCACGGGACGCACGTCTTCGGCAGGGGTCTCGTTGCGGGAGCAGCCTGTCAGCGATACCGCGGCCAGGACCAGGGTCAAAGGAAGGGCGAACGGAAAAGCACGCATTGGTTTCCTCATGGTGGCCCGGCCGGGATGGCGAGGCACTGTCGTGGATTTAACCTAGCAATTATAATCATGCAATTATCGCCCGTAAATGACTTTAGAGTCAGCAATCTACCGCGTCGCATGGCCGTCGACCACTACGAAAACTTCCCTGTCGCATCCATCCTCCTCCCCCGCCGCCTCGTGCCCGCGGTGGAGGCGATCTATGCGTTCGCCCGCAGCGCCGACGACCTCGCCGACGAGGGCGACGCCGCCCCGGCCGAACGCCTGGCCGCCCTACAGGCCTACGAAGCGGCGCTGGACGGGATCGCCGCCGGCATGCCGCCCGATGAACCCATGTTCCGCCGCCTGGCTGCCGTACTGTCCGGATTCCGACTCCCGATGCAGCCGCTGCGCGACCTGCTCTCGGCATTCAGGCAGGACGTCGTCACGACGCGCTACCCGGACTTCCCGCACCTGCAGGATTATTGCCGGCGGTCCGCCGATCCCGTCGGGCGCCTGATGCTGGCACTGTACGGCGTGGACGACCCGGCCAGCCTGCGCGCATCGGACGCCATCTGCACGTCGCTCCAGCTGATCAACTTCTGGCAGGACGTCGCCATCGACATCGCCAAGGGCCGCATCTATATTCCGCTGGACGACCTGGCCCGCCACGGCGTGACGCAGGACGCGATCGAACAGGGCCGCACGGGCCCCGCGTGGCGCGCGCTGATGCGCTTCGAGGTGGACCGGGCCAGGGCACTGATGCTGGAAGGCGCGCCGCTCGCCACGCGCCTGCCGGGCCGCATCGGCTGGGAGCTGCGCATGGTCGTCCAGGGCGGCCTGCGCATCCTGGAAGCGATCGAACGCGTGGATTACGACGTGTTCAAACGCCGCCCGCGCCTGAAACGCCTCGACTGGCTCGCGGTAGGCTGGCGCGCCATACGTATGTAATACGGTCTGTAACCGCCCATCGGCTAAGATAGCGGACTGGCTCCGCGCAATCACAACTAAAATATGTCCCCCGACGAATACTGCCAACAAAAGACCGCACAAAGCGGCTCCAGCTTCTATTACAGCTTCCTGTTCCTGCCGCCCGAACGCCGCAGGGCGATCACGGCGCTGTACGCGTTCTGCCGGGAAGTCGACGACACGGTCGACGAGACGAGCGACCAGTCGGTCGCCCGCATCAAGCTGGCGTGGTGGCGCAACGAGGTCACGCAGATGTACACCGGCACGGCTACGCATCCCGTGATGCTGGCGCTGCAGCCGCATTTGCAGCCCTACGACCTGAAACAGGAGCACCTGCAGGCCATCATCGACGGCATGGAGATGGACCTCGACCAGTCGCGCTACCTCGACTATCCGAACCTCAAGAAATACTGCTGGCACGTGGCCGGCGTGGTCGGCATCCTGTCGGCCAGCATCTTCGGCATCACGAACCCGCAGACCCTGAAGTACGCGGAGACGCTGGGCCTCGCGTTCCAGCTCACGAACATCATCCGCGACGTGGGCGAAGATGCGCGAAAAGGCCGCATCTACCTGCCGATCAACGAACTGCAGCAGTTCGGCGTGACGGCGGCGGACCTGCTGAACGCGCGCCACAGCGAGAAGTTCGAAGCGCTGATGAAATTCCAGGCCGACCGCGCGCAACAGCTGTACGACGAGGCATTCGCGCTGCTGCCGAAGGAAGACCGGCGCGCCCAGCGTCCCGGCCTCATGATGGCCGCCATCTATCGCACGCTGCTCGACGAGATCGAGCGCGACGGCTTCCACGTCCTCACCCAGAAGATCTCCCTGACGCCGCTGCGCAAGCTGTGGCTCGCGTGGAAGACGTATGTCCGCGGCTGACAAGCGCCAGGTCGCCGTCGTCGGCGGCGGCTGGGCGGGCTGCGCGGCGGCCGTCGCCCTGCTGGACGCGGGCTGCGACGTCACCCTGTTCGAAGCCGCCCGCACGCTGGGCGGCCGCGCCCGCGCGATCGGGACGAACGGCCGGCTGCTTGACAACGGCCAGCACATCATGCTGGGCGCCTATGCGGACACCTTGCGCCTGATGCGCCGCGTCGGCGTCGATCCCCGGCGCGCTTTGCTGCGCCTGCCGCTGCAGATGCGCTACCCGACGAGCGACGCCGGCATGGACTTCGTCGCGCCGCGCCTGCCCGCGCCGCTGCACCTGGTCGTCGCACTGCTGCGCGCCCGCGGCCTGGACCGCGCCGACAAGCTGGCCCTCGCCCGCTTCACGACGACCGCCCGCTGGATGGGCTGGCAGCTCCACGACGATTGCAGCGTGGCGGAGCTCCTTGTGCGCTACGACCAGACGGAACGCCTCAATCGCCTGATGTGGCGCTCGCTGTGCCTCGCGGCGCTGAACACGCCGCCGGAACGCGCGTCCGCGCAAGTGTTCCTGGCCGTCCTGCGCGACAGCCTGGGCGCGCACCGTGCAGCGTCGGACATGCTGATCCCGCGCGTGCTGCTGGACGCCCTGTTCCCGCAAGCGGCGCGCCGTTACCTGGAAAGCCGCGGCGCCACCGTGCACACGGGCCGCCGCATCGACGCGCTGGGCCCGGACGGCGGCACGTGGGTCCTGCGCGCGGGCGCCGACGTGCACACGTTCGACGCCGTCGTGCTGGCGGCCCCGCCGTGGCAGGCGGCCACCCTGCTCCGGCCCATCGACGGCTGCGCGGACGCCGTCGCGGCACTGGATGCGCTGGACTACGAACCGATCGCCACTGTCTACCTGCAATACGGGGCAGGGATCCGCCTGCCGCTGCCGTTCTGCGCGCTCGCGGATGCGCCTTCCGCCAACCGCTGGGGCCAGTTCGTGTTCGACCGCGGCCAGCTCGATCCGGGCCAGGACGGACTGTTGGCCGTCGTGATCAGCGGCGCCGATCCGGCCGGTGACCTCGGCCAGGACGCGCTGGCGGCCAGCGTCGCCGCGCAACTGGCCGCCGCGTTCGCGCTGCCGGCGCTCGCGTCGCCCGCATGGAGCCGCGTGATCACGGAAAAACGCGCCACGTTCGCGTGTTCGCCCGCCCTCGTCCGCCCCGCCAACGACATCAAGCTGGCCGGCCTCGCGCTGGCCGGCGACTACACTGCGTGCGATTACCCCGCGACGCTGGAGGCGGCCGTGCGCAGCGGGGTGGCTGCGGCGGGTGTCATTAGAGGAAAAAACCGATGAGCGGCCTGTCACCCGCAGCCGCAAAACCGACGTGCGGAGTGAGCCAGTCATCCCACGCTACTGCGCCCTGCCCCGTAAATTCCGCAGCCTGTCGCACGCTACTGGCACCCACCGCCCCGGATCCGTACAGTGGCAACATCGAAACAAGTGTTGGCGGAAATGCAAATGAACATCCACCTCGGCGTACGTACCCTTGCCTTGCTGGCCCTCGTGGCGGCCGCGACGCTCATCCTTGTCCACCCCGGCGGTGCGGCCGATCCGGCGCTGAATGCCATGCTGTTGCTTGGCCGAAATTAATGCCGTGCCGGGAGTAACGATGGGCAAACTGGAATACCTCGACGCGCTCAAGCGGGCCATGCTCGGCCTGCCTCCCGACGTCCAGGCCAAGACGCTGGCCTATTACGAGCAGCGCTTCGTCGACGGCGTGGCCGCCGGACGGGGCGAGCCGGACGTGGCGCGCGAACTCGACGAGCCGACGAAGATCGCCATGACCCTGCGCGCCAGCGCGCACCTGAACGCGTTCACCGAGAAGAGAAACCCGGCGAACGAGTTCGCCGAAAAACCTAACCCGGCAAACGTGCTGCGCGTCGCGGTATCCGCCGTCGGCCTGGCCATGTTCAACCTGTTCATGATCGTACCGGCGATGGTTTACTCGGCGCTGCTGTTCGCCCTGTACGTGTGCGCGCTGACGTTCTACCTGGCCGGCATCGCGACGACGGCCAGCGGCCTGGCCGGCGCCAACGAACTCGTGCTGGACTGGCCGAGCCGCTTCGTCACCATCGACGACGACGGGCGCGGACGCCAGATGCGCATCGAGATCGGCAGCCACGGCATCAACGTCACGCAGGAGCACCCGCAGGTCGCGGACCCGCTGCCGCCCGCCGACCCGGATGACGACGCCGACCGCGGCAGCCGGCTCGAACGGTCGCGCGCCGTGCGCGGCGCCGAGGCGCTCGCGGACAGCACGGTGCGCATCAGCACGGAAATGGACGCGGACTCGCGCACGACGCAGACCCTGTTGGGCCTCGGCCTCGTGCTGGGCGGGATCGCACTGTTCCTGCTGTCCCTCGTGGTCACGCGCTTTACCTTCATCGGCCTGAAGCGCTACGTCCAGATGAACCGTTCCCTGCTCAAAGGGACCTGAGGCCACCATGCGCGCGTTACTCAAAATCGGCTTCGGCCTGCTCGTCGTCGCCTTCCTGCTGATCGGCGTCTCATACAGCATGCTGCGCGCCCACGGCACGAACGGCCCCTCCAACCCGGGCAGCCGCCTCCTCACCACCGAACGCCGCGCGCTCGACCAGCCGGTTGCCAAGGTCGACCTGTCCGGCCCCGTCAACCTCACCCTGCGCCAGGGCCCGGCGCCGTCGCTGGAAGTGCGCGGCGAGCAGCGGCTGCTGGCGAACATCGACACGACCGTCGACGGCGACATGCTCCATATCGGTCCGCGCGGCATCCTGCTGCGCCACCGCACGCCGATCGAGGTGACGGTCACCCTGCCGTCGCTGGAATCCCTCAGCATCAACGGCAGCGGCGAGCACACCGTCAGCGGTTTCGCGGGCGACCACCTCGACGTCGCGCTGGACGGCTCCGGCCGCCTGCGCTTCAACGGCCGCTACCGCGAGATCATGGCCGCGATCCACGGCAGCGGCGACATGGAACTGACGGGCGGCACGAGCGACACGGTGGATGCCGCCGTCATCGGCACGGGCCGCCTGACGCTGGTCGGCTCGACGCGCGCGCTGCACGCCGAACTGCGCGGCTCGGGCGACCTGGATGCGCGCCACCTGCGCGCCGACGAGGTCGACCTCGCCCAGCAGGGTTCCGGCGACAGCGCCGTGTATGCCCGCAAGCGCCTGCACGCGGAACTGACGGGCAGCGGCGAGGCGCGCGTCTTCGGCAATCCGGACGAGCGCTCCGTCAGCCGCAACGGCACCGCGACCGTCAGCTTCGACGACAAGCGGGAATGAGCAGCCAGTCCAGCGCCGCGCGCCCCGCGGCGCGCCCACTGCCGAAGCAGGCCGTCAACAGATAGCCGCCCGTCGGCGCTTCCCAGTCGACCATCTCGCCCGCCACGAACACGCCCGGCACGTCTTTCAGCATGGCGCCGTCGAGCGCTTCGAAGCGCACGCCGCCCGCGCTGCTGATCGCTTCGTCGATCGGGCGCGGACGCCTCAAGACGAGCGGCAAGGCCTTCAGTGCCCGCGCCACCCTGGCCGGATCGGCATAGTCGGCCTTGCCCAGGCACTCGTGCAGCAGCCCCGATTTCACGCCCTTGATGCCGAGCCGGCTTTGCAGGTGGCTGGACATCGAGCGCGTGCCGCGCGGGTGCAGCACCTCGTCCAGCACGCGCTGCGGGTCGTGGTCCGGCAGCAGGTCCAGCAATACGGTCGCCTGGCCGTCCCGTGCGATGCGGTCGCGGATCCCCGCCGACAGCGCGTACACGAGGCTGCCCTCGATCCCCGTCGCGGTGACGACGAACTGGCCCTTGCGGAAAGCCTCGCCCTGGAGCGCCAGCGCGACGGTCGTCAGCGGCGCGCCGGCATGACGCTCGGCGAAGTGGGGCGACCAGTCGGCGTCGAAGCCGCAGTTGGCCGGTACGAGCGGCGCCACGTCCACGCCGCGCGCGCCCAGCAGCGGCGCCCAGGCGCCGTCGGATCCGAGCCGCGCCCAGCTCGCGCCGCCCAGCGCCAGCACGGTGGCGGCGTTCCCGGTCTCCACGGTCGCTGCGCCGTCGGGCGTGTCGAATACCAGTGCGCCGTCGTGCCAGCCGGTCCAGCGGTGGCGCATATGGAACTGGACGCCCGCCTCGCGCAGCCGGTGCAGCCACGCGCGCAGCAGCGGCGCGGCCTTCATGTCGGTCGGGAACACGCGGCCGGAGGTCCCCACGAACGTGTCGACGCCCAGGCCGTGGATCCACTCGCGCAGCTGTGCGGGCGGGAACGCGTCCACCCACGGCTTCACCGCGTCGGCGCGGGAACCGTAGCGGCCGACGAACGAGTCGTAGGGTTCTGCATGCGTGATGTTCATGCCGCCCTTGCCGGCCAGGAGGAATTTGCGGCCGACGGACGGCATCGCATCGTACAGGTCCACGCGCACGCCGCCCGCGGACAACACCTCGGCCGCCATCAGGCCGGCGGGGCCGCCACCGATGACGATGGCGTGGGGACGGGATTCGGTGGGCTGGGACATGGCGGTCATAGGAGAAAAACGGAGGCGAGCATTGTAGTCGAATGGACGCGAAAAAATGGATGTAAAGGAAGCTTGACATCCACCGAAACCCGTCCTACGATGTAAAGCATACTTTACATGAGGAGGTGTGTGATGCATGAGAAACGTGTCGGCCGGGCCTACCGCAGCGATTTGTTGACGGCCATCGTCGTGTATGTCGTGTTGCTGCTCGCGTCGATCCGGTACGGCCGGCCGCTGCAAGACGGCGTGCTGCGCACCGCCGTCCTCCTGTCGCCGATGATCGGTTTCTGCCTGATGATCCGTGCCATCGCCCGCCACGTGGCACGCATCGACGAATACCAGCGCATGCGTCTCCTGGAAAGCCTGGCGCTTGCGTTCGGGATCACCGGCGCGGTCACGTTCAGCTACGGCTTTCTGGAAACGGCGGGCTTCCCGAAGCTGTCGATGTTCAGCGTGTGGATGGTGATGGGCGTCAGCTGGGGTATCGCGAGCACCATACTGTCGCTGCGCGCCCGGCGGGCACTCCAGCCATGAAGAACGCCATCCGCGACCTGCGCGCGACGCGCGGCTGGAGCCAGGCGCACCTGGCCGAGCTGCTGGACGTCTCGCGCCAGACCGTCATCGCCATCGAGACGGGCCGCTACGACCCGAGCCTGCCGCTGGCCTTCGCGCTCGCAAAACTGTTCGAACAACCCATCGAATCGATTTTTTTCCCGGAGACTGCATGAACATCCTGCGCAACAAAGCCGTATTCATCGCCATCGTCGTCACGCTGTGCATGGGCGCCGGCCAGCCCAGCCGCGCCGCCGACACCGCGCCGGAGTCCAACCGCTTCGCCGCCAGCATCGCGCCGGCCGAGCGCTTCGAAGTGGGCGGCGTGCTCGTCGAACGCCATGGGAGCAAGGGCCGCCCGCTGATCCTGATCCCGGGCCTGGCGAGCGGCAGCTGGGTGTGGCAGGACACGATCCGTG
>Ga0187844_10002893_pt1 | contig 11811 bp, 7 predicted proteins | sample SpaLakP09_SKY_50_FD_134517 | JGI IMG/M metagenome (GOLD analysis project Ga0187844, IMG submission 134517) | Oligotrophic lake water microbial communities from Sparkling Lake, Wisconsin, USA - SP09_SKY_50 | ecosystem: Environmental > Aquatic > Freshwater > Lake | place: USA: Sparkling Lake...
CTCAACGAGATCACGGCCGCCATCCGCCAACTCGACGAGATCACCCAGCGCAATGCGGCCATGGTGGAACATGCCGTCGAGCAGGCCGAAAAGCTGGAGCAACGCGCCTCCACTTTGGCCCAGGCCGTGGCGGCGTTCCGGTTGCAGCAGGGCACGGCCGACGAGGCGCTCGAGCTGGTGCAGCGGGCCATCGCCTTTCGCCGGCAGACCACACGCGAGGGTTTTGTGCGGGGCCTGACCGAGCCGCAGCAGGGTTTCCACGATCGCGACATGTACGTCTTCGCGCTGGACCGCAGCGGTGCCTATGTGGCCTTCGGCGGCAATCCGGCCAAGGTGGGGACGCTGGTGCAGGACATCCCGGGCATCGATGGCCAGGGCCTGCTCGAGGCCATCGTTGCGCAGGCCGAACACGAACCGGGCTGGGTGGAGTACGACATCACCAACCCGGCCACGGGCGCGGTGCAGACCAAGATGTCCTATGTGCAGCAGGTCGACGATTTGTACGTCGGCGCCGGCGTCTACAAGAACCTTGTGGCGGCCTGATGGGGGCGGCCGCGCCTTCGCAGCGGGGCCGCGAGCGCCAGGGTGGACGGCTTAAGCCCTTTTCAGGGTGGCTCCGCAAGCGCGGGCGCGGCCGCTGCTCTTTGCCAGGTAGAGTTGCTGGTCGGCCAGCGCCAGCAACTCCTGCGCATTTCCCTGCACGCCCGTGCCACTGGCCACGCCCAGGCTGACGGTGACGACCGCTGCTACGTCGGATGCGGCATGGGGCAGGGCACGCTCGCGGAGGCGTCGGGCGATTTCCTCGGCCAGACGCATGGCTTCGGCGTGCCCGGTGTCGGGTAGCAGGCAGACGAACTCCTCACCGCCGTAGCGCGCCACGATGTCGGTCGCGCGTTTGAAGCTGGTCTTGAGCAGTGCGGCGATCTCGCGCAGGCAGTCATCACCGGCCTGGTGGCCATAGTGGTCGTTGTAACGCTTGAAGTAGTCCACGTCCACCAGGATCAGCGAGAGCGCGGTCTCATGACGCACTGAGCGGGCCCACTCCAGATCCAGTTGCTGGTCGAAGTAGCGCCGGTTGTGCAGGGTGGTCAGACCATCCAGATACACCAGCTCACGCAACATGTCGGACTGGAACTTGAGCATCAGATGGGTGCGCGCGCGTGCGCGCAGAACACTCGGGTTCACGGGCTTGGAGATGAAGTCCACCGCGCCCACTTCCAGGCCCTGCGTTTCCTGCGCCGGATCGGTGTGGGCCGTGACGAAGATCACCGGGATGTTGCGGGTGAGTTCACTGGCCTTGAGGCGTCGACAGACCTCGAAGCCATCCATTTCCGGCATCTCGACGTCCAGCAGTACCAGATCGGGGGCCTGGTCCTGGCACAGCTGCAGGGCTTGCGCGCCGCTGGTGGCCATGAAGAGCTGGCAGTTTTGCGCGAAAGCCCGGTGCATGGCCTGGATGTTGATGGGCTGATCGTCCACCAGCAACAGGCGCGGCTTGCGGTCGGGCCCCAGACCGGGCAGCGTCGAGAAGATGATGTCGTCTTGGAACATGGGCGTGGGAACCGTCCTTGTCAGACAGTGTAGCGCTGCTGCAACTGCTCACATTGCCGGGTTGCCTGGCTGAAATCCAGATCCGCCATGGCTTCGTCCAGTGCCTTTAGTTCCTCTGGCAGAGACGGGCCATGCCGGTCGCGCAATTCGGCATACACGTCCAGACTGGCCAGATCCGAGCTGCGCAGCAGGGGCATCAATTTCTCCAAATCGGCTTGCAGAGCTGCGCGGTCCACCAAGGTGCTGCCCGCTGGCCCTGCTCCGGTTTCTGCGGGCCGCAACTCGCGCAGGATGGATTCCATGTCAGCCATGACCGCGTTCACGGCGGAACGGACGCTGGTCAGCATGGCCTCGGCTTCGTCGCCTGCGGGAACGAGGCCTCTTGAAAGGCGCTGCTCGGCCTCGGCCGCAACGGCGGCCAGGCGATGGGCCCCAACCGTGGCAGCCGTGCCTTTGAGTGTGTGCAGCAGGCGGCGCGCCTCGTCCCCCTGCGCTCGGGCCAGCAGCGTGGCGAGTTCCTGAGGCTGGCGCGGCAGGTCACGCGCGAAAATCTGCAGGACGCGCATCAGCACGCTGGCATTGCCGCCCAGGCGCTCCAGTGCGCTCGAGATGTCGAATTGCGCGGCGTTGGCAGGCGCTGTTGCATCGAGTGGAGCCGTCGGGGGCGATGGGGGCGCAGGTTGGGCGGACACGCCCGCCTCGGGGGCCGTGTAGCCGCTGTGCTGCAGCATGGTGCGCACGAGCTCGTCCAGATTGAAGGGTTTGCCCACATGGGCGTTCATGCCGGCAGCCATGGCCTCCTGGCGGTCGATCTCCATGGCGTTGGCTGTCATGGCGATGATGGGCAGGCTGGCGAGTTTGAGTTCCTGCCGTACCTTGCGGGTTGCGGTGTAGCCATCCATCACGGGCATCTGGATGTCCATCAGCACCACATCCCAGGGCTGGTCCGCGGCGACGATGGCGTGCACGCCCAGCGCCCCGTTGTCGGCCAGGGTCACCTGCGCTCCCTCGCGCTCCAGCAGTTCCTGTGCGACCTGCTGATTGATCTTGTTGTCTTCCACCAGCAGCACGCGCATGCCCTGCAGACGGCGCGCACTGTCTGCCGAGACCGCGGGCCTGGCTGGATCGTCGAGCTGTTCCTGACGGGCTTCCGTGATGGCGTCCAGCAGCATGGAGGGCGTGACGGGTTTGACCAGAAAGCCGTTGAGCAGGGCTTGTTCGTTGGCCGGCCGCCTGGCCAGCATCTCGCGCCCGTGGGCGGTGACCATGACCAGAATCGTGGCCCTCTGCTCGCTGAGGAGCTTGCGGATCTGCAGGCTGGTTTCCCAGCCGTCCATGCCCGGCATCTGCCAGTCCACGAAGACGGCGTCGTAGGGGCGTTGGCCACGCGTGATGCGCTGTCGGATCAGCTTGAGAGCCTCTTCACCGCTGCTGGCCAATTCGGCCTGCCAGCCCAAGGGCTCCACCATGGCTCGCAGCACCTGTTGGGCGACCGGGTTGTCGTCGATCACGAGCACCTGCAATTCACGTAACTCGACCGGCGCTGGTGTATCGATCAAGGGGGTCTCGTCGTGAGCCACGTCCAGCGTGATGCGGAAATGGAAGCGGCTGCCCTTGCCGACTTCGCTCTCCACTTCCAGTTGGCCGCCCATGAGGCCCACCAGACGGGCCGAGATGACCAGGCCCAGGCCGGTGCCGCCGAAGCGGCGGGTAGTGGAGGCCTCGGCCTGCGAGAAACCATCGAAGATGCGATCCAGGTTTTCCGGCGCGATGCCGATGCCGGTGTCGCTTACCGAGCACTCGATCATCACCCGGCTCGCTTGCCGCTCCACGACGGCGATATGCAGCACGACCATGCCTTGTTCGGTGAACTTGATGGCGTTGCCGCCCAGGTTGATCAGCACCTGCTTGAGGCGCAGGCTGTCGCCCATCAATGTGGCCGGCAGGCTTGGGTCAATATCGAACAGCACTTCGATGTTCTTGCTGCCCGTGTTGGACGACAGGATGACCGAGAGGTCGCGCAGCAGGTGGTCGATGCGGAAGGGCGCCGCCTCCAACGTCATCTTGCCCGCCTCGACCTTGGAGAAGTCCAATATGTCGTTAAGGAGCGCCAGCAGCGACTTGGCTGCGCCTTCGGTCTTGCCCACATAGTCCCGCTGGCGTGCGCTGAGCTCCGTGGTGTGCAGCAGGCTGAGCATGCCCAGAATCGCGTTCATCGGTGTACGAATTTCGTGGCTCATGTTGGCCAGGAACTGGCTCTTGGATTTTGACGCGTCCTCGGCCGCGAGGCGGGCGCGCACCAGGTCCGAAATATCAATACGGAAACCCACGATGAAGCCATCGGCAGTCTTGCGCTCGACGATGCGCAGGAAGCGTCCGTCGCCCAGTTCCTGGACCAGATCGGTATTCGCGCTCAGGTGCTGGCGCATACGTTCGGCCACCCACTCGTCCACGCGTCCTACCGCCTGGACATACTCGCCGCGTTCGGCGCCGTAGCGGATGATCTCCTCGAAGGTGTTGCCCGGTTTCATCACCGTCGCGGCGATGGGATAGGTGTCCCGATAGCGCTGGTTGCACATCAGCAGTCGGTCCTCGGCGTCGTAGATCACGAAGGCCTCATCCAGCGTATTGATCGCCTGACGCAGCATCTCGTCGGCCTGCCGGGCCTCTATCTCGGTCTGCCTGCGCTTGGTGATGTCGATGAGGGTCATCACCAAACCGCCGCCCACCATGGGCTGGCGGCGGACTTCGAGGATCTGGCCATTGGGCCGTACGCGCTCGAACTGGTTTGCTGTTGTTGCCCCTTTGGCATTCCTGATGGCTCGCGCGACGATGCTCTCCACATCCCCGTCACCGAATTCGCCGTGTTCGGCTTCATAGCGGATCAGACTCTCATAGGTGACCGGAGAGGGCAGGAAGATCGATGGCGGAAACCCCAGCATGTCGGAGAACTGCTGGTTCCGAACGAGGAGGTTCAGGTCGGCGTCAAAAGCGACCAGTCCACCGGGGATGTTGTCCAGGATGGCCGTCATCAGCTGGCTGCGCTGTTCGATCTGCTCGTACAGCATGTGCCGCTCGGTCACATCCATGTGGGTGCCGGACATCCACTCCACTCTCCCGTCGGGCAGACGCGTGGACACGATGCCTCGCGACAGCACCCAGATCCAGTGGCCATCCTTGTGCTTGAGGCGACGTTCCATCTCGAAGATGCCAGTCCGGCCGTGCAGGTACTCCATCAGCCGGGATTGGGCGATCTTCTCGTCGACCGGATGGACCAGGGCTTTCCATTTCTCCGGCGTGATCGGAAGCAGTTCTTTCAGGCTGTAGCCCACCATGCCGGCCCAGCGCGCGTCGATGCGGTTCTCGCCCGTGATGACATTCACTTCCCAGGTGCCTACGTTGGTTCCTTCCAGCGTGCTTGTGAGGCGCTGGCGCTCGCGGGCCAGTTCCTGTTCAATCTCCCGGGCCTGGGTGATGTCGAAGCGGATGGAGACGTATTTCTCGATGCGCCCGCTGGCGTCCGCGAACGGCGCGATGATGCTGTCCACCCAGTACAGGGAGCCGTTCTTGGCCCGGTTGCAGATCTGGCCGCGCCAGGGCTGACCCGCGGCGATGGTGCGCCACAGGTCTTGCCAGAACGCCCGTTCGTGGCGGCCGGAGTTGACGATGCGGTGGTCTTGCCCGAGCAGCTCCTCGCGGCTGTAGCCGCTGGTGCGGCAGAAGGCGTCGTTGACCCGCAGGATGCGCCCGTCAGGCCCCGCCTCGGAGACGATGGCATGGGCGTTGATGGTGTTCATCAATGCCTCGGTCTCGCGCAGTGCGGCGGTCAGACGTTCGGCGTTGGCCTGCTCGCGCTCCAAGCTCAGTTTGCTTTCGGTGATATCGCGCTCCACCGCGACGTAGCCCTGGTAGAGGCCGTTGGTGTCACGCAGGGTCTGCAGATCCAGATCCACCCAGAAGATGAGGCCGTCGCGCGACCGGTTGACGGTCTCGATACGCAGGTTCTCCCCTTTCTGCAGTGCGGTCCGGATTCGTTCCAGTGTCTGCGGGTCCTGGATGTCGCCTCGGACTTCGCTGACCTTGCGCCCACGCACTTCGTCCAGGCGATGGCCGGACAGGGCCGTAAAGGCCTGGTTGACCCAGACGATGCGGTGCTCGGCGTCTGCGATGATCACGGAGTTGCTGGTGCGTTCGGCCACCACAGCCAGGCGCTGCCTGTCGCTGGCAAGCTCCTGCGCGCGGGCTTCTGCGCGCGCGCGCCCCGACGCCAGCAGCCAGAACACGATGGCCAGCAGCGTGGTGAACAGCACGCCACCGATACCGATCTGCCAGGGCTTTTGCGTGTCGATCGCAGCCTCGAAATTCGCAGTGCTTCTTGTCTGTAGCCGGAACTCGAGGCCAGCCACCAGAAAATGGCGGTTGGTACTGAAACGGGCCGCAGGAGACGCGGCCCGCTCACCCTTTGACGGCTCGGCTAACAGATGGGTTTCGGATTGGAAGACCCATTGGGGGAGGTCGTGGGGCGAGCGCACCTCTACATCGAAATGGAGCTGGCCCAGGGTGTTCAACATCAGGGGCTGAAAGAGTTCCTCGGCCACCAGGGGGCTGTAGACGAAGCCGAGATGGTTGTCGATGCGCTGCGTCTCGGTTCTCAGGTCAGCGTCCTTCCTGTAGGTTGGAAGGAGCAGCAGGAAGCCAGGCCCCTGACGACCATCCTGCACCAGGTTGATGACGCCGCTGAGGGTGGGCAGGCCCGAGCGTACGGCCTCATCGGCGGCCGTGCGACGCACGCGTTCCGAGCCGATGTCCAGGCCCATGGCAGACCGGTTGTCCTCGATCGGCTCGATCAGTTTGATGATGTAGCGCTCGTGGGTGGGCCCCAGGGTCTTGATACGGAAATCCGTCGCCCCGTCGCGACGCTCGGAAGCAACGAAGGTGTCGAGTTCATGTGACGCCACATGGGCGATGTAGCCAAAGCCCCGCACACCGGGGAAATCCCGCCGGAAACCACGGGCCGCCCAGTAGTCCCGAAACCGTTTCCTGCTGAAGCCCTGGTCCAGCGTATGGAGTGCACTCAGCCCTTTGAGTGCCTGAATAGGCTTGTCGAACCGCTCGATCAAGGCTTCTTCCAGCAGGTCGGTCTGCGCTTCAAAGCGTGCATTGGCGACTTTCAGGAGGTCCTGGTGCCGCTGGTAGGCTGCATACACGCTGATGCCGCAGCCCGCAAGGAAGAACGCCGTGACGACAATGAAGATCAGGACGGAGCGGCGCGGACGCCCGGCCTTCACGGCCTCGGCCCGCACATCGGCTTGTTCGGGACTTGGGGCTGTGCGCATCGTAGTTGCAACTCTTCTCAGGCCGGCAAGGCGGTTGGTTACGGGATCGTCGAAGGCAAGGATGCCAGACCGGTCGCGCACTGTTCGGGGGAATTGCCAGGCAGGATACTGCCAATATTACGGGCTGCCATTTGATGATCCCTGAGAGGCACCGCTCAGGGCGGACCGCCGTCTTGCCGGCGCGCCCGGGCACGGGCCAGGGCCGCCTCGATCACGGCGCGCTTGGTCTCCAGGATGGCCGGGTCGGTGTGCAGGGAGTGGGCGGGCAGGTCGGCCAGCTTGGCACGGGCTTTTTCTTCGAGCCGCGCTTCATTTTCCTGCCGGCTGCGTTGCAGCCGGTCACGGTGGAACTCATAACGCTGTCGCGCCGTCGCGGCCTGCTCGGTCGACCAGGCGGCCCACCCGGTGCGCTCGGCGCTGACAATCTCCATCCGGATGCAGTCGACCGGGCAGACCGGCAGGCACAGCTCGCAACCGGTGCAATACGGCTCGATCACCGTGTGCATGCGCTTGTTGCCGCCCAGGATGGCGTCGGTCGGGCAGGCGGCGAGGCACAGGGTGCAGCCTATGCACCAGTCCTCGTCGATCACGGCGACCGTGAGCGGGCCTTCGGTGCCGAAAGCCGGGTCCAGGGGCAGCGCGGGCTGGCCGGTCAGCGCCGCCAGGCGGGTGATGCCTTCGGCGCCGCCGGGTGGGCATTGGTTGATGGTGGCTTCACCCGCCGCGATGGCCTGGGCATACGCCGCGCAGTCGGGATAACCACAGCGCGTGCACTGGGTCTGGGGCAGGGCATCGAGGATCTGGGCAGCGGTCGCGGGCATGCCCGGATTATCCGACCGCCCGGGCAGGGCTCAGGCCGCCGACCTGGTGGACTTTTTCCCGCCCGCCTTGGCCTGCGTGTTGTGCGCCAGGATGAAGGCCTTGACCGCCGGGTAGACGATGTCGCGCCAGCGTCGGCCCGAGAAGATGCCGTAGTGGCCCGCACCCTTGGCTTCCAGGTGCTGCTGGCGGGCCTTGGGCACGCCGCTGCAGATCCCGTGCACGGCCTCGGTCTGGCCCGAGCCGGAGATGTCGTCGAGTTCGCCCTCCACCGAGAGCAGGGCGGCGGTCTTGATGTCCTGCGGTAGCACGCGCTCTCTCTGGCCGTCCACGCCCTTCACATCCCAGGTGCCCTGCACCAGGCTGAAGTCCTGGAACACGGTCTTGATGGTTTCCAGGTAGTAATGCGCGTCCATGTCCAGCACGGCGTTGTACTCGTCGTAGAACTGGCGGTGTGCATCGGCGCTGGTGTCGTCGCCCTTGAGCAGGTGCTCGAAGTAGTCGTAGTGGCTCTTGGCATGGTGCTGCGGGTTCATGGCCACGAAACCTGCATGCTGCAGGAAACCGGGGTAGACGCGCCGGCCTGCGCCGGGGAAGTTGCTGGGCACGCGGTAGATCACGTTGTTCTCGAACCAGCTGTGGCTCTTGGTCATGGCCAGGTTGTTGACGGCGGTGGGCGACTTGCGCGCGTCGATCGGGCCGCCCATCATGGTCATGGTCAGCGGCGTGGTCTCACCGCGGCTGGCCATCAGCGAGACCGCGGCCAGCACTGGTACCGTGGGCTGGCATACGCTCATCACGTGGCAGTTGCCGTATTCGTGCTGGATGTGGCGGATGAACTCCTGGACGTAGTTGACGTAGTCGTCCAGGTGGAATTCGCCTTGCGACAGCGGCACCATGCGCGCGTTCTTCCAGTCGGTGATGTAGACCTTGTGGTCCTTGAGCATGGTTTTCACCGTGTCGCGCAGCAGCGTGGCATAGTGGCCGGACAGCGGTGCCACGATCAGCACCACGGGCTGGTTTTTGAGCTTGGTCAGCGTGGCTGGGTCGTCGGTGAAGCGCTTGAAGCGGCGCAATTCGCAGAAGGGCTTGTCCAGCTCCACGCGTTCGTGGATGGCCACGTTGACGCCGTCCACCCCCACCGTGCGGATGCCGAATTCGGGCTTCTCATAGTCCTTGCCCAAGCGGTGCATCAGCGCGTAGCCGGCTGCCATGCGCTGGGCATGTGGCAGGTGGGCCAGCGGCGACAGCGGGTTATTGAAGGCCTTGGCCGTGGTCTCGGCCAGATCGGCAAAGGGCTCCATCAGGGAGCGCTGGGTTTCGTAGAGCTGGTACAGCATGGCGGACTCGCTTTCAGCGTATTGCTGCAGTGCAATATAGCAGTTGTAGAGCCTTGCGGTCTGGGTAGTTGCACCTAATCAGCAGGCCAGGGGGACACCAAGGCGACAATCGGCGTGAACAGGCCCTGACCATGCAACGCCGCATCCTTTTTGCCACCGCCCTGGGCTGTGGCGCCAGCCTTCTGACCGGAATGCCCATGACCGCCATTGCCGGGGCGACCAGCCTCACCCGACTCCAGCCCAGCCCGCGTTTGCCGGTGCTCTTCATCGGGCACGGCAGCCCGCTCAACGTGATCGAACCCAATGAATTCCGGCCCCGCTGGGAGGCGCTGGGTCGGGAATTCGGCAACGGCGCGCAGGCCCGCTGGCCCCGGCCGCAGCTCATCCTGTGCATTTCGGCGCATTGGCTCACGCGCGGCTGGTGGTTCACCGGCATGGAAAAACCGCCCACCATCCACGACTTTGGCGGCTTTCCGCAGGCGCTGTTCGACCAGCAATACCCGGCACCGGGCGCGCCGCGGGTGGCGCAGGCCCTGGCCGGCGAACTACGCCAGCCCTCCAGCCAGCAGCCCTTGGGCGTAGACCAGGCTGAATGGGGTTACGACCACGGCAGCTGGTCGGTGCTCAAGCCCATGTTCCCGCAGGCGGATATTCCGGTGTTGCAGCTCAGCATGGACTACAGCCGCCCGCCGGCAGAACACTATGCCATCGGCCAGCAGCTGCGCGGATTGCGCGAGCGCGGCGTGCTCATCGTGGGCAGCGGCAACATCGTGCACAACCTGCGCACCATGCGCCGGGGCGCATCCAACGACCAGGCCTATGACTGGGCCCTGGAGTTCGATCGCCTCATCGGCGAGCACATCACCCAGGGGCGCCTCAGCGCGTTACCGGACTTTCTGCAGCTGGGTGAGCTGGCGCATCTGGCCCATCCCACGCACGACCATTTTCTGCCCCTGCTGTACGCCGCGGGCGCTGCGGACGCAAGCGAGTCCGTGCGCTTCTTCAACGACAGTTTCCAGGGGGCTTCGATCTCCATGCGCTCGGTCATCTGGGGCTAGCGGATCACCAGATGGGGCCTGGGCAAGCGATTGTCTAAGCCCGTTTGTAAGCCTCTGTAAGGTAGTGACAATGCCTTTAATCCCCAACAAAGACCAGAGGAACAAATGAGTGGAATTCTGAAAGCGCTGTTTCTGTGCACCCTGGGCCTGCTGGCACTGCAAGCCCAGGCCCGTGAAGTGGACGGCGTGAAATACGAGGAAAACATCGAACTTGCCGGCGCGAAGTTGCAGCTCAACGGCGCAGGTACGCGCTACAAGGCCGTGTTCAAGGTCTATACGGCCGGTCTGTACCTTGGCAAGAAGGCGGGCACCCTGCCCGAGGCCCTGGCCGTTCCCGGGCCCAAACGCCTGACGCTGACCTTTGTGCGCGAGATCGCGTCCGAGGAACTGGGCCGGCTGTTCATCAAGGGCATCAAGTCCAACACCCCGAATGAAGAGTACACGCGCATCGTCGGCAGCGTGATGCGCATGAGCCAGGTCTTCTACGATGCACGCAAGATGAAGGTCGGCGAAGTCATCAACATGGACTGGGTGCCGGGCAAGGGGACGGTGATCACCATCCGTGGTGTCCCGGTCGGCGAGCCCTTTCCCGAACCCGAGTTCTATGGTGCCTTGCTGCGCATCTGGCTGGGCCAGGATCCGGCCGACTGGACTTTGAAGGATGCCCTGCTGGGCCAGTCCGACAGCCGCTGAGTCAGAACAGCGAGCGCAGCAGCAGGCTGCTGCCGGTGAGCAGCAGCACGCTGTGCAGCACCAGCAGGAAGCGCCGTTTGTCCAGCCGCAGGCTGACATGGTGGCCGATGTAAAGACCCAGCGCCACGGCGGGCAGCAGGCACAGTACCAGCCATAGCAGTTCGGGGTCCAGCAGGCGGCCGGCCAGCAGGAACAGCGCCACACGCACCACCGAACTGAACATCAAGACGGCCGTCTGCGTGGCGCGGATCTGCTGCACATCGTCGAGGCGGCGCAGCAGGTAGAGCGAGTAGACCCAGCCGCCCGCGCCGAACAGCGCACTGAACATGCCGCCCACACTGCCGTACCACCAGGCCCAGCGCGGCGACAGCGGCGTGGTCGGGGCCGTCTTGGGCCGCAGGCCGTTGAGCGCGTACAGCACCACGAAGGCGCCCAGCGCCGGCATCAGCAGCGTGACCGGCAGGGTGAAGAGCAGCCAGGCCCCCAGCGCACTGCCGGCCAGCAGCGCCGGCACCAGGCGCCAGAGTTCGCGCCGCGCCACGTGCTCACTCAGGCGCCAGCCGTTAGACCAGGACGCCACCATGTCCGTCAGCGCCAGTGTGGGCACCACGGTAGAGACGGGCAGCAGGTGGGCCAGCAGCGGCGCGCTGACCAGGGTGGAGCCAAAGCCCACCAGGCCGAAGACCACGTAGGCCACGGTGATCACCGGTTCGGCAAAGAGCAGGGTCAGGAGGTCCGGCATGGTCGGGCCGCTCAGTCGCCGCGTGCGGCGGCGCGCAGCTTGTCTTTCTTGCTCGGGCGTTTGCCCTTGACACCGCCCGTGCCGGCGGCGGCTGGCGCGGGCGCTTCCGTCGGCTCGAACCCGGGGACCACTTCACGCGGCAACTGGAGGCTCTGGCGTTTTTCGATCAGTCGGAAGTGCGCCTCGGTGCCCGCGCTGACGAAGCTCACGGCGAGCCCGCTTTCACCGGCACGACCGGTGCGGCCGATGCGGTGGGTGTAGTCGCTGGGCGA
>Ga0187844_10002894_pt1 | contig 11807 bp, 8 predicted proteins | sample SpaLakP09_SKY_50_FD_134517 | JGI IMG/M metagenome (GOLD analysis project Ga0187844, IMG submission 134517) | Oligotrophic lake water microbial communities from Sparkling Lake, Wisconsin, USA - SP09_SKY_50 | ecosystem: Environmental > Aquatic > Freshwater > Lake | place: USA: Sparkling Lake...
GACGACAGCGGTGGGCGCTGGCGGCCCGCCGCAGCCGGCCAAGAAGGCGCTCGCAGCGGCAAGGGACGTGAGCTTGAGGGTAGAGGTCATTGGTTTCATCGGGGTGTCCTTGCGGCCATGGAGTTGGAGGGGAGCGCGGTCTCTTTGGCTGTGAAACCGCCACCCAAAGCCTTGTAGAGCTGGAGGCCTGCCAGCGCCTGCTGCAACTGGCTGTCGGACAGCGCGAGCTCGCTGGCCAGTACCGAACGCTGCAGGTCCAGAAGCGCCAGCCGATCAATTTGGCCGGCGCGCAGCAAGGACTCGGCGCGCTGCAGCGCGCGACGGCGATGCTCCAGCGAGCGGGCCAGTGCGGCGGCGCGTTCGGCCTCTTCGCTTCGCACCAACAGGCTGTCCTCGACCTCCTGCACCGCCACCAGCACCGCCTTCTGCCAACCCAGCAGCGCCTCCTCGGCGCGGGCGGACTGCATGCGGATGCCGGCGTCGGTGCGACCGGCATTGAAAATCGGCGCGGCGAAGGCCAGTGCCACATTTGAGAAGTGAGCGGGCGCCAGGTTCAGCCCGTTCAGCCGCAGGTCCTGGCTGCCAAACACGGCACTCAAGAAGAGCTTGGGCCACCACTGGGCGCGGGTCTCGGCACCGCGCAGCGTTTCGGCCGCGAGGCGCGCCTCGGCGGCGATCAAGTCAGGCCGGCGCCGCAGGAGATCGCTGGGCTGGCCGGTGCCAATCTCGCGCACGGCGGGCCAGACAAAGCCCGAGGCCTCACTGACAACTCGGGTCGACGGGCTGCGGCCCAAGAGCACGGCCAATCGGGTTTGGGTGCTGCCGGCCAGCATGCGCAAGGGTGGCAACTGCGCATCCAAGGCCTCGACCTCGGCGCGTGCGCGGTCCAGATCAAAAGCGCTGGCCTCGCCTTCGCGCCAGCGGCTGGCCACACCGCTGGCGGTTTGGCGCTGGGTCTCGACCAGGGCCTGCATGATGCGAAGGCGCTGTTCGACGCCTCGCAGCAGGTAGTACTGCCGCGCCACCTCGCTGGCCAGCAGCAGGCGTGTGCCCGCAAAGGCGGCCCTTGCAGCCTCGGTGTCGGCTTGCGCCGCGTCGCGTGCGGCCCGCACGCCGCCTGCAAGGTCGAGTTCCCAGGCCAGGTCGACACCGAGGCGCAGTGCGCGCGTATCGGGCTGGCCTTGCTGCTTGACCGGCTCTGGCAAGCCGCTCTCGCTGCGCAAGGCGGAGGCCTGCAGACCGATGGTTGGGAACAAGCGCGAGGCCTGGGCATCGCGCCCTGCTCGGGCCTGGGCGACACGCTGCAGCGCCATGGCCATGTCCTGATTGGCCGCGAACGCCGTTTCGATCAGCGACACCAGCAGTGGATCGCCATAGCCCGCCCACCAATCTCCATCAACCGCAGGCACCGAGACAGCCGGGCCTTGCGCGAAGGCGCTGGCCAGGGGCACCGAGGGCGTCGGGGGCTGCACCGGTGGCGCCGAGCAGGCCGACATGGTCAGCAGCACCGCCGCGGCGACGCTGTGGATCGCCCCGGCTGCTGCCGGTGATCTGTGAGTGGATGCGGAGCTCATGAATGCCTATTTGATGTACTTGCGAGTACAGGAAGTGTATCGATTGATACTGGACTGTCAAGTACACTAAAGCATGCCCAAGCCCGAAGACATGGAACCCACCAAGCCGCCACGCGGCCGCCCGCGTGACCCTGAGCGCTACCGGCGCATCCTGGATGCCGCGCGCCAACACTTCGACGCACACGGCCTGGTGCGGGCGAGCATGGACGCCATCGCCGCCGACGCCGGCGTGTCGAAAATGACCATCTACAGCCACTTCAAATCGAAGGAAGGTTTGTTCGAGGCGGCGATCCGTGAGCGCACCGATCGCGTGGTGGGCGGCCTGGCTGGCGCTGAATCCCTGGATCCTCTTCAGCCCAAGCAGGCTTTGATGGCGATTGGCGAGCAGTTCCTGACACTGACGCGCGAGGAGCAGGCGCTGGGGCAGTTCCGGTCGATGTATGGCGCAGCGGGTGCACAAACCGAAGCCTGCACCGCGTTTTACCGCCAGGGTGCGCAGCGCCTGATCGCTGAGGTGGCCGCCTACCTGCAGCGCGCTGATGCCGCGGGCGCACTGGCGGTGAAGCACCCGCGACAAGCGGCCGACTTGTTTCTATCGATGTTTCTCGGGGATGGCCACATCCGCGGGCTTCTGATGCTTGAAATGCCCAGCGAGAAAGAGAACAGCGAGCAGCTGCGGGAATGTGTTCGCGTCTTCCTGGCCGCTTACGCTCCGAGCCGTTGAGTGACCCGGGCATGGGCGCTGAGCCCAATGCGGGTCAGGGCTAACACCCAGCGCCATCGGAATCTCGCGCAAGCTCGGCCCACGGGCCTGGAGCTTCAGACTGCCGACGCCCGAGCGGTATCCGGCCGCTGTGCGGCGGTACGCGTGCGACGCGCCCGTGCTTGCTGAGGTCCTTGCCGCTCAGCGACTTTTGGAACGCAGGGTCTTTGGAGCGCCAGGGGCTCGCGCGGGCTCGCTGCAGTCCGTGCAGCGACCGTAGAGCGTCAGCTCGTGGCGTTCAACCACAAAGCCTTGGGGGGCCAAGCTTGCGAGGTTGCCGGGGCAGGCGTGGACCTCGAACACACGCTGGCAACTCAGACACTGGAAGTGATGGTGATGCTCGGCGCCAGCAATCTCATAGCGCGCCACTTCACCGGGTAGCGTGACCGCCAGCAACTCGCCGTCGTCCACCAAGGTGCGCAGATTGCGATACACGGTTGCAAGGCTCAGCCCCGGAACCTCCACTTCAGCCGCTTGAAGAATCTCTTGGGGCAGCAAAGGCCGTGCGGCATCGGCAATGGCCTGGCGGATGGCCGTGCGCTGTCGGGTGTTTCTTTCCATGGCTCCGATTAAACCCCAATCTTTAATGCGAATGCATTTGCATTACCATTAGAGATTGACCCATCTCTGAACCCAGGTCTCGAAGAACACACCATGATCCACCGCCCTGCCCCGCACCACTTGACCGCCCTGGCCCTTGCCGCCCTTGCCACGCTCGGCACCCAACCCGCCTTCGCGCAAGAGATCGGCCAAGCAGCGGCCACGCTGCCCGCTGTCGAAGTCGTGGGCCGGACGGCCTCGGGCGCCTATCACGCCGGCGAGGCATCGGGCGCCAAAAGCGAGCTGCGCCTGCGTGAACTGCCGCAATCCGTGCGCGTGCTGACCCGCCAGGCGATTGACGACCTCGGCGCCACCAAGCTGGACGACGTGCTCGACTACGTCGGCGGTGTCTCGCGCCAGAACAACTTCGGTGGCCTGTGGGACAACATCGCGGTTCGGGGACTGGCCGGCAACGAGAACACCGGCATGGCCACCCTGCTCAATGGTTTCTCATCCAACCGCGGCTTCAACGCGCCGCGTGACCTGGCCGGCGTCGAGCGCATCGAGTTCCTCAAAGGGCCGGCGGCGTCGCTGTACGGCAGCAGCGAACCCGGCGGCACGCTCAACATCGTCTCCAAACGCCCGCTGTGGCAGGCCGGTCATGCGTTGGAGGTCTATGCCGGCAGCTTCAATCTCAAGCGCGCAGCACTGGACAGCACCGGCCCGGTGAGCGATGCACTGGCCTACCGGCTCAACCTCGCCATCGAAGACCGCGACAGCTTTCGCGACCATGTGCAGGCCCGCCGCGAGGTCCTGGCCCCGGCCTTCAGCTGGAAGCTGGGCGCAGACACCACGCTGGACTACAGCGGCGAACTGCTGCGCCACCGAACGCCGCTGGACCGCGGTGTCGTCGCCACGGCCGATGGGCAGCTGGGTGTGATCCCGCGCGAACGTTTCCTCGGCGAACCGACCGATGGCGACGTGACGGTGGACAACCGCACCCACCAGCTGATCCTGACCCACGACTGGGGCGAACATTGGCGCGGCCGGCTGGGCCTGTCCTACCGCGAGACGGGCATCCACGGCTTCTCCACCGAACCGACGGCGCTGCGCGCCGACGGCACGCTGACGCGCCAGCGGCGCCTGCGCGACTACGACTCCGATGACACCACCGTGCAGGCCGAACTGCAGGGCCGCGTGCGTGCCGGCACCGTCGTGCACGAGTTGCTGCTGGGCGCCGAGACCTTCCGCTTCGACATGGACACGGTGATGCAGCGCGTCACCCCCAGCACAGCCAGCCCCTACGCGATCAATATCTTTCAGCCGGTCTACGGCCAGGCGCAGCCCACGCCAGCGCCCAACACCGACACGCTGGAGCAGCAGCGAGGCACGGCCTTCTACGCGCAGGACGCCATCACCCTGGCCGCCCAGTGGCGGCTGCTGGCGGGCGTGCGCGTGGACCGCCACCGCCAAACGCTGCTCAACCGGCGCAGCGGCCTGACGACGCAGCAGGAGCCTTCGTCCACCTCGCCGCGCCTCGGCATCAGCTGGTTGCCATCGGCGCAATGGACGATGTACGTCAGCGCCGGCAAATCCTTCCGGCCCAACGTCGGCACCGACTTTGCGGGTCAGGCTTTTGCCCCGGAAAGCGGCCGTGCACTGGAGCTGGGCGCGAAGTTGGAAAGCGCCGGCCAGCGCATGGGCCTGACGGTTGCACTGTTCGACATCCGCAAGCGCAACGTGCTGACCGCCGACCCGGCAGCCCAGACGGATCCGGCCCGCACCGGCTTCTCGGTCGCCGCAGGCGAAGTCGGCAGCCGCGGGCTGGAGCTGGACTTCGCCGGCCAAGTCAGCATGTCTTGGCGCGTCAACGCCAGCCTGGTCTACAACGACGTGCAGGTCCGCCGTGACAGCAGCTTGCCCACTGGCACGCGGCTGCTGAACGTGCCCAAGGTCAACGGCAGCCTGCTGGCCGTGTACGAAGGTGTCTTCGGCAACGGCCAGCGCTACGGCCTGGGCGGCGGCGTCACGCATGTCGGTGTGCGCCTCGGCCAGACGGGCACCAGCTTCGAGCTGCCGGCCTACACCACGGCCAAGCTGGTGGCGCACTGGCGCATCAACCCGACACTGCGCGCCACGCTGGACGTCGACAACCTCTTCGACACCACCCACTACACCAGCTCCTACAGCCGCGTCTGGGTCACGCCCGGTGCCCCGCGCTCCCTGACCCTGGGCCTGCAGGCCAAGTTCTGAACATGGCCTCCACTCCCGCTCCGCTGCTGGACATCGAAGACGCCGTGGCTGGCTACGGCGATCGCGACGTCTTGCAAGGCCTGACGCTGCAAGTCTCGCCGGGCGAGATCTATGCGCTGCTGGGCGCCAACGGCGCTGGCAAGACCACCACCATCAGCCTGCTGCTGGGCTTTGTGCGAGCTCGCGCAGGCCGCGTGCGCGTGGGTGGCATCGACCCGGCCGCCGACGTCACCGGTGTGCGCCGACAGATCGCCTACATCCCCGAGAACGTGGCGCTGTACGAGCATCTGAGCGCCCGCGAGAACCTGGCCTACCTGCTCGACCTGGCCGGCCATGCTGCCAAGGACTCGGCCATCCGTGAGGCACTGTCGAGCGCCGGACTGGACACCACCGCGCACGATCGCCGTGTGGCCGGCTTCTCCAAAGGCATGCGTCAAAAGGTGGCCATCGCACTGGCCTTGGCGCGCCAGGTGCCGGCGCTGCTGCTGGACGAGCCCACCTCCGGGCTGGACCCGCAGGCCAGCGCTGAATTCAGCCGCCTGCTGGGCCAGCTGCGCACGCGCGGCGTGGCCGTGCTCATGGTCACGCACGACCTGCTGGGCGCGGCCGACGTGGCCGACCGCATCGGCTTTTTGCTGGCCGGACGCATGGTCGAGGAAGTGGCAGCCAGCGGCCCGGACCGCTTCGACGTGCGCGCATTGCACCGCCACTACGCTGGAGCCGTTGCATGAGTGCCGTTCGCCGCATCGCGCGGGAAGAATGGCGTCTGATGCGGCGTGAGCGCGTCGCCATGCTGGGCCTGACGCTGTTGCTACTTCTGGGCAGCGTCGCCGCCTTCACCGCCTGGGACCAGCGCCGGGCCGCAGATGCGGAGCGCCAAGAGCACCAGGCCCAGGTGGACCACGAGTTCGACGCCCAGCCCGACCGCCACCCACATCGCATGGTGCACTACGGCCACTTCGTGTTCCGGCCGCTGAACGCGCTGGCGGCCTTTGACGCGGGCATCGACCCCTTCACCGGCCACACCCTGTTTCTTGAAGGGCACCGGCAAAACAGCGCCAACTTCGGCGATGTGCGCCAGTCCTCCCTGCTGCTGCGCTTTGGCCAGCTGACACCGGCGTTCGTGCTGCAGGTGCTGGCGCCCTTGCTGCTCGTGTTCATCGGCCACGCTGCGGTCGCCCGCGAGCGCGAGAGCGGCCTGCTGCGCGTGTTGATGGCGCAAGGCCTGCGCCCTGGTCAGCTGGTGGCCGGCAAGCTGTTGGCGCTGGCGGGCGTGGGCGCGCTGATGCTGCTGCCACCCGCCGTCGCGCTGGCCGCCATCGCGCTGGACCAGCCGGCCACCGCCCCGCTGACGTCGGCGATCGCGCTGGCCTATGCGGCCTGGCTGGCACTGTGGGCGCTGGGTGTGGCCCTGGTCTCCACGCTGGCGCGGCGAGGCCGCGATGCGCTGATGGCACTGCTGGCCGTCTGGACCGTGAGCGTGGTGCTGCTGCCGCGGCTGGCGCCCGAGCTGGCAGCAGCTGCGCAGCCGCTGCCCACGCGGCTGGAGACCGACATCGCCGTCGCACGCGACCTGGCCGCGCTGGGTGACAGCCACAACCCCGATGACCCCTACTTCAGCGAATTCCGCCGCAAGGTGCTGGCGCAATACGGCGTCTCGCGTGTGGAGGACCTGCCCATCAACTACAAAGGCCTGGTGGGCATGGAGGGCGAGCGCCTGACCAGCGAGCTGTTCGAGCGCTACGGCCGGCAGAGCTTCGCCCGGCAGCAGGCGCAGCTGCAACAGGTGACGATGTTCTCGGCGCTGAGCCCGGTCATCGCGCTGCGCCGCCTGTCCATGGGTGCGTCGGGCACCGACTTGAACCACTACCAGCGCTTTCTGGATCAGGCCGAGCGGCACCGTTACGCCATGGTGCAAGCGCTCAACCGCATGCAGGCGGAGAAACTGAGTTGGAGCAGCGATCGCAACAGCCGCGACAGCCGCATCAGCAAGGACCACTGGCACGGCCTGGCTGACTTTCACTATGAGCCCGAGCCCACGGCCGCCACCTTGCGCCGCATCGCGCCGATGGCGGCCGTGCTGGCCGCCTGGCTGCTGGCCCTGGCCGCCGCACTGGCCTGGGCCACCGCGCGCCTGCAAGGAGCGATGCGATGAAGGCCTGGCTTCATGAATGGCGGCTGCTGAGCCGCTCCCGCTGGGCCGTGGCGGCATTGCTGCTCCTGCTGGCCTTGTCCGCGGTGGCGGTGGTCAGCGGCCTGCGCGAGGTGCAGCGGCAGCGCGACACCATCTCCCGCGCCAACGATCTGCAAAACCAGGAACTGGCCACGCAGGCGCACAAGCTGACCCGACATGGCGATGCCGGCACGGTGGGCTACTACGCATTCCTGGGCACCTGGGATGCGCCCTCGCCCGCCGCCTTCCTCGCCTTGGGCCTGCGTGACGCCACGCCGTATGTGCTGCGCGTGCGAGCGCTGGCCTTGCAGTCCCAGCTCCACGAAGGCGAGAGCTACAACCCCGAGCTGGCACTGGCGGGCCGCTTCGACCTGGCCTTCGTGGCCGTCTACTTGCTGCCGCTCTTCCTCATCGCCCTGCTTTACGACTTGGTGAGCAGCGAGCGTCAGTCCGGCCGTCTGACCCTGTTGCTGGCGCTGCCAGGGGCTGGCCGGCCGCTGTGGCTGCGCCGCGCCGGCCTGCGCGCGGGCCTGGCTGCAGTTTGCGTGCTGCTGCCCGTGCTGGCCGGGGGGTGGGTCAGTGGCATGCCCGCTGCTGCGCTGGCGGCTTTCGTGCTGGCCCTGTTGGCTTACATCGCGTGCTGGGCAGGGCTGGCCTTGCTCGTGAGTCTGCGTGGGGCCAGTTCGGTAGCGAATGCCACGGCCTTGATGGGCTGCTGGGCGCTGCTGACGCTGGTGCTGCCCACACTCGGCAATGCGATGCTGAACCGTGCCGTGCCCGTGCAACAGGGTGTGGCCGTGATGCTGGCGCAGCGGCAGGCCGTTCATGGGGCCTGGGACCTGTCCCGCGAAGACACCATGGCGAGCTTCTTCCGCAGCCACCCGCAGTGGCAGCAAACGGCGGCGCTGCCGGCCGGCTTTCACTGGAAGTGGTACTACGCCTTCCAGCAACTCGGCGATGAGCGCGTGGCGCCGCAGGTGGCCGCCTACCGGCAGGCCCTGCTCGCCCGCCAGCAGGCGACCGAGGCGCTCGGGCTGGCCCTGCCCGGGGTGGGCCTGCAGGCAGCCTTGCATCGCCTGGCTGGCACCGACCTGCTGGCCCAACTGGCCTACCAGGACGCGATCACCGACTTCCACACCCGGCTGCGGCAGCAGCTCTACCCCTATCTGTTCGGAGAGCGCCGATTCGAGGTGAAGGATTTCGCCCGCCTGCCACGTTTTATGCCGCCGGCATCGAAGCTCGACATCCCCGTGGGGGCCTTGGCCGCCTTGGTGCTGCTGGCCACCCTGATGCTGGCTTGTGCGGCAGGCGCCGCCGGCCGTGTGGCACATCGCCAGGCGGCTTGAACACAGGCCGCCTCGCGAGCAAACCGCGGCCGGGAACAAGCCAGCAACAGCTGGCTTTCAGGTGGCTGCCAGCCACGGGTTCACGCGCTCCCGCGCGAGCTCAGCGCCCCAGCGAGGCATCCAGGCGCCGGCCTTGCTGAGCGGGCCGTGGCGGTACCCGACTTCGTCGGCGACGCCACGGCCGACCAAGTCCAGGCCCCCTGCCTGGCTTGGGAGCTGGCATCCGTAGAAACACCAATGCCGGACATCCAGCAGATCAGCGATATTGGGCGCACAACAAAGGTTAATCGTTTAACCCTTCTTTCAGAAACTGAACGGGAGGGTCGAGGACGATCAATGGACAAGCCCAAGGCTTGCGAACGAGAGACAAGATTGAACGCCACCCACTCGCCCCCACGCCTCGGACTGACCCGCCGCCAGTTGCTGCTCGCCTGCGCGGCGACCACTGCAGGCGAACTCCTGGCCAGCCCGCCGGCCTGCCCCGCACCCGCCGCAACGCTTCACGCCGATCGATTCATCCTCGGCGCCGATGTCTCGACCTTGGACGCCGTGGAACGTGGCGGTGCGCGCTTCACCACAGCGGAGGGTCGATCCGGCACCGCCCTGCAAATTCTTCGCGCCGCGGGGGTCAACTGGGCCCGGCTGAGACTCTGGCACACGCCCATCAACGCGCGGGACGTGATCGAAGGCGAGCGCATCGTCTCCCGCCACGGTGAGCCCGTTGGGGGTGGGAACAACAGCCTGGAGTTGACGCTGGCCCTGGCCAAACGCCTTCGGGCGCAAGGCATGAAATGGCTGCTGGACATCCACTACAGCGATTTCTGGACCGATCCGGGCAAGCAAGAGAAGCCCGCCGCCTGGGCCAAGCTCCACGGAAAAGCGTTGCAGGACGCGGTGCAAGGCTACACCGCCGAGGTGCTGACCGCCCTGCACCGCCAGGGCACGAGCCCGGACATGATCCAGGTCGGCAATGAAATCAACGGCGGCATGTTGTGGCCGGACGGCAAGACCTGGCGCGAGACGCCGGACGAAGCCATCGGCGGCGACCAGGCCTTCATCGAGCTGCTGCGCGCCGGCATCCGCGGCGTGCGCGAAACCGATGCGCTGCGCGGCGGTCGCTTGCCCCTGATGCTGCATCTGGCGCACCAAGGCGATGGCAAGAGCGAGGTCACCTTCCGGCGCGTCTATGACCAGTTCGAAGCGGCCAAGCTCGATTACGACCTGATCGGGCTGAGCTGGTACCCCTACCACCACGATTCCATCGACGGCCTGCGCGCCAATCTGCGCATGCTGTCCGAACGCTACCGCAAACCCCTGGTGGTGGTCGAAACCGCCTACGGCTACCAGCTGGACAACCCAGATGGTGGCCCGGCGGTCTTCAACGCCGAAGGCGCCAAACGTTCGGGCTACCCCGCGACACCCGAAGGCCAGGCCGCGCTGCTGCGCGACGTGGTCCAGGCGGTCGCAGCGGTGCCTCAAGGCCTGGGCGTTTTCTACTGGGAGCCCGCCTGGCAAGCCGCCCCGGGCGCCGGCTGGCGCACCGGTGAGGGCAATGCCTGGGCCAACCAGACCCTCTTCGACGCAAAGGGCCGGGCACTGCCGGCACTGAAGGCTTTCACGGCTGCAGCCCCGTGTCGCTGACTGACGTTCATTTTCCAAAAACAATCATTGCTGGAGACAGACCTCTCATGACCCCTGCCACTTCACGCGCCCGCACACAAGGCGCCCCCACTCCTTTGGCACCCGTTGCCCTGGCCTGCCTTGCATTGCTGAGCCCGGTGCTTGCCGCGGCCCAGCAGCCGGCAACGGCCGAGACGGACAAGCTCGACACCGTGGTCGTGCAAGGCCAGCGATCCAGCCTGATGAAGGCCCAAGACATCAAGCGCAACGCCGAGCAGGTGGTGGACTCCATCGTGGCAGACGACATCGGCAAATTGCCCGACGCCAATGTGGCCGAAGCGCTTCAACGCATCACTGGCGTGCAAATCTCGCGCAACCGTGGCGAGGGCGATCGCGTGCAGGTGCGCGGCCTGCAGCAAACCCAAACGCTGCTGAATGGCCGCGTCATCTTCAGTGCAGGCAAGGAACGCGGCCTGTCCTTCCAGGACGTGCCCTCCGAACTCTTGGCCGGCGCCGACATCTACAAGACGCCCACGTCCGAGCTGATCGAAGGCGGCATTGGCGGCGTGATCAACCTGCGCACCCGCCGCCCTTTCGACTTCGCAGGCTTCAAGCTGGCCGGCTCGGTCAAAGCCACGCAGGCCCAACTGGCGGACAAGAGCAATGGCGAGGGCTCCTTGCTGATGTCCAACCGCTGGCGCACCAGCGGTGGCGAGTTCGGCGCTCTGCTCAGCCTGTCCACCCAGAAGCGGAACTACCGCTCGGACACGCAGGAACTGGACAACCCCGCCGCTGTGGCGGACGGCTCCGGTGTGGTGGCGCCCTTGGGCCAATGGTTGGCCTATGAATTCGGCGAGCGCGACCGCAAAGCAGCCAGTGCATCGCTGCAATGGCGGCCGGATGCCTTGAGCGAATACACGCTGGACTTCAACCACAGCCGCCTGAAGAGCAAGACCGACGTCTTTGGCCACTACGCCTCGCCGTTCTGGGCCAATTTCAGTGGCACGGCCAATCAAGGTCAGCTCTGGCCCAATGGCAAGCTCAGCACCGATGAGCAAGGCCGCTTCGTCTCGGGTAGCTTCTGGGGCGCCAGCATGAGCACCTCCGGCTCCGTGGCCGACGAAGACACGCGCATCAACCAACTGGCCCTGGCCGGCAAATGGAAGCTGGGCGACTTGAACCTGCGCAGCGACCTGAGCCACACCCGCAGCAGTTTCGAGCGCTTCTACCAAGAGGTGCGGCTGGGCACCTTTGGAGACGACCCGATCAGCTACAACTTCGACCTGAGCAGCAAGCTGCCCTCCGCATGGTCGCCCAGCGCCAAGCTGGATGACGCCGGCCACTACTGGGCCGACAAGGCGCTCTACTTCCGCATCCAGAACACAGGCCGCGAAACAGCATGGCGCGTGGATGCCGACAAGCCGGTGGACAGCGGCATCTTCACCAAGCTGCACGCGGGCTTCCGGGTGAACAGCCGCCGCGCCGAAAGCGCGGAGATCAACACCATCGACGACATCTGGATGTTCCAGACGTCCGAC
>Ga0187844_10002895_pt1 | contig 11802 bp, 9 predicted proteins | sample SpaLakP09_SKY_50_FD_134517 | JGI IMG/M metagenome (GOLD analysis project Ga0187844, IMG submission 134517) | Oligotrophic lake water microbial communities from Sparkling Lake, Wisconsin, USA - SP09_SKY_50 | ecosystem: Environmental > Aquatic > Freshwater > Lake | place: USA: Sparkling Lake...
CCATGCCGGAAGGTGCCGTCGCGATCGATTTCTTGAAGGATAGCATTACTCACTATCCCGGGAATATCGGTTTCATCGGTCTCGTTTTGGACTGTCGGCAAATAGATGACTTTAATATCGGTCATGCCAGGAGCTTTTGGGGTGCTGCCCATCTGATAGTTCGCGCAAGAGCAGAGAGCTAGGCTAAGCAGGGCTGGGAGGAGGCCTTTCATGGAGAAGGCAGACTACGGGGTTGAGGTTGGGCATTCGATCTTAAACTTATTTTGCTTTTATCAGCTGGGCTGGCCTGCTGTTTGGCCTCGGAGATCAAGTCTTCAAGAATCCGTTTCCGTTGTCGGGCTTCTTGGCCTTGGGTGGAATCGGGAGATTGAGTAAGGACCTCATTGTAGTAAACTAAAGCTGCGGGATAGTTACCCGTTTTGTCGTAAAAGCGGGCTACGGAAAGAGAACCCCCACTGAGACGTTGCGAGAGCATCGCGATGTTTTCTGTCGCTTGCTCTGTTTTGTCGCTCCGTTTGTAGCGAGCTAAGTAATCCTGGAAAGCCTCGATGCCTTTTTGGGCGGCGGTTTGGTCGTACTCGGGCTGACGGGCGGCTTTCATCCAAACGAAACCGATTTGATATTGGGCATCATCGATTAGGTCATTCTTAGGATATTTATCCAAAACATCCTCATAGAACCGGACGGCGTCAGGCCACTTCTTTTGCTTCTCCCGCGCTAGGCCGCAGGAAAAGGTGGCGAGGGGAGCGTAGCTTCCGAAGGGGGCGGATTTAATGATCGTTTGGTAGATTTCGACCACTTTATTCATGTCGGCGGGCATGGGGATTTTCCACATCATTTGGTGCTGTCCTGCAAGGTAGACGTTTCCGATGGCGAACATTCTCTCGATGGCAAGATCCCAGTACTGGTTGGCGGCTGATTCTTCGATCAACTTTTTGTAGGCCTTGTAAGCATCCCAGTACTTTGCCAAGTGCTCGTACATTTCACCCACTTTGTAGAGAGCTTCGGTTTTACGGAGATCGTCGGGATTCTCTTTGGCGAAAACCTGGTAAATCTTTAGGGCCTGGTCGAAATATTTAATCGAGTTGGCGTTGGCCTCACCGCCACGTTTATCAGTCTCGTCCCTGAGTTGCCGTGCTTCCTGCTGTTTCTCCTTACCCAGCTTGCGGGCGGCTTGGGCCACTTCCTTATCTCCCAGCTCGTCAGCTCGGTCAGCGGCCGCCATCTGTTCGTCGGCGTCTCGTTCGAGTTGTTCGACCTGTTCATAGGCTTTGCCGATGGTCTCGGCATTTTTGGCGGTTTGCAGTATGTCTGCGGAGGTGCCGCGATTGCCGATGATGTCCGATTCAAAGGTAAAACCCTCCCCTGGGGTATGGTTGGAGAAGTTGAGGGGGATAGTGGTGCTCCCCTCGGCCAGCCAATCTCCTTTACTATCGATGTAGCCCCACGAAGGGCCTTGGGAATCTCCATTGAGTAGGCGAGAGCCGATCCGAACATGAGCTTTGCTACCGCGGAAACCGTTTTCGACCGCTTCGATAGTGGCAGTGGTGTCTTGGCGTCCATCGGTTCCGACACGGGAGGGTGCTCCTTTCTCCACCATGGCGGAGGAGATATGGGCTTCGGCAATTTTTACTGTGCCTTGCGGATCGATGAAGAACCATTTTCCGCCTGAGAACTCGTTGCCGTCCAGTGTTCCACCTTCGTTGACTGCGGCCAGTCCCTCGGAAAAGAGAAGGACTTCCTGATATTTGGGGATGACGGCAAAAACTCCTGCACGATCGATATAACCCCATTTGCCATCAGCCATAGCGCCGCATCGGTCCTCAGAAAAGCAGTAGACCTGCTCGTATTTGGGGGGAATAACCATCTCACCGCCTTTAGTGACAAAGCCCCACTTTCCTTCCCAGCGTACGGCGGCGAGTCCCTGGCGAAAAATTCCCGCGCTTTCGTACTTGGGCTCGATGAGGTATTTACCGGTTCGAGTTATAAAGCCCCACTTGCCATCCTGTTTGACGGCAGCGGCTTGATCGCTGAAAAGAAAAGCTTCTTCGTAGCGCGGCTCGATGACGAACTTGCCTTCGCCATTAATAAAGCCCCACTTGCCATCTTTTTTGACGGCAGCGAGAAAATCAGAGAACTGCAGGGCTTCTTCGTACTTGGGCTCGAGGACAAACTTACCCGCCCCGTTCACGTAGCCGTAACGGCCCCAGAAAGCTTTTTTAGGCCGAAGATCTACCCCCGTGTCGGATTGGGTGAAGCCAGATTCAGCGAAAAAAAGAAAAAGAGAAAGAAAAGCCACCCAGATAGTTGGGAGGCAACGAATTACTTTTTGCTTAAAAGTCACAAGTTTGTCATTTTATCGGTAGGCTTCCTGCCGTCAAGAAGGGTACAGATTGAGAGTGAGCGTGGTTTGGAGTTAGGATAAGATCCGCAGATGAGTTTCAAATGGTTAGTGCGGCTTGGAGTGGCGGTAAGTTGGTCTTTGTTGGGATTGGGCGTGGCGGAGGAGAAGGTGTCGGTTGCGCCCGAGCAAGAATTTACGGTGATGGCGTATAATGTGGAGAATCTAGCCGATGTGGATCGAGTGGCGCCGTACGACGACTATTTGGAGTCGCCCGACGATCCGAATAGCTACAGTCCAAGTAAATTGGCCCGAAAACTTAAGACGATCTCAACGGTTTTAAAAAGCGTTTCGAATGGAAAGGGGCCCGATGTAGTGATTTTGAATGAGTTGGAGCTGGATCATACCCCTGATTCAAAGGTGGGGGACTGGAAGGATTTTTTGGAAAAATACGCAGGAACGACCTATGAGAAGATGCTGTCGTCGGATTTAACCGATGAATTGCGCGGTCTTCCAACAGAGGCTTGGTTGCTTAAGGCGCTCGAGGATGAGGGATTGAAGGGGTACACCATTTTGGTGGGAGCGTTGCCGGAAGGGGCCACCAAGCATCAGGATGCGATTACGAACGGGCTCCTCACGCGTTTTCCTGTGGTGTTTACTCAGACGATCGACACTCCATCTGCTCGAGGGATATTGGAAGCTAAACTTCAGGTGAGGGAGGCGACTTTTACGGTGATGGGCAATCACTGGAAAGCGGGGCAGGAAATCCAGCGATGGAGAATACGCGGTTAGGAAATGCTAAGACGGTGCGGGACCGATTAGATCAGATTTTAAAGGAGGATCCCAATGCAGATGTGATCATCGGGGGAGATTTTAATTCCCAGTATAATCAAGGCCAACGGTTTAGTTTTATGACAAAAACGGCTTTGCAAGATGTCTTGGGATCACAAGGCGATCGAAAAGCACTAGGAGGAACGGGCAAGCCTGATCTTTATAATCTCTGGTTTGACGTGCCTCCGGAGAAAAGATATTCGGACGAGTTTGCGGGGGAATGGGGCACTTTAATGCAACTGCTAGTGACGCGGGGAATGGGGGATGGCGCGGGGATTGAGTATGTTGAGGGAAGTTTCCATCAGGTAATGGTTTCTGGGGTAAATTCTCGGGAACCGCTGGGATTGCCTTGGCGTTGGACGAATTACGGACCCGGGTGGGGTGCGAGTGATCATTTTCCAGTGATTGCTACCTTTCGGGTGGGAGGAACCCCGCAAAAAGGAGGTGTATCTGCAACCCAGAGTTCTGTGCCTCAAGCCCAAGCGCTCAAAGTTGGGTATGAGAAGATCGACCGCTTAAAACTGCGGAATGCTTCGGTCCTGAAGGATGCAACTGCGGAGGAGATGGCCAAGGCGATGGGAGAAATTTTCTTAGTGGAGGGAACACTTTCCAAAGTACGACCTCTTGAAATTGAGGTGGATGGCAAGCCCTACGCGTTGCACTCGTTTGATAAGAATCTGAATACTTCGATCCGTCTTTTCGCTAAGGGGAGTCAGGTCAAAATGCTTGGGGAGTTGGGCCTGTATAAGGGCAAGCTACAGTTTATCGTGAAAGATCCGAGTTGGATTAAGTAGAAGTAGCGAACGGTTAGTTGGTCGATTTGAAGATGAGCGTTTTTAGGCTCGATGGGCTTCTTGGGTAAGCTGGTTGAGGTGCTGCTCTAGTTCCGGAGTCAACTGAGCCCAATCGAATCGCCAAGCCCAATTTCCCTGTTCGCGACCAGGCACATTCATTCGCGCTTCTGATCCGAGGCCAAGAATATCCTGCAAGGGGTAAATGGCGGTTTGGGCGGGGGAGCGCAGGGCAAGGGCGATCATATCCCACTGGATTTGTGATCCGTCGGATTGGAGATAGGTACGGACGTTGTGCTGCTCTCGCGCAATCTGATCGAGAGAGCGTGTGGAATCTTGACCAGCCTCGCTCCGATACCAGCCTACGGTGGTGTCATTGTCATGGGTTCCCGTATAGACGACGCAGTTTGCAGGGTAGCTCTCGGGTCTGAAGGCAGCGGCCTTGGCATCGTCGCCGAAGGCAAACTGAAGGATTCGCATTCCTGGATAGCCGAGGGCATCGCGCAGGGCATCAACATCAGGCGTAATCACGCCGAGATCCTCGGCAATGATGGGAAGGGTACCGAGGGCTTTCTCTGCTGCATGAAAAAGTTTCTGACCTGGTCCAGGAGACCAGTGTCCATGGACAGCGGTGGCTTCTTCTGCGGGAATTTCCCAATTGGCGGCAAAGCCGCGGAAGTGGTCGATTCGCACGATATCGTAGAGTTTAAACGTGCTGCGGAGTCGTTCGATCCACCAAGCAAAACCACTCTTCTCATGGACATCCCAACGATAAAGAGGATTGCCCCATCGTTGGCCTGTAGTGCTGAAGTAGTCGGGGGGAACACCGGCGATTGCGGTGGGATGGCCGTCTTCTTTCAGGAAGAAAAGCTCCGGATGGCACCAGACGTCGGCACTGTCGTGTGCGACAAAAATGGGGATATCGCCGATGATGGAGATGCCTCGTTGTTTGGCGGCACGGCGCAGAGAGGTCCATTGATGATGGAAAAGAAATTGGAGGATCTTGGTGTGGCGGATTTCGGTGGCGTGGGTTTTTCGGGCTTCGGCCAAAGCCACTGGATCGCGATGAACGAGGGGAGAGGGCCAATTTACCCAGGGGCCATGCCCGTGTGCTTTCTTTAGAGCAGAAAAAAGGGAGAAGTCTTCAAGCCATGCGGTGTGATCTTCTTCGAACTGGATTAGGCTGGCTTTGAGGCTGGGGGAGGCTCGGCGGGCGAAGGATTGGGCAGTCTTTTTGAGGACGGCCGCACGGGCAAGAAGCACAGGTCCGTACTCGATCTGTGATTTTGAAAAAGGAGGAAAATCTTCGACATCCTCTGAGCGGAGGAGGCCCTCCTCTCGTAAGGCGTCGAAGGAGATCAGCATGGTATTCCCAGCGAAGGTGGAGAGGGCTTGGTAAGGGGAATCGGCGTATCCCGTGGGTCCGAGTGGGAGGACCTGCCACAGTTTTTGGGACATGGTGTTGAGGTGGGCAAGCCAGCGATGGGCTTCCGGTCCAATTTCGCCCATCCCATAGCGTCCGGGCAAAGAGGAGGGGTGGAGGAGAACTCCTGCAGATCTTGGAAACGACATAAGCAGGGTGAGTTATCGAAGAAAAACCCAGCCAACGAAAGCGAGAATGGGGATGAGGATCGGTAAGGTGAATCGCAGGATATAACCGAAAAACGATGGCATATGAATTTTGGAAGATTCGGCAATCGATTTGATCATGAGGTTAGGGCCATTCCCGATGTAGGTGGCGGCCCCAAAAAAGACCGCACCTAAGGAGATGGCGGCTAGAGTGGCGGGATCTTGCATGGCAAAGCGGGCGACCTCGGTTTGATCAAAAAGGTGGAGGACAGGCTCATGTAGATTTAAGGCTAAGGTAAGGAATGTGAGGTAGGTAGGAGCATTATCAAGGAAGGCGGAAAGAGAACCTGTCATCCAATAGTACTGAAGATTGGAGGGGTGGCCAAGATTGTGGGCCGAGGCGGTGAGCAGGTGAATGACAGGAATCAAGGTGGCAAAAATTCCTAAAAAGAGCCAAGCGACTTCTTGGAGAGGCTCGAAGGTGAACTCATTCCCGTGTCGGATGGAGGGGGAGGTGAAGTGGTAGGAGGCCCAAGCGCTGGCCACCATGATGCTATCGGAAATAAACCAAGGGGCACCCCACCCACGGATGAGTACTGCGATGAGGATGGCTCCCAAGAAAAGAGCGTTTTTCCATCCTTCGATTTGAAAGGATTCGTGTTCCGTCTCTTTTTCCTGAATCTTTTTTGGAGCGCGATTGAAGTTGGTGCGGTCGAGTAGGTAGAAAACTGTCAGGATTAGGCCGATGACGGTCAACCATTCCGGCCAGAGGTGTTGTAGGGGCCAGAAAAAGGGAATGCCGCGGAGGTAACCAATAAAAAGGGGAGGATCGCCGATTGGGGTGAGGCAACCGCCGACATTGGCGACGATAAAGATAAAGAAGACGATGTGATAGCCAGTGATCCGATAGCGATTCATCCGAATCCAAGGCCGAATGAGGAGCATGGCGGCCCCGGTGGTTCCGAGGAAGTTGGCCAGAACTGCCCCAAGAAGAAGGAAAACCACATTACGAAAGGGGGTGGATTCGCCAGCAACGCCGATACGAATGCCCCCAGAAACGACGAACAGGGAGCCGATAAGGGCGATGAAGCTAATGTATTCTTCGAGAGCCGAGATAACGGGGGCACTGTTTCTCCTAATCAGGAGGTAGTAAGCGATGACGATGGTAGCCAAGAGGGTACTGATGAGGGGGTACCTTCGGTGCCAGAGGGGGGCGATGAGCAGGGGGCCCATGGCGATGGAGAGGATAAGGATAGCGAAGGGGGCGAGGAGCCAAAAAGGAGGTGGGGGACCCATGTCCATGAGAGCGAGGACCATCCTTCTTGGATGCAGAGAGTTAATAGACGGGTCAAGCTTGGCTGATGGTTGCGAGAGAGCCTTGCTCTAGTCCAAACGTTCTCTAGGATTTTCGCATGTCGACGAGCACTAGTGAATTGGCTTACAACTCGAAGGTAGAGGGGAATGTTGTCCTGACCACGCTGGATGCGGCGGTGAATTGGATGCGCAAAAACTCCCTTTGGCCGATGCCGATGGGTCTGGCGTGCTGTGCGATCGAGCTGATGGCGGCGGCTTCGGCCCGTTTTGATATTGCGCGGTTTGGTGCGGAGGTGATGCGTTTTTCTCCTCGTCAATCAGATTTGATGATTGTGGCTGGGACGGTGACCTACAAGATGGCTTTGGCCACAAAACGGATCTGGGACCAGATGGCTGAGCCGAAGTGGTGTATTGCGATGGGCGCATGTGCAAGTACAGGCGGGATGTACCGAAGTTACGCGGTCCTACAGGGGATCGATCAGTTGATTCCAGTGGATGTCTATATTTCAGGGTGCCCTCCAAGGCCTGAGGCGGTTTTGGAGGGATTGATGAAGCTACAAGAAAAAATCGCCCAAAGCCGCGGGGTTGTGCTGGGGCAGAAACAGCTCTCATGAGTGAATCACCTTTGGTCATGGAGGAAATCACGATGCTTCCTGAGTTTCGGGGCGAGGCTTCTGGGGCAGTGGTTCTTGAGAAAATTCCTGAGGTTATGGCTGCCTTGAAGAGCGAGGGATTTACTTTCTTGGTGGATATCACAGGAGTCGACAATCAGGGAGAGGATCCCCGATTTGAAGTGGTCTACGAGCTTTGCGACCTATCGAAGAAAAAACACCTTCGGATCAAGACAATGGTTGCGGAAGGTGACCCTGTTCCGAGCGTTTCAGCGATCTGGCGGACAGCCGATTGGCACGAGCGGGAAATCTGGGACATGCTTGGCATTCGCTTCTCGGGCCACCCGGATTTGCGCCGAATCCTCATGTGGGAGGGGTATCCGCATCATCCTTTGCGTAAAGATTTTCCCTTGGCTGGTTTACCCACAGAGATGCCTGACATCGCCTTCACCGCCAAAGCTCCGCTGGAAGGTGGACCCTTTGTGACGAGTTCGGCCACCCTGGCTCAAGATCGTGAGCCTAGGGCTCACCCCGCGGAGGAGAGGAACCTATGAGCTCGACCGTCCTGCCTATTTCTTTTGGAGACGCGGTGGCACGGACAGCGGAGGCATCGCCCAATCTTTCCGCGGATGATGTGGGTGAGAAGCTGGTTCTAAACATAGGACCCTCCCACCCGAGTACCCACGGAGTGTTGCGCTTGGTTCTGGAGTTAGACGGTGAAGTGATTACGAAGACGGATACAGAAATTGGCTATCTCCATCGTGGCGACGAAAAAATTGCAGAGAATATGACTTGGAATCAGTTCGTCCCGTATACTGACCGCCTAGATTACATGGCTCCGCTCGCCAATAACGTGGCCTACGCCTGCGCAGTGGAAAAGCTGATGGGCTTTGAGTTACCGCCTCGAGCCAAGGTCACGCGAGTCATCTGTTGCGAGTTGGCGAGGATCTCGGCTCACCTTCTCGGGCTAGGTGCGTTTGCCATGGATGTGGGTGCGATGACGATGTTTCTCTATACGTTCACCGAGCGGGAAAAAATATATAATTTAATTGAGTTCCTTACGGGGGCACGTTTTACCACAAGTTTCACGCGGGTGGGGGGTCAGATTCGTGATATCCCCCCTGGATTCCTCGAAGGAGTATCTGAGTTTTGTGCACAATTTCCTGCTCAGCTGGATGATTTCGGGTCAATGTTGAATCGCAACCGAATCTTTGTCGATCGAACCAAAGATATTGGAATTATTCCTGCGGACATCGCTCTCGACTATGGCTTGACCGGCCCGAATCTCCGCGGATCAGGCAATGACTATGATGTGCGTAAAGTATTTCCTTATCTTGATTATGAGTCTTACGATTTCGAAGTGCCTGTGGGGCAGACGGGAGATTGTTATGATCGCTTTGCCGTGCGGATGGAGGAGATGAGGCAGAGCGTGTGCATTTTGCGTCAAGCGGTGGCCAAGATGCCTGGTGGGCCTTGGCAGATTGATGATCCAAAGAACGTGCTTCCAGCCAAGGACAAGGTGTTGACGAAGATGGAGGAGTTGATTCACCAGTTTATTGTGGTGACCCAAGGACCCGACGCGCCTGTGGGTGAAGTTTATTTCGGAGCAGAAAATCCCAAGGGAGAGCTGGGTTTTTATATTCATAGTCACGGCGGTGGGGTGCCCCATCGGCTTAAAATCCGCGCTCCTTCTTTCTGTAACCTAAGCATCCTCAGTCAGCTTTTACCTGGGCATACGGTGAGTGATGTTCCTGCGATTTTGGGGAGTTTTGATTTTGTCATGGGGGAGTGTGATCGATGAGCACGGCTTTAGAGGTCGGTACAGAGAACTGCGCTGGTCCTGAGACAGGGGAGATCACTCCCGCGCTTGAGAAGCAGGCGGCGGAGCTGATTGCGCGTTACCCTGTTTCCGCACGCAGTGCGGTTATGCCTTTACTCCATCTTTGGCAGGAAACCTTTGGATATATTGGCCCACGCGGGGTGGATTGGATCGCGAAAAAACTTTCTCTGGAGGAGATTCAAGTTCTTGAGTTAGTTACCTTCTATCCCTGGTTTCGGCAAAAGCCTTATGGAAAATTTCATTTCCGGGTTTGTCGAACTTTGCCTTGTGCCTTGGGGGGTGCGGGAAAGACCTTCGCGGCTTTGCAGAAGCTTATGGGGCTGAAACCCGGAACGCACGAGGGTGCCATGGTGAGCGCAGACGGTAGATTCTCTCTGGAATACTCAGAATGTCTCGCTTCCTGCGGTACGGCGCCGGTGGTTCTCTGTAATGATAATTTCTATGAAAAGGTAGACGAGAAAAAAGCCACCGAGCTGGTGGGAGGATGTTCCTGATGGCCTGCCGTGAGCATCGATTAGTCTTTAAGAATATTGATGTCCGGGGCTATACCCGCGACATCGCCTGCTACCAAAAACATGGTGGGTACGAGATTCTGAAAAAAGGATTGGCCATGGGGGGTGGAGCGATTCGGGATGAGGTGAAAAAGAGTCAACTACGCGGTCGGGGTGGGGCAGGGTTTCCAACAGGAACGAAGTGGAGTTTTATCGATCCAGCCAAAACGACCAAGCCGATCTATCTTATCTGCAATGCGGATGAGTCAGAGCCAGGCACGTTTAAGGATCGTCAAATCATTCACAAAGATCCGCATCAGCTTTTGGAAGGCATGATCCTGAGCTGTTTTGCCAATGGAGTGAAGCTGGCCTATCTCTACATCCGCTGCGAGTTCACCGAGGGCTGGAAGATTATGGAGAAGGCCTTAGAGGAAGCGAGGGCGGCGGGTTTTCTTGGGAAAAATATATTAAAGACGGGATATGATTTAGAGATTTACGTCCACCGTGGTGCGGGTGCTTACATTTGCGGAGAAGAGACCGGATTAATTGAGTCGCTTGAGGGGAAACGGGCCTATCCCAGGATTAAGCCACCTTATTTTCCTGCAGTTCTTGGGCTCTATATGTGTCCGACGATCGTGAACAACGTAGAGACCCTCTGTAACGTAAAACATATCGTGGATATGGGGGGTGAAGCCTACGCCAAAATTGGACGCTCGAATAACACAGGAACCCGCCTACTTTGTGTCAGCGGAGATGTGGTCAGACCAGGATACTACGAATTTCCTGTGGGGGCCCTGACTTTAGGGCAATTAATTAACGATGTTTGCGGGGGAATTCGTAATGGCAATCGGTTGAAGGCGGTTATCCCTGGTGGCTCATCTGCCAAGGTTTTGAAGGCGGGGGAAGTTTTTAAGATTAAAGAAAAAGGTTTGGACGGAAAGATGCTGGAGAAAGAGGTTGGCCTAGAGAATTTGCGACTAGATTTTGACACACTGGCGGCTGCTGGAAGTATGGCGGGATCGGGCGGTGTCATCGTGATGGATCACACTCGAGATATGGTGGAGTGCTTGGCCAACATCTCCGCCTTTTATGCCCACGAATCGTGCGGGCAGTGTACCCCATGTCGGGAAGGAGTCTTGTGGCTTAAGAAAATCCTTGGGCGGATTGCAGAGGGGCATGGGAGAGAGGACGACCCTGCGCTTCTAAAAGAGGTAGCCGATCGGATCGCGGGAAGGACCATTTGTGCTTTCGGGGAAGCGGCGGCATGGCCCGTGCAGAGTTTTATTTCGAAGTTTAAAGCAGAATTTTCCGTGCGAATCGCCAGGAACGGTTCGGCATCTAGGCGGGATACGATTTCTTTACTCCATTAAAACAATATGAGCTGTTGCCAAACCCATTCGATGAATCCTTGGAATCATGATGTGGCCAAGGATGAGCTAGATTTGGTCGACGTCCAGGTTGACGGGGTTTGGTTGAAGATGCCGCGAGGTCTCAACGTGGTCGAGGTAGCCCATCGATCCAAAAGGTTTATTCCGCACTACTGCTACCATCCAAAGTTATCGGTGGTGGGTAACTGCAGGATGTGTCTCTTTGAAATGGGTGCCCCGAAGATGAACGCCGATCGATCGCCCGTTATAGGGCATGATGGAAAGCCGGAGATCGCCTGGATGCCGAGACCGCAGATTGGTTGTGCGACTGGGGTTACGCAGGGAATGGGGATTCGGACTGATTCTCCCTTAGTCAAAGATTGTCGCAATGGGGTGATGGAGTTTCTTCTGATTAATCATCCACTGGATTGTCCAATCTGCGATCAAGCTGGGGAGTGTAAGTTGCAGGAGTTCTCGGTGGAGTACGGTACGGGCGCGAGTCGGTTTGTGGAGGACAAGGTGAAGAAGCCCAAGAATGTGGATTTGGGTGAGCGCATCGTGCTGGATGATGAGCGGTGTATTCTTTGTTCCCGATGTGTGCGTTTTTCTAGTGAAGTAATGAAGGATGATGTTTTGGGATTTGTGAA